>JRYL01001764.1_pt1 | contig 13786 bp, 11 predicted proteins | sample 235391 | NCBI WGS metagenome assembly JRYL01 (sample SAMN03074223, study PRJNA261481) | activated sludge metagenome | biome: Wastewater Treatment Plant; feature: Wastewater; material: Activated sludge; isolation source: activated biomass of a wastewater treatment plant treating wastewater from... ... | reverse complement strand
CGAGGTTGCGGTTTCCGGAGTTTCGGGGTGCGGAGCCTTGGGGGACGGCAAAACTTTCGACTCTAGCGAGCCGCACGGCCGTGAAAAACGTCGGCGGGCGGGTAAGCAGGGTTCTGACCAACTCTGCGGAGTTTGGCGTGCTCGATCAGCGCGAATACTTCGACAAGGACATTGCTACGGCTGGAAAAACCGAGGGCTACTATGTCGTCGAGAAAGGCGATTACGTTTACAACCCGAGAACTTCAGCAATCGCGCCGGTTGGCCCAATTTCCAGGAACGACGTTGGCGAAGGTGTTATGTCCCCGCTGTACACCGTTTTTCGGTTCTCAGCGAAGCAGACCGACTTCTATCGTCATTACTTTCACTCGACGGGGTGGCATTCCTATCTTCGCAGCGCGGCCAGTACGGGAGCGCGACATGACCGCATGAGCATCACAAACGATGCTTTCATGCGCATGCCAGTGCCGGTTCCGGCGGAGGCCGAGCAACAAAAAATCGCCGACTGCCTGACGTCGCTGGACGAGGTGATTGCCGCGCAGGGGCGCAAGGTGGAGGCGTTGAAGGCGCACAAGCGCGGCCTGATGCAGCAGCTCTTCCCCCGCGCCGGCGAAACCCGCCCCCGCCTCCGCTTTCCCGAGTTCCGCAACGCCCCGGAGTGGGAACAACACCGCTTGGGGGATATCGCGAGCATTTCTAAGGGCAAGGGCATCTCAAAAGCTGATATTGCAGTCGAGGGGCGAACGCCATGTATTCGCTATGGCGAGCTTTACACCGTCTATGGCGAGGTTATTGATCGACCTCTCTCGCGCACCGATGTTCCGGCTGCTGAACTCGTTTTGAGCCAAGCAGGCGACGTGCTTGTCCCCGCTTCCGGTGAGACGAAAGAGGACATTGCAACATCCGCCGTAGTCCTTGGAGCTGGCGTGGCATTGGGCAGCGATCTAAACATTATCCGACTCGATGCGGATGGCAGGTTTTTCAGCTATTACTTGAATGGAGCAAAGCGACGAGCCCTTGCGAAGGTGGCGCAAGGTGACACGGTTGTCCATCTCTACCCAAGGCAGTTGGAGCAGTTGGACGTCGCAATTCCAGTCGATAAGGCAGAGCAACAACGCATCGCCGACTGCCTCTCCTCCCTCGACACCCAAATCACCGCCGAAACCAACCAGCTCGCCGCCCTCAAGACCCACAAGCAGGGCCTGATGCAGCAGCTGTTCCCGGTGCCGGAGGCGGCCCAGGCATGAGCGGCCTGATCCTCTATACCAGCGAGGACGGCAAGAGCCGCATCCAACTGCGCGCCGACGGCCAGACCGTCTGGCTGACCCAGGCGGAGATGGCGGAACTGTTCGACGTCACCGCCGACAACATCAGCCTGCATCTGAAAAACCTCTTTTCGGACAGGGAGTTGCAACCTGAACGAACTACCGAGGAATCCTCGGTAGTTCAGCGGGAAGGCGGGCGAGACGTGCGCAGGCCGGTCACGCTCTACAACCTGGACGCCATCCTCGCCGTGGGCTACCGCGTGCGCTCCCCACGCGGCGCTCGGTGCGGCACGCTGATGGCTGGCTCGCAAGGGGATGCGAGGCTGCCTTGCATATGGAGCTGGCTCGTCCCTATATTGCTGTCAGCCTTCACTATGGCGCAGGGCCACCGCCATATGCACGCCAGCCTCGTATGAGCACGTCGCCCGAAGTGACCCAACCGCTGCGCCATCGTGCGGGACGCTACATTGCACAGCCGACCGGCTATCGCGCGTTTTCCCCGGCGCCATTGCCGCCGCAACCGCCAGTCAGGCTCGAGGGTGAGCTGCAGGGCCTGCTTTCAAAGGCCGACCGCGCGCTGGGTCGTCTCGATGGCTCGATTCAAACCTTGCCCAACCCCGACCTGTTCGTCTTCATGTACGTGCGCAAGGAGGCCGTGCTTTCGAGCCAGATCGAGGGCACGCAAAGCTCGCTGCAGGACCTGCTGGCGGCGGAAGCGCACATCCTTTCGCCCGGGCTGCCGCGCGACGTTGACGAGGTCGTCAACTACGTCAACGCGATGAACTACGGGCTCGCGCGCCTGGCCGATCTCCCGGTCTCGGTGCGGCTGATCCGTGAGATCCACCAACGGCTGCTGCAGGGCGTACGGGGTGCGCGGCTGACGCCGGGCGAGCTGCGCCGCACACAGAACTGGATCGGCCCGGGCGGTTGCAGCCTGAACGAAGCGACATTCGTGCCGCCACCACCGCACGAAGTGCCGGAGGCGCTCGGAGCGCTGGAAACCTTTCTGCATGCCGAGAGCGATATCCCCGCGCTCGTCCGGATCGGGCTGGCCCACGCCCAGTTCGAGACCATCCACCCGTTTCTCGACGGCAATGGCCGCGTGGGCCGCCTCCTGATCAGCTTCCTGCTCTGCCAGCGTGAAATCCTGGTCAAGCCGGTCCTGTACCTGTCCCACTACTTCAAGCGCCATCGCGCCGAGTACTACGAGCGGCTGCAGGCGATACGCGACACCGGTGACTGGGAAGGCTGGCTGGCATTCTTCCTGCGAGGCGTCGCCAGCGTGAGCCTGGAGGCCACTGACACCGCGCGACGCATCCTCGCGCTGCGCGAAGACCACCGCGCCCGCGTCACTCAAGGCCTGGGTCGCGCCGCCGGCAATGGGCACAAGGTGCTGGAACACCTGTACCAACGGCCGATCGTCGCCGTCGCCGATGTAGAGGCGCTGACCGCAACCTCGTATACCGCGGCGAACAATCTGGTCTCGCGGTTGGTGGAGCTTGGAGTGTTGGTCGAGGCGACGGGCTACCGGCGCAACCGGCTGTTCCGCTATCAGGCGTATATCGACCTGTTTGGTGAGGGTGGGGAACCAGGGCATCAACCATGACCGACGACGACCAGAAACAACTCGGCAAGACCCTGTGGGCCATTGCCGACCAGCTGCGCGGCAGCATGAACGCGGACGACTTCCGCGATTACATGCTGTCCTTCCTGTTCCTGCGCTACCTGTCGGACAACTACGAGGCGGCGGCGAAGAAGGAGCTGGGGGCGGACTATCCCGATCCCCGGGCCATCGGCAACGGCGGCAGGACGCCGCTGTCGGTCTGGTACGCGGCCAACCCGGACGATATCGCTGCGTTCGAGCAGCAGATGCGGCGCAAGGCGCATTACGTCATCCAGCCCAGGTACCTGTGGGGCAACATCGTCCACTTGGCGAAAAAGCAGGACGATGCGCTGCTGAAAACTCTGTACGACGGTTTCAAGTACATCGAGGAGAAGTCGTTCGAGAGCAATTTCCAGGGCCTGTTCTCGGAGATCAATCTGTACTCAGAAAAGCTCGGCAAGCGTCAAACCGACAAGAACGCCAAGCTGTGCTCGATCATTTCGGAAATTGCGCGCGGCATGGCGCTGTTCTCCACCGACACCGATACGCTTGGCGACGCTTATGAATACCTGATCGGGCAGTTCGCCGCCGGTAGCGGCAAGAAGGCCGGCGAGTTCTACACGCCGCAGCAGATCTCGAACATCCTGTCGGCCATCGTCACCCTGGACGGCCAGGAGCCGAAGACCGGCCCGCGACGGTCGCTTCCCAGCGTGCTCGATTTCGCCTGTGGGTCGGGCTCGCTGCTGCTCAACATCCGCCATCGCATGCAGGAAAACGGCGGCGCGATCGGCAGGATCATCGGTCAGGAATCCAACATCACCACTTACAACCTGGCGCGCATGAACATGCTGCTGCACGGGGTGAAGGACACCGAGTTCGAGATCCATCACGGCGACACGCTGAAGAACGACTGGGACTGGCTGCGCGAAACCAATCCGGCGAAGAAGCCGCGTTTCGACGCCGTGGTCGCCAACCCGCCCTTCAGCTACCGCTGGGAGCCGGGCGAGGCGATGGCGCAGGACCCGCGCTTCAAGAACCACGGTGTGGCGCCCAAGAGCGCGGCCGACTTCGCTTTCCTGCTGCACGGCCTGCATTACCTGAAGGACGACGGCGTGATGGCGATCATCCTGCCGCACGGCGTGCTGTTCCGCGGCGGCAAGGAAGCGGACATCCGCCGCAAGCTCCTGGAAGACGGTCACATCGACACGGTGATCGGGCTGCCGGCCAACCTGTTCTATTCCACCGGCATCCCGGTCTGCATCCTGGTGCTGAAGAAGTGCAAGAAGCCGGACGATGTGCTCTTCATCAACGCCGCCGAGCACTTTGAAAAAGGCAAGCGCCAGAACCAGCTCAAGCCCGAGCACATCGCCAGGATCGTCCAGACCTACCAGTTCCGCGAGGAAGCGGCGCGCTACTCGCGCCGGGTGGAGATGGCCGAGATCGAGAAGAACGATTTCAACCTGAACATCTCCCGCTACATCAGCACGGCGGTGGCCGAGGCCGAGATCGATCTGGATGACACGCACCGGGAGCTGGCGGAGATCGAAAAGGCGATTGCGGCGGCGAAGGAGACGCACAACGGCTTTCTGAAAGAGCTGGGTTTGAAGCCGCTGCCATAGCCTTTCAGCCTCATTGCCCCACCTGCCCCGGATGTCGATCCGGGCATCCGGACTTTTCGCAGACAATCCATTTGGAACACGGAGCCCCGCATGTCATCGGACATTGAAAACGCCAAGCGCCTGTCAGCCGAGCGCGCGCTCGAATTCGTCGAAAAAGGCGCGGTGGTCGGGGTCGGCACCGGCTCGACCGTGCGCTGGTTCATCGAGGCGCTGGGGCGCGAGCCGGGGTTGATCAAGGGCGCGGTCTCCAGCTCCGAGCAGAGCAGCGCGCTGCTGCGCCAGCGCGGCATCGAGGTGCTTGACCTCAACGCCGAAGGCCCGCTCGGGCTCTACGTGGACGGGGCCGACGAATGCGATCCGCAGCGCCGCCTGATCAAGGGCGGCGGCGCGGCGCTGACGCGCGAGAAGATCATTGCCGCGGCCAGCGAGCGCTTCGTCTGCGTGCTCGATGCCTCCAAGCGGGTGGACGTACTCGGGCGCTTCCCGCTGCCGGTGGAGGTGATCCCGATGGCGCGCAGCCACGTCGCGCGCGAACTGCTCCGCCTCGGCGGCCAGCCGGTCTGGCGCGACGGCGTCGTCACCGACAACGGCAACTGGATCCTCGACGTGCACGGCCTGACGATCACCGATCCGGTGGCGCTGGAAGCGCGCATCAACCAGATCGTCGGCGTGGTGACGGTGGGCCTGTTTGCGGCGCGCCCGGCCGACGTGGTGATCGCCGACGGCGTGGTGGTCGCCGGCAGCGTCTGACGCCGCCCGGCGGCCTCAGCCTGGGCGGATGATCCGTCCGTCGCGGGCGTCGCGGATGACCGAGGGCAGGGCGCGGTCGCCGGTGTCTCCCTCGACCCATCCGTCCAGCGCGTCGCGCAAATCGTCAGCGAGATCCCCGATGCGGCGCGCCGGCGGCGCGCCGGCGCGGTTGGCGCTGGTGGACACGATCGGCCCGCCGAAGGCCTCGCACAGCGCGGCCGCCACCGGATGCGCGGTGATGCGCACCGCGAGCGTGTCGTGATCGCCGCGCAGGCCGTGTGGCACGGCGTCGGTGCAGGGAATCAGCCAGGTGTTGGGCCCGGGCCAGCTCGCCAGCACCTGGTCGCGGCGCCCGGGCGCGAGCGCGCTCCAGCGCAGGTAGCGATCCACCTGCGCGGGACGCGCCGCGATCACGATCATGCCCTTGGCCGCCGGGCGCTGCTTGAGGGCCAAAAGGCGCGCCAGCGCCGCCGCGTCGAAGGGATCACAGCCCAGACCCCAGACCGCCTCGGTCGGGTAGGCGATGACGCCGCCCGCGCGCAGGGCGCAGGCGGCGTCCGGAATCGACAGCGGACGCGCGGTCACGGGAAGGGTCGCTCCGGACTCAGGGCTCGCAGAAGCAGTGCGCCACGGACTTGAACGGGCGCCCGCCCTCGGGTGGTGAATCCAGCAGGCGCAGGGTCTTGCCCAGCTCGCGCGTTCCCGGCGCGTCGAGCAGCAGGGTCGGCAGCCCCGCCTGCGCCATCAGCGCACGCACGGTGGCGCTGCGGCCTGCGTTGACCAGCGCCTGCTCGAACGGCGACAGGGTCTTTTCGACGTACTGCACCCGGTAGCCGTCGCTCGGCAGGGTCGCGCGGCGCGCGGCCTCGGCGACGGCATCGTGCAGCCCGCCCAGTTCGTCCACCAGGCCGCGCGCCTCGGCCTGCGTGCCGCTCCAGACCCGCCCGCGCGCGACCTGGTCGATCGCCTCGGGAGTCGTCTCGCGCGCCGCCGCCACCTTGCCGATGAACTGGCGGTAGCCCTGGTCGATGATGGCCTGGATGGTCTTGCCCACCTCGGCCGACATCGGGCGGGTGGGATCGAAGGCGCCGGCGATCTTCGTGGTCGCGACGCCGTCGACGTGCACGCCGACCTTGGCCAGGGTGTCGGGGATGGTCATGAACAGGCCGAAGATGCCGATCGAGCCGGTGATGGTGGTGGGCTGGGCGTAGATCGCGTCGGCGTTCATCGAGATCCAGTAGCCGCCCGAGGCGGCCACGTTGCCCATCGAGACCACCACCGGCTTGCCGGCGGCGCGGATCAGCTCCACTTCGCGGCGAATCTGCTCGGACGGAAACACGCCGCCGCCGGGGGAGTCCACGCGCAGCACCACGGCCTTCACGTCCGCGTCCTCGCGCGCATCGCGCAGCAGGCGCGAGGTGGACACGCCGCCCACGGTGCCGGGCGGCAGGTCGCCGGCCGCGATTTCGCCCTGGGCCACCACGATGGCCACCTTGGGCCGCGCATCGAAGGCCGGGCGCTCGCGGTCCACGAAGCCGAGATAGGCGTCCATCGACACCTGGCGGAAGCTGTGGGTTTCGGTGTCCTCGACGCCGCGCTCGACCATCAGGTCGCGGAACTGGTCCTGGGTGACGAGGCCGTCCACCAGCTTCTGCTCCAGCGCGAGCTTGCCCATGTCGCCGGCCACGGACTCGACCCGCGCCGCGAAGTCGTCGATGCCGGCCTGCAGCGCGTCCGCATCCAGCGAGCGCAGCCGCGCCACGTCGGCCAGGAAGTGCCGCCAAAGGTCGTTCATCCAGTAGAGATCGGCCTCGCGCGACTCGGGCGAGGCGGCGTCGAGGATGTAGGGCTCGGCGGCGGACTTGTATTCGCCGACGCGGAACAGGTGCACATCGACGCCGAGCTTGTCCTCCAGTGCCTCGCGGTAGTAGGCGCGGTAGCGCGACAGGCCTTCGAGCAGCACCATGCCGTCCGGGTGCAGGTAGACCTCGTCGGCGAGCGCGGCGAGGTAATACTGCTTCTGGTCCATGCCGTCGGCGTAGGCCACCAGCTGCTTGCCGCTCTTCCTGAACTCGGTCACCGCACGCGCCAGCTCTTCGAGCGCGGCGAAGCCGATCCCGGTCATCTGGTCGGGACGGATCACCACCCGCTCGATGCGGGAATCCGTGGCGGCCGCCTCCAGCGCGCGCACCAGATCGCGCAGCTGGGTTTCCGGCAGCGGCTGGTTCATCGCCTTGGACAGCGCGCGCTCGAACGGATCGGCGCTGAACTGCTCCACCACCTGGCCCTGCGGCGCGATCACCAGCGCGCTGCGCTCGGGCAGCTTGGGGCGGCCGCTGAACAGCGCCACGAGCAGGATCAGCCCGATGAACAGGAAGAGCGCGTTGAAGACCAGCCGGCGGGTGAAGTTGACGGCGTTCCAGCCGGCGCGGGCAAACCGCAGCAGCGGTCCGGGAGCAGATCGAGACATGGCGTTATCGCGTAAGAACGGGGATGTGGGGACAAGAATACGCGTTTGCCCGGCGCGGGCTACGTGCCGGAGGGCACGGGTGCCGCGGTACGGGCGCGTGGTTCAGGCGGCCGTTGGCGCAGGCTGTGGCGCAGCCGCAGGCCCAGCAGCAGCGCCGCGAAGGTCAATCCCGCCACCAGCCCCACCCACATGCCCGGCGCGCCCCAGCCCAGCCCGAGCCCGAGGCCGGCGGCCAGCGGCATCCCGACGCACCAGTAGGCAAAGGCCGCCAGCAGCATCGGTACGCGCGTGTCCTTGAGCCCGCGCAGCGAAGCGCTGGAGACCACCTGGATGCCGTCGGACACCTGGAAGGCGGCGGCGTAGAGCAGCAGCATGGCCGCCAGCGACAGCACCGCCGCATCGCGGGTGTAGATGGAGGCGATCAGGTCGTTGCCCAGCGCGATCGCCGACGCCGTCACCAGCTGCACGCCGATCACGATGACATAGCCGGCCAGGATGGCGCGCCTCAGCCCGTGGCGATCTCCGGCACCGGCGGCGTGGCCGACCCGCACCGTGGTGGCCTCGGCCAGTGCCAGCGCGCCCATGAAGGTGATCGAGGCGACGTTGATCGCGATCTGGTGGGCCGCTGCCGGCACCTCGCCCATGCGTCCGATCAGAAGCGCCGTGGCGATGAACAGTCCGCCCTCCATCGCCACCGTCACGCCGATCGGAACCCCGAGCGCCAGCAGCCCGCGGATCGTCTCCCGGCGCGGCCACTCCCAGCGCCCGAACAGGGCCAGATCCGCGAAGCGCCGGCTGGTCGCCAGGTGCGTCGCGAAGGCCAGCGCCTGGCACCAGAGCATGATCGAGGTGGCATAGCCCACGCCGCCGGCACCCAGCTCGGGCAGGCCGAAGCGGCCGAACATCAGCACGTAGCCCAGCGGTGCCAGGATGGCGAGCCCGGAGACGCCCAGCACCATCGTGGGCAGGGTCCAGTGCAGGCCCTCGCTCAGGTAGCGCATGCACAGGTAGAAGGCCAGCGCCGGCACGCCCCAGCGCACGCCGTGGATGAAGTCGGCCGCGGCGGGCCGGATTTCCTCGGCGATGCCCATGGGTTCCAGCAGCCCGGTGGCGAGCTGCAGGAATCCGACCAGCAGCGCCGCCAGCGCCGCCGCCAGCCACAGCGTCTGGCGAAACAGCGAAGGAATCTCGGCGCGTCGCCCGGCACCGGCCAGGTGTGATACCGAAGGCGGCACCGCCAGCAGCACGCCCACCAGCACGATCGCCACCACCGACCAGATCGCCGCGCCCACCGCCACCGCCGCCAGGGTGTTGGGATGATGATGGCCGGCCAGCACCGAATCGACGAAGCCGATCATGCCGGTCGCCACGTGCCCGAAGATCAGCGGCAACGCGAGCGTGAAGGTGCGGCGCATCTCGCGCGCGAGCAGCGCGAAACGGGTGCGGGCGGAGGGCATGGGACGGGTCCTTGCGGAAAATCAGCGACGCGCAGGGGCCATGGCGGCGCGGGCCGGTCGCTCCGGCCCGAAACCGCCGTCAGGCCAGCGCAGCGAGGGCGGCAGCGTACTCCGGTTCCTGGGTGATTTCCGCGACCCGTTGGGCATGAATCACCGTGTCGTGCTCGTCCAGCACCACCACCGCGCGCGCCGCCAGTCCCGCCAGCGGGCCGTCTTCCATCGCCACGCCGTAGTCCTTCAGGAACTCGCGCCCGCGCATCATCGAGAGCATGGTGACGTTCTGGATGCCTTCGGCACCGCAGAAGCGCGCCTGCGCGAAGGGAAGATCGGCCGAGATGCACAGCACCGCGGTGTTCGCGAGCGTGGCGGCCTCCTGGTTGAAGCGCCGCACCGAGGCCGCGCACACGCCGGTGTCGATGCTCGGGAAGATGTTGAGGACCTTGCGCTTGCCGGCGAAGTCCGCGAGCGTGCGCTCGGAAAGATCGCCCGCCACCAGCCGGAATCCCGGTGCCTTGCTGCCGACCTGCGGAAATGTGCCGCCGATGCGGACCGGACTGCCTTTGAATGTCACCGTGGCCATGGCCAGGCTCCTTGGGGTTGGGAAAACACCGGACAATCTGGAGGCTGGCGCGCCCGCTTTCAAGCTGCCGCCGCGCGCGGCGGGGGGCGCATCGGATACAGTTCACCGCCTTGGCGCGGCAATGCGCGCCGCCCTGTCTGCACGCGGCCATCGCGCCGGAGGAACCCGCCGTGGCCTATCGCACCATCATCGAACCCTTCCGCATCCACTCGGTCGCGCCGCTGCGCATGACCACCGAGGCGCAGCGTCGCGAGGCGGTGAAGGCCGCCGGCTACAACCTGTTCGGCCTGCATTCGGATGACGTGCTGATCGACCTTTTGACCGACTCGGGCACCGGCGCGATGAGCCGCGACCAGTGGGCCGCGATCCAGCACGGCGACGAGTCCTATGCCGGCAGCCCCTCGTTCGAGATCTTCCGCAGCGCGGTGCAGGAGCTGTTCCCGTTCGCCCACGTCATTCCCACCCATCAGGGTCGCGCGGCGGAGAAGATCCTGTTCACCGCGCTCGGCGGCGCGGGTCGGGTCATTCCGGGCAACACCCACTTCGACACCACCCGCGCCAACATCGAGTACAGCGGTGCCGAGGCGGTCGACCTGGTGATCGCCGAGGGCCGCGACCCGGCCAGCCGCCATCCCTTCAAGGGCAACATGGACACCGCGCGCCTGGACGCCTTCCTCACGCAGAACGCCGGCCGCGTGCCGGTGGTGATGCTCACCCTCACCAACAACTCCGGCGGCGGCCAGCCGGTGAGCCTGGAGAACATCCGCGAAACCAGCGCGGTCTGCCACCGCCACGGCGTGCCGCTGTTCCTCGACGCCTGCCGCTTTGCCGAGAACGCCTGGTTCATCCGCGAGCGCGAACCGGGCCAGGGCGAGCGCGAGGTGTCGGACATCGTGCGCGACATGGCGCGGCTCGCCGACGGCATGACGATGAGCGCCAAGAAGGATCCGATGGGCAACATCGGCGGCTGGCTCGCGCTCAACGACGACGCGCTGGCCGAACAGTGCCGCGCGCTGCTGATCCTGACCGAAGGCTTCCCCACCTACGGCGGCCTTGCCGGGCGCGATCTGGAGGCGCTGGCGCAAGGCCTGAAGGAGGTCGTCGACCACGACTACCTGCGCTACCGCATCCGCTCCACCGCGTATCTGGGCGATGCCTTGGCGAAGGCCGGGATTCCCGTGCTCCAGCCCATCGGCGGCCACGCGGTCTATCTGGATGCCAAGGCGTTCCTGCCGCACATTCCGCCGCTGCAGTATCCCGGCCAGGCGCTCGCGGTGGCGCTGTACGAAGCCGGCGGCGTGCGCGGCTGCGAGATCGGCACGGTGATGTTCGGTCGCCACCCGGACGGCTCGGAAACGCCCGCGACCATGGAGCTGGTGCGCCTGGCCATCCCGCGCCGCACCTACACCCAGAGCCACATCGACTACGTGATCGAAGTCTGCGGGGAAGTCGCCCGCCGCGCGCCGACGCTTTCCGGCTACCGCATCAGCCACGAGCCGAAACAGCTGCGCCACTTCACCGCGCGCTTCGAGCCGCTGGCGTAGGGAAACCCCGAGCGGGGCCGTCATGCCCGCGAAGGCGGGAGCGACGAGCGAAGATCGGCGTGCCTGGAGGATCGCCAGGCGCGCGGCAGGCGCGGTCGGCATCGGCCACCAGCGCCCGCCGCGCGGCTCAGATTTTCTTCCACAGGCCGAGCAGGGCCACGGCGGAAAACGCGGCACCCGCGTAAAAGGTGAACGAGGCACCGAGCTGGTCCCACAGCAGCCCGGCGATGACGCTGGCGACCAGCATGGCCAGACCGCTGACCAGGTTGAAGACGCCGAAGGCGGTGCCGCGCAGATCGGACGGCGCGGCCTTGGCCACCATCGTCGCCAGCAGGCCCTGGGTCATTCCCATGTGGACGCCCCAGAGCGCAACGCCGGCCAGAACCGTGGTCCAGCGCGCATCCATCGCCAGCACCAGATCGGCGGCGATCAGGACCACCAGGCCCCAGGCCAGGAGCTTCTCGTGGCTCATGCGGTCCGACAGGGTCCCGAACGGGTAAGCGGACGCGGCGTAGACGAGATTCATCGCCACCATCACCAGCGGCACCAGCGCCAGGGCGATGCCGCCCTGCTGCGCGCGCAGCACCAGGAAGGCTTCGCTGAATCGGGCCAGGGCGAAGACCGCGCCCAGGCCGACCACCCACCAGTACGCGCCGCCCAGCCGCCTGAGGTTTTCGCGCCGTATCGGGTTGGTGCGCTTCCCGCCCGCCTGACGTTCGGGTTCGCGCACGCCGAACAGCAGCAGCGCGACCGCGAGCAGGCCCGGAATCACCGCCACCCAGAATACCGCCCGAAAGTCGTCGGCCCACAAGAGCATCAGGCCGACCGCCAGCAGCGGGCCGAGGAACGCGCCGACCGTGTCCAGCGACTGGCGCAGCCCGAACGCCGCGCCGCGCACCGCGGGCGGAGCGATATCGGCCACCAGCGCATCGCGCGGCGCGCCGCGCACGCCCTTGCCGACGCGATCGAGCAGGCGCGCCGCAAGCACGACGCCGAGGCTGGGTGCCATGGCAAACAGCGGCTTGGTCAGGGCACCCAGCGCGTAGCCGAACACGGCCAAACCCTTGCGCTTGCCCAGGTAGTCGCTGATCGCACCGGAGAACACCTTGACGATCAGCGCGGTCGCCTCGGCCAGGCCTTCGATCAGACCAACCGCGAATGCGCTGGCACCCAGGGTTCCGACCATGAACAAGGGCAGCAGGCTGTGGATCATCTCCGAAGAGATATCCATCAGCATGCTCACGAATCCGAGCACCCAGATGCCGGCTGGAATCGTGTGGCGCTGCGCTCCCGGCGTTCTTGCCATGGGCATGATTCCGTTGCCTCGATCCGGAGACGTCGAGCAATTATGCGCTGGCCGCCCGCTCCCGGTGAGCGGCTGCGGCGCGAGCATCGAACCGCGCCGCCGCGAGCGCGCTACCGGTACTGCCGTATTGCCGCAGGCTGCGCCAGCGGATCAGACCAGGCTGCAATGAAGGTCGGGGCATGGCGCGATCGACGGCGGGCCCGCGCCGCGCGGCAAGACCGCGCACACCATCGTCGGGAATGGCTGGCATGAACCGACTACCATCGACAGCCTTTGGAACCGGCAAGAGGCTGGGAATGATGTGGCTCAAGGTGCTCGTCCTCGTGACGCTGGTGCTCGCGGCTGCCGTGATCGCCATCCGCCTGTCCGCCAGGCTGCCTTCGCTGGACGGCCGCAGCGAGTCCAGCGCCTTCGTCGACACCGCCGACACCGCCATCGGCCGGGCGGTCGCTGCCAGCCTCGCCGCGCACCCCGGGCTGGCCGGCGTGCATCTGCTCGACGACGGCCGTGACGCCCTCGCGGCGCGCATCCTGCTGGCCCGCGCCGCCGAGCGCAGCATCGATGCGCAGTACTACATCTGGCACGGCGACATCACCGGAACCATGCTGTTCGAGGAACTGCGTGCCGCCGCCGAACGCGGCGTGCGGGTGCGCCTGCTGCAGGACGACAACACGACCTATGGCCTCGATGAAACGCTGGCCGCGCTCGATGCGCATCCGAACATCGAAGTCCGCCTGTTCAACCCGTTCGTGCTCCGCTCGCCGCGCTGGGTCGGATACGTCACCGACTTCCCGCGGCTCAACCGGCGCATGCACAACANNCGACTTCGACCGCTACTGGGCGAGCGCCTCGTCCTACCCGGCCGAGCGCATCCTGCCTCGCGTTCCGGCCGCCCGGCTCGATGGGATCCACGCGGCCGCGCAGCGGCTCATGCAGAGCCCCGCCGCGCAGCGTTACGTCGATGTCCTGCAGCAGCGGCCGATCATCGCCCGGCTCAGCGAATCGAGCCTGCCGATGTATTGGTCGCCGGTTCGCATGGTGAGTGATGATCCGGCCAAGGCGCTGGGTCGCGCGCCGCGCGAAGGCCTGCTGATCGCGCGGCTCGACCGGCTGCTCGACCGTCCTGCGCACCGCCTGCAGCTGGTTTCCGGCTATTTCGTGCCGACCGCGAAAGGCATCGACGCCTTCACCGCCA
>JRYL01008816.1_pt1 | contig 13818 bp, 13 predicted proteins | sample 235391 | NCBI WGS metagenome assembly JRYL01 (sample SAMN03074223, study PRJNA261481) | activated sludge metagenome | biome: Wastewater Treatment Plant; feature: Wastewater; material: Activated sludge; isolation source: activated biomass of a wastewater treatment plant treating wastewater from... ... | reverse complement strand
GCACCAGCACCACGCCCAGCGGCAGCACCAGCATGCCGGCCAGCGCCGCCAGCGCGCCGCTCAGGCCGAAGTGGCGGTCGCCGATCATCATCGACAGGTTGACCACGTTGGGGCCGGGCATGATCTGCGCCACGGCCCAGTCCTCGATGAACTGCTCGCGCGAGAGCCAGCGCTTTTTCTCGACCAGCTCGCGCTGCACCACCGCCAGCACGCCGCCAAAGCCCTGCAGCGCCAGCCAGGTGAACGACCAGAACAGGTCGGCGCGCGTGCGCGGAGCGTTCAGCGGCTCGGCAGGCGGTGGGGCAGGGGGCATGGCGGTGCGTGCGGCGTGCGGGGCAGCCTGACGTGGCGGCCGGCGTGGCGTTTTCAGGGCGCGGTCATCGGGCGCGGCGAGGTGCTCACAGCACCTCCAGCACGCGCTCCAGCGGCCGACCCAGGCGCGCGCCTTTCGCACTGACGACGATCGGGCGGTTGATGAGCACCGGCGTGGTCAGCATGGCGTCGAGTAGCTGGTCGTCGGAGAGCTGCGGATCGTCCAGACCCTGCTCCAGGTATTCGGGCTGCTTGGTGCGCAGCAGGGCGCGCAGCGGCTCGCCGGTGGCGGCGGCGATGCGCTGCAGCTCGTCGCGGCTGGGCGGGGTCTTGAGGTATTCGACAACCTGCGGCTCGATGCCGCGCTCGCGCAGCAGCGCCAGCGCGTTGCGCGAGGTGCTGCACCGGGGGTTGTGGTAGATCGTGACGGCGCTCATGGCGGTTTCCTTCTCTGGATGCGTTTTACTTCACAAACGATAGCTGTTGGCACTTTCTGGATGGGCGCTGGAGGCCGATTTCACTCATAAAGCAGAAACGGCTGGCGTGCCTGCCGCCAAGCCGCTTCGTCGGCCTGGGCCAGCGCGTCCAGATCGGCCGGGGTGGCCTGCGCATCGTCCACCCATTCGCGCAGCAGCGGGCTGCCGTTGATGACGTCGATGGGCAGCTTGCCGAAGGCGTATTCGTAGGGGAAGTCGCGCCACAGCGGGTAGCCGGGCTGCTGGCGGCGGATCGCCTTGAAGGCCAGCGCCTGCAGCCGCCAGGGCTGGAAGGCGGCGTGGTCGTAATGCGTCGGGTCTTCCACGTGGATCTGCACGCCGGCGCACAGCTGGTGCACGTGCTTGTGAAAGGTCGGCTCGAACCAGCATTCGCGCAGCACGCAGCCGCGCAGCCAGTCGGGGGCCAGCGCACGCATGTCGGCCAGCAGGCGGCGCGTGTCGATGTCGGGCGCACCGAACAGCTCCAGCGGGCGCGTGGTGCCGCGGCCTTCGCTCAAAGTGGTGCCTTCCAGCATCACGGTGCCGGCATAGGCGCGCGCCATGCTCAGGTTGGGGGCGTTGGGGCTGGGATTGACCCACGTCCGTTCAGTCGGCCAGCCGAAGCAGGGCGCGGCGTCGGGCTGCCAGCCTTGCATGGTGATGACGCGGTATTCGACATCGAGCTTGAGCAAATCGATGAACCAGTGCCCCAGCTCACCCATCGTCATGCCATGGCGCATGGGCATAGGGCCGGCGCCGACGAAGCTCTCCCAGCCGTCGCGCAGCGTCAGCCCTTCCACCGGGCGGCCGGCTGGGTTGGGGCGGTCGAGCACCCATACGGCCTTGCCGTGCGCCGCCGCGGCCTCCAGCACGTAGCGCAGCGTGGTGATGAAGGTGTAGATGCGGCAACCCAGGTCCTGCAGGTCGACCAGCACCACGTCCCACGATGCCAGCATCGCGTCGGTGGGGCGGCGCACCTCGCCATACAGGCTGAACACGGGGATGCCGAGGCGCGGGTCGGTGAAGTCGGGCGACTCCATCATGTTGTCCTGCTTGTCGCCGCGCAGGCCATGCTGCGGGCCGAAGGCGGCGGTGAGCCGCACGTCGGGCAGGGTGGCGAGGGCGTCGAGCGAATGCGTGAGATCGCGCGTGACCGAGGCCGGGTGCGCCAGCAGCGCGACGCGGCGGCCTTTCAGGGGGGCGCGCAGCGCAGGGTCTTGCAGAAAACGTTCGAGGCCGAATTGCATGGGCATGACTTGTGTTTTGATAGCTGGCGGCGCGGGTCCGCTCGGGGCTTGGGCGTGATTGTGCGTCAGGCCGTGCGCGCCGGGCTACGATGCCTGCATCGCCGCCCAAGCGGTCTGAAAGACAACATGAACACGACTTCGCCCCCGGGCACCCAGGCCGCCGCGCAGGCGCGCCGGGCCCGCTTCTGGAACTGGATCGCCCGCCGCTATGCCGGCCACACCATGAGCGACCCGGCGGGCTACGAAAAGAGCCTGGCGCGCGTCATCGGCCTGCTGGCGCCCACGCACGAGGTGCTGGAGCTGGGCTGCGGCACCGGCAGCACCGCGCTGCGCCTGGCGCCGCACACGGGGCGCCTGCTGGCCACCGACTTTTCGCCCGAGATGCTGGCCATCGCGCGCGAGCGCCTGGCGGCGCAGCCGGTGCCGCAACTGGTGTTCGAACTGGCCGACGCCGACGCACCCGAACTGGGGCAGGCGCGCTACGACCGCGTGCTGGCCTTCAACCTGCTGCACCTGACCGCCGACCTGGACACCGCGCTGGCCGGCATCGTGCGCGCGCTGCGGCCCGGCGGGCTGCTGATCTCCAAGACGCCGTGCATCGCCGAGCTGAACCCGTTCGCCGTGGGCGGGCTGCGGCTGCTGATGCCCGTGCTGCGTGCCATGGGCCGGGCGCCGTACCTGCAGTTCCTGGACGAACCGCGCCTGCGCGCCGCCATGCAGCGCGCCGGCCTGCAGGTGCAGGCCAGCGAACGCCATGGCACGGGCAGCGGCCGCGACGTGCGCGCCTTCATCGTGGCGCGCAAGCCGGACGACGGCGCGCAGACTCAGGCAGCGTGAGGTGCCGGCACGCGCGCCGTCCAGCCGCCACGATGGTGGAAGTCGGGCTGCGCGGCGGGGTGGTGCAGCGCCCAGTAACTCAGGTGGCCGTCCTGTGCTTCGATGACGGCCGTCAGGCCCAGCGGCCACGGTGCATCGGGCGCACCGGCGGGCAGCGCGGCCAGCGGCAGGCCCACGTCCAGCGTCAGCACCGAGCCATCTTGCAGCACCAAGGGCGCCAGCGCGAGCGACGCCAGGGGTTGGTCGGCCGCCGCATCGCGCTGTCGCTCGGCGCTGAAGCCGTAGGCCGCCCATTCGCCCGAGGGTGCGAAGTTGAACTCGTGGTACGCACTGCCGCCGGGCGCGCCGACGAAGGCCTCGAAGCAGGTGTGGCGCCACAGGCCGTCGGCAAAACGTGGCGGTCGTCTGTCAGGCAGCCGCAGCGCCTGCACATCGGCGTGCAGCGTGTAGCGCAGGTGCAGTCGCGGGGTGCCGCCCTGGGTGCGCCAGTGCCAGGCAGCGCGCAGGCTGCGCACCGCCGCACAGGGCATGGCGGGGTGACAGGCCAGGGCATGTTCGGCGCGGCTGGGCGAGGTCGTCGGGGGGCTCACGCGCCGCATTCTGCCCGTGCGGCAGCGTCAACCGATGGCCCGGCCTTCGCCCACCTCCTCGGTCGTCACGCCGTCGCGGATGTGGTAGATGCGCTTGAAGGTGGGGATGATCTTCTCGTCGTGTGTGACCACGATCACGGCGGTCTGGAACTGGCGTGCCATGTCGTTGAGTATGCGGATCACCGCCAGCGCGCGCTCCGAGTCGAGCGGCGCCGTGGGCTCGTCGGCCAGGATGACGGGCGGGCGGTTGACCAGACCGCGTGCGATGGCCACGCGCTGCTGCTCGCCGCCCGACAGCTGCGACGGCATGGCCTTGGCGCGGTGCTGCACGTCGAGCGCCGTGAGCAGCTCCAGCGCACGCTGGCGCGCTTCTGCGTTGGGCACGCCGGCCAGCATGGGCAGCAGGGCCACGTTGTCGGTGACGTCGAGAAAGGGGATGAGGTAAGGCGCCTGGAACACGAAGCCGATCTTGTCGCGCCGCAGGGCGCGCAGGTCGCGCACTTTCCAGCCGTCGTCGTAGATCACCTCGTCGCCCAGCGTCATGCGGCCCGCGCTGGGGTCGATGATGGCGCCCAGGCACTTGAGCAGCGTGCTCTTGCCCGAGCCGGAGGGGCCGATCAGGCCCACCACCTCGCCCGGCGCGACCTGCATGTCGACGTGCTTGAGTGCGTCCACCGCCGTGTCGCCCTGGCCGTAGCGCTTGCGCAGGCCTTCGATGAGGATGCCCGTGGTCATGCTCAGCCTCCGACCGCCTCGGCGGGATCCACTTTCAGCGCCAGCCGGATCGACACCAGGCTGGCCAGCAGGCAGATGCCCATCACGACAAAGAAGCCGGTGATGGTGTCCTGCGGCAGCAGCAGCACGTAGCGTGGAAACGCCGGCCCGGCCAGCGTGGCGGCGATCTTGCCCACCATGAAGCCGATCAGGCCCAGCGCCAGCGCCTGCTGCGCGATCATCCAGGCGATGGTGCGGTTGCGCGTGCCGATGAGCTTGAGCACGGCGATCTCGCGGATCTTGTCCATGGTCAGCGTGTAGATGATGAAGGCCACGATGGCCGCGCTGACCACCGCCAGGATGGCCAGGAACATGCCGATCTGCCGGGCCGAGGTGGAGATCAGCTTGCCGACCAGGATTTCCTGCATGTCGGCGCGCGTGTAGGCGGTCAGGCGCTTCCAGCGCTCGATGGACTGCGCCACCTCGTCGGCCGAATGGCCCGGCTGCAGCGTGACCAAGACGGCGTTGACCGAGGTGTTGCTGCTCTGCGAGGCGATCACGGCATCCAGCACGCCGGGGGCGCCGGGCCGGTTGAAGGCGGGGTTGGCCTGGGTGCGGCGGCGGCTTTGCCAGATGGCGTCGTTGTCCTTGAGGAACTGCGCTTCCTGGGCATCCTTCAGCGGGATGAAGATCATCGGATCGCCGCCCGAGGACACCATGCGCCGCGTCAGCCCCACCACGGTGTACTGCTTGCGCCGGATCTGGATGCGGTCGCCCAGCGCGAAGCCGGAGGCGATGTCGGCCACCGCCTCGTAATGGCTGTGCGTGAGGTGGCGGCCCGCCACCAGATGGCGCGGCCAGCCGGGCTGGGTGCTGGCGCCGGGCGCCACGCCCACCACCATGGTGCGCACGTCCTGGCTGCCGCGCCGCGCCTGCATCGTCAGGTAGGTGATGTTGACGGCCTGTTCCACACCGCGCGTCAGCCGCACGCTGCGGTAGGCGTCGTCGGGCAGGCTGGAGGGCTCGGCGTAGGGTCCCAGCGTGTCCTGCTGCACCACCCACAGGTCGGCGCCGCTGTTGTCCAGCAGGGCCTGGGCATCGTCGATCATGCCGCGGTACACGCCGGCCATGATCAGCGTCACGCCGATCAGCAGGCCCAGCCCGATGCCGGTGAAGACGAACTTGCCCCAGCCGTGCAGGATGTCGCGGCCGGCCAGGCTGATCATTTCGCCCCCTTGGCGATCTGCTCGACCACCTGCAGCCGGTGGCGCGGGTTCAGCGGTTTTTCGCTGTAGACCACCAGTTGATCGCCTTCCTTCAGGCCATCGTGCACCTGCACGTGGCCGTCCAGATCGGCAGCACCCAGCTGCACGGGCGTGAAGACGGGGTTGTTACCCTGGATGCGCCAGACGCCGGTCTGCCCGTTCTGCCGGTGCACGGCGGCGTTGGGGATGGTGGGCGCCGCCGGCAGCGCGGGCAGGGTGACGGTGACCTCGGCCAGCTCGCCGATGGGCGGCAGCGGCGTGGGCATCTGCGCGAAGTCGACCTTGGCCAGCGTTTCCTCGGTCACGGCGTCGGCCTTGGGTTCGATGCGGCTGACCAGGCCGGCCAGCGGCTCGCCGGCACCTGAGCGCAGCACGATCTGCGCCGGCAGTTCGGCCGCCAGCCCGGCGGCGCGCACCTGGTCGAAGCGGGTGTTGATCCACAGCGTCTTCGGGTCGAGCAGCTCGATCACCGTCTGCCCGGCCACGATGGTGGTGCCGGGGTCGGCATCGCGCAGCACCACCACGCCGTCCACCGGCGCCAGCAAACGCAGGTTGTCGCGCTGGGCGCGCAGCGCCTGCTGGTCGGCGCGGGCGCGGGCCAGCTCCTGCTGCGACACGGTCAGCGCGGCGTCGGCGATCTGCAGCTCTTGCCGGCGCGTGTCCAGGCTTTCGCGGCTCACGGCCTGGGCCTGCTCCAGCACGCGGTAGCGCTCGGCCTGCGAGCGGGCGAAGGCCTGGCGCGCCTGCGCCTCGCGCACGCTGGCCTCGGCGCGGCCAAGCACCGCCTGCTGGGCCTGCATCCGGCTGTCCAGGTCCACTGGGTCCATCTCGCCCAGCAGCTGGCCGGCCTTCACGGCATCGCCCACGTGCACGTTCAGCGTGCGCACGCGTGCCGGCAGGGTGGGGCCGATCTTGTAGGTGTAGCGCGCCTGCACGGTGCCGATGCCGAACAGCGCCGGCTGGATGGCGCGGCTTTGCACCGTGGCCACCGTCACCGTCACCGGCGCCAGCGGGCCGGCGCGCAGCACCACCCAGACGAACAGTGCCAGCAGCGGCACGAGGATGGCCAGCAGGCCGAGGGTGCGGCCCCGGATGGGAAGTTTCATGTCGCGTCGCTCCGAATGCCGCGCAGGTAGATCTCGAACACGCGGGGCGCATCGCTGCGCATGCGCCCCATGTCGCCGGCCAGCATGGCCTGCATCACCAGGCCTTGAACGGTGCCGATGAACAGCGTGGCGGCGGCCTGGCTGTCCAGCGTGGGCGCCAGCTCGCCGCGCGCCTTGCCCTCTTCCAGCAGGGTGTGCAGGCGCTGGCCGTAGTGCGTCACCAAGGCCTGCACCAGCTGCTTGGCCGGCGTGGTCTCGGCGCGCTGCAGTTCGCCGAACATCATGCGCGGCACACCGGGGTGCTCGGCCACGAAGCCGATGTGGGCCAGGAACATGGCGCGCAGCGCGGCGACGGACGATGCCTTGGCCTCTTTGCCTTCGGCCGCGCGAATGAGCCGGCCCAGCAACTGCTCGGCCACCCATTGCATGACGGCCTGCCAGATCGCCTCCTTGTTGGGGAAATGGCGGAACAACGCGCCCTGCGTCAGCTGCATGTGCTGCGCGATGGCGGCGGTGGTGATCTCGCTCGGGTTCTGCGTGGCGGCCAATGCCATCACGGCCTCCACCGTGTGGGCACGCCGCGCGTCGGCGGGGAGGTGTTTGGGGAGCGCGGGTTCCATGCGGGGGACGATAAAGATAGTAACTGATTACTATCTTAACGGGATGCCGCGGCGGCGTGCTTGCCCGCGCCAGGGGTAAGGGCTCTGATGCGTTGGGCGAGATGCGTTTCTTGGCCGGGGTCGCCCTCGGGGCGTGGCGCGATTCGGGGATCAGACGGCTGCCCGAGCCCGCCCCCTGCCGGCGGCGGGCTTGGTTGCATCTGCACGCAACTTCAAACGCCTGATTCGGGGGGCAGGGCGCCGATGCGGTGTACCGTCATCAATCTTTCATTTGATTGCCATGTGCAAGTCACGCACCGCCATGAACATGAAGCCCACGAGAAAGAGGAAAGGAGCCTCCATCGTGAAAGAACTGCCCACCCCCACGATCGCGTTTTCGCCGGCTTCGCCCGCGCATCTTCCCCGGGGGTCGCTTCATCCGGGCGGCGACGGCGCGATTCTGGGGTCGCTGGCAAAAAGCGTCGGCGGCGGGATCAGCGTGGCGTGGGCGCGGCACCACGACGAAGTGAGGGCCGCGCAGCGCCTGCGCTATCAGATTTTTGCCGGTGAGATGGGTGCGCGCCTGAACACGCCCGTGCCCGGCCACGACATCGATCTGTTCGACGATTACTGCGAGCACCTGCTGGTGCGCGACGAAGCCACGCAGGAAGTGATCGGCACCTACCGCGTGCTCACGCCCGTGCAGGCCAGGCGCGTGGGGAGCACCTACAGCGACACCGAGTTCGACCTGACGCGCCTGCGCGGCCTGCGCAACCGCATGGTGGAGCTGGGCCGCAGCTGCGTGCACCCCGACCACCGCCATGGCGGCGTGATCATGGCGCTGTGGACGGCGCTGGGCGAGTTCATGGTGCGCAACCAGCTCGACACCATGATCGGCTGCGCCAGCATCCCGCTGATGCAGGGCGGCGTGTTCAATGGCGACGTGGCGGCCAGCATCTGGCGCCAGGTGCGCGCCAAGCACCTCGCGCCCATCGAGTTCCAGGTGCGCCCGCGCCTGGCCCTGCCGCTGGAGAACCTGAACGACCGGCTCGACGTCGAGGCGCCGGCGCTGATCAAGGGCTACCTGCGCCTGGGCACCAAGGTGCTGGGCCCGCCCGCGTGGGACCCGGACTTCAACAGCGCCGACCTGCCGCTGATGATGCGCTTCGCCGACCTGCATCCGCGCTATCGCAAGCATTTCCTGGGGGCTTGAGGTGAGCACCCCCCTGAGTCTCCTTCGGAGCCTTCCCCCCTCTGCTGCGCGAGGGGGGACGCCGCTGGCGGCCGGCGCAGGTCCGGCCGCGGCGGCCGCTGACTTCGCCTGCTCCGCGGCGGTTCGACCGGCCATGTTCCGCGATGTCACCGCGCGTTTTGGCGGCCCCGATCTGCCGTGGCAGGCGCCGCCGCCCGAGCGTGGCGGCGGCGATGCCGACGAGCCCGACATGGCGCGCGACCCACCCCGGTACCGCGCCATTTTCATATCCGACATCCACCTCGGCACGCCGGGCTGCCAGGCCGGCCCGCTGCTCGATTTCCTGAAGGAACACGACAGCGAGTCGCTCTACCTGATCGGCGACATCATCGACGGTTGGCAGCTGCGCCGGCGCTGGTTCTGGCCGCAGTCGCACAACGACGTGGTGCAGAAGCTCCTGCGCCGCGCGCGCAAGGGCTGCCACGTGGTCTATGTGCCGGGCAACCACGACGAGTTCGCGCGCCATTTTCTCAACCACAACTTCGGCGGCATCGACGTGGTGGAAGAGACGGTGCATGTCACCGCCGAGGGCTTCCGCCTGTGGATCACGCACGGCGACTATTTCGACGGCGTGATCCAGCATGCCAAGTGGCTGGCCTATGTGGGCGACCACGCCTACGAGGCGGTGCTCAAGCTCAACCGCCACTTCAACAGCCTGCGCGCGCGCCTGGGGCTGCCGTACTGGTCGCTGTCGGCCTACCTGAAGCTCAAGGTGAAGAAGGCGGTGAACTACGTCAGCGACTTCGAGGTGGCGGTGGCCAACGAGGCGCGCCGCCGCGGCTACGACGGCGTGGTGTGCGGCCACATCCACCATGCCGAGATCCGCAGCATCGACGGCATGCTGTACTGCAACGACGGCGACTGGGTGGAAAGCCGCAGCGCGCTGGTCGAGCACCACGACGGGCGGCTGGAGCTGGTGTTCTGGCAGCCCGGCCACGCGGTGGAGGTGCCGCCGTCGCGGGCGGTGGAAACCGTGTGAAACCTCCGGACAGCCGGACGCAGAGGACGCAGAAGCTCCGCAGAGGGCGCAAAAGAAACAGCCAAACCAATGTTTTCTTCTGCGCCCTCTGCGAAACCTTGGCGTCCTCTGCGTCCGGCTGTTTGTTTTCTTAAATCAAATAAGCCTCTAGCCCTTGCCCATCAAGCGCAAGCAGCTATTATTTTAGAAGTAATTCCATGAAAATCGCTCTGGTGACCGACGCCTGGCAACCGCAGGTGAACGGCGTGGTGACCACGCTGGTCGAGCTGGTGCAGTCGCTGCGCGCCAGCGGCGACGAGGTCATCGTCATCGAGCCCGGCCAGTTCAAGACCCGCCCCTGCCCGGGCTATCCCGGCATCGACCTGGCCGTGCGACCCGGCTCGCAACTGCGCGGCCTGCTGGACCGCGCGCAGCCCGACGCCGTGCACATCGCCACCGAAGGCCCGCTGGGCTGGGCCGCGCGGCGCCATTGCCTGCGCCGCGGCTGGGCCTTCACCACGGCCTTCCACACCAAGTTCCCCGAGATCCTGCACGCCGCCGTCAGGCTGCCGCTGCCCTGGGGCTATGCCTTCTTCCGCCACTTCCACCGGCCCTCGTCGGGCGTGATGGTGCCCACGCGCGGCGTGGCGGCGGGACTGGCGCAGCGCGGCTTCACCCACCTGCGCGAATGGACGCACGGCGTGGACACGCGCCTGTTCGCCTTCGAGCCCAAGGCCATCGACTACGCGCCGCTGGGGCGCATCGCGCGGCCGCTGCACCTGTTCGTCGGCCGTGTGTCGTACGAGAAGAACATCCAGGCCTTTCTGGAGCTGAACTTGCCCGGCACCCAGGTGGTGTGCGGCGTCGGCCCGGTGGAGGACAAGCTGCGCGCCCGCTACCCGCAGGTGCGCTGGCTGGGCGTGCTGCCCCGCGAGGAGCTGGCGCGCGTGTACGCGGCGGCCGACGTGTTCGTGTTCCCCAGCCGGGCCGATACCTTTGGCCTGGTGATGCTCGAGGCCATGGCTGCGGGCACGCCCGTGGCGGCGTACCCGGTGGATGGCCCCACCGAGGTGCTGGCCGCCGCGCCCGGCCAGCCGGTGGGCGGCGTGATGCACACCGACCTGCGCCATGCGGTGCAGCAGGCGCTGCGCATTCCGCGTGCCGATGCGCGGGCGCACGCGCAGCGCTTCGGCTGGGACGCGGCGGCCCGGCTGTTCCGCGAATACCTCGTGCCGGCACGCCCGGCCACGCTGGCACAACCGGCGGCGGGCTGATGTATCCTGCGGCGATGCTCCATTTTTTGAAGTGCCGCCATGCCTGCCGCCGCCGCCGCTGATACCGCCGCCATCCTCGCGCGCTACCCGCTGCTCGACCGCGATGCCAGCATCCTCGACTTCAACCACCGCGTGCTGCACTGGGCCGAGCGGCCCGACGTGCCGCTGCTCGAGCGCCTGCGCTACCTGTGCATCGTGTCGTCAAACCTGGACGAGTTCTTCGAGGTGCGCGCCGAACCGCACCTGACGGCCTGGCGCGCCGGCACCGACGCCGGTGGCGGCATGCGCCGCCTGATGGCGGCCGCGCACGGGCTGGTGAACCGGCAGTACGCCATCTACAACGACGTGCTGCTGCCGGCCATGGCCGCCAAGCGCCTGCGCATCGTGTCGCACCTCGACCGCAACGAGGCGCAGCGCAAGTGGGTGCGCGAGCATTTCCTGCGCGAGGTCAAGCCGCTCTTGGTGCCGGTGGCGCTGGACCCGGCGCACCCGTTTCCGCAGGTGGCCAACAAGTCGCTCAACTTCATCGTGCAGCTCAAGGGCAAGGACGCCTTCGGCCGCCGCAACGAGATCGCCATCGTCAAGGTGCCGCGCGTGCTGCCGCGCGTGCTGCGCCTGCCCGAGCGCGTGAGCGGCGGCGAAACGCTGTTCGTCATGCTCTCCAGCGTGGTGCGCGCGCACTTGCCCGATCTGTTCCCGGGACGCGAGGTGGGTGATTTCTCGCACTTCCGTGTCACGCGCGATTCCGATCTGTCGGTGGACGAGCAGGAAGTGAAGAACCTGCGCACTGCGCTGCGGCAGGAACTGCACCAGCGCCACTACGGCCTGGCCATGCGGCTGGAGGTGTCGTCGGCCTGCTCGCCCGAGCTGTCCGACTTTTTGCTGCGCCAGTTCAGGCTGCCGGCCGAGGCGCTGTTCAAGGTGCAGGGGCCGGTGAACCTGGTGCGCCTGCAGCAGCTGATCTCGCTGGTCGACGCACCGGAGTTGCTGTTCGCGCCCTACAGCGCCAGCTATCCGGTGCAACTCAAGCGCGGCGAATCGGTGTTCGAGCGCCTCAAGCGCGGCGACGTGCTGACGCACCTGCCGTTCGAGAGCTTCGACGGCGTGATCGACTTCCTGCGCGAGGCCGTGCACGACCCGGCCGTGCTGGCCATCAAGCAGACCATCTACCGCACCGGCAACGACAGCCGCATGATGGACCTGCTGATCGACGCGCAGCGCCGCGGCAAGGAAGTGACGGCGGTGGTGGAGCTGAAGGCGCGCTTCGACGAGGAGGCAAACATCAACTGGGCCGAACACCTGGAGCGCGCTGGCGCGCAGGTGGTGTACGGCGTGGTGGGCCTCAAAACCCACGCCAAGATGCTGCTGGTGACGCGGCGCGAAGGCCGCCAGCTGCGCCGCTACGGCCATTTGTCGACCGGCAACTACAACCCGCGCACGGCGGCGCTGTACACCGACCTGAGCTACCTGACGGCCGACGCGCGCCTCACGTCCGACATGGACCAGCTGTTCGTGCACCTGGCCAGCCACAGCCGCCTGCCGCGCATGCAGCGCATGCTGCTGGCGCCGTTCACGCTGCACCGGCAGATGCTGGCCAAGATCGACGCCGTGGCGCAGGCAGCGATGAAGGGGCGGGGCGGGCGCATCGTCGCCAAGATGAACGCGCTGACCGACGAGGCGCTGATCGTGGCGCTGCTGCGCGCCGGCGATGCGGGGGCGAAGATCGACCTGATCGTGCGCGGCGCCTGCATGCTGCCGGCGGCGCTGACCAAAAACATCCGCGTGCGCAGCATCATCGGCCGCTTTCTGGAGCATTCGCGCGTGTTCTATTTCCGCGCCGGGGCCGATGAGCAGCTGTGGCTGTCGTCGGCCGACTGGATGAACCGCAACATGCTGCGCCGCGTCGAAACCGCCTGGCAGGTGACCGACCCGCTGCTGCGCCAGCGCATCATCGACGAATGCCTGCTGGCCTACTTGCACGACGCGCGCGACGCCTGGGTGATGGAAGACGGCGGGCACTACCGCAGCGTCGTCCCGCCCGGTGCGCCACCCGGCCCCAGCGCCCAGGCGGCCTTGATGGAGCGCTACCGATCCTGAAGCAATCTGGAGGAGAGTGAACGATGGACCTGATTCTGTGGCGCCACGCCGAGGCGCAAGACCCCGAAGGCATGATGACCGACCTGGACCGCCCGCTGACGCGCCGCGGCGACAAGCAGGCCACCCGCATGGCCGCCTGGCTGGATCGCCAGCTGCCCGAGGGCACGCGCATCCTGTGCAGCCCGGCCATCCGCACCGAGCAGACGGTGCTGGCGCTGGGCCGCAAGTACAAGCTGCACGACGAGCTGCAGCCCGGTGCCAGCCCCGAGCAGCTGCTGCAACTGGCCGGCTGGCCGAATGGCAAGGCGCCGGTGCTGATCGTCGGCCACCAGCCTACGCTGGGCGAGACCATCTCGCGCCTGCTGGGCATGGCCGAGCACGAATGCTCGGTCAAGAAGGGCGCCATCTGGTGGCTGCGCAGCCGCGAGCGCGACGGCCAGTTGCAGACCGTGGTGGTCACGGTGCAGACGGCCGAGCTGCTGTGAACCGCGCCGCGCGCTGAATTTCAAGCCAAATTGGCCTTGAGCGCCCATGCAGCAAGCGCCAGGCGCTATTTTAATGGTAGCTATTGCAGGTGTGGCAGTGCCACGTCACCCCGCGTTCGAGGGGTGCCCCGGGGCGCTTTGCGTGGGCGCGTGCGGGCACCGACCTACAGAGGCACGCCCCCGCCGCGCTTAACATCGCCCCAGTTCCACGTCACAAGCAAAGGAGTTGCCCGCATGTCTTCGATCCACCTGGTTCCTCCGCGCCATTCGGTTGCCGTGCTGGCGGCCGCCCTGCTGGCCAGCGCCTGCGCCACGGTCGATCTGGGGCCGCGCTACGACCCGCCGCCCGTGCGCGCGCCCCAGCCCTTGCCCGGGCCGCAGGTGCCGCCGCCGCCCGGGTTGCCCTCGTCCGTCGTTCCGTCGCAGTCGTCGTCGGTGCCGTTGCAGAGCTCCGCCGTCGGTCGTCGCGCGTTGCAGCCGGCGAAGGTGCCCGCGATGCAGACCTCGGTGCCCGCGCCGCACTCGTTGGTGCACGCGCGCGAGATGCCTTCGTCGATCGTGCCGTCGCAGTCGTTGTCGGCGTTGTCGCAGAGTTCGCCGGACGGC
>JRYL01003387.1_pt1 | contig 13852 bp, 11 predicted proteins | sample 235391 | NCBI WGS metagenome assembly JRYL01 (sample SAMN03074223, study PRJNA261481) | activated sludge metagenome | biome: Wastewater Treatment Plant; feature: Wastewater; material: Activated sludge; isolation source: activated biomass of a wastewater treatment plant treating wastewater from... ... | reverse complement strand
ACGATGAGGACCGGCGTGTTCTCGTCGTCCTCGTCGGCACCGGCGATCTGGTGCGGGATGAAGGCGTCTTCCTCGAAATCCCACAGCCGCCCGTCGAGCAGATCCGCCTGATCCTGGTCGCGGACCAGGATCAGGGTGGACTTGTCGGCGCGGAAACAGCGNGCGGTGCCGGCGATGTCCAGGTGCGCCCAGCGCTGCTGGCCCTCGGTGAAGCGGGCCAGGAAGCAGGCGGCGGTGATGGAGCCGGCGGACTTGCCGCCGATGTTGGCCATGTCGGCGCAGACCGAATCGAGCTGGGGCTGGTAGTCGTCCCACAGCGGCATGCGCCAGGCGCGGTCGTGGCTGATCTGGCCGGCGGCGAGAAGCTCGTCGGCCAGCGCCTCGTCGCGGCTCATCAGGCCGTGCGCGTGCTTGCCCAGCGCGATGACGCAGGCACCGGTGAGGGTGGCCACGTCGATCAGGGTGGCCGGTTCGAAGCGCTGCGCGTAGGTGAGCGCGTCGCACAGGATCAGGCGGCCTTCGGCATCGGTGTTGAGCACCTCGATGGTCTTGCCGGACATCGAGGTGAGGATGTCGCCGGGGCGGTACGAGGTGCCGTCGGGCATGTTTTCCGCGGCCGCCGCGATGGCGACCAGGTTGATGCGCAGGCCCAGCGTGGCCGCGGCCAGGAAGGTGCCCAGCACGCTCGCGGCACCACACATGTCGAACTTCATCTCGTCCATCGACGGGCCGGGCTTGATCGAGATGCCGCCGGTGTCGAAGGTGATGCCTTTGCCGACCAGCACGTGCGGTTTTTCACTCTCCGGCGCGCCGCGGTAGCGCAGCACGATGAGGCGCGGCGGGTTGGCGCTGCCCTGCGCCACGCCCAGCAGCGCGCCCATGCCCAGCGCCTTCATCTGTTCGGTATCCAGCACCTCGAGCGACACCTTTTCGCTCACCTCGGCGATCTTGGCGGCCTGCTCGGCGAGATAGACCGGGGTGCAGATGTTGGGCGGCAGGTTGCCCAGCTCGCGCGCCAGGGTGACGCCATCGGCGATGCCCTGGGCGATGCGCAGCTCGTCGGCGAAATCGGCATCGCCCGAAAGGCTGAGTGCGGCGAGCGGCGTGGCCTTGGCGGACTTGCGGGTGGCGGAATAGGTGTAGCTGACGTGGAAGGCGGCCAGTGCGGCCTGGCGAATCTTCCAGGCGGCGTCGCGGCCGGCCACGTCGAGCTCGGGCAGGGTGCTGTGGACGCGCGCGGCCGGGCCGCCGCGCAGGGTGCGGATGGCGTCGGTGCAGGCGGTGAGATAGCGACCGGCGTCGAGCTTGGCCGCTTCGCCCACGCCGACCAGCAGCACGCGCGTGGCGCGGATGCCGTCGAGCGCGAGCAGCAGCGCGCAGCGCCCCGCCTTGCCCGAAACGTCGCCACTCTTGAGCAGGGCGGCGATGCGGCCGCCGCAGGCCTGGTCGAGCTGGTGGGCGGCGGGGGAAAGTCCCCGGTCTTCGAAAACGGCGGCAATGACGGCGTCGGTATCGATTTGCGCGGGATCGGTGCGCAGCACACTCGTGTTCAGGCTCATGGTTTTCCTGCTGTGGGGAGACGGGCGATACTTCGACACGCTGCCGGCGCCGGTACCATGTCGCGGCGCAACCGCGACCACGAAGCATTCTAGTGCATACCCATCCCGACCCCACCAGCCACCCCGCCAGCATGCCGAACAGCGCGGCAGGCGTTCGTGCGTCGGAGCCGGGCGCGTGAGCCGGCCGCGCTGGCCGATCATCGATCGCTACGTGCTTGGCCAGCTCCTGGCGACGTTCGGCGCGAGCCTGCTGGTGCTGGTGCTGGTGAGCATGGGCGGACTGGTCGCCGACCTTCTGGGCAAGATTGCGCGCGGCAGGCTGCCGCCGGGCCTGCTCATCTCCCAGCTCGGACTGCGCGCGCTGGACTTCCTGCCGCTGTTGCTGCCGCTGGCGCTGTTTCTGGCGGTGCTGCTGGCTTATGGGCGCCTGTATCGCGACAGCGAGATGGCGGTGCTGGCGGCGGCGGGGCTGGGCATCCGGCGACTGGCGCGGCCGCTGGTGTGGTTGACGGTGCCGGTGGCTGCAGTCGTCGGGGTGACCTCGCTGTGGCTTTCTCCGGCGGCGCTGCGCACCTCGCAGGCGATGATCGAGGCGGCCAACAAGTCGCTGCTGGTGGCCGGGCTCGAGCCCGGACGCTTTGTCGAGATACCCGGGCGCAACGGCGTGGTCTACCTCAGCCAGATGGATGACGACGGCCGTCGCTTCCGCAACCTGTTCGTGCACAACGAGCGCGACGGGCGCATCGACGTGGTGACCGCACAGGCCGGTGAGCTGTTCCAGGAAAGCCAGGGCGAGGAACGCTACCTGCGGCTGGTCGATGGCTTCCGCGTGGAGGGTGAACTGGGCAGTGACGCCTTCCGCATGATGCGCTTTGCCGGCAATGACATCCGCGTGCCGGATGCCGAGCCGGGCAATGTCGGTCGCGCCGAACAACGCATGACCACGCCCGAACTGGTGCGGATCGATGCGCCGGAGGAGCGCGCCGAATTGCACTGGCGACTGGCCACGCCGCTGGCGACCCTGATCCTTGCGCTGCTGGCGCTGCCGCTGGCGCACTCGCCACCGCGCAGCGCGCGCTACGGGCGCGTGCTGGTGGCGCTGCTGGGCTATGTCGTCTACCTGAACATGCTGGGGCTGGGACGTGCGTTCATAGCTTCCGGCACCGTGCCGGTGTGGGCGGGGCTGTGGTGGGTGCATCTGCCGGCGGCAGGCATCGCGCTGTACCTGCTCTGGCGCGACGAGCACCTGGCGCGGCCCGGAGGGGCGAGCTGATGCGCTGGCGGTTCGGACTGGCCGATCGCATGATCGCCCTGCGCGTGGCGGCGGCGCTGTCGGCCGCATGGTTCGTGCTGGTGGGTTTCGATGCGATCACCGCGCTGGTGGGCCAGTTGGCCAACATCGGGCAGGGCAGCTACGGTTTCAGCGAAGTCCTGATCTATACCGTCTATACCCTGCCGCGGCGCGCGTACACGCTTTTCCCCACGGCCGCCGTGATCGGCGCGCTCCTGGGCCTGGGCGCGCTGGCGGCCAGTTCGGAGCTGACCGCGCTGCGTGCGATCGGGCTGTCGCGGGCGCGGATCTGCGTGGCGGCGGTGGCCGTCATCGCCCTGCTGACCCTGGCCATGGTGATCGTGGCCGAGACCATTGGTCCGGCCGGTGAGGAACAGGCCCAGACCCGGGCGATGGAAGCCAAGAGTTCGGATATCAAGAGCCTGCGCGGCTCGGGCCTGTGGGCGCGCGAAGGCGACACGTTCCTCAACGCGAAGCAGGGCAACGTGGTTGGCCGCGGGGCAGACTCCACCATCGAGCTGTCGGACGTGACGCTCTACGAATTCGACCAGGACGGGCGGCTCGCCTCGATCGCCGTGGTGCAGAAGGCGCTGCACCACAGCGGCGTATGGGAGCTGCGCGACGTGCATCGCTCGCGCTTCGGCCTGCGCGAGGTGGTGAGCGAACAGGTGCCGGAGGAACGCTGGGCATCGCGGCTCAACCCCGACGTGCTGCAGCTGGGCGTGACCCGGCCCCGCTACCTGCGCATGACCGAGCTGCGCAACAGTCTGGAGTACCTGGTCCGCAACGAGTTGGACATGGGCGAGTTCGAATCCGCCTACTGGGCGCGGATCTTCTATCCCTTTTCGACGCTCGTGCTGTGCCTTGCCGCCCTGCCGTTCGCGTTCGGGACGCTGCGCTCGGGCGGATTCGGCAAGCGGCTGTTCGTCGGCATCGTGCTGGGCGTGGGCATGTTCACCGCCCAGACGCTGTCGGTGAACCTCGCGCAGGTCTACCATCTCGACCTGCGCCTGGCCTACGGCCTGCCGCCGCTGCTGGTGGCCCTGGTCTCCTGGCTGCATTTTCGCGGCAGGCAATAGGGCGAGCCGCCGGCGGCCGGGAATCCTCGGGCGCGGGCCGGCTATGATCCGCAGCTGATCCGCTTCCGGTCTTCGTCCCATGACATCCAACCGCACTTTCGGCTTCGGCACCCGCGCCATCCACGCCGGCCAGTCCCCTGATCCCTCCACCGGTGCCGTGATGACACCGATCTATGCCACCTCCACCTACGTGCAGAAGAGCCCGGGCGTGCATCAGGGCTTCGAGTACTCGCGCAGCCACAACCCCACCCGCTTCGCCTACGAACGCTGCGTCGCGGCGCTCGAATCGGGCGCGCACGGATACGCCTTCGCCTCCGGGCTGGCGGCGACCGGCACGGTGCTGGAGACGCTGGATTCGGGCAGCCACGTCATCTGCATGGACGACGTGTACGGCGGCACCTACCGGATCATGGAGCGGGTGCGGCGGCGCTCGGCCGGACTGTCGTTCTCGTTCGTGGACCTGGGCGACATGGCCGCGCTGGAAGCGGCGGTGCGGCCGGAAACGCGCATGATCTGGTGCGAGACGCCCACCAATCCCCTGCTCAAGATCGTGGACCTGGAGCGGCTGGCGCAGTTCGCGCGCGCGCGCGGCATCTGGCTGGTGGTCGACAACACCTTCGCCTCGCCCATGCTGCAGCGTCCGCTGGAGCTTGGCGCGCACGCGGTGGTGCATTCGGCCACCAAGTACCTCAACGGGCATTCGGACATCGTCGGCGGCGTGGCCGTGGTGGGCGATGACGCCGAGCTGGCCGAGCGCATCGGCTTTTTGCAGAACGCCGTGGGCGGCATCCAGGGGCCGTTCGACAGCTTCCTGGCGCTGCGCGGCCTCAAGACCCTGCACCTGCGCATGCGCGCGCACTGCGACAACGCGCTGGCGCTGGCGCAGTGGCTGGAAAGCCACCCGGCGGTGGAGCGGGTGCTGCATCCCGGGCTGGCCTCGCATCCGCAGCACGCGCTGGCGGCGCGCCAGATGCACGGCTTCGGCGGCATGATCACGATCTTCGTGAAGGGCGGGCTCGCGGCCGCCCGCCGGATGATGGAGCGCACCGAACTGTTCGCACTCGCCGAGTCGCTGGGCGGCGTCGAAAGCCTGGTCAACCATCCGGCGATCATGACGCACGCCTCGATTCCGGCGGAAACCCGCGCCGCGCTGGGCATCACCGACAATCTTGTCCGCCTGTCGGTGGGCGTGGAGGATCTGGAGGATCTGCGGCGCGATCTGGACGCGGCTTTGTCCGTCTGATTCGCGACTCATGCCGCGTTGTTGCAGCGCGGCGTAGAATCCGCGCGCTTTGGCACCCCCATCTTTGACGCAAGGAAACACCCCATGTCCCTCGATCCCACCGTGCGCGGGCGCATCGAAGCGCTGCTGGCGCAAAATCCCGTCGTGCTCTTCATGAAGGGCGTGCAGGGCGCGCCGCAGTGCGGGTTTTCCGCCAAGGCGTCCGGCATCCTCGACAGCCTCGGCGTGGAGTACGCCAGCGTCAACGTACTGGCCGATGCGGAAATCCGCGAAGGCATCAAGGCATTCGGCAACTGGCCCACCATCCCGCAGCTCTATGTGCGCGGCGAACTGGTCGGCGGCAGCGACATCATCACCGGCCTGATGGACTCGGGCGAGCTGTTTCCGCTGCTGGGCGTCGCCGCGCCGGATCGCACCCCGCCGCAGATCCGCATCACCCCGGCTGCCGCGGAGGCGATCCGCAGCGCCATGACCGATGCCGACGGCCTCGCGCTGCACCTGTCGATCGGGCCGCGCTTCGAGGCGCAGTTCCAGCTCGCGCCGGCCGCGCCGGGCGACGTGGTGTCCGAATCCGAAGGCATCGCGGTGCATTTCGACCTCGCCAGCGCGCAGCGCGCGCGCGGCCTGGAGATCGACTGGGTCGAGGACGTGCGCGGTGCGGGCCTGACCATCCGCAATCCCAATGCGCCGGCACCGGTGAAGTCGATTTCGGTCGAGGCGCTGCGCGATCGGCTGGCGGCCGGCAGCATGACGGTCATCGACGTGCGGCCGCTGGCGGCGCGCAAGATCGCGCCGTTTTCCGGCGCACACACCGTGATGGACGAGGCCTCGCGCGGGCAGCTGGAGGCCATGGACAAGGCCACGTCGATCGCCTTCCTCTGCCATCACGGCAGCTCCAGCCTGCAGGCCGCCGAGCACTTTCGCGCGCTGGGTTTCAGCGACGTCTGGAACATCGAGGGCGGCATCGACGCCTGGTCGCAGCGCATCGATCCGTCGGTGCCGCGCTACTGAGCGCGTGCCGGGCCGGCGGCGGTGCCACGGCCTTCCGCCGCACGGCCTTCGGGTCGGAAAAGCGCCGCGCAACGGGGGCGGCAGCGGGCAGGGCCGGCCTTGCAGAATTGTGAACTGCTGCAAAACTTGACCTGAGGCATGGAAAAACCGAGCAATTGCGCTATTTTTGATCCGAATTTCTCGAAATGGCTTCCGCGTCGCCCAGGTGGGCGGTGATCGAAGCCAGGGAGGACGGCATGACAGGGCATGCGGCGCGCTTCATCACGGGACTGGCCATGGCATCAGTGCTCGCCGGCTGCAGCGGCTCGCCGGCGTCGCGCGCGGCGCTGGCCTGCGAAGAGGCCGCCAAGGAACGTGCCGAAGGCAAGATGCTTTCGGTCGACCTCAAGGCCCTGGAGCAGAGCATGGTGAACGAGGGCGAAGACGTGCTCAGGCTGCAGGCACCGGTGACGCTCGACACCGGGCTGCAGACGCAATACACCCAGACGCTCGACTGCCGGGTCAAGGTCGCGAACGGGGAACTGCACGTGGTGCGGGTGACTTTCGTCTTCTGACGCGCCGCACCGGAGTCCTGCGTAGTACCATTTCGCCCCCTCGCGGCGATTCGCGCCGGCGAACCGGCCCGGAGTCTGCGCGTGACGACCCTGTTTCATCCCCGCAAGTGGCTTGGCGCATGAGCGTGCGCCGCGGCTCCCTCTTCGTCATCGCGGCCCCTTCGGGGGCGGGGAAATCCTCGCTGGTCAATGCCGTGCTGGCGCGCGAGCCGGAGATTTCCCTCTCGATCTCCTTCACCTCGCGCGGCCCGCGCCCGAGCGAGCGGCACGCGCAGCACTACAACTTCGTCAGCGCCGACGAGTTCCGCCGCATGATCGAGGCCGGCGACTTCTTCGAGTACGCCATCGTGCACGGCGACTACAAGGGCACCGCGCGNNTGCTGGAGATCGACTGGCAGGGCGCGCGCCAGGTGCGCCAGAAGGTGCCCGACTGCGTGACGATCTTCATCCTGCCGCCCTCGCGCGAGGAGCTGGAGCGGCGCCTGCGCACGCGCGGGCAGGACTCCGAGGAAACCATCCTGCGCCGGCTTGCGGGATCGCGCGGCGAGATGGAGCATGCGCCGGAGTTCGACTATCTGGTGGTGAACCGCGATTTCGGCCAGGCCACCGAGGATCTCCTGTCGATCATCCGCGCCCAGCGCCTGCGCACCGCCGCCCAGCTCGCCCACCATCCGGGGCTGCTGGAGGCGCTGCTGGCCTGAGCGTGGCCTCGGCCTGGCTTGATCGGCACGGCCTGATTTGCCTCCGGCTTCGCATCTGACCTAAAATACCGGGTTCGTTTGTCATTCCGGCTTTGGCCGAGGAAGCCCCCATGGCTCGTGTCACCGTAGAAGATTGCCTCGAAGTGGTCGACAACCGTTTCGAACTGGTCATCATGGCCTCGCGCCGCGCGCGCCAGCTCGCCAAGGGTGCGCCCAGCACGCTGGAAGGCGACGAGGATGACGACAAGCCCACCGTGCTGGCGCTGCGTGAAATCGCCTCGCGCAGCATCGACGACGCCACCATCGCCGAAGTGGACCGCGTCGAGCGCGAGCGCCGCGAGCGCGAGGCGCTGGAATGGGCGGCCGCCGAAGTGGATGACGACCTGTCCAAGGGCGGCGACGACCTCTGATCGTTCGTGCCGTCGGTGCGCGTGCCGACGCGCCATCCGGCGTGAAGCCGCGGCCAGGGCCGCCGTCATTGCCCTGAACGGCGATGCTGCGTAGTCTGGCGGCATGCATGATTCCTCTCCCGCTGCCGCTGCACCCGCTGCACCCGCTGCAACTGCGAACCAACGTGCTCCGGATCCGTGTCCGGAGCAGGTCGACGAGCTCGTCCGGCGCGCAGCGACCTACCTGCCGGCCGAACAGCTCGGACTGATCCGGCAGGCCTATCGCCTCGGCGCGATCGCGCACGATGGGCAGACCCGCAAGAGCGGCGAGGCCTACATCACCCATCCGGTCGCCGTGGCCACGGTGCTGGCCGACCTGGGCATGGATGTCGAGACCCTGTGCGCGGCGATCCTGCACGATGTGCTGGAAGACACGCCGATCGAACGCGAGCGCATTGCCGCCGAGTTCGGCGAGACGGTGGCCGAACTGGTCGATGGCGTCACCAAGCTCGACAAGCTGAGCTTCCGCGACCGCCAGGAGGCCGCCGCCGAGAGCTTCCGCAAGATGCTGCTGGCCATGGCGCGCGACCTGCGCGTCATCCTGATCAAGCTGGCCGATCGGCTGCACAACATGCGCACGATCGACTCGATGAGCCCGGATGCGCGTCGCCGCATCGCGCGCGAGACGCTCGACATCTATGCGCCCATCGCCCAGCGCCTGGGCATGAACCGGATCAAGGGCGAACTGCAGGAACTCGGCTTCCGCGGCCTCTACCCGCGCCGGCACGACGTCATCACCCGCCGCATCCGCACCCTGCCGGTGTCGCGGCGCGAGGCCATGGACCGGATCGAGGCGGCACTCGACCAGCGCCTGACCCAGGAAGGCATCCCGCACCGCATCGTCTGGCGGGTGAAATCGGCCTACAGCATCTACCGCAAGATGAAGCTGGAGCAGAAGAGCTTCGACCAGGTGATGGACGTGTTCGGGTTCCGCGTGGTGGTCGGGCGGGTGATGGAGTGCTACATGGCGCTGGGTGCCGTGCACAGCCTCTACAAGCCGGTGGAGCAGCGATTCCGCGATTTCATCGCCATTCCCAAGGCCAACGGCTACCAGTCGCTGCACACCCTGCTGTTCAGCCCCTTCGGCTCGCCGGTGGAAGTGCAGATCCGCACCGAGGACATGGATCAGGTGGCCGAGCGCGGGATCGCGGCGCACTGGCTCTACAAGTCGCCCAACGGCAGCCAGTCCAGCGCGCAGAGCCGCGCCCAGGCGTGGCTGTCGGGCCTGCTGGAGAACCAGAAGGCCGCCGGCTCCTCGATCGAGTTCCTCGACAACGTCAAGGTGGATCTCTTTCCCGACGAGGTTTACCTCTTCTCGCCCAAGGGCGACATCCTCTCGCTGCCGCGCAACGCCACCGCGCTCGACTACGCCTATGCGGTGCATACCGACGTGGGCGACCACGCGGTCGCCGCGCGGGTGGACAAGAAGCTGGTGCCGTTGCGCGCGCGCCTGGCCAGCGGCCAGACCGTGGAAATCATCACCGCGCCCTCGGCCACGCCCAACACGAGCTGGCTGGACTGGGTGGTTTCCAGCCGCGCGCGCACCTCGATCCGCCACTTCCTCAAGCGCCTGCAGCACGAGGACGCGGTGGAACTTGGCCACCGCATGCTGGATCGCGCGCTGGAGGCGGTCGACAGCTCGCTCGACCGCATCCCGCCCAAGGTGCTCGACCAGTACCTGGCCGATTCGCGCCTGCGCCGGCTGGAGGAACTGCTTTCGGAGATCGCGCTGGGCAATCGCATGGCGGCGCAGGTGGCGCAGGTGCTCACCCGCAGCGTGGACGGCCAGAGCCACGTCCCGCACGCGCCCAGCGCGGAGAAGATCCTCATCACCGGCGCCGAGCGCGGCGTGCTGACGTTTCCCGACTGCTGCCTGCCGGTGCCCGGCGACGACATCATGGGCTACCTCTCCACCGGCAAGGGCATCGTCGTGCACCGCGCCGACTGCCGCAACGTGCCGGAGCTGCGCAAGACGCCCGAGCGCTGGGTGCCGATCGGCTGGGGGCGCGAGGTCAGCGGCGACTTCCGCTCCGCGATCCGGGTGGAAGTGGAGAACAAGCCGGGCGTGCTGGCGCGCGTCGCCAACGCCATCGGCGAGACCGAGGCCAACATCGAGAACGTCGAATACCAGGACCGCGACCAGCAGGCGGCCGTGATCGTGTTCACGATGAACGTGCGCAACCGCAAGCACCTGGCCGACGTGATCCGCAAGGTGCGCCGCCTGCCGGTGGTGATCGGCGTGCAGCGGCGCTGACCGATCCCGCCGCGCCGCCGCGTCGCCCCGCGCGCGGCTAAACTTGGCGTTCCTTTTTCCCTCCGAGGCCACGCCATGTCCCGACAGATCATCCACACCGACGCCGCACCGGCCGCCATCGGCCCCTATTCGCAGGCGGTCCGGGTGGACAAGACCGTCTACCTTTCCGGCCAGACGCCGCTCGATCCGGCCACCATGGAGCTGGTCGAGGGCGACATCGAGGCGCAGGCGCGCCAGGTCTTCAAGAACCTCGCGGCGGTATGCGAGGCCGCCGGCGGCAGCTTCGCCAAGGTGGTGCGTGTGGGCATCTACATGATCGACCTGGCACATTTCGCCAAGGTCAACGCGGTGATGAAGGACTACTTCTCCGAGCCGTATCCGGCGCGCTCCACCATCCAGGTCTCGGCCCTGCCGAAGAACGCGCAGGTGGAGATCGACCTGGTGATGGTGCTCGACTGAGCCCAGCGACCCCATGCAACCGGATGCGAGCAGCGCGGGTGCCGACCCCGCGCGCAGGCCGGTCACCGGGCTCAAGGGCGCCGGGCCGGCGCTGACCGCCCGGCTCGCCGCGCGCGGCATCACCACGCTGCAGGATCTGTGGCTGCACCTGCCGCTGCGCTACGAGGACCGCACCCGCCTGACGCCGATCCGCGCCCTGCGCCACGGCGAAACGGCGCAGGTGCTGGGGCGGATCGAGGCGGTCGAGCGCAGCTTCCGCGGCCGCCCGACGCTGCGCGTGGCGGTGGGCGACGAGTCGGGTGCCAGCCTGGTCCTGCGCTTCTTCCACTTCCACGCGGCGCAGGTGCGGGCGCTGTCGGTGGGTGCCCGCATCCTGTGCCACGGCGAGGCGCGCGGCGGCCATTTCGGCGTGGAGATGGTGCACCCCGGGTATCGCGTGCTGGCCGACGACGCCGAGCTGGCGCTGGGCGACCGGCTCGACCCGGTGTATCCGGCGATCGAGGGCGTAGGCCCGGTGCAGCTCGCGCGCCTGGTGTCGGCGGCGCTGGACCAGCTTCCCGAAAGCGATGCGCTGGAACTGCTTCCGGCCTCGGCTTTCGGCGACCTCACCCTGCCAAGCTGGCGCGACGCGGTGCGCTTCCTGCACCGTCCGCCGCCGGGCGTGGACCTGGCCGAGCTGGCCCAGTTCCGGCATCCCGCCCAGCAGCGTCTGGCCCTGGAGGAACTGCTCGCGCACCAGCTCAGCCTGCGCCGCCAGCGCCTTTCGATGAAGCGCCAGGGCGCGCTGGCGCTGGAGGCGCGCGGCGCGCTGGCGCGCCGGCTCGCGGCCGCGCTGCCGTTCCGGCTCACCGCGGCGCAGCGCCGCGTGCTGCACGAGATCGCAGAGGACCTGTCGCGCAGCGAGCCCATGCTGCGGCTGGTGCAGGGCGACGTCGGCTCGGGCAAGACCATCGTCGCCGCGTTTGCCGCGCTGGCGGCCATCGAATCCGGCGCACAGGTCGCGTTGATGGCGCCCACCGAGCTTTTGGCCGAGCAGCACGCGCAGGCCTTCGCCGCGTGGTTCGAGCCCTTGGGCATCGAGGCGGTGTGGCTGTCGGGCAAGGTCAAGGGCAGGGCGCGTGCCGCCGCGCTGGCGCGCATTGCCGCCGGCGCGCCGCTGGTGATCGGCACCCACGCGCTGCTGCAGGAGCCGGTGGCCTTTGCGCGGCTGGCACTGGTCATCGTGGACGAACAGCACCGCTTTGGCGTGCACCAGCGCCTGGTGTTGCGCGACAAGGGCGCCGACGGGCGGCAGGTGCCGCATCAGCTGGTGATGACCGCCACGCCGATTCCGCGCACCCTGGCCATGACCGCCTATGCCGATCTCGACGTCTCGGTGATCGACGAGCTGCCGCCCGGCCGCACCCCGGTGCAGACCGTGGCGATCGACGCGCTGCGGCGCGATGAGCTGATCGAGCGCATCCGCGCCGCCCTGTCGCAGGGACGCCAGGCCTACTGGGTCTGCACCCTGATCGAGGAAAGCGAGGAACCCAGCGCGCCGGGCGCGGTGAAGATCGAGGCGCAGGCCGCGCAGACCGCGCATGAACTCCTGACCGAACAGCTCCCCGGCGTGCGCGTCGGCCTCGTGCACGGGCGCATGAAGCCGGCGGAAAAGCAGGCCGCGATGGCCGCGTTCAAGGCCGGCGACATCCAGCTGCTCGTCGCCACCACGGTGATCGAGGTGGGCGTGGACGTACCCAACGCCAGCCTGATGCTGGTCGAAAACGCCGAGCGCCTGGGGCTGGCCCAGCTGCACCAGCTGCGCGGNNCAGACCGGCCTCGCCGGCTTCCGCATCGCCGACCCGATGCGCGACGCCGCCCTGCTGCCGCAGGTGCAGCAAGCCGCCGACGCCCTCCTCGCGCGCGCCCCGCACGTCGCCGACCGCCTGATCGAACGCTGGATCGGCCAGGCGGTGCGCTACGCCGAGGCGTGATCGAGTTGCTTACTCCTCGGGCACGTTCAGCACATAGCTTGTGCTGCGTCCGCCTGCGTCTGATTTGCGCAGCAGTCCACGAGCCATCAGATCATTGATATCGCGCAGCGCCGCATCGGGTGAGCATCGGGCGACCGAGGCCCATTTGCTGCTGGTGAGCTTGCTGTCGAAGCCATCGAGCAGCCGGTTGAGCACTTTCGCCTGCCGTGCGTTCAGGGGCGTGCCGGCCCACTGCCGCCAGAAGCGGGTCTTGCCCAGAACCAGATCCAGCGAATGGTGCGCCTGATCCACCGCGCGATGCAGCACATCGAGGAACCACGCCAGCCATGGCGTGACATCCATCGTGCCCTTCTGGGTTCGCTCGAGAATGTCGTAATACGCCGCGCGCTCGCGTTGGATCTGGGCCGAGAGGCTGTAGAAACGCTGCCGGCTGCCATCGGCGCGCGCCAGCAGCAGATCGCCGATGGCTCGCGCGATGCGGCCGTTGCCATCGTCGAACGGATGGAGCGTGACGAACCAAAGATGCCCGAGCCCCGCGTGCAGCACCGGATCGATCACCGGCCCCTCGAACCACTTGAGAAACCGCTCCATCTCGAGCGGCACACGCTCAGCCGCGGGCGCTTCAAAGTGCACCTTCTCGCGACCCATCTGCCCAGACACCACCTGCATCGGCCCGGTCTCGGGTGTCCGCCAGGCGCCGACCACGATCCGTTTGAAGCCGCTGTGCGCGGTGGGAAAGAGCGCGGCCTGCCACCCGCAGAGACGCTCGGCGGTCAGCGGTTCGCTGCAACGCTGCGTCGCATCCAGCATCATCGCCACCACCGCATCCACCTCGCGCCGCGGCGGCGACATCCCGGCAACCGGCAACCCCAGCCGCTGCGCGATCGATGACCGTACTTCATCGCGGTCGAGGTACTCCCCCTCGATCGCCGACGACTTCACCACATCACTCGTCAGCGTCGCGAGGCTCGCCTCCTGCCGCAGGTCAAACCCCAGCCCCTCCATCCGCCCCAGCAGCCGCCCCTGCACGTGCCGCACCCGCGCGACGACGGGCGTGATCGACGCGGCGTCCCACTCGAAACTCGGCCACTCTGCCCGCTCATGGATGTACCGCATTTGCCGCATGATGTGCGGTGAATATAGCCGCACAAAGAGGGGAGTTCCATAATATTCACCGCAGAATGTGCGGCGAATAGCCCCCTCCATTCACCGCAATCGGCCCTCCGATATCCTCCGCCACCATTCACCGCTGCTGACGCCCCCCCAACCCCCCCCCCCC
>JRYL01000406.1_pt1 | contig 13896 bp, 15 predicted proteins | sample 235391 | NCBI WGS metagenome assembly JRYL01 (sample SAMN03074223, study PRJNA261481) | activated sludge metagenome | biome: Wastewater Treatment Plant; feature: Wastewater; material: Activated sludge; isolation source: activated biomass of a wastewater treatment plant treating wastewater from... ... | reverse complement strand
ATAGCGTTGGTTGCGGGGGCACGCTACGAACGTCAATTGCGCCCCGTGCTGCGGTTTCCGGGGCTGAGGTGATCACCACACTTCGCGGCACTCCCACCACAGCGCATCCTGCGCCTCTTTCTGCTTCGCCTGCTCACGCCGGACGTTGTCCTTGTGCTTGAACTCGCCCGCCCAGTACTTCGCATCGTCGCGCTCTTCGCGGATCTGACGGCACTTGTCGATCTTCGCCTGGCGCTCGGCGTCGATGCGGTCCGACGCGGCTCGCCGAGCTGCATCGCGGACCCGGTCCTCGGCGTCAAACTGGCTGTTGAGGCGCTCGGTCTGGCTGCGGATGCGCGCGGCGGCGCCGGGGTCGTACCCGCCGCGCGCCGGACGCACATCGAGTTCGCGCGCGGTCTCGCCGCACGGGTGGTCCGAGAACACGGTCTTTCCGTTCTCGATGCACTTGAAGATCTGCTGCGCCTGCGCGGGCGCAGCCAGGACGGCGACCACGGCCGCAGCGATCAAGGCGATTCGCATGGCGTCTCTCCTGCAGGATGATGACGCCATTGTAGCCGCTCAATTCCCGGCGAACACGCTCGCGCTGTCGACGTCCGTCTCCCACGGGTAGTACGAGCCCGTCTGCGTCATGGCGTCGTCAGTGATGCGATACACCAGCACCAGGCTGCCGGCGAAGGTGCTGTAGTTCTGCGCGACCACGACGTGCGCGTCGGTCATCGACAGCGCCCCGTAGCCGTTGCCGTTGCCCGGCAGCGTGATCGTGTCGCAGGGCGTCGGCGCAGGGATGGCCCCGAACTCGTCCGGCTCCAGGTCGGCACGCCGGAACAGCTCGACGCGGGCGATGTTGTTGATCCAGTCCATGACTAGCACGGCGTAGTAGCGCCGCGACACTGCCACATCCCATACCGGGTCGCTGCCGTAGATCCGCTGCGTCAGGCTCGCGTCGGCCCGGTGATCTACCAGGCGCACCCACCAGCCGTCGTAGTTGCCCATCGTGACCACCAACCCCGTCTTCGCCTTCGCCCGGAGTGGGTAGATCCGATTCGACAGCGTGCGCACTGCAGCGAGCGTGGTGGAGTTGAACACCCGCAGCCGCGACCACGCCCCGCCGAGATACTCGACGCCGACCATCTCGCCGCCGTCGATCGACACGGACTCGATCGGCGCCGGCAGCACCACGAGCTCGCCGTCGTGCGCATCGACCCGGAATTGCAGGCTGTCGCGCTCGGTCCAAGTCTTCTGCCGCCAGAAAAAAGGCTTGTCGTTCTGCACCGAATAGACCGAGGGCTCGGTGAAGTTGTCCGCGCGGCGCGTGCCGCGCAGGCTCACGCCCCCGTTGCGTGGATCGAACAGCATCCACTCGGTGTTGTACGGCACGCCGACCCACACGAATTCGTCGAGCGGCTCGGAGTACTGCAGCTCCAGCCGGCTGCCGCGGCGCGAGATCACGATCAAGTCGCAGCGCTGCGGGTTGGTCACGAACCCGATCACCACCGGCTGGGCCCAGTCCTGCTCCTGGAACTCGACGACCACGCGATCATTGACCTCAAACGCCGTGGCGTTGCAGCTCATGTACCGCACCGGCACGTCGTAGAGCACGCCGGGCGCGTTGATGTCCAGATCCTGCGCGCTCGACCGCGCCGCATCGAGCACCACGGTTGCAGTGTCCGCGGCCTTGTCGATCGCCGACAGCCGCCCGGCGCGGTATGTCGGCATGTGCCGCTGCCACCCTGGCAGGATCGCCGCGTTGAAGTACGCCTGCGCGCCGGTCTGCACCTCGCGCGCCACGATCTGCCCCGCCGACAGCGTCGGCGGCACCTCCTGCGGGGCAATCACCAGCGTGGTGGCCGCCACGTCGAACTCGCCGGGCACCTCCAGCGTGCCGACCTCGCCCGCGGCGGTGTCGGTCGCATCTGCGCACCAGGCCGTCGTCTCGAACTCGACCTCCACCGCCTGCCACAGCGCCAGATCCTTGCGGGCCTGTGCCAGTTCAAGGCGCCACGTGTCCAACTGGATGCGCAGCAGCGCGGCGCGCGCGCGAACCTCGAACAGCGCCTGCGCCGCGCCGGAGTGCGCAGCTATCAGCGCCCGCACGGTGGCGGCGTCCGGCGGGGGATCGGCTTTCATGCCGTCGATGTATGCCTGCTGCGCCGCGTCGACCGCGTCGCGCGCGGGCTGCTCTTCCTGCACTTCGAACGCATCGAGCGTGGCCTGCCAGCCCGCAATCTGCGTCTCCAGGCTAGCGATCTGCGCCCACAGCCGCGCCACCTCGGCATCGCGCGCGTCCTTGCCGGCATCGACACGGACGGTGTATTCGCCCTCGCCGAGCGCCTCGATGATCGTCGCCTTGCCCATCAGGTGCGCTCGCCCACGTCGGCATACGCATCGCCGCCGGTCACGTAGTAATTGATGTACGAGACCACGAAGGGCGCCCCCTCGACGAACGCCCGATGCCCAGGGCGCAGCGTCCAGTCGATTGCGCAGCGCACGCGCACGCCACCCGCGCCGGACGAGATCGAGCGCACGCCGACGAGCTCGCGATCGTACAGCGCAGGCGGTGGCGCCTCGCCGATCGGCGCCGAGGCTGGCGTGTAGCCCGACAGCGTGCAGGTATTGCGCTGCGGCCCGCGGTCGAACCGCACCGTTTGCGCGGGCGCGGTCGCCATGGGGTATTCCACCGCCAGCCCGGACGGCGACACCGCGCGGCGGCGCACCGTGAACGCGGTCGCCGACTCAATCGCCGCGGTGTAGGCAGTGGCCGCCGGGATCACGCACTGCACATAGCTTGACAGGCCCGCCTGCAGCGTCGCTTGCCAGCTTGAGATCGGAACGCGCACCGTGCCGGACGGCGTGTCCAGGTCCATGACGTAGTGCGAGATCACGTCGCCGAGCACATCCGTGAAGTCGTGCCACGCCGACACCGCGGGCGCGCCAAGCGGCGACGGGGCGCGCACGTGGCCGAACACGCCGATCGGCACCGCCACCACCTGCACTGCAGCGCCCGACAGCACAGCCGGCGCCGTCGCCACGCATACCGGCGTCTCTGCGCCGGCACCGGCCGTCCAGCTTGCCGTGATCGCCCCGCCAGCCAGGGGCGTGTATGCGCTCGCACCGACCCAGCTCGCCGTGATCGCGCCGCCGGACGGCGGTGTGTAGCTCATAGCGGCACGGCCGGCGTGACCCGGCCCACGATCAGGTCGTTGAAGGTGTCGCCGGCATCATCGTCGAGGATCACCACCTGCATCGACTGACTGGTCGCGCACTTGAGCGCGAACTTTCCGGCGGCGTCGGTCGTTGTCTCGGCGGCCAGCGCCCCGGTTGCGCGTGCATAGGCGCGCACTACCCGGCTTTGCGCCGGCAGGCCATCGACGTCGAGCACCGCATTGACGCCGGTCGTCAGGTCGCGCACAGGCAGGCCGGAGAACAGCACCGATCGGCAGAAGCCATTGCTTGCGCTGTAGGTGATCGACTGCGACGCCCACGTGGCGGTCGAGTAGATCGCAAAGTTGGTGCTGCCACTGTAGCCCACGCCGAGCCGCGTGCCGTCGCCGTTGTAGCACATCGCGTTGACGGTATTCGAGGTGCCCAGGCCCTGCGTGACGTTCGACCAGTCGGCAACGGTGTAGACCCACAGCGACGAGCCGGAGTTTGCAACGGCAAGCTTTGTCCCGTCCGGCGTCCAGGCCAGCCCATACAGGTTGATTCCCGGCGGGCCGCCAGGGATGGCGATCTTGCTCCAGTCTGAAACGTTGTAGACAACCAGCGACTCGGCGTTCGAGGAGGTGATCGTTGCCAGCTTCGTGCCGTCCGGCGAAAACTTGCAGCCGCGCCCCGTCGATGCCGGGTTGCCCCCGGTAAGCGTGACCTTGCTCCAGTCGGCCACGTTGTACACGGTCAGGTATGGGGTCGTGCTATGTGAGCACGCGAGCTTGGTCCCGTCTGCACTCCAGTCGCACCCGGCGCCCTGCCCAGTGGGGTTGCCGCCGGTCAGGGTGATCTTGGCCCAGGTCGTCGTGTCATAGACCGTCAGGTAAGGACTGTTCGCATGCGCGACGGCGAGCTTCGTGCCGTCCGGCGAGAACGCACACCCATAGACGACCCCGGCGGGGTTGCCGCCGGTCAGCGTGATCTTGGCCCAGGTCGCGCCGTCATAGACGGCGAGGTACGCCCCAGACGACAGCCCCACCGCAATCAGCGACCCGGACGGGCTGACCGCAATGGCATTGACGGAGGCCCCCGGCGCACCCCCCGGCAGACTCTCGACGTCCCGGAGTTGCGCGAGCGTGTCGTCGGTGTAGGCCACCAGGTGCGGCGCCGAGGTCACGCCGAGCAGCAGCACATCGCCCGCCATGGTCAGCCCACCGTCGCGCTAGTGATCTCGACCGGCGCGCCCGCCACCACCGACGTGGTGTTCATCGCGATGGCGCCCGCGACTGGGGTCAAGCTCTGCTGCACCGGCAGCGCCAAGTGCACCGCCCCGGTTGAGTCGCAGAACTCGCCATATGCCGCCGTGCCGTCTGCATCCGCGCTCTCGTCGCGCCCGGCGATCGCGAACGCAAGCTGCCCGGTCGCGCCGTTGACCGTCCCGCACGGGTCCGACAGCGGCACCTGCGCCAGCAGCACGTCGGCTGCATCGCGCAGGCGCACGAAGCCCGCGCCCGCCCCGCCGTCGATCAGGTCACGAAACGCCGTATGCGCCGCCACCAGGGCGGCTACGGAGTAGGTTGCAGAAGCGGGAGCCGGCATGTCTCAGTCCTCGGATGTCTTGCGCACCACCAGCAGCACGAGCCGCGATTCGGTGGCGCCGGGGGTGTAGGTTTCGGGCGCCACCAGCCAGCAGCCGCGGGCGGTGGCAAGGTGCAACTGGGCGTAGAGCTTGACCAGGCGCTCGACGTTGGCTTCGGTGTCGGCGTCGGTCGGGCGCCAGCGCAGTTCGATGGTGCGGTCGGATTCGCTCGCGCCGAAGTCGTTGAACACTGCCCCGCCGTCGAGCGTGGCGATGCGGTTCATCCGGCGCCGGACTTCGCCGGTCGTGGTGTCGGGCAGGCAGCGCAGCGCCACGGCGCCGATCGGGTCGAATGTGAGGGTGGAGAGGTGGGCGCGCATCTCGTCAGACTCCCAGCAGCATCTTGAGCCCGTCCTGATTCACGCGAACCTGGATGGACTTGAGGATTTCCCACATGAACGCCTCGAGGTGCGGCTGCAGGCCGGCGCCGTCGACCTTGATGAGGCCGTCGCCCTTCTGCAGTGCGGCCACTTGCGCATCCATCATGCGGATCTGTGCGTCGGTCAGGTCACGCTGCAGCTTCAGCGCGTCGTCGCGGCGCTTCGATTCTTTCTCGAGCTCGCGCTCCAGCCCCAGCTGCTGCCGGAAGTCCAGGTCACCGCCCGCAAGCGTGCCGTACAGGCTCGAGAGCGTCTCGCCCGTGCTCGTGATGCTGGTCCCGAGCGACTCGAACGCGGCGATCGCCTTCTGCGCATCCGCCTCGATGCGCGCCACGCTGATGGTGGTCTGCGCCTCGATGAGCTTGAGCTTCTCGGCGTGGTCCATCTTGGCGACTTCTTCGTTCCAGCGGCGGGTCGCCTCCTCGGCCTTCTTCAGCTCGTCGGCCGTCTTGCTGGCTGCGGCGCCGGTGTCCTTCACCTGCACCCCGAAGGCCTTCTGGTCGAGCAGCGCCTCCTGGTCGGCCTTGCTCAGATTCTCGAAGGCGCCGTAGTAGCCCAGGATCGCGCCGGTCGCGGCGTCGATGATCAGCCCGGTGGTCTGGATCTCCTTTCCGAACTTGTCGACCCGGGCGGCCGACTCTTCCATCACCCCGCCATTGGCGAGGATGGCGGCGTTCCACTCGGCAAGCGCCGCGGCGCTCGACACCGTGCGCTCGACCACGTTGCCCAGGGCGTCGAGGTACTCGGTCACCGGGCCATAGGTCACCTTCTTGACCGCGCCCGCGACGCCGTCCAGGCCGTCGGCAAGCTGCCCCGAGGCCTTGCCGGCCAGCGTCCAGGACTGGGTCACGTCGTCCCACACGAAGCGGCCCGACTCAACGCCCTTGTTGAGCTCGTCCAACGACACCTTGACGCCGCCCACGGTGACGCCGAGCGCCTCGGCCTCGTTGCCGGCATTGACCAGGTCATAGATCCACGCGCCGAGCGTAGTCTCGGACCCGGTGAGCGAGCTCACCAGCTTGTTGATCGGGTCGTTCAGCGCGGTGCCGATCGCGTAGCCGGCGGCGCCGGCGGCGCCCACAAGTCCGGCCGCGCCGAGCGCCTTGGTCAGTAGCCCGGCACTGCTCGACAGCGACCCCATCGCGCCCACAAGGCCGGCGCCTTGTTTGACCACCATGATGCCGAGCAGCGCTTCGAGGCTCGGCATCAGCGTGTTGAGCCCGCCGGCCAGCAGGTTGATCTGCGTCACCGCCCCGCCAATGTTGCCCGCGAGCTGGAACACGTCGGCATCCACATCGGCCGCGCCCTGCCCCACCTTGACCAGCAGGTCGAACATTGGCTTGAAACTGTCGATCACGCCCGCGGCGTACTTGCTCAAGCCGAGGAACGCCGCGCCGAGGAACTCGATCGACTTGGTCAGGCCTTCGGTGCTCGTGACGTCGAGCCCGCCGAACAGCGCCTTGACGGCCGATAGCACGGCGTCGATTCCGTCCTTGAAGCCCGACAGATCCGCCCCATCGAGCGCCGCCGGCAGGTTCTTGGCCACCTGCAGGAAGGCGTCCTCGATGTCGCCGGCCACGCTCTCGATGTACGCCACCAGCCCGCCGAGCTCGCCCTCCTTCGCCGACTTGCCCAGCGTCTGGAAGATCGCGGCCACTGCATCGGCGATGCCCTTGAACTCGTCGAGCAGCGGTGCGCCGATGACCTTGGCCAGGTTGCTGAAGGACACCTGCGCCTTGTCGACCGCCGCCTGCGTCGAGGACAGCCGCACTTCAACTTCCTTCGCCGCGCTGCCCAGGTAGTCGAAGTCCTTGCCGGCGATCGCGGTGGTCTTGCCGATGCCCTCCATCACGGCGATGAACTTCGCCGACTGGTCGAGGCCCGCAAGCTGCGCGGCGTAGTAGGTCTTCTGGCTGTCGGACAGCCCGCCGAAGGCCTTGGCGACGTCGAAATAGATGTCGCGCGCGGTGCGCAGCTCGCCGTTGGTGTCGCGCTGCGACACGCCCAGGGCGGCCAGCGCCTCCTGCACCGGCTTGGAATCGTCCTGCAGCCGCAACAGCACCGTGCGCAGGGCGTTGGCCACTTCCGAGCCGCTGCGGAACACCTCGATGCCGGGCGTGAGCACCCCGGCCGTTTCCTCGAGCGACAGGCCGGCCGCCTTGGCCACCGGCGACAGGATCGCGAAGCCGGTGGCGAGCTCGTCCACGTTGGTGGCGTAGCGGTTGCTGACCTCGTTGAGCAGATCCACGATCTGCCCGGCGGACTTGGCCTCCAGCCCGAAGCCCTTGATCGAGGCCACAAGCAGATCGGACGACCGAGCCGCCTCGATGTCGCCGGCAATCTTGAGGTCAAGCGCATTGCGCACCAGCTGCAGCGCCTCGGCGCCGGTAAAGCCGGCCTGCTTGAAGTTGGCGATCGACGCGAGCACATCCGTGCTGGCGATGCCGTACTGCGTGCTGATCTCGACCGCGGCGTCGGCAAAGCCTTCGATGCTGCCGTCGGCCTCACCGAGCACCTTCTGCAGGTCGAGCATGGCCGATTCGAACTTGGCCGCCTCGTTGACCGCAAACAGGGTGAGCGCGGCGCCCGCGGCGAGGATGCCCGCCTCGAGCTTGAGCGCGCCTTTCGTGAAGTCGGCAATCGGCTGGGTGGCGGTCTCGACCTTGTCGCCGAAGCCGCTCAGGTTCTTGATGACGGCCTGCGTCGCGGCGCCGGTCTTGTCGACGCCGTTGAAGATCAGGTCAATCGTGCGTTGTGCGTCGGCCATTCGGCGTCATCTCTGTTGCGAGCGCGCGTCGTTGCGCTCGTGGTAGAACAGCCCCCACACTGCCGTTTCGGTGTTGGTGAGGTAGCCGGCCGGGAAGATGTCCGGCCGGGCCTCGTACAGAAACCGCCCGCGCTCTGCGCAGAGAAAGGCCGCGGCCCTTACTCCGGGGTCTTGCCAGAGCGCTTCGGCTTTCCCAGCTCCGCCCCCTGGCCCGTCAGCGCCAAAATCTGGTTCGTGAGGCTGTAAAACACGGTCGGGAAGGCTTCGGCCACCTTGACCGCCACCTCGCGGTTATCGCTGCCCAGCGCGGGCGAGACCGACCCGGCGGCCAGCATCTCGATACGCCGGCTCACGTCGGCAGGCACATCGTCATCGGCCAGGCCAAAGGCCTTGCGGATGGCGCTCACCTTGTCGCCGCCGCCTGCCATGGCCGCCACCAGGGCGCGCACGTTGTCGGCGCGGCCCTCTTCGGCCGCCTCGCGGGCGCGGCCCATCTCGGCAGCGGTCAGGCCCCGCACCACCCACACGGCGGGCTCGCCCTCGCCGAACCACTGCGCCAGCTCGGGCACCTCGATCGAGGCCTCCCGAGGGCTCAGCGCGGCGTTGAGGAAACGCTGCAGGTCCATCGTCATCAGGCCTTGATGTCCAGCGTCTCGACTTCGGGCGTCACGGTGCAGGCCGCGGTCCGGTTGCCACCGCCGGCCGGGTTGGTGCGCGACACGCCGAGGATGCCTTGCGTGAGCTGGCGCGGGATGGTCTTGTCACGGTCGGGCCGGAACTCGACCCAGATGTTCTTGCCCTTCTGAGCCAGGAACGAATCCGTGATGCCGTCTCCGAGCACGGCATTGAACGACGCCTGTCCGAGCGAGCTCGACGCCGAGCCCACCGGGCCGTCGTAGGTCGGGGTGGAGCTGATCGAGTAGGTCGATTCCGCCGGCACCCAGTCGCTGGTCTTGGGGATCGGCGCGAACAGCGGGGTGGCGCCGCGGATATAGACCTTCTTGGCGGCCGGGCCGGTGTGAATCAGCGGCAGCGGCGTGGCGAACTCCACCTCGCCGGTGGCGTAGTTGAGCGAATACACCGGATAGTCGGCACGCTCGACGTGCAGGCCGTCGACCGCGTAGATCTGCGCCGCGGTGATCGCCGCTGCGGTGCTGGTGGTGACGCGCACCTGCCCGATTTCGATGCTGCCGACCGGGATCAGCGGCGGGCCGCCGGCTGCGCCGCGCGTATCGACGAACGTGGTGGACGCGCCATCGGTGCCGGCCACGACGACAATCGCGCCGGTGCTGTCGATCGTGATCGAGTTGACTTTGGCGACGTTACCGGTGGGGCGGGTGATGGTGGCAGTGCCGCCGGCAACGGCGATCACGCCGTCGGCATCGGCACCCGACACGCCCGCCATACTGGCCGTAAGCGCGGCGACGCTCACCTCGTTGTTGACGCCGGTCGGCGTGATCGCGCCACCGGTCAGCAGCCCATACGGCGCCACCTTGGGCTCGGCGCCCGCGGCGTTGGAGATCGGCGAGAACGAGGCCGCGAAAACGGCGTGGTCGCCGCTGTCGGTCATGGCCTCGAAGGGGTAAGCCGTTTGGCCGGCTTCGTAGCGGATGATGGGAGCGCCCATTTTTGCTGGTCCTCGTTGGTGTTACAGGTCGTCAATCAAGTAGGGGTTGCCGCGCACGTGATGCCAGCGCACGCGGATTTGCAGCTCGGCGAATACGAACTTGCCGATTTCGGTCTGGATGCCCTGCCCGGCCTCGTCGAAGCCATCGGCCAGGCCCCCGAACGTGGCGTCGGCGTTCAGCGCCTGATGCAGCGCGGCAAGCATGTCGTGCGCCTGCGCGCGCAGCGCGGCGCGCGCGGCGGTGGGGGTGAGTGCAGACGTATCGACGGCCGCCTGCGCAGTCGCCACGGCCACCGGGGTGATCCAGTCGCTGATGCCGTACTGCGCGCCGGCCTCGTCGGTGCCGTCCTGGACGATGGTCACCGGCAGGTCGCGCTCGTCTTCGGGCGCGGGGATGCCGTACTCGCCGCCCACGGCGGCGGTGATGGCGGCGAGCAGTTGTTCGCGGATGGGGGTCGGCATGCGTCAGGCCTCCCGCGGGTACTGCTTGGCCAGCAGGTAGCGCATGGCGTCGAGGAGCTGCGCCTGCAGCTCGGCTCCGGCATCGGGCAGCACGTCGCCACGCACGTCGTCAAAGACCTGCGATAGTGACGGGCCGTGCAGTACGTCAATCGCACCGCTGGCCGTGCGGCGGGCGATGCCGAGCGCGCGACTACCGCGCAGCACGATGTAGAACGGCTTGCTGTCGCCGCCGCGCCCGATCTTCTTCTCGGGCTGGCCCGGCTTGATCTTGACGTAGTGCCCGCCGTAGGGATTCGGCGGCGGCTTGATCCACGCGATCGACTCGTTGGCCACGTTCGGCTCGGACGAGAAACGCGACAGCAGCAGCCCGCGCGAGGGCGTGCCGATGGCGCCGCTCAAATCCTTCCGGGTGGCACGTTTGAAGGTCAGGCGGTCATTGACATACGCCGCTTTCAGGCTCACCTGCTCACGGATCTTGCGGCCGGCCAGCGTCTTGACCTTGGGCCCGGCCTTGTTGATCGCCACGCGCAGCGCGTCGGCGCTGTTGCCGCCGACGAACTCGTAGAGGCTGATGGCCTCTGCGATCTGCGAGCGGTCGAGTTCGACGTTGTACTCGACGCTCATGCGGCCAGCACCTTGTGCTCGTACTCGTCGCTGCTTACCACGCTCGCCACCACCAGCGACCGGCCGGCGAACTGCCCGGCGGTGATGTCGATGACGTCGCCCTTGCGCGGCAGATCGGGCACCTCGCTGGTGCGCAGGGCCACCACCACGGTTTTCGCGGTCACCTGGGCGGTGTCGCCGTACTGCGCCACGTTGTGGTCGAGCAGTACGGTGCAGGCCCGGGCGGCCTCGTCGCGCGCGCTGAAGTGCGCCGCCTCCCCGAACAGGGCATAGGCGCGATTCGTCGCACGCGAGAGCGCGGTGGCAGCCTGGCTCATCAGGTGCGGACGAGCTTGATGACCGCACGCGGGCGGGTGCACACCGCCAGCGGGTTGGACTGCACCTGGATGTCGACGCCGGTGTCCATGTGCTTGGGCGCGGTCTTGACGTAGAACGGCAGGCCCGGGGTATTGACCGTCTCCATGTAGTCCGCGGGAGCGAAGTTGCAGATGAAGAGGTCCGGCACGCCTTCGGGCACCAGGTAAGCGTCGTCGGTACCGACGAAGGGCACGCCGCCCACGCTGCCGCGGTAGTTCTCCCAGATCACGCCGCCGAAGCTGAAGCCGCCGCGCGGGTCGTTGCGCAGCATCTCGCCTTCCATCCAGCGCTCGTAGGCCGCCTTGACGTTGGCGTGGCTGATGAAGGCGTCGAAGAAGGCGTCACCGCAGAAAGCGCGGAAGCCACGCATCGGCGCCGCGCCGAGCACGTCCTCGGACTTGCGCTTGGCCTTGACCACCTCGGCGCGCACTTCGGTGCCGGTCGCGTCCAGATTCATGTCGTGCGTCTGCTGCGACACGCCGAACTTGGTGAAGAGGTTGTCGAGCACGGTGGTGCCGTCGGCGTCGAGGATCTGGCCCTTGATGGCGCCCATGCGGTGATACTCGATCGTGGTCTCGATGTCGCGGCGGTGCTTGGCGGCGATGCGCTGCACGCGGCCCACGGCCGATTCCACTTCAGACTCGGAGCCGAAGGCGCGCAGGTTCTGGACCTCGTCGGCCATCATCGAGTCGTCGCGCTTGAGGTGCTTGGCCACCAGGGCGACGGCCTTGGACTTGTCGCGCAGCTTGTGTTCGCCCGGCGCGCCGCGCACGCCGGCCTTGACCATCTTGAGGGTGTCGCCGTCGAGCTCGAACCACGCCTCGGTGGTCTCGATCGGCTCGTTCTGGAACAGGCCCAGCTCGACCAGGCGGGTCGGCTGGAACGGGGCCTGGCTGATCGAAGCCGACAGCGTGGTGACGCGGAAGGCGTCGTCGTTGAAAACGTCCATGGAAGCCATGTGGGCTATCTCCTAGTCTTGGATTCGGTCAGCGGAAGATGATCTGCAGCGCGGCCAGATCGGTCTTGCCGGCAGCGTCGAGGCCGGTCAGCGCGGCTTCGACCACCTCGGCGTGGCGGGCGATGAGCACGCCATCCGCATCGGCGCTGGTAGCGTCGACGCCGTCGTAGAGGATGCCGACGGCGGTCTGCGAACCGTCGGCGGCGGCGTTGTCATAGGCGGCGTACTTGCCGCCGGCAAGCTTGCCGAGGACGGTGCCGGCCTTGAGCACGCCCTCGCCCGAGGCGATGACGATGCGTTCGCGGCTGAGGGTGCCGTTGGCTTCGGCGTACAGAAACTCGCCGGCGTGGGAGGTTTCGGTCAGCATGAGAGGGTTCTCCTGGGGGTCAGTGACGTGCGGTGCTGTTCAGGGTCGAGTAGATCGAGGCGATTGACACAGCCGGCTTCGACCCTGCGCGCGACGGCTGGCTGGTGCTGCTCTTGGGGTGCCCATCGGTGTGGGCGCGGTCGCCCGCGTCCGCCTGGGCGTTGATCAGTGCCGCGCGCACATCGGCGAGCGACTTGCGGCCCCGGACGAACTCCGGCAAGCGGTCGGCGGCATTTGCGAAGGCGCACAGGTCGCGCACCTCGCAGGCCTCGCGAATTGCGGCCTGCGCCTCGTCCACAGTGGTGATCGACGTGTCGAGCAGCCAGGCGGCCACGTAATCGCCCATGCCCTGTGCTGCCGCCAGCGCATTGACCTGGGCTGCGAAGGTGGCGTGGGCCTCGGCGCCTTGCACGGCTGCGGACTGCACATCGGCACCGGCCTGCTGGCCAGCGCCCTGCCCGCCCTCGTCGCCGGGCGCATCAGCGCCCGCTGCGTTGCCCGAGGGCGCGGCGGATGGATCACCTCCTTCGGAGGTTTCGGGTTCGTCGCCAGCGGCGGCCGGCACCGCGGCGGCTTCGGCCTGGGCGCGCTCGAGCACATCCACCGGGATCTGCATCGCAGAGGCAAACGCGGCCAGCACGCCCGTGGGCTGCGCAGCCGGCGCGGCCGGGGCAATCTCGATGACGCTGTCGGCAAAGCCCGCGGCGACCGCCTCGCGGGCGGTCATCCACTTTTCGGCGTCGAGCAGGGCCTGCACTTCGTCGGCGGGCTTGCCGGTGCGGGCGGCGTAGGTCTCGATCAGCGTGGCATTGAGCGCGCGAGCGGCCTCGGCGTTGTCCACCTCTTCGCCGTCGTCGTTGAGCAGCTTCACGCCGTGCACCATCATGGCGCTGTTGGCATACATGCGGATCTCGTCGCCCGCCATGGCCACGATGCTGCCCGCGCTGGCGGCCACGCCTTCGACGATCACGACCACGCGCGCCGGGTGCCGACGCAGCGCGTTGTGCATCGCGAGGCCGTGCTCGAGCTTGCCGCCGAACGAGGTCACGCGCACCACGATCTCGTCAACGGCACCGATGCCGGCGAGGTTGTACTCGAACTGCTCGATCGTCTTGCCGTCGTACCAGTCGCCGATCGCGCCGCGCACCGAGATGCTGGCCGATCGGCCGTCCTCGGCCAGGGCGATTGCGTAGAAGGGTTTCGTGCTCATGGGACATCCCATCGGGTAATGGGCGCAGTCTCGCGCGCATGCTCTGCGCGCGCCTGTACACGGATGTCCAATGAGGCTGCGGCCCTACGCGCAGGTCGCCACGACCGGCGGCAGCACGCAAAACGTGACCGCCTTGCGCCGTCCGGCCGCGGTGGTGACGATGTTTTTTGCGCTGCCCTGCGTGCCGCCGATGAGCGCGGACACGATCGGGCCCGCCTGCGTGGGGTTGGTGAGCACGATGTCGCCCGTGCTCGTCCACACGCTCGAGGCAATCACGTCGCCGTCGGTGAGCAGATCGGCGTGGTCGAGGGCGTAGTCGAGCACGTCGTCGGCGGATTGATAGACGGCGAGCGTGGCG
>JRYL01003713.1_pt1 | contig 13967 bp, 15 predicted proteins | sample 235391 | NCBI WGS metagenome assembly JRYL01 (sample SAMN03074223, study PRJNA261481) | activated sludge metagenome | biome: Wastewater Treatment Plant; feature: Wastewater; material: Activated sludge; isolation source: activated biomass of a wastewater treatment plant treating wastewater from... ... | reverse complement strand
GTTGATTTTTTCTTATATAAAGATGGAAACACTTACAAATGTGAAGTTAAACTAATGGGTAAAGGAAATCCAGAAAGTGCAGATGCGGTAATAGCAAGAGACAGTAGTGTTTTTGTTGCTGACAAACTTTCAGATCAGAATAAATCCCAATTAGACGAACTAAATGTAAAGTGGGTTGAACTTCGTTCAGATGAAGGCTTTAGGCGTTTCAAAAACATTCTTGAAGAATTCGATATTCCTCATAATGCGTTAAATCCTAACCTTGATGCTGAATTGGTAAAAATCACTAATGACATCTTCAAATAAAAATACGACCGCATCGCACCTAGTTCGCCAAAATAGCAGGCAAATCGCTTCGATTGAACGTTTTAGGCAAAGANNCAACTGAGCTAAGGAGGAATTCCTGTTAATTGGACGGCAAATATAGAACCGAAATTCTATTCCTGCAAATTTTTTATCAAACTTTTTGGCTAATTTTTAATTCCGCCAAAACACAGTGTTTTTAATCGGTTCGGACTGAAAACCATACAACAAAAGACTGCTTTTCAACGGACTTTTGAATTCTTCCGATCCGGTCAAAAATTTAGAAACCTTCTCTGACGATATGTTCCGGCGTTACACCCAAATCGTCCAATTGTTTGACCACCGCATCCATCATCGGATCCGGTCCGCACAGATAATAATATTTCAGATTCTCTTCTGCGTATTTTTTGATCAGCTCCGGATTCACATAACCGTATTCAAATCCTTCCACTTCCTCGGCCGACAATACATTCACAAAGTTTTTCCCAAGCAGTCTGTCAAATTCTTCTTTTCTGATGATGTCCGCTCTGGTTTTGTTTGCAAAAATCAGTTTGTTGTGACCGATTTTGCCTTCTTTTTCAAGTTCTTTCAATATCGCAATAAACGGAGTAATTCCGGCACCGCCTGCGATAAAGATTCCGTCGCCTTTGTATGCGATATCGCCAAACACTTCACCGATCAGCAGTTCATCACCGGCTTTGAGCGAAAGCAACTGCCCGGTCACACCCTGGTGATTCGGATAAGTTTTGATATTGAATTCAATGTGGTCATCGTCCTGAAGCGATACAAAAGTGAAAGGTCTGACCTCATCGTCCCAGCCTTCTTTGTTGATGGATACATCCACCGCCTGGCCGGGATTGTAATGAATTCCCGCCGGTTTTTCGGCTGTGATACTGAGTACGTCATGAGTCAGATGTTTGACTGACTTTACTTTTACATTTGAAGGTTTGATATTGTGTGGCATCTTAATGTGTTTTTGTTAATTTTCTGTTTTTATAATTTTTCGATTTCCTTCATCACTCTTTCAACCATTCCGTCGCAATAGATTAGATTGAATTCAAAGAGTTCTGTCAAAGAAAATCCTGTTTTTTCACTTTCATCAATCATTTGGTTTGCTTTCTCAAATTTGATCTCTGCTTCAGATTCACTGATATTCAGGACATTTGAAATCTCGGAAATCGAAAAACCAAGCACTTCAGACAACGAATAAATCATCTCGCTTTCATCTGTGATTCTGTTTTGATTCTCTTTCGGATCATTTTCGGACCGAAGATTTTGAGCTGTTCTTTTCCTGTTCATGAATCGTTTTTCAATCAATTTTCTGCTGAAAACACAAACAAATGTTCAATTTACAAAAATTCTCAAATAATTTCGATTTATTCATTCACAGTCAGCTGCGCTTTCATGGTCGGGTGAATGCTGCAGATGTAGTTGAAACTGTGATCGGGCACCAGTTTGAAGCTGTCTCCTGTGTTGAGCGTATCTGATTTTACGCTTCCTGCAGGATCTTCGGTTACATTGTGCGCAACCAGGTCTTTGTTGATCCATACCACTGTATCACCTTTGTTGACAGTCAGATTTGCAGGTTGAAACTGCATCTGATAAATCACCACCGTATCTGTTTTTGGTCCTGTAGTTTGCTGCTGTTCTGGTTCTGAGGCGGTTTCTGTTTCTGCTGTCGGTTCGCCAGCGGTTTGTTCGTTTTGGGATTGACATCCGATGAATGCCGGCGGTATAAACATTCCGGTCAATACCATCAGCGATTTTAAATTTGATTTCATTTTATTTTTTATTGTTTTTATTGGTGATTGTTGTTTGAATGACCAATCTGCACCATTAGAGTCAGTGGGAATGAAAAAGGTTACAGAAATCTTGATAATTTCTCTGAAAATTGAATTTTGGCCATAAAAAAACCGGCTCAATTAGGAGGGGAACCGGTTTCTTTCTTGTTTTAGGTTGGTGTATTTTTGGTTTAGATAGGTGGTTTGTAACTTAGAAGTTGATTACTTATCCCTGGTAGGACTTTCATAATGCAAAGATGTATGAATTGAGGATGATTTGCAGGGGTCAATTTACAAAACCCGATTTCGGTTTATCAAACCGTCATTTTAAAACATCAAACCGATTTAAATTGTATTAAAAAACAGCTGTCAGAAGCTGAGTTTGCCCGAATCGCTGCCTTTTTTGGCGGTAAAGCTTTTTCTGACACCGTTCACATCAAAAGTGACCAGATTCTGCTGATCAGAAAACACATCGATGAGCATTCCGTTTTTGATTTCTATCTCTTTGATATTGGTCAGCCCGTCTGCTTTCAGATACAGCCTTGTGGATTTGTCGCTGGTTTCTGATCCCACATAGGACAGAGATACCGGATTTCCGTTTACTTTCATGGTCAGCGTAGCTGCGCTGTATGCTTTTGCTTTTGCGTCAAAATTGGCTTTTGAACCGGCAGATACGCCGAGTGCTTTTTCAAGATCCGCTGTAAAAAATTTTGCAGTCAGCTGCAGCGAATTGTTGATGTATTCAACTTTTGTGGTTGAAGCATGGAAGTCCTGCGCCTTGACCAGGCCGGAAGTTCCAAGTATCATCAGTATGCTAAAAATAATTGTTTTCATCATTTTGAGTTTTGCTGTAAGCCAATTCAAACAAAGTCAATGCCAAAAAAATAATGGGGCTCCGTTTTCAATTGAAACTGCAATTTAAAAAAAATTCGGATTTGAATTCAATTTTAATCTGTTCGGCACCGGCCGTAAAAAAATAATCCGCCAAAAATCAGCGGATTATTAAGTGTTTTTTTAATCAAAACGGCAGATCGTCTTCAGCGTTTGATTCGGTTGCATTGCCGTAATCTGCAGTGGTTTCGATCGGCGGATGATTCACCGGCGGCTGTTCTGCTGCGCCCATTCTTTCAATTCTCCATCCCGAAACGCTGTTGAAATATTTTGCAACACCTTCGGGGTTGATCCATTCTCTTCCTCTCAGATTGATCGAAACTTTCACTTCATCTCCAAGCGAAAATGAATTGAGCAAATCTATCTTGTCCTGTGTAAATTCGATCAAAATATCCTGCGGATACTGCTCTGCGGTCGTTACTACGATTTCCTTCTTCCTGAATCCGCTTGCAAATGACTGTTCTTCAAAAATTTTCTTGATTCTTCCGGTTACTTCCATTTTATACTTGATTTTCTACAAAAATAATCCAAAAAAGTCAGGCCAAAAAATTGTCAAATAAAACTTGTCAACAATTTAAAAAATGTATATTTGCAGACCTTTTCCGCGGATGTGGTGGAACTGGTAGACACGCCAGACTTAGGATCTGGTGCCGCGAGGCGTGGGGGTTCGATTCCCTTCATCCGCACTTCAAAAAGCAGCCGATTCAAAAAGCTGCTTTTTTTTGTTTCTGCCTATCTGAACCGAATTAAAATTCAATCAAGTATCAATCGGCTTAATTAATTGATTAATAAAACACAATAATATCTTCTTTTGACATTTTATAGTATATTTGCATAAAAACAAACCTATGTTTTCGAAAACATGTGAGTACGCCATCAGAGCACTCATCTTCATAGCCCAGCAGACAAAGGACGGATCGAGAATCGGCATCAAACTGATTGCAAAAGGCATTGATTCGCCCGAATATTTCATCGCAAAAATCCTTCAGGATCTCAGCCGGAAGGGATATGTGCAGTCTGCAAAAGGACCCAACGGCGGTTTTTATCTGAGTGAACAGAATATGAAAACCTCGCTTTCGGAAATCGTCAGAGAGGTGGACGGAAACAAACTTTTTGAAGGCTGTGCGCTCGGTCTGAAAGAATGTTCAGGCGAACATCCCTGTCCGATTCATCACCAGTACAAACATGTGAAAGAAAAAGTAAATCTGATTCTAGAAACTTCGATTATCTCCGATATGGCTGAGAAACTGGACGAAGAGCTCGCATTTTTAAGAAAATAATTTATTCTGATTTTCGAATTGCGGAAATGTCAATCAATTCGGTTTCGTCCGGACTCAGCATTGAATTAATCAGTTTGAAACCTTTGAATTTTTCCAGATCATCCACCCTGATTTCGGCTTCTTCTATTTTATGATGATCGATCAGAAAACTGCGCATTGTCCCTTTGAGCAAAGGCTGTGCGGGTGTCAGCCGTTTTTGACCGTCAAAAAAAATCAGATTTGAAAATGAAGAGTCTGTTATCAGTCCGTTTTTGACAATGATGATTTCATCTGCATCGGTTTCGCTCAATAAAATTTCAAAATCCGAACGATCTTCAAATTTAAAATCATAACTGATCTGATCATCATAAACCAGCTGAAACGAACGGATGTCTCTCTGAAAATACTGAATCAGCTGTATGCTTTCGATTTTTTTTGAATAAAGAATTCTGAGTTTGAATTTTCCTTCGGCCGGAAATCTGAGATCCGAAATCAAATCTGCAAGTTTCAGCTTGTTTTTGATTCCATAACATCCGAATACCGAATCATCCATCCTTTTCTGATGATAATCCGGATTTCTGACTTTTCCGTCAATCACACAGATGCTTTCAATCAGCCGCACATTGATTATTTTAATTTATTGAATCTGCAAAATTCAATTCCAATCAGATATTCGGATTTCCGATCTCGTCGATTTCATTGAAGGCGTCAACCATCAGCACCCTTTTGATCATTGCATAATTCATCAGTGAAGCAGCTGCCATAGAGGCAAATAAACCGATTAGGCAAAGATACTGACCGATCCCCCCGATCACTCCGGTGATGATTACAAAAAGCAGCAGCCACCAGAAATTTCTGAATGCAAGCTTAAATGAAGCTCTGACCGCTTCGGTACCCGAATATCCTCCGTAATGGATCAGATAGGGCGCAAAAAACAATCCGATCATTACAAAATAAACCAGCAGTATGCCCAAAAAGACAAAGATCATTGAACCGAACATTGAAATCATACCCAATTCGGGATGATCGCCCATAAATATTCCTGAAAAACCAAGCAATGCAAACATTGGCACATAAACCAGCAGATAGGCAGCAAATACCAATAATCCGACGACTGCATAGGAACCGAAATTTTTAAATGCTCCAAAGAAATCCGAAAAATTGAGTACACCGGTTTGCTGACGTTTGTCTGAAGCGACCGCAAATCCGAGCATGGTCGGATAAAACAGAAATATAAACCCGACGATTGTAAACAATGAAAGAATCATAATGATCACAGCGACCAGTCCGTACAGACTGTACAGCAGCCATTCCTTTTTGAATTCGTTAAAACCGCTGCTGATATAATCACCCAATTCGAATCCGTAACCGTCCCGAATTATTTCATCTACTCTTAATTTGTCAATTCTTGGCATCTTTCTAAGTTTTAATTAAGTGATAAATATAAAATTATTTTCTCTGATTTTCTCAAAATCAGCGGCTGTGGTCTTAAATTTTTGATTTGTCGGAGTTTACCGATAAGTTTGCAGCAAATAATTTGAAATGAAAGCAGAAGAACTTCTGAATATTATAAAAACCCGCCGTTCAGTGATGCCGGCTCAATACAGCAATGCCGAAATTTCAGAAACCGAACTGGGACTGATCCTCGAAGCCGCCAATTGGGCGCCGACCCACAAAAGGACTGAACCCGGAAGATTCAAAATCATCAGCGGAAAAGGACTGAACCGATTTTCTGAATTTATGCTTGATCAGTATCAAAAAAATACGCCTTCCGATAAATTCAGCCAGAGAAAATCAGACGGAATTGCAGAGAAATGCAGACGATCGGACAAAATCATACTGATCTGTGTAAAATATTCAGGCATGGTTCCGGAATGGGAAGAAACCGCATCGGTCGCTTCGGCGGTTCAGAATATGTGGCTGATGTGTACCGCACTTGGAATCGGGTCTTACTGGTCAACACCGGGAGCGATTCACAATATGAATGAATTCACAGAATTGGACGATGGTGAAAAATGCATCGGAATTTTTTATATGGGCAAGATTTCGGAAGGCAAAACGACTGAGAGTCAAAGAGAACCGATTTCGGGCAAGACGAAATACATCCATGACTGATTTGATTTCCGGCCTCGAAAAAAAAGCTTAGTTTTGCACCCCAAAACAAGAAACCAATTAAAAAATTAAAAAGAAAATGAAAAAATTCAGTTTGATTCTTTGTCTTTTTGGATTCAGCCTGACGTTCGCGCAGACAGTGGACGGCAGCGGAAATCTGCAAACCTCAAGTGAAAAGTACATCAAAACCAAGTCTGCAAACGGACGTCTTCAGGGTTGGTACACCAGCGGAAAAAACAGCCTTCAGTTCAATCAGGCTGCGTTTTCAAACTGGATTGCGGGTGGTGTAAATTCTTATGCGCTGACCGCCGGTATGGATTATGAATTCAATATGACCAGAGGCCGTCATATCTGGGACAACCATTTTGTATTGAATTACGGTGTGCTCAAAAATGAAGGCGAAGAATACAGAAAGTCAAATGACGTGATCGACCTGACTTCTTCTTACGGTTATGAATTTGTAAGAAACTGGTATTTTGCGGCTTCAATGAACTTTAAAACCCAGTTTTCTGACGGTTATGACTACAATGTTCAGGATCCGATTACAAACAAATACAAAAAGACTTCAAACTTTATGGCGCCGGGCTATCTGTCATTCGGACTCGGTGTGGATTACAAACCCAACGAAAATCTTCAGCTGAATTTCCATCCGCTGACTTCAAGATTTATTTTTGTAACCGACAAAGATCTTCAGTACAAAGGAAATTTTGGTCTGAAAGAAGACGGAGATTCTTTCCTGTATGAACTGGGTGCATTTATCGGTGCGAGATACAAAGTGAATCTGATGAAAAACATCAGCTATGACAACCGTCTCGGCATCTATACCAATTATCTGAAAAATGTCGGAAATATGGATGTTGCCTATCAGGGAATCCTTGATTTTAAAGTCAACAGCGTGATTTCTGCCCAGGCGACCATCAATCTGTTCTACGACGAAGATCAGATCAAAAAGACTCAGGTGAAACAGACACTCGGAATCGGTCTGGCATACAATTTCAACAATACCGAAAAGCTGAAAACCATGCCTGAAAATCTGCCAACCATTGAAGAACTCGAGAGCGATGTTGAAAAAGCACAGCAAAAAGCCGATAAAGCAAACGAGGAGTTGGAAAAAGCAAAACAGAAAGTCAGAGAAAGCGCTCAGGCTGAAGAAGCAGGAGAATAATCCGTTTCTGTTTTTTTTATATGATACGAAGACCGTCTGCAGCAGCAGGCGGTTTTTTTGTGGTTTGAAATTTTCTGAAAGAAATTTTATGCAGTAATTTTACAGTTGCAATGAATTCAGACAAACTCAAAATTCAATTTCTCGGTACGGGCACTTCACAGGGAATTCCAATTATCGGAAGCGACCATCCGGTGAATTTTTCGACCAATCCAAAGGACAAAAGACTGAGGACTTCGGCTGTGATTACAAAAAACGGAAGAAACATCAACATCGACTGCGGGCCGGATTTCAGATACCAGATGCTCAGAGCCGGCATCAAAACCATGGAAGGAATTCTTTATACCCACGAACACAACGATCATGTTCTCGGCTTGGACGATACCCGGCCGTTTATACATCTCAGCGGAAAACCGATGGATCTTTTTGGTCTTGAACGGACTTTGGGCGAAATCAGAAAACGTTTTCCTTATGCTTTTTCGGATAAAAAATATCCGGGTGCGCCTGCCATCAGTGAGCACATCATCGGTTTTGACGAATTTGAATTTGCAGGTTTTAAAATTCTTCCGCTCAAGGTGATTCACGGCGATCTGACGATTACCGGATACAAAATCGACAACAAAATCGCATACATCACAGATGCGAGCATGCTGCCCGATGAGACCATTGACACAATCAAAAATGTGGAAATACTGGTGCTCAGCGCGCTAAGAAAGACTGACAAACATTTTGCACATTTCACGCTTGAAGAAGCAATTGAACAGGTAAAAAGGATCAATCCGGGTCGTGCCTATTTCACACACATCAGTCTGGGCATGGGTTTTCATGACGAGACCCAGTCTGAACTTCCGGAAAATATCTTTTTGGCTTATGACGGTTTAGAAATTGAAATTTAATTTTGAATTAATCGCAAAATCATTCTATATTTGCCGTCCATTTCAGCCCGAGTGGCGGAACTGGTAGACGCGCTGGATTCAAAATCCNNGTGCCGGTTCGATTCCGGCCTCGGGTACAAAATCCCTTTCAATTCAGGTTGATAGGGATTTTTTTATTACACGATTTTTAAATGATAAGAAAGAATGATGGTTCAACCCCTTCGGGGTTGGGCATAGATATATGTTCATTCCCCCCAATTTCATTGGAGGCTACCGACAGTTGAACTGCTTCGCAGTTCTTATTGACGTTTGGAATTGATTCATAAAGATGAGCAAAAGAATCCTGAAGGGATTTAACTATCCCGATTGCTGTAGGAGTCATAGGTGGAACCCGTGGAAAAACGCTCTCTAAAAAAGAACTCCGAGAAGAGTTCAACTGTAATTATCCCGTTAATGAAGTTAATTCAACATTTTAAATTTAAAATCTTTAATCTCAAAACAGCTTCAACTGAGAATCATCAGGCGCCTCAGCTGAGAAATCAGATCTGGGCTGTACTTCCTCATTCTTCAGCCAGGCTTCAAATTCCAAATCCGTTTTCAGCGCATATGGCATTCTGTGTTTTACATTGTGAATTTCTCTCATGATTCCCTGTGCCTCGGTGGTGACCATCGAATAATAAATCCTGTCGTCGATCTGGTTGTAGATACCGGCCAACGCAAAGAGTTCATCATCAAATCCGATTTTGTATTTGACTTTTTCTTTTCCGCGGTGCTGCCATTCATAAAAAGCATCGCAGATGATCAGACATCTGTTTCGGACAAGATTTCTGTAAGCCGGTTTTTCTTTGATGGTTTCAATCTTTGCATTCAAAGTATAGGTTCGGTATCGTTTATCTCCGCTGCTGTCGGGAATCAGTCCCCAACCCGCCATTTGGATGAGGTCAGGCTCGCTGTTGATGATGACCGGCGTGTCCGGAAATTCAAATCCGTTGTATTGCGCAGAAACGGTGAACAGTTCGGGCTGTTTCAGTTTTGAATTGAATTTCTTCTGAAGACTTTCAGCATCTTTTGTCTGTGAAAAATAATAGCACATAATCAAATTCAAATGTAAGCAATAAAAAAACCGTCTGACGAACATCAGACGGTTTCAGTTTTATACTTTGTCAAATTTTACATTTGAGTCTGTCTGTCCAATCTGTCTGACCTGTAATCTTTGATATCAGATGCTCTGATAATAGACGGGATCAGTTCCTGTGTCATGTATTGTCTTTGCTGCTGTGTCAGCTGATCGATCAGGAATTCTGCATCTTTCACATCCGGTTTTTCACCGATTGAATTCAGTGTGATCACATAAACACCGTCGGTTCCTTCAATTGCTTTTGAAGTGGTTCCGGGTTTCATTCCGAATGCAGCACCCGCAACTCTTCCCTCAGCTCCTTTGCCTTCGATCTGAGCAGCTACAAAGGTGATGGTTGTATTTCCTTTGGTTGCGCCGAATTTTGAAACCATATCATCCAAAGTCGGTTTTCCGCCGGTTTCAGAATTTACTTTTTCAACCAGTTTTCTTTGTTTCAGAATCGGTTCGATGTCTTTTCTAACCGAGCTGACCGGTGCAAGTCCTTTCGGATATTTTGCTTTGACAAATACGATGATATGGTCTTCATTTACAGTTGTGAACAGCGCAGTGTTGCCCGCTTTTGTTCCTTTGCTGAAAACCCATTTCAGAATGTCATCATCTTTGTCATTGCTGAATCCTGTGCTCGGATCAACAATTGGCTGGGTATAAAATCTGGTAATATTGTCTGTGGAATTGTAATTGAAATCGCTTTTCTTGGCAAGATTTGCAAAATCATTCAGCGATTTACCCTGTGCTTCCTGTGCAAAGGTTCTTGCATCTGCAAAGTTCTTGTCCGAAGTTTCCTGTGAAGGTTTCAGTTCTTTCAAAATGATTGCAATCTGATGTCCCAATCTGGTTTTTTCACCATCGATTTTGATGATGTGGAATCCGAATGAAGATTCGGTCAGACCGATATCACCGGTTTTGTGAGTATTCAGAAACTGAAGATATTCTGCAGCCAGATTTTGTGTATTTGCACTTTGCCATCCGATGCTTCCGCCTTTTGTTTTTGATCCGGCATCATCAGAATATTTTTCAACCAGTGCTTTGAATTCGGCAGGATTTGATTTGGCAACATTCAGTATGCTGTCTGCAAAAACTCTTGCTTCTTCTCTGGTTCTGGTGATTGAATTGTCTCTTGAAGCCACGTCGGTTCCTCTGTAAGAAATCAGGATATGGCTTGAATTGATTGAATCCGGAACTTCTTTTCCTTTCGAAATTTTAATCAGCTGATAAGCATCTCCCACTTTGAAAGGTCCGCCCACTTCGCCTTCTTTTGCATTCAGCAAAAATGCAGCATAATCTTCAGGCAGCTGTGGTGCAAATCTTTCGATGTCTGCTTTGGTGATATAACGATCGTTAAACGGAATATCAGAATATTTGGTCACATAGGCAGAGTCATCCTTTGCAGTTGCAAAAGCCGGAATGGTGTCTGTGATATTGTTGACTTCATCAACCGAAATGCTTGTCTGAAGATATTTTTTGATGCCGTTCAGCACTTCATCTTCGTCAGCTTTTGAAGGCTGTGACGGAAAATAAACATAGCTGATATCTGCGGTTGCTTCACCTTCGTAGAATTTCGGAAATTTCTTCATATAGGCTTCAATCTCGCTGTCGGTCACTTCCACCTTATATTTCTTTTCAAGATCTTCGTAAGAAACATAAGCATAAGCGATGTTTGCGTTTTGGATATTTCCTGCCTGCTGGATTTTTGCTTCCTCGTTGGTCACTATGGTTCCGGCATTGACAAGTTCCATATATTTTTGATTGAGCAGACTTGGTTTTGCTTCATTGAAATTGGTCAGAAAATTCTGATACAGAGATCCCGCATTGGGCACTCCCTGTTCGGCCTGACTTTTCAACTGTCCGATCTGGGTTTTCAGTTCGTCACCGGTCTGCATTCCGTATTGTTTGGCCAGATATGTCCACACTTCGTCGTCACTCACTTCAAGACCTGCCTTCTCGGCATGTGCTACCACGATCTTTTGTGAAACCAAAGTGTTCCATATGCTTTGTGAAATCTGGTTTGAGCTCATGTTTTGACCTGTACGCATTGTACTTTGTGCGTTCAGATATTCTGCCAGTGAGATCGATTCACCGTTGATATTCCCAATCTCGTTGGGGTCACCGGTAAAAACTCTTCTCAGATATGAGTTCTCACTGAACAAGTCACCGGCTACAAATGCCAGCATAGCTACACCAATGGTAACAATCAACAAGCCTGTCTGCTTACGAATCTGTCCTAAAATTGCCATTATCTCGTGTCTTTATTATATTTTTTAATCAGGTGGCGAAATTACAATAATTAAATCAATTTGAAAATTTGAAGCCGAATTTTTTGAATATGAATCGACTAAATTCACGAATGCATAAAAATAGTGTCAAAATCACATTTCTTTTTCTTCAAAGAATTTGACACCGCGGTTGTTGTAAAGTGTGTATTCGCTCAGATCGTCCTTTGCCTCCAGACCGTTGTTTGCCTGAATTGAATCTCCGGTTACAGTAATGATCCAAACCGTGTCTTTGGTATAAATCCTCCTGTCCTTTTTGAGCCAGAACAGTTTGTCGGTTTTCAGCGTATCTCCCTTTTCATTGATGATCAACACATTTCCCCTTCCCTCGTAAGTTCCCTTCACATCGCTCATTCGTGCCCAGTCCGCTCTCAGATAGCCGGGCGAATCCAGATTCCGGTTGAAATAATTCATGTACAGTCCTTTTGGAAAAAGTGTGTAGGGCGAATCCACCATTTCGTATTCTTCGATCAGTTGTGAATGAAGATCGATTTTGATAAATCCGGAATCTTTGAAAATCACATGTGCATTGTTCAGTGTGCGGCTCGGAAAATCTCTGTTGTCGTTCATTTTTGCAGCTGCATCGGGTTCGGAACATCCTATGGCCACTGAAATCAGGGCTGAAATCACAAAAATGATCAGCATTCTTTTTCCGAAAAACAGCCTGTATGTCTGCAAAAGCGACATGATTTGATTTTTAGTCGATCACCCGTTTTCTGAACCAGATGTCGTTGATTGTAAATCCGACTCTCGCGTTGAAATAAGTTTCTTTGAACGGAAGACTCTTGTTATTTCCGATCGATCCCACTTCGAAACCGAGATTCAGCATGGAAGCATCCCGATCTTTTCCGATCGGCAATCCAAAGCCAAATGTGAGTCCGTATTTGTCAACTCCTTCTTCTTTGATTTTGATCGGTGTTGATTCGTAAAACAGTCCGGCACGATAAACCACCCGGTCAAAATAACTTTTGTAGCTGTTGAAATCGGGGATCCAATATCCGCCGGCAGAAACCCTGAATCTTGAATTCAATTCAAATTCGTTTCCTGACGGGGTATAAGAAAAATCCTGCCAATCTCCCCAATCCACCTGAATACCTGCCATCCAGTTCAAATCCTTTCTGATTGAGGCACCAAGCGAAAGCGACTGAGGAATTTTCAGTTTTCCGCTCACCTTTGAATATTGTACCGTGTCCACATTCATGGGTTCAAGACCCGAAAGTGTATAGGTGGTGGTCATGTCTTCAATTCGGCTGTTCAGTTTGGAGCCGAGCGTATATTTCAGACCGATGTCCAGTCTTTTCTTGTTCTCCAAAACCTTGGTGTACATACCGCCTATACCCACCTGTATCCCTTTGGTCTGTGCTTTTCTCGAATAATCGGTTCTGAGCGCAAGTCCCTCGGTTCCAATGGTCTCGATTCTTGTCAGATCACCGAACAGATAGTCAACTTTGACACCGGCGGTGAATTCTTTTGTGATATTGTATGACCCGATCAGATTGAATGAATTCAATCCGCCTTCACCTCTGAATCTGTCCTGATAGCTGACTTCGTCTCCTATGGTCACCGTCATCATGTCATAGCCGATGGTCGAATAGGGTCTGAAACCAAATCCTGCTCTTACTTTTTCACCGATCGGAAATGCAAGCGAAGCATTTGAAAGATAGGTGGTACTTTGGGTTGATTTTAAAGTTCCGTCATTGAATCTGCCGGTATGGCTGGTTGCGCTGAGGTCAAAACTGGTCATTCTCAAGTCGCGGTTTGCGGCCGGATTGATCATATTGCCGCTTGCAAAATAAGGATTGAGCGGAAACATTGACAAACCGCCCATTGCAGCCTGCTCTATGTTTTCATTAAACCGCAGATCGCCGACTCCAAGTGCAGAATATGGTGAAACAGAAGTTTCCTGTGCGTTTGAAGCAACCGACAGGATAAACAGACCCGAAAGAGTCAGGACGCTTTTTAATTTCATGCGTATTTTTCTAAATTCAAGTGCAAATATGATGATTAGATTGGAAATAGCAAAAAAGCACCTCCTGATTTGGCTGTTAATTAACTATTAAAATTAGGCGCAAATGCCAAAATAATTGCAGCCTGCCGAAAAAAATTTTTGTGAATGTAAAATTGTTTTATATTTGCAAACTCAAAACAAGTGGGTGCCTTAGCTCAGTTGGTAGAG
>JRYL01001347.1_pt1 | contig 13969 bp, 12 predicted proteins | sample 235391 | NCBI WGS metagenome assembly JRYL01 (sample SAMN03074223, study PRJNA261481) | activated sludge metagenome | biome: Wastewater Treatment Plant; feature: Wastewater; material: Activated sludge; isolation source: activated biomass of a wastewater treatment plant treating wastewater from... ... | reverse complement strand
CGCCAGCGCGACCCTGCCGCCATCCTTCACCCGGTCGCCGCCTTCGGTGACGACCAGTTCGCCCGCCTGCACGCCCGCCGTGATGAGCACGTCGTCCACCGTGGCGCCACCGCGCTTCACGGGCCGCATGTGCGCCACGCGCTCGGCATCGACCACGTAGACGTAATCGCTGTCCGGTCCGGTGCGCACGGCGGTCACCGGCACCAGCANNCCATGGCCGCTACGTGCCGCTGACGCTGAAGATCGCCCCCGACCTGGACGAAGCCCAGGTCATCAACATCGCCGCCGCGCTGCGCCGCCAGCACGTCCTGCACGCGGTCCTGCGGCACGGCGAACTTCACGTCGATCGGTGCCATCTGCGTGATGGTGGCGATGCCTGTGGTGCCACCGGCCTGCACCATGTTGCCGGGGTCCACCGCGCGCAGGCCGATGCGGCCGCTGATGGGCGCGGTGATGCGCGCATAGCCCAGGTTGATGCGCGCGTTGCCTTCGCTGGCGGTGCTGCTCTGCACCTGGCCTTCGAGCTGCTTGACCAGCGCGGCCTGCGTGTCCACGTCCTGCCGGGCGATGGAGTCCTGCTTCCACAGCGTTTCGTAGCGGCCCAGCGTGACGCGCGCGGCCGACAGCTGCGCCTGGATGCGCGCGCGCTCGCCCTGCGCCTGCGCCAGCGCCTGCTCGAACGGGCGCGGGTCGATGCGCGCCAGCAACTGGCCCTTCTGCACCGCCTGGCCTTCGGTGAAAAGCACCTCGGTCAGCACGCCCGACACCTGCGGGCGCAGCACCACCTGGGTGACGGGCGTGACGGTGCCGAGCGCATCGATCACGATGGGCAGATTGCCCTGCCGCGCACGCGCCACGCCCACGGTGGCCGATGCGCCACCACCACCGCCCATCATGCCGGGGCCACCACCGCCGCCCGGCCCGCCACCACCGCGTGCCGCTGGCGCCGCCGGCGCATTGGCGCGCTGCACCAGCCACCACGCGGCGCCGGCCAGCCCCAGCACGAACAGCAGCGCCAGCACACGGCCAAGCCAGCGGTGGCGCGGGCGGGCTGCCGGCGGGGGTGGCGGGAGATGCGGATTCGGTTCTTCGTTCTGGGGCATGGCTGACATCGGACGGCATGCGCTGGCGGGCGCGGTGCGGCGTGATGGGGGACTTGGGCGCCATCGTAGCGGGCGCCTTCGGGCGGCCCGGTGACCCGGACTTGAAGAAATGTAAAGTTGCCGCCCGCCGGGCCACGCCCGGGGTCCGGGTTACGGGAAGTTCGGCACCACCGTCAGCCCGGGCAGCGGCGGCACCAGCTCGCGCGGGTCGCGGCCGAACGGCGCGATGACGATGGGCCCATAACCCAGCACGTCGTCCGACAGCTTGCCCACCGTCTGGTAGGTGCCCAGGCTGCCCAGGCCCGCCACCAACACGGCGGAATAGCGCGGATTCAGTGGGTTGTCGCCCGCGGCCAGCACCGCGCTTTCGGGGTGCGTGTAGGTCTGGCCGCGCACGGTGAACGAGCGCGGGCCGAAATCCACCGGCCACTGCGCCGCCAGGCGCTGGCTGACGGCGTTGGTGGTCGGGCGGCCGACCAGCAGCAGGTGGTGGCCGCGCAGCTCGTCGTCGGTCACCTCGCGGTCGGTCCTGATGGGCGGCTGCACGTTGTGCTCGCGCCGGCGCAGCGCGGTCTGCAGCAGCTTGGCGGCCTCGTGGTTGCCCACCGCCTCGTCCTGCGTGCCGTACACGATCAGCGCGTGCTCCAGCTCGTCGTCCATGGTCAGGATGGTGAAGGGCGAACCGTTGCCGCGCGCGGTGGTGCCGTGCTTGTCGACCACCACGCGCAGCGGCTTCGCGCGTGTGGAGATGCGGATCTGCGCGTGCTCGGCGTCGAACACCTGCGCCTGCGTGACGTCGCCCTCGGCCGTTTCCACCGTCACCGGCACCGCCAGCGCGGGGCCGATGCGCGACACGTCCAGCGTCACCACCGCCTCCCAGCCTTTGCCCACGGGGCGTGATTCGGCGCCCGCCACGCCCAGCAGCGGCAGGCCGGGCTGCCGCGTCCACCAGTCGAACAGGGGCCCGAGCGGGCGCTGCGTGTGCCGCTGCAGGAACGTCTGAAAGTCGTGCGTGCCGACGCGCTGGCCGTTGCGCTCGCGTCCCAACCGGCGCATGGCGGCGTCGAACGTGTCGTGCCCCACGATGTCGCGCAGCGTGTGCAGGAACAGCACGCCCTTGCCGGCCACCAGCTGGTAGCCCAGCACGTCGCCCATGTCGGGGCGCGTTTCGGCCAGCGGTTTGTCCAGCCCCGCGCGCGCCGCGCGGCCGAACAGGCTGCGGTGATAGCCCAGTTCCACGCCCAGGTCGTCATCAGGGTCGGTGGGCGTGGCGCCGGGCGCGGCGGGTGCGTTCAGTTCGGCCAGCATGCGCTCCAGGCGCGCGAAGCCGGTGGACAGCCAGATGTCGGCATCGCTGGCCGGCAGCAGCGTGCCCTGCCAGTACGGCGGTGGCGGCGCGTAGGCCGCTGGCCTGGGCGATGGCCAGGCCAGGCGCGGGTGCGGCCTGTCGGCCGGCTGCGCGGTGGATACCCGCGGCGGCGCCTGCACATCCAGCAGGGTCCACGGGTTGGGGATCAGCGGACGGATCGCCGCGTGGTCGCGCGCCTCCTGCGCCGTGGGCGGCCACAGCGTGCCGGTGGGCGGGCCGAACGTGCCCCAGCTTTTTAGTTGCGACGCCAGCCGCGCATCGGTGTACTTGGCATCGACCCCGAAGGCCGACACGATCTCGGGCGTGGACAGCAGCTTGCGCGCGAAGTCCTGGTCGATGCGGCCCTTGTGCGCGCGGTATTCGCGCAGCCACACCGCATCGCGCTTCGAGGGCTCGTAGGCGGCGCTGCCCGAAGGCCGGCCGTCGCGCCGCGCGGTGGCCGCCAGGCGAGCGCCCTCTTCCTTGATGTTGTTGTCGCTCCAGTAGAAGCCCTCGGCGCCCTCGAACCACTCGGCCCTGCTGCTGCGACGCAGCCGGCTCTGGCCGCCGGCCAGCGTCAGCAGCGCGATCTCGTTGCGCTTCAGGTCGCCCATCACCCATTCGGTGGAGCACAGGCCGTTGTCGTTTCGGGTGAGCAGCGCGGTGGCTTCGTCGATGCTGCCGGCGTACTGCTGCGCCTGGCGGATGCGCGCGGCCAGCGGCGTGCCGCCGGGCACCATGGGGCCCTGGTCGAGCGTGGTCTCGGCCAGCAGCATCCCGGCTTCGTTGATCGCATAGTCCATGCCGCTGTGCATGCCGCCGGGCGTGGTCTGCATGACGAAGCGGTGGCCCTGCGTGGGTTTGACTTCCATCCACACGTTGTAGAAGTTGGCCGGGTACAGGTCGTACATCGTGATGTGGCCGAACACGATCTGCCCGTCCGCCGTGGCCGGGCCGTTGGCGATGAAGGCGTTGCAGCGCTGCGGCGGCTTGCGGGCCTGGCGCGCCACGCGCAGCGTCGGGTCCAGCGGCTGCTGCGTGGCAATGCGCAGGTGGGGCGCATTGGGCGTGACCACCAGCGCGTCGTGCAGCGTGTCGAGCTCGTTCGAGGTGTTGAGGGTGATGATGTCCAGCGCGTCCAGCCTGCGACCATGCGCGCGCGCGCCGGCGGCGTTGGCGCCATCGACGATGCCCTGCATCTCCTGCATCTGCTCGGGCGGAAAACCCTGGCCGAAGAGGGTTTGCGCCACCCGACGGTTCTGCGCCCAGGCGGCCGCGGGCGCCTTGGGGCCCCAGAACTCCGACAGCGCGCGAATATAGGCCGCGATCTCGGTCGCCAGCAGGTGACCATGCTGCAGGCCGCGTTCGCGCGGCGCGCCCTCGATGTGCACCACCGTCCAGCCGGCCTGGGCGTAACGCCAGCCGGCGCCCCAGCGCTGCACGGTGTGCGGGTCGATGGGCGCGTCGGCCGCCGGCTGCGCCTGCGCGGTGCCCAGCCCCAGCAGCCACAGCGCCAGGCACAGCAGTGCCACCCGAACCGCTAACGCCTTGGCCATGGTCGATGCCCGCTGGTGAGGGATGGAGAGAAGTTCAGGCCGGCAGCGGCACCAGCCGCCAGCCCTGCGGCGCCGCCCGCTGGGCCAGCAGCAACTCGATATTGGGGTGCGAACCCGGGTGCGCCCGCGCCTCGGCCACGTGCTCGGCAAACCACTCCAGGCCCTGGGCGATGGCCGCCGCGCTCAGTTGCCCGTCGAACGCCTGCGCCAGCGCGTGGTAGATGCGCAGCGAGCCCATCTTGCCCGGCGCGGCGGGGATGTGGTGCACCACGGCACCATCGGCATCCAGCACGTCCAGTCCGCGCAGGTGGTCCGCCGTGGGCAGCGTGGCCAGCGTTTCAGCGAAGTTCATGGCTTCAATCCTGCCAGACCACCCACCCGGTCCACCACGTCAGCAGCACGATCAGCCCGAAGGCGATGCGGTACCACGCGAACGGCACGAAGCTGTGGCTGGAGATGTAGCGCAGCAGCCAGCGTACGCAGATCCAGGCGCTGATGAACGAGAACAGCAGGCCGACGCCGAACATGGGCGCGTCGGCCCACGACAGCAGCGCGCGCTCCTTGTAGAGCGAGTACACGCCCGCGCCGATCAGCGTGGGGATGGCGAGGAAGAACGAGAAATCCGTCGCCGCCTTGCGCGACAGCCCCAGCAGCATGCCGCCGATGATGGTGGCGCCCGAGCGGCTGGTGCCGGGGATCATGGCGAAGCACTGCACCAGGCCGACCTTCAGCGCGTCCAGCGGCGTCATGTCGTCCACGTTGTGCACGCGCGCCAGGTTTTGCGGCCGGCGCTCGGCCCACAGGATGACGAAGGCGCCCAGGATGAAGGTGGTGGCCACCACCTGCGGCGTGAACAGATGCGCCTTGATGGCCTTGCCGAACAGCAGGCCCAGCACCACCGCGGGCAGAAAGGCGATCAGCACATTCAGCGTGAAGCGCTGCGCCTGCCGGCTGCTGGGCAGCGCCACCACGGTATCGCGGATCTTCTGCCAGTACACGATGATCACCGCCAGGATGGCGCCGGTCTGGATGGCGATGTCGAACACCTTGGCCTTGGTGCCGGTGAAGCCCAGCAGGCTGCCCGCCAGGATCAGGTGGCCGGTGGAGGAGATGGGGAGGAACTCGGTCAAACCCTCCACGATGCCCATGATCGCGGCCTTGACCAGCAGGACGGTATCCAAGAAAAACCTTTCTGAAACGCTACATCATTTGTAGCTGGTGGCGCTGATTCTACGGCCGTTTGGGGCTGATTTCTTATGAATTCCTGAATCAGCGACCGCCGGCGGCGCGCTGCGACATTGGAAGCATGCGGCGCATTTTATGGAGCACACGCGGGGTGCGGCGCCCCGCCCCCTGTCGCCAGCCTGCGCGTTTCGCACCGCCGATCCGGCGTTCCGTCGCAAACCACTCGCCGCCTGGCCGTGACCGGCCGACACTGGGCCCCACATCAAGGAGCCCGCCATGCACCCCTCACCCGCCAACGCCACCGCCACCGCCACCGCCGACGCCCGCCGTGAACGGCTTGCCCGCAAACGCGCCGGCGCCAAGATGGGCTGGTTCATCCACGCGCTGGTGTATGTCTGCGTCAACGCCGGCCTGGCGCTGGTGGCCTGGCAGGGCGGGCGCACCTGGCACGTCTATCCGCTGGCCGGCTGGGGCCTGGGCCTGGCGATCCACGGCCTGGCCGTGTGGCTGAGCGCCGGCGGCACCGGCCTGTACGAGCGCTTGCTGCAATCCGAGCGCGATAAATTGCAAGCCCGTGGGGAATGACGGCCGCCCGCTCGATGGCATCACACCTCCACTGGAAACACCATGACCCAGCTTGCCGCCGCCCTGGCCGCCGCGCTGTATGCCGCCGGGTTGTTCGTTCTCGCCACGCTGCACCTGCGCTACCGCGGCCACGACGTGGTGCGTGATCCGGTCAGCGACTACGGGGTCGGCGCCTCCAAGGGGCTGTTCCAGGTCAACGGCATGCTGGGCAGCGGCGGTGCGCTGCTGCTGGCCTGGGTGCTGTACCGGGTCAGCCTGCCGGCGTGGATCGCGCTGTGCCTGGCCGCGTCGGTGCTGGCACGCACCGGCGTGTCGTGGTTCGCCACCGACCTCGAAGGCGCGCCGCGCACCACCGCCGGACGGCTGCACATGGTGTTCGCCGTGGCTTCGTTCACGCTGGCCTATGTGGTGGTGGACAACGCCACGCCCTGGATCGCACAAAGCGCGCCCGGCGCCTGGGCCAGCACGCTCACGGCGCTGCGCTGGGTCACGGCGGCGGGCCTGGCCGCGCTGGTGGCCGGCCTGGTGCTGCGCCCGCTGCGCGCCTTCTTCGGGTTGGCCGAGCGCGTGTTCCTGATCGCGCTGCCGCTGTGGTTCCTGACCGCGAGCCTGTTCTACGCCACACGCTGAAGCCGCCATGACGCCCCTCATCGTCCGCCCTCAGCCCATTCCGCCCGCAACGCATCGGCGCCTGACCGACTGGCCGGCGCGTGGTGGCAACCACGCGCCGCTCAAAAAAATACAAGTAAAAAGTGGCTCCAGCGCCCGCCCAGCAATCGCAAGCAGCTATTAATTCAATAGCATTCTGATGCCAACCTTCTCCACGCGCCTTCGCCCACGCCGCTGCCTGCTGGCCCTTGGCGCATGGCTGCTCGCACTGACGGCGCAGGCCAGCACCGGCCTGATGGTGTTGCCCGCGCCGCCGGGTGGCGGCCCGGTGACGCTGGTCTACCCCAGCGCATCGCCGGCGCAGACGGTGCAGCGCATGGCGCGCGACTTTACGCTGGCGCAAGACGGTGTGCCGCAGCGCGGCAACGGCAGGCTGGTGGTGTTGTCGCACGGCTCGGGCGGCTCGCCGTGGCCGCAGTTCGATCTGGCGCAAGCGCTGGTGTCGGCCGGCTTCACGGTGGCGATGCCCGAGCACGCGGGCGACAACTGGCACGACATGAGCAAGGTCGGCCCCGAATCGTGGACGCTGCGCCCGCGCGAGGTGTCGCAGGCCATCGACGCCGTGGCCGCAGACCCACGCTTGGCGCCCTTGCAGCTCGCGCCGCAGCGTGTGGGCTTGTACGGCATGTCGGCCGGCGGCATCGCCGCGCTCACGCTGGCGGGCGCGCGCTGGTCGCCGGCGCTGTGGGCGCGCCACTGCGACGCGCACATGCGCGACGACTTCGCCGCCTGCGCCGGGCTGGTCACCACGCTGACGGGCGGCCTGCTGGATGGCGCCAAGGTCGGCCTGGCGCGCGCGGCCATCCGTGCCCGCTTTGCCGGCGACGCCGAATGGCGCCACTGGCACGACCCGCGCATCACCGCCGTGGTAGCCGCGGTGCCAATGGCCACGCCGATCGACCTGGGCTCGGTCATGCCGCCGCGTGTGCCGCTGGGGCTGGTGCGCGCCGGGCGCGACGCCTGGCTGGCGCCACGCTTTCACATCGACGCCGTGCACGCAGCCTGCGCAAGCAGCCGGCTGCCCGATGGCGCACCTGGCTGCACGCTGGTGGCCGACATGCCGCAGGGCGGCCACGGCGCCACGCTGTCGCCGCAGCCCATCGGCTTGTCGCCGCCCGCCGCCAGCCTGCTGAACGACCCGCCCGGCTTCGACCGCGCCGGCACCTTGCCCAGCGTGTACGCTGCCATCGTGCGCTTCTTTCAAGACCAACTGGGCGCCGCGCCGGCCGCGCCCGCATCACCTGCCGCCCGATGACCATCGTCTGGCGCGACGTCTTTCGCCACTTCTTGCAGGTGGTGGCCTTTTGCTGCGTGGTGGCGGTGCTGACCACCGCCATCTGGCCGCGCCACCACTACGTGATTCAGCTGGGCTACGCGCTCAGCATCGGCCTGATCATCTGGCTGGTGATCGAGTTCGGGCGCCTGCTGGTCGATCAGCGCCATTGCCACCGCGGCATCGACGGTCAACCGGGTTGGCCTGCGGGCTGGCGCGGCGTGGCGTTGACGGCAGCCGGCATCGGCGCCGGCTTCCTGGTCGGCGAGCCGCTGGGGCAGTGGCTGTTTCATGGCGAGGTGGCGCCGTCGGCGCAAGACAACTGGGCCAGCCTGGCGATCACCGTCGCCGCTGGCGCGGTGGCCAGCTACTACTTCCACACGCGCAGCAAGGCAGCGGCCTTGCAGGCCGAGATCGCCGCCGCCGAGCGCGACGCCACCGAGGCCCGGCTGCGCCTGCTGCAAAGCCAGCTGGAGCCGCACATGCTGTTCAACACCCTGGCCAACCTGCGCGCGCTGATCGGCGTCGACCCGCCTGCCGCGCAGCGCATGGTGGACCGGCTGAACGACTACCTGCGCGCCACGCTCGATGCATCGCGCGCCACCACGCACCCGCTCTCGGCCGAGTTCGAGCGCCTGCGCGATTACCTCGACCTGATGGCGATCCGCATGGGCCCGCGCCTGGCCGCGTCCTTCGACCTGCCCGAGGCGCTGCGCGACCTGCCCGTGCCACCGCTGATCCTGCAGCCGCTGGTCGAGAACGCCATCCGCCACGGGCTGGAGCCGCAGGTGGCGGGCGGCCGCATCGACGTGCGCGCCGAGCGCGTGGGCGACACGCTGCGCCTCACGGTGGCCGACACCGGCGCCGGGTTCGATGCGACCCACGTTCGCGAAGGCCGCTTCGGCATGGCGCAGGTGATCGAGCGCGTGGCCTCGTCCACCGGCGGGCGCGGCGTGGTCCACGTGCAATCGGCGCCCGGCGCGGGCACCACCGTCGCCCTCGAACTTCCCATCGACCAGGCATCGGCATGAACTGGGACACCCTCGTCATCGGCTCCGGCATCGGCGGCCTCACCGCCGCCGCCGCGCTGGCGCGCGAAGGCCAGCGCGTGCTGGTGCTGGAGCAGCACGACATCCTGGGCGGCATGACGCAGACTTTCGCGCGCCAGGGCTTCAGCTTCGGCACCGGCCTGCATTACCTGACGGGCGTGACGGCGCCTGGCGACGACGAAGCGCGCTTCGCCCGGCTGCTGAACACGCTGGGCGACGGCACGCTGCGCTTTCAGCCGCTGCCCGATCGCTTCGACCTGGTGCGGCTGATCCACCCCGATGGCACCGAAACGCGCTTCGCCTACGGCGCGCCCGAGGCGGACAACTGGGCGCGGCTGAAGGCGCAGTTCCCGGCCGAGGGGGCTGCCATCGACGCGTATGCCGACCAGTACGAGCAGGCGCGCCGCAGCATCAACACCATGATGGCTCTGCACGGCGTGCCGCGCCCGGCGGCCACGCTGATGCGCTGGGTGCTGGGCCGGCGCTTTTGCGCCGGGCCGACGTGACGCTGGCCGAGGCGCTGGCGCACGTGCGCGACCCGCAGCTGCGCGCCATCCTGGCCGCGCGCGGCGGCGACTACGGCCTGCCGCCCTCGCACGCGCCGCTGGTGCTGCACGCGCTGGTGATGGGCAGCTATGCCGAGGGCGGCGCGGGCTACCCCATCGGCGGCCCGGCGCGGCTGGCCGAGAGCCTGGCGGCCGGCGTGTGGAACGCGGGTGGCGAGCTGCGCACTGGCGCGCGCGTGGCGCAGCTGCTGGTCGAGGACGGCCGCGCCGTTGGCGTGCGGCTGGCCGATGGCCGCGAAGAACGCGCGCCCCACATCGTCTCCGCCATGGGCGCGCTCAACACCATCGCCGCGCTGCCCGATGGCGTGGCGGCCGATTGGCGCGCCAGCATCCGCAGGCACGAACCCAGCTGCGCCTACATGACGCTGTACCTGGGCTTCAGCGGGGCCGCCGACGAACTGCGCGCCCTCGGTTTCGACGGCGCCAACCACTGGATCTACGAAGGGCAGGCCACCGGCGCCGCGCCCGACCCCGAGGCGCTGATCTGGGCCAACCCGACCGACGAGGACGCCGGCGCGCTCTACGTCTCGTTCAGTGGCCTGAACGACCCCGAGCACGCCCAAGCGCCCACCGCCGAGGTGTTGGCGCTGTGCGACTGGGAGGTGTTCGCCGCCTGGCAGGATTCGCGCCTCGGCCACCGGCCCGAGGACTACGAGGCCACCAAGGGCTGGATTGAGGACCAGCTGCTCACCCAGTTCAAGCGCCTGTTCCCGACGCTGGCGCAGCGCGTGGCCTACCACGAGCTGTCCACCCCGCTGTCGCAGGCCGCCTATGCGCTGGCGCCCGAGGGCGCCATGTACGGCCTGGCCACCACGCCCGAGCGCCTGCTCGACCCCGCGCTGCATGTGCGCACCCCCGTGCCCGGCCTGCTGCTGGCGGGGCAGGACGTGGCCTCGCTCGGCGTCGAAGGCGCCGCCATGGGCGGGCTGATGGCCGCCGCCACGCTGAAGCCGGCGCTGTGGAAGTTGATGAAGGGTTGAGCCGCCGGCCCTCCGCGGCAGGAGCGGCGGCAGCCGCNNTCGCGGCTGCCGCCGCTCCTACGACGCCCCGCCCCTGTGGGAGCGGCCTTGGCCGCGATACAGCGCATCGCCCCCAGCCACCGCCCCATCGCGGGCAAGCCCGCTCCCACACCTGGTCTTGTTTGATTTCCACGAAACAACATCCATTTCGTCATTCCGGCGAAAGCCGGAATCCACACGACGCGCGCGGCGGAGCTGGATCCCGGCTTTCGCCGGGATGACGATGGTTGACGTTTTGGCCGCAGACGCCGCACGACACCCAGTCCATCCGCCCGCCGCTGCACCACAGGCCGCGCCCCGGCATACTCGCCCGCATGGCCCCGCCCGATTCACCCACCCCCGCGCAGACCCTGCGCCGCAGCACCGCCGCCCTGCTCGCCTTCTGGCTGCTGCTGGCGGGCGCGCTGTGGTGGGGCTTTGCGTGGTGGGAGGGCCGCCAGCGAGCAGGGCTGGAGCCGTACCAGATGGCGGGCGGCGAGTTGGTCATCCCGCGCAGCCGCGACGGCCACTTCTACGTGCGCGGCGAGGTGAACCACGAGCCCGTCACCTTCCTCGTCGACACCGGCGCCAGCAGCGTGGCCATCAGCAGCCGCTTGGCGCGCGCCGCGCGCCTGCCAGAAGGGCGCCCCATCACCCTCAGCACCGCGGGCGGCACGCGCGAAGGGCGGCTGGTGCACGGCGTGCCGGTCAAGGCCGGGCCGCTGGCGCACAACGACGTCAGCGTGACCACCGGGCTGGACATGGGCGACGGCAGCGGCGCGCTGCTGGGCCAGTCGTTCCTGCGCCATTTCGACGTGCGCATCGAAAGCGATCGCATGGTGCTGCACCCGCGATGAGCCATTCCGCCTACCCGTCGTTGATCTGCATTCCCGTAGGAGCGGCGGGAGCCGCGANNGGCTTCCGCCGCTCCTACAGTTCCGACTCATCCTCGCTGAACCGCCAAAAGATGCCCACCGCCCTGATTGCCGAAGACGAACCCCTGCTGGCCGCCGCCCTGCAGGCCGAGCTGGCGCGCGCCTGGCCCGATCTGCGCATCGTCGCCACCGTGGGCGACGGCGCCAGTGCGGTGCGCGAGGCACTGGCGCTGCGGCCCGACGTGCTGTTTTTCGACATCCGCATGCCCGGCCTGAGCGGCCTGGACGCCGCCGCCGAGCTGGCCGACGCGTGGGACAGCAGCGCCCAACCCTTCCCCGCCCTGGCCTTCGTCACCGCCTACGACCAGTACGCCGTGCAGGCTTTCGAGACGCAGGCCATCGACTACGTACTGAAGCCCGTGCAGCCCGAGCGGCTGCACAAATCAGCGCAAAAACTGCGCGCAGCGCTTGCTGCACAAGCGCCGGCAGCTATCAACCCAATAGCTAACCAGGCCAGCCTGCAGGCCACCGCCGACCAGCTGCGCCACCTGCTGGCCGCGCTGCAGCCGGGCGCCGATGCCGCCGCGCCGGCGCCGCTGCGCCAGTTGCCCGCCAGCACCGCCGGCTCGGGCGGCTCGACCATCCGCATGGTGCCACTGGCCGAGGTGCTGTACCTGCAGGCGGCCGACAAATACGTGCGCCTGGTCACGCCAGGCGGCGAACACCTGCTGCGCACGCCGCTGAAAGACCTGCTGCCGCGCCTGAGTGCCGACGAGTTCTGGCAGATCCACCGCAGCACCCTGGTGCGCGCCGACGCCATCGACACCGTGCGGCGCGACGAGGCCGGCAAGCTGCACCTGACGCTGCGCGGCTGCCCCGACCAGCTGGCCGTCAGCCGCCTCTACGCCCACCTGTTCAAGGCGCTGTAGGCGCGCGCGGCGGGGTTCGGCCCCGCCACTTGCAGGCGATGACATCGGCCTTGTGCGATCTGCCGCAATAGCGGAGTATCGGCTCCCAGCGCTTGATGGACGGGCGCTGACGGATAGATATGAGGGGAGTATCTGCTCACGCATCGGCGCAAACAATTGCCAACGCAGGCAAGCCCGCTCCCCGTCCCACGGGTACGGAGTCTGCCTGAAAACAGGGTGTATCGATCTCCAGCGCCCATCTGACGGGCGCTACTGAACAGGTATGCAGGGAGTATTAGAGGCAACACTGCACCCGCACCCTGCCCCGCCACACCGGCACGGGCGTACACCCGGCCCTCGCCGTCAGGCCGCCAGCAAAAGAAAAGCCCGCTCAGATGAGCGGGCTGCAAGGGTGGTCACCTTGGAGAGGCCGGCCTGGGCACTGGGGGCCTGTTTCCCGGCGGGAGAACCCGGAGGTTAACGCACGTCAATCGTCCCAGCCACGATGCCGGCGGTGCTTGCGCGGCTTCTTGTGCCAGTGGCCGGGCGGCCCGTAATACACCGGCGCCGGGCGGTACACCACGCGCGGCGGCGCGTAATAAGGCTGCTCCACATACACGGGGCGCGGGCGCACGTACACCGGGGGCGGCGCCACGTACACGGGCGCGGGCTGCACATACACCGGCGCCGGGCCGTAATAGGCGGGCGGCACGTTGCCCACCCCCACCGACACCCCCGGCGAGCCCACGCCCACCGACCAATACACATCCCGTGCCTGGGCCACACCCACGGCGCCCAGCACGCCCGCGGCGAGCAGCCCGGTGGCCAACATGCGCTGCATCGTTTTCATGGTCAAACTCCTGGTACGCGGCCCGTTGCGGGATATGCCGAACGCGGCCGATACCCTGATTAAACGAAGCAAAGCGCGATACAGACCACATCGCCCAGGTGAAAGCCGTATCCAGCGGTAACCCACACCTTGAACAATCAAGGGTTTACGCCAGCCCGGCGGCACAAAGTCACACCCGCGGCGACCCACCGCGCCCACCGGCGCCGCGTGCCGCACCAACGGGGTGCCGACCTAGAATCTGCGCCATGTCATCCCCCGCCAAACCCACCCCGGCCGACGCCGCCAAGCCCAGCAACTTCATCCGCCAGGCCATCGAGGCCGACCTTGAAAAAGGCACCCACGCCCAGCGCATGTGGGGCGGCCAGCCGGGCGACGGCCCCAGCCACGCCGCCGGCGCGCTGGACCCGGCACGCATCCGCACGCGCTTTCCGCCCGAGCCCAATGGCTACCTGCACATCGGCCACGCCAAGAGCATCTGGCTCAACTTCAGCCTGGCTAAGGAGTACGGCGGCGTGTGCCACCTGCGCTTTGACGACACCAACCCCGAGAAGGAAGAGCAGGAGTACGTCGACAGCATCCGCGACATGGTGCGCTGGCTCGGCTGGGACCACCACTTTGCCGACGACCCCGCCCGCCCCGGCGTGAAGCAGCCGCACGAATACTTCGCCAGCGACTACTTCGACTTCATGTACCGCGCGGCCGAATACCTCATCGAAGCCGGCCACGCCTACGTGGACGAGCAGACCCCCGAGCAAATGCGCGCCACGCGCGGCGACTTCGGCACGCCCGGCACCAACAGCCCCTTCCGCGACCGTTCGCCCGCCGACAACCTGGCGCGCTTCCGCGAAATGCGCGATGGCCAGCACGCCGACGGCGCCATGGTGCTGCGCGCCAAGATCGACATGGCATCGCCCAACATCAACCTGCGCGACCCCACCATCTACCGCATCCGCCGCGCCACCCACCACAACACGGGCGACAAATGGTGCATCTACCCCATGTAC
>JRYL01004716.1_pt1 | contig 13987 bp, 8 predicted proteins | sample 235391 | NCBI WGS metagenome assembly JRYL01 (sample SAMN03074223, study PRJNA261481) | activated sludge metagenome | biome: Wastewater Treatment Plant; feature: Wastewater; material: Activated sludge; isolation source: activated biomass of a wastewater treatment plant treating wastewater from... ... | reverse complement strand
CGCGGCTTCGGCTTCATCACGCCCAAGGCGGGCGGTGAAGACGTGTTCGTGCACATCTCGGCGCTGCCGCGCGGCTCGCGACCGGAAATTGGCACGACGGTTTCCTTCGAGATGGAAACGGCCCCCGACGGCCGCCGGCGCGCCGTCCGGGTACGTCTGCCCCAGACGCTGGCCCTCGAGCCTGTCGAACGGCACCGTCCGTCGTCACGGCCTCACACCGAGCACCATTCACCGCGCCCCGCACACGCACCGCGCTCGCACGATGCACGGCCGCGCCGCCAAAACAGCTCTCTGCCGCGCCGCGCGCTGGTGCTGGCGATTGCGGCGACGGCTGCCTACGCCGGTGCGACGTGGTTCCAGGAGCGCAACGCATTCGCGCCGTCTGCGGCGGAGCGCGCGGCGACGCGGCCGCAATCCAGCCGCGAGCCGGCACAGGCCGCAGCCTCGCCGTTCCAGTGCGACGGCCGTATCCACTGCAGCCAGATGCGCTCGTGCGACGAGGCGAAGTTCTTCATTCGCAACTGTCCGGGCACGCAGATGGACGGGGACCGTGACGGCGTGCCCTGCGAAAGCCAATGGTGCAGGGGGTGGTAAGCCGCGTGACGGACAAACATCGCGATCCGCCCGGGCCGGATGCCTCAGCCCTCGCGACCAGGCCGCCAGCCTTCACCGCGACGGTGATGCCACGCGGATCGTCCTGAGGCCCGACCGCCGGCACCGAAACCCAGTTCGACCAGCCGCAGCGCGCCGTCGCCGCCCTGCTCCACCAGGGTGCTGGCGCGGGTGCCGTAGTCGGTGCCGGCGATGAAGATCGGCGACAGCTGGCGCTCGCGCTCCAGGCCGAAGCCGGTGTCGGGAAGCTGCGCGTCGGGGGCGGGTTCCGGATCGCGCAGCAGGGCCAGCAGGTCGTCGTCGCCCGCGCCGTGCGCGAGCGCGTCGGCCACCGCCGCGCGGATGCGGCGCATCTTCGGCCAGTCGCGGTCGATCGGGCCGTTGCTGATCGCGTGCAGGCCCGGCTCCAGACCGCGCACGGTGCGGGTGGTGCCATCGAAGGCGAAAGCCCCTGCGGCGTCGCCGAGTACGAGGTTGAAGGGCGCGTAATCGTCGATGCGCCCGCGCAGTGCGTCCAGCCACGATGCAGCGTCCTCGCCACCGCGCACGAAGCGGCTCACCAGCTCCCCGCGCGAGCGCGGTGCCGGCTGCGGCAGTCCGTTGCGCAGGTTGGTGACGGCGGCGAAGCGCCCGTCGCCACGAACCGCCAGCCAGCTCCCGCCGGCCACGAGGTCGCGTCCGCCGACCACGCCCGGATCGTCCTCCCAGGGCGCGGCCGGAGCGGCCGCGCGCGCGTGGAATTCGTCGCGGTTGGCCAGGAGCAGCGTGCGGCTGCCCGGCCGCGCCGCGATGCCGACCAGGATCAGGCACATGGCGTGGCACCTTCGGCCCCCAAGGTACCGGAAAGCCTCATCCCGTCATCCCGGCGGGTGCAAGCCATCGGGAATGGACAGACAGACAGGGAGTACCGCCGCTTCACCCCAGCAGCAGCGCGTTCATGCGACGCACGAAGGCGGCCGGATCGTCCAGCGCCGCGCCTTCGGCAAGCTGCGCCTGTTCAAACAGCAGCAGCCCCAGGTCGTCGCGCCTGGCCGGGTCGGTTTCGGTGTCGTAGCGCTGCAGCAGCGGGTGCGCGGGATTGATTTCCAGCGCGGGCTTGCCTGCAGGCACGTCGTGGCCGGCGGCCTTGAGCAGGCGCTGCATGTGCAGGCCCATGTCGTGTTCGCCCATCACCAGGCAGGCGGGCGAATCGGTCAGGCGCTGCGACACCCGCACTTCGCTCACCCGCTCACCCAGCGAGGCGGCGAGCTTGCCGACCACGCCCTCGGCGGCCTTGGCGATCGCTTCCTGCTGTTCCGTGCCCGCACCGCCCTCGCCCAATTCGGCACGGCCAAGCGCGCCTTTGGCGACGTTGCGCAGCTTCCTGCCCTCGTACTCGGCAAGGTAGCCGATGGCCCATTCGTCGATGCGCTCGTGCAGCAGCAGCACTTCCACGCCATGCGCAGCCAGCCCTTCCAGCTGCGGGCTGTGGCGCGCGGCGTTCCAGCCGTCGGCGCTGAGGTAGTTGATCGTCTCCTGCCCCGGCTTCATGCGGGTGAGGTAGTCATCGAGCGACACCAGGGTGTCGCGCTCGCCGCTGTGGGTGGAAGCGAAGCGCAGCAGTTTGGCGATGCGCGCGCTGTTGGACGGGTCTTCGGCAAGGCCCTCCTTGAGGACCGCACCGAACGCGCGCCAGAAGTCGGCGTACTTTTCCGGCTCATCGCGCGCGGTCTTTTCCAGAAGGTCCAATACGCGACGGGTCAGCGCGCTCCTGAGCTTCTCGACCTGGCGGCTGCCCTGCAGGATCTCGCGGCTGACGTTGAGCGGAAGATCGTCCGAATCGACCACGCCGCGCACGAAGCGCAGGTAGTTGGGCAGCATGTCCTCGGCGGCGTCCATGATGAAGACGCGCTTGATGTAGAGCTTCAGGCCCTTGCGCGCATCGCGCTCGAAGCCGAAATCGAACGGCGCGCGCGCCGGGATGAACAGGAGCGAGGTGAAGTTCTGGTTGCCTTCGACGCGATTGTGGCTCCACGCCAGCGCGTCGCCGAAGTCATGGCTGACGTGCTTGTAGAAGGCCTGGTATTCCTCGTCGGAGATCTCGCCCTTGGGCCGTGTCCACAGCGCCGCCGCCTGGTTGACGGGCTCGAACTCGGCGGTGGGCCGTCCGTCCTTTTCCACCGGCATGCGGATCGGGAAACCGATGTGGTCCGAATAGGTGCGCACCAGCGAGCGCAGGGTCCAGCCGTCGAGGAACTCGTCCTCGTCCTCCTTGAGGTGGAGCACGATGGTGGTGCCGCGCTCGGCCTGGCTCGCCGGGGCGAGCGTGAAGCGCCCGTCGCCCGAGGATTCCCAGGTGAAGGACTCGTCGCTGCCGGCGCGGCGGCTGGTGACCGTGACCCTGTCGGCCACGATGAAGGCGGCGTAGAAGCCCACGCCGAACTGGCCGATGAGCTGGGCGTCGGCCTTCTGCGCCTCACCCAGCGCCTCCAGGAACTGGCGCGTGCCCGAGCGTGCGATGGTGCCGAGGTTGTCGATCAGCTCCTGCCGCGACATGCCGATGCCGCTGTCGGCAACGGTCAGGGTGCGCGCGTCCTTGTCGAAGGACAGGTCGATGCGCAGTTCCGGCTGGTCGCCGTAGAGCTCGGGAGCCTTGAGCGCCTCGAAGCGCAGCTTGTCGCAGGCGTCCGATGCGTTGGACACCAGCTCGCGCAGGAAAATGTTCTTGTTGGAGTACAGCGAATGGACGACCAGTCGCAGCACCTGCTGCACGTCGGACTGGAACTCGAAACTTTGGGCGTCGGTGGTCATGGGGCTCTATTCCGGAAGATCAGGCGGATTGCCTGCAGATGGGCCTGGCGACGCGGATTTTCAAGGTGCCGGAAACGCCGACGGCCGCTTGCGCGGCCGTCGCGTGAGCCCTGTGCGGCCCGGTGCTGCGGTTGAAGCGGATCAGTTGGCCTTGGCGTTCGCGCTCAGGTCTTCCTTGATGCGCGCGGCCTTGCCCTGCAGGTCGCGCAGGTAGTAGAGCTTGGCGGCGCGAACCGCGCCACGACGCTTGACCTCGACCGAGTCGATCGCCGGCGAATGGGTCTGGAACACGCGCTCCACGCCGGTGCCGTGCGAAATCTTGCGCACCGTGAAGGCCGAGTTCAGGCCGCGGTTGCGCTTGGCGATCACCACGCCTTCATAGGCCTGGATGCGCTCGCGGTTGCCTTCCTTCACCTTGACGTTGACGATGACGGTATCGCCCGGGCCGAACGTCGGCAGTTGGCGCTGGGCCTGCTCGGCCTCGAATTCCTGGATGAGCTTGCTGGTCATGATGGCACCGACCCGACGTGCGGGACTGATTGAGTGGGTTGAATCGGAAACGCGCCCGGGAAACCGGGACGTGCCGGCGCAGGAACGCCGGCTGCCGCATGGGCAGTCGCGCATTGTAGCGACGAACCGGGGCGCATGACAAGTTGCGCGCTGCGGCCGCCTTCGCAGGCTGCGCCGGTGCCCTCCCAACGCCCGCAAACGACGCGAAGAATCACCAGACAATCAATATGTTGGGAAATTCAATCCGCGCGGTAACATGCTGGAACAGTCACGCGACGCAGGACCTGCCGCCATCCGTCCGCGCCGTGCCGACACGCATCGACCAAGGTCTAAGCCCGTGAATGGCAAGAGATTGCCGGGAACGCGCTACCCTTGACCATGACCCTTCAGCCCGTTCGCAAGTCAAGGAAAGGTGCACCCATGAACCAGGAACGCGTCCATACCGCTTCGCCCGACTTCATCGCCCAGGCCAACATCAAACCGGACGATTACCGACGAATGTACCGCGAGTCGATCGAGAACCCGGACGCGTTCTGGGCGGGCGTTGCCAAGCGGCTCGACTGGTATCGTTTCCCGACCAGCATCCGGGATGTCTCCTACCGGCCCGACGATCTGCACGTGCGCTGGTATCAGGACGGCCAGATCAACGCCTCGGTGAACTGCCTGGATCGCCACCTGGCCGCGCGCGGTGACAAGACCGCGATCATCTGGGAAGGCGACGACCCGTCCAAGTCCGAACGCATCAGCTACCGCGACCTGCACGCCCGGGTCTGCCGCCTCGCCAACGCGCTGCGCAACCTCGGCGTGAAAAAGGGCGACTTCGTGGTGATCTACCTGCCGATGATTCCGGAAGCGGCGGTCGCCATGCTGGCCTGCGCGCGCATCGGCGCGCCGCACTGCGTGGTGTTCGGCGGTTTCTCGCCCGATTCGCTCGGCACCCGCATCGCCGACTGCAGCCCCAAGGTGATCATCACCGCCGACGAGGGCCTGCGCGGCGGCCGTCCGGTGGCGCTCAAGGCCAACGTGGACAAGGCGCTGCAGCGCCCGGATACCCACACGGTCGAAACCGTGGTGGTGGTGCGCCACACCGGCAACCCGGTGAACATGCAGTCGCCGCGCGACCGCTGGTACGACACCCTGGTCGAAGGCCAGCCGGCCGTCTGCGAGCCGGAAGTGATGGACGCCGAGGATCCGCTCTTCATCCTGCACACCTCCGGCTCCACCGGAAAGCCCAAGGGCGTGCTGCACACCACCGGCGGCTATCTGGTGCACACCTCCTTCACCCACGAGGTGATCTTCGACCTCAAGGAAGACGACGTGTACTGGTGCACCGCGGACGTGGGCTGGGTCACCGGCCACAGCTACATCGTCTACGGGCCGCTGGCCAACGGCGCCACCACGGTGATCTTCGAGGGCGTGCCGAACTATCCGGACTTCAGCCGCTTCTGGCAGGTCGTCGACAAACACCAGGTCACCATCTTCTACACCGCGCCCACCGCGATCCGCGCGCTGATGCGCGAAGGCGAGGCACCGGTGACGAAGACCTCGCGCGCCAGCCTGCGGCTCCTTGGCAGCGTCGGCGAACCGATCAATCCGGAGGCCTGGGAGTGGTACCACCGCGTGGTGGGCGAGGGCCGCTGTCCGATCGTGGACACCTGGTGGCAGACCGAGAACGGCGGCATCCTCATTTCCGCCATCCCCGGCGCGATTCCGCAGAAGCCCGGCTCGGCGACCCTGCCGTTCTTCGGCGTCGAGCCGGCCATCGTGGACAACGAGGGCAAGGTGCTGGAAGGCGTCGCCGAGGGCAACCTCGTGATCCTCAGCTCCTGGCCCGGCCAGTTCCGCACGGTCTACGGTGACCCCAAGCGCTACAAGGACTACTTCACCACCTACCCCGGCACCTATTTCAGCGGCGACGGCTGCCGGCGCGATGCCGACGGCTACTACTGGATCACCGGCCGGGTGGACGATGTGATCAACGTGTCCGGCCACCGCATGGGCACGGCGGAAGTGGAAAGCGCGCTGGTGGCGCACCCGAAGGTGGCCGAGGCCGCCGTGGTCGGCTTCCCGCACGACATCAAGGGCCAGGGCATCTACGCCTACGTCACCCTCAACGCCGGCGAGCAGCCGAGCGAGGAACTGCGCCGCGAACTCGTGGCCTGGGTGCGCAAGGAAATCGGCCCGATCGCCACGCCCGACCACCTGCAGTGGGCCGCGGCGATGCCCAAGACGCGCTCGGGCAAGATCATGCGCCGCATCCTGCGCAAGATCGCGGAAAACGCGCCCGAGCAGCTCGGCGACACCACCACCCTGGCCGACCCCAGTGTGGTCCAAACGCTGGTCAACGAACGCCTGGTCAGGTGAGGCCGCGGGACGCGGGAAAGGGAATGCAGGAATCACGGCGCGGCGCGCGGTGCCGCCGGCTCCCGCGATTCCCGCATTCCCGATCCCCCACGCCGCTCCGGTGAACTTCCTTGCCCACTTCCTGTTGGCCGATCAGGGCGACCTCGCCCTGGTCGGTGCCTTCCTGGGTGACTTCGTGAAAGGTCCGGTGCGGGGGTTCGCGCCGGAGGTGTCGATCGAGATCCGCGTGCACCGGCGCATCGATGCCTGCTGCGATACGCACCCGGTCATGCAGGCCGCACTTGCCTGTTTTGCCCCCGAACGCCGGCGCTTCGCCGGCATCGCCATGGACGTGTTCCACGACCACGTGCTTGCGCGCGACTGGCGCCAGCACGCCAGCGAGCCGCTGGCGGACTTCACCGCCCGGGTCTACCGGGCGCTGGACGAGCACGCCGACCTCCTGCCCGAACCCGCACGCCGCATAGCCTCGCGCATGGCGCAGCAGGACTGGCTTGGCGCGTATGCGCACGTCGACGGCATGCCTCGCGCGCTCGCGGGCATCGGGCGGCGCCTGTCGCGCGGCGGCGAGCGGCTGGAGGCCTGCGCGATCGACCTGGCGCGCCATTACGACCGCCTGTCGGAAGGTTTCGCGCCGCTGTTCGCGGATCTGGACCAGCTTGCCAGGGACACGCGGCGGCACATTCTTGCGCCTCCCGGATAGGTAATCGGGGCGATTCGCCGGTACGATGCGCCCCGTCCGCTGCCTGCGCGCAGGGAACTTCGGGGACCACGTTGAAGAAGGCCGGCAGATGAACGGAACCCTCGTCCGTTTGCGAACCAACAGGCGTCGATCCTGCGCCACCACGCATCCGGCGGCACGCGCATGACGCTGGACATCGTGCTGGTGCTCGCGGTCACCATCGGTGCAATCACACTGTTCGCCACCGAGAAGCTGCGCATGGACGTGGTGGCGATCTTCCTGGTCGCCACGCTCACCTTGCTGGGCCTGATCACGCCGTCGCAGGCACTCAGCGGCTTCAGCAACCAGGCCACGATCACGGTGGCGGCGATGTTCGTGCTGGCGGCCGGGCTGCGCAGCAGCGGCGCGCTCTCGGGCGTGGGCCGCATGCTCACCCGGGTGAAATCACCCACGGCCTTCCTGCTGCTGCTGTTCGCGGCGCTTGCCATCGTCTCGCCGTTCGTGAACAACACCGCCGTGGTCGCAGTGTTCATGCCAATCGTGCTCACCGCCAGCGCGCGCGTCGGACTGCCCGCCTCCAAGGCGCTGATTCCGCTTTCCTACATGTCGCAGATCGCGGGCGTGTGCACCCTGGTGGGCACCTCGTCGAACCTGCTGGTCGACGCCATCGCGCGCGACCTCGGGCACCCGGGATTCACCATGTTCGAGTTCACCGCGCTGGGCGCGGTGTGCTTCGCGGCCGGCGGCATCTACCTGCTCACTTTCGGGCGCTGGCTGCTGCCCGACACCCGTCAGCCCGAGCTGGACGAGGAGTTCGAGCCGGGGAAATACATTACCGAACTGCGCGTCATGCCGGGCTCGGCGCTGCTCGGCACCTCGGTGGAAGAGGCGCGGCTGGCGGCGCGCTTCGATGTCTTCGTGCTCGAACTTCTGCGCGACGGCAAGAAGCTGTGGTCGCCGCGCTCGCAGACCCTTCAGACCGGCGACATCCTGCTCGCACGCGGCGACTGGGCGCGCCTTGACGCGCTCCGAAAGGAGGCCGGGCTCGCGATCGAGGCCGAGCACAAGTTCAAGGACCGGCAGCTGCGCAAGGACGCCAATCTGGTCATCTCCGAGGTCATGATCGCACCCAACTCGCGCCTGGAAGGCCTCGACATGGAGGCGGTGGACCGGATCTGGCGGCACAACGTGACGGTGCTTGCGATCCAGCGGCGCGGACAGGTGCTGCGCGAGAAGATCAAGGACGTGGCCTTCAGCGTGGGCGACATCCTCTTGATGATCGTGCCGGAAAACGAGATGCATATGCTGCGCCGGGACAAGAACGTGATCGTCCTGTCCAAGCGCGGTGCCGCGCGCCACAGCGGCTGGCGCGCGCCTTTCGCGCTGGCCACGATGGCGCTGGTGATCATCGTTTCCGCGCTCGGCTGGATGCCGATCGCGCTGACCTCCCTGGTCGGTGCCGCCGTCATGGTGACGGCCGGCTGCCTGGGCGGCGACGATGCCTACGAGGCCGTGGACTGGCGCATCATCATCGTGCTGGCGTGCCTGCTGCCGCTGGGCGTCGCGATGAGCCAAACCGGTGCCGCCGAGTTCCTGGTACGGCATCTCATCGGCCTGGTCGCGCCCTATGGGCCATGGGTCGTGCTGGCGATGCTGTATCTGGCCGTCCTGATGCTGTCCGAAGTGATGAGCCACGCGGCGGCGGCGGTGCTGCTGACGCCGATCGCCATGTCGACCGCGCACCTCATGGGCGTGGACGCCACGCCGTTCCTCATCGCCGTGACCTTTGCCGCCGGCACCAGCTTCGCCACCCCGGTGGGCTACCAGACCAACACCATGGTCTACAACGCCGGCGGCTACCGCTTCGTGGACTTCATGAAGGTCGGCCTGCCGCTGAACCTGATCTTCTGGGTTATCGGGATCATCATGATCCCGAAGCTGTGGCCGTTCTGATCGAGCTTCGCCAATCCGGCACGCATCCGGCGGGTCAGGCCAGCAGCCCGTAGCTGCGCAGCAGGGCAGCGGGATCCGGTTCGCGGCCGCGGAAGGCGATGAAGCTCTCCAGCGCCGGGCGCGAGCCGCCGACGGCGAGGATTTCCCGGCGGTAGCGCGCGCCGGTATCCGCGTCGAACAGATCGCTGTCCTCGAACGCCGAGAACGCATCGGCCGCCAGCACCTCGGCCCACAGATAGCTGTAGTAGCCGGCGGCATAGCCCCCGGCGAAGATGTGGCTGAACGCGTGCGGGAAACGCGCCCAGGCCGGCGGGCGGATCACTGCGACCTCGTCGCGGACCTCCTCCAGCAACTCCATCACGCGGGCACCGCGCGCCGGGTCGTATTCCAGATGCAGACGGAAGTCGAACAGCGCGAACTCGAGCTGGCGAACCAGGAACATCCCGGCCTGGAAGTGGCGCGCGGCCAGCATCTTGTCGAGCAGCGCCTGGGGTAGCGGCTCACCGGTCTGCCAGTGGCGCGCAAACAGATCGAGCGACTCGCGGTGCCAGGCGTAGTTCTCCAGGAACTGGCTGGGCAACTCCACCGCGTCCCATTCCACACCTTCGATGCCGGCCACCGAGGGCAGGTCGACCTCGGTCAGCATGTGGTGCAGGCCATGGCCAAACTCGTGGAACAAGGTGACCACATCGTCGTGGGTGAGCAGCGAGGGCATGCCGCCCGCGGGCGGTGCGAAGTTGCACACCAGATAGGCCACCGGCAGCTGGACGCCGTCCCCGCGGCGCATGCGGCTGCGGCATACGTCCATCCAGGCACCGCCGCGCTTTCCGGCGCGTGCGTACAGGTCCAGATAGAAGCCGGCGAGCGGGCGGTCGTCGGCATCCAGGATGTCGAAGAAGCGCACCTCCGGATGCCAGACGTCCACGCCTTCGCGCCGCACGAGCCTCAGGCCGAACAGGCGCGAGGCCACCTCGAACAGGCCGGCAATCGCCGCCTCGGCGGGGAACCAGGGTTTGAGATCCTCTTCGGTGAAGGCAAAGCGGCTCTGGCGCAGCTTCTCGCTGGCATAGGCAATGTCCCAGGGTTCAAGCGCCTCGATGCCCAGCGTCTCGCGCGCGAACCGCGCCAGCGTCTCGCGCTCGCTTTCGGCCACGGGCCGCGCGCGGCGTGCAAGATCGTGCAGGAAACCCAGCACCCGCTCGGGGGTGCCGGCCATCTTGTCGGCCAGCGACACCTCGGCCGCATTGGCGAAACCCAGCAGCCGTGCGGCCTCGTGGCGCAGGGCGAGAATCTGCCCGATGCGCGCGCTGTTGTCGTGGGTTCCAGCTTGCGGACCCTGGTCGGAGGCCCGGGTCTGGTAGGCCGTCCAGACGACCTCGCGCAGCGCGCGATCATCGGCAAAGGTCAGGAGCGCGGTCACCACCGGCCCCTTGAGTGTGGCGAGGTGGCCGCTCGTCCCGGCATCGGCCGCCGCCTGCGCCAGGAGCGCGCGCGCCGACTCCGGCAGGCCCGCCAGTTCCGCATCGGAAACCGGCCGCGTCCAAGCGTCGGTGGCATCGAGCACCGCGCTGCCGAACTGGGTGGTCAGCCGCGAAAGTTCCGTCTGGATCTGCGCGAATCGCTTGCGACCCTCGCTCTCCAACGCCACGCCCGAGAGTCGGAAGCCGCGCAGACTGTCTTCCACCACGGTGCGGCTGGCCCGATCGAGCGCGTTGAAAGCCGGCGCCTCGCGCACCGCCTTCACCGCCTCGTAAAGGTCACGGTTCTGGCCCAGTTCGGTGGCGTGCTCGGTGAGCTTTTCCAGCGCCTCCTCGTAGGCTTCGCGCAGTTCGGGCGAATCCTTCACGCCGTGCAGGTGGGATACCGGCGAGAAGGCGCGGCCCAGGCGCTCTTCCTGCACTTCCAGCGGCTGCATGAGCGCGGCGAAGCTCCGTGCGTCGGGGTCGGCGACAAGGCGCTCTACCGCCTCACGGTACCCGCCCAACAGTGTGTCGACCGCAGGCGCCACGTCGGCGGCGGAAATACGGGAAAAAGGCGGCAATTCGCCGTCGCAAAGCAGAGGATTGGCGGTGTTTTTCATTGCTCCGACATGGAGCAACCGCCGCGGGTTTTCAAGCGCGGGCCGGTGTCCTCCCCCGACCCGACGCCTTCAGCGCCAGATCACCGGCGTCGGAGCCGGGAAGTAGACGGTGCCCGAGACGCCCAGCTGGCCGCGCGTGTTCGCGCCCCAGCAATACGCCCGTCCCTGCGCATCAAGCGCACAGGCATGCTGGCCGCCCGCGGCAATGGCCCGCACACCGGAACCCATGCCCGATACCGGCGCCGGCTGCGCGTGGTTCGCCCAGGCGTCGTCACCCAGCCCGAGCCGGCCGTCCCAGCCATTTCCCCAGCACCAGGCCGACCCTCCGCTCGTCAGGGCGCAGGTGAAATCGGTCCCGGCCGAGATCTGTTCCACGGCGTCGGGAAGGCCCCGCACGGCGACCGGTTCGTCCCGCGACTGCCCCGGGGTGGTGTCCCCATCGCCCAGCTGACCGTAGAAGCCGTCGCCCCAGCACCACGCCGCACCGCTCACCAGGGCGCAGGTGTGCGTCTGGCCCGCGGTGATCTGCTCCACACCACCCGGCAGGCCATGCACGACGGCGGGAGTCGGGCGCTGCATCCTGTCGCCGGTTCCCAGCTGGCCGAATCCGTTGCCGCCCCAGCAGCGCACCTCGCCGCCCGTCATGAGGGCGCAGGTGTGGCTGCCGCCGGCTCCGATGGCGCGCGCGCCCTGGGTGATCCCGGCGACGGTCACCGGGCGATTGCTCGCGGCGGATGATCCGCCGCTGCCGAGCTGCCCGGAGTTGTTGGCGCCCCAGCAGCGGATCGCGCCCACGCCGGTGATGGCGCAGCTGTGCGCCGGGCCGGCCGCCACCGCACGCACGTTCGACCCCAGACCCGAAACCTCGACCGGCGCTTCGCGGCTGACGAAGCTTCCGTCCCCGAGCTGGCCCCGATCATTCCCTCCCCAGCACCAGACGCGGCCAGACTCGCTGGCCGCGCAGGCGTGAGAATCGCCCGCCGCGACCGCACGCATCGGGCCGGGCAGTCCTTCCACGCGCTCCGGCCAGGACACCCTGGCCGATCCGGCAATCCCGGACTCGACCCAGCGGTTTCTGCCCCAGCACCACACCTCGCCCGCGGCATCCAGACCGCAGCTGTACCCGCTTCCGGCGCTGATCTGGCGAATTCCGTCGCGCAACCGGACGAAGTTCGCGGTGACCTGGCGTGCGCCCGTCATCACCAGATCGCAGCTGTCCTTCCAACCGTCGCACGCACCCGACCAGCTGACGAAGGCCGAGTCCGGCGCGTCGCTCACCGCCGCCAGGGTCAGCGGGGAACCGACGGTGCGCGAGACAACGCAGGTCGAACCGCAGTCGATTCCCTCCGGCTCGCTGATCACCACGCCCGCGCCGTCGCCGGCGATCGTGACCTCCAATGGATATTCGGCCTCGTCGATGCTCAGGGTGACCGGAAGCGAACGGGGACCACCCGAACAGGCGACGTAGAACCCGCGGTCACCCGCCGCCCATGCGTGCAGCGTGGTGCTGGTCCACTCTCCCTGCGCCAGCTCGCCGCGGGGAATGCGGAAGATGCCCACGTCGTCCGGACTGCGGCGGATATGGCAGGTGGCGTTCGCCGGCACCTCGCGCAGGACCCAGCCAAAGCGCACCGGGATGCCCGATCCGCGCACGATGTGTTTCTGCACGACGCCCGTCGCGCTGTCCAAGCGGAGCATCGCGCGCGGCCCCGGATCGGGCACCGTGCTCCAGTCCACGGCCACCGGTTCGCGCCGGCTGTTGCGGTCGCCGGCGCCGAGCTGCCCGGTTTCGCCATCGCCCCAGCAGTAGGCCGCACCCTCGGCGGACACCGCGCAGCTGTGGCGGCTGCCGTTCGCCACGCTGCGCATCGTCGGCAGGCCGGGCACCGCGAGCGGCTGCGGGCTGAATGCACCGGAGGGTCTGGCCAGCTGGCCCTGGCGGTTGCTCCCCCAGCACCAGACCTTGCCGTCGCTGAACACCGCGCAGGAATGATTGCCGCCGGCGGCAAGATCCAGGGCATCGAGCGGCAGGTCGCCGACCGGCCACCGCGGCATTTCGAGCGAGGGGGTGCCCGACTGCCCGAGCTGGCCGTCCAGGTTGTTGCCCCAGCACCGCACCGCGCCGGCGTCGTCCAGGGCGCAGCTGTGCTGTTCGCCGGTCGAGATCGCACGCACGCCGCTGGCCAGGCCGGTCACCGCGACCGGGGTGTGGCGATCGCCGGCCACTGCCAGCTGCCACTCCCCGTCGCCAAGCTGGCCGTTGCCCCCTCGACCCCAGCATTTCACCGCACCGGTTTCGGTCAGCGCGCAGACGTGGCCACCGCCCGCCGCCAGCGCGCGTACGGGCTCAGAAATACCCTGCACGGCGCCAGGCGCACGATGATCCTCGAGCGTGCCGTCACCGAGCTGGCCCCAGGGATTGCGCCCCCAGCAGACCACGCCGGATTCACCCGCCGCGCAGGTGAAGTTGCTGCCCGCGACCACGGCGGTCACGCCCTGCTGAAGGCCGCTGACCGGCACCGCAACATCGCGGTTCACCGTGGTGCCATCGCCCAGGCGGCCGCCGGCGTTGGCGCCCCAGCAGTACACCCCGCCCTCGCGAATCAGGACACAGGCATGGTCGTCACCGACGCTCAGTGCGGTGGCTGCGCCGGGCAGGCCGCGCACTGCGACCGGCGTTACGCGCAGGGTGCGGCTGCCGTCGCCGAGTTGACCGGACGCGTTCCAGCCCCAGCACCAGACGCCGCCGCCCTCGTCCAGCGCGCAGGTGTGGCGCGTGCCGGCATCGACCGTGCGCAAGAGCGGCCCGGTGTTGATGGTTGCGCCCGTGGCTGGCAACGTCATCAAGAAGCACGCCAAGACAAGAATCAATCCGAATCCGGTGCACGACACCTGCAGCCCATCGGCCGGTCGCGCGTCCCTGACAAGAAACTCGTCCATGGGGAAACTCCTCAAAAGCCCACCGGCGCCCGCCCCCTCGGTCACCCCTGTCTGTTTGC
>JRYL01002477.1_pt1 | contig 14050 bp, 10 predicted proteins | sample 235391 | NCBI WGS metagenome assembly JRYL01 (sample SAMN03074223, study PRJNA261481) | activated sludge metagenome | biome: Wastewater Treatment Plant; feature: Wastewater; material: Activated sludge; isolation source: activated biomass of a wastewater treatment plant treating wastewater from... ... | reverse complement strand
GGACTCGGAGGAGAAGACGAACGACTTGGCCATGGCGGAGGTGGTTTGGCGGGGAGACGGGCCGCCAGGTGGGCGGCGGAAGACTTGCGGGCGAAGACGATGGCCCCGGATGCGCATCCGGTCAAGCGTTTGGGGCCATTCCTGGGTTACGCCGGACCCGACGTCGGGCGGGCCACTCTTGCCCACCGCCCCGGGAACGCTTCATCGGGAGGCCCCCGATTCTTGTTCGAAGCACCGACGCTGGGTAGCGCCATGAGGACCAGCCACCGGCACCTTGCGCTCTGGATCTGCAGCACCCTGTCCAGCCTGGGGGCCGCCACCGGGCAAACCGGCGCCGAACCGCCGCTTCGCCAGCGCGTCGTCACCGCCTATGCGGCGCATTGCCACCGGCTGTACCTGGAGTGCCAGCAAGGCGCCGCCAGCCTGCAGAAGGCGGTCGAACAGCTGCTGGCGCAGCCGACGTCCGAGACGCTCGCCGCGGCCCGGGCCGCGTGGATCAGCGCCCGCCGGATCTACGGCCAGAGCGAGTGCCTGCGCTTCTACGACGGACCGATCGATCCGATCGAGGGCTACCTGAACGCCTGGCCGATCGACGAGGCCCACATCGACTACGTCGTCGGCCAGCCGGCGGCCGGCATCCTGCAGGACGAGAAGAACTTCCCGCGCATCCACGAGTCGGTGCTGATGGTCGCCAACGAACGCAGCGGCGAGGCGAACGTCACGGTCGGCTGGCACGCGATCGAATTCCTGCTGTGGGGCCAGGACCTGCGCGCCGACGGTCCCGGCGACCGCCCCCACCAGGATTTCGTCGCCGGCACCTCGACCACCGACCGCCGCCGCGAGTACCTGCTGGTCTGCTGCCGGCTGCTGACCCGCCAACTCGGCGAACTGGCCGCCGCCTGGGCACCCGCTCGCGACAACCACCGCCGGACCTTCGAGGCCCGTCCGGACCTCGCCGTGCGCAACATCCTGACCGGCGTCACGGTGCTCACCGCGTTCGAACTGGCCGGCGAACGCCTCGGCGTCGCCTACGCCACCCAGGACCAGGAGCAAGAGCACAGCTGCTTCTCCGACACCAGTTGCGACGACCTGATCGCCAACCAGCGCGGCATCGTGCGCGTCGTGCTCGGGGACGGCGAACGTCATCCCGGCGCGATCGCGCTGCTCGAACCGATCGACGCCGAGCTCGCCACCGCGCTCCGGCAGACGATCGAGGCCGCCCAACGCCGGGTCGAGGCGATTCCGGCCCCGTTCGACACGGCGATGCGCGGCCCGGACGACAGCCCGGGCCGGATCGCGATCCGCGCGGCGATCGAGGCGCTCGAACAGCAGGCCGAACTGCTGAGCATCGCCGGCAAACGGCTCGGCTTCGACCTGCCGCTGCAGCCGACGGGAGTGCGCTGATGACCGCCTCGACGCCTGTCGCGGTCGCCGCGCTGCTGGCGACGGTGACGGCCCTCCCGGCCCTGCTGCCGGCCCAGACCGGCGCTTCGGCGCGGCTCGGCGGCAGCATCACCGTGTCCGATGCCACCGCGAACGCGTTCGGCCTGCCGGCCCCAGGACTGGATCGCCAGGAACGCCGCAACTTCGCAGTCGGCAATTCGCTGTTCAAGCAGAACTGGATCACCGCCCCAGCCAGCCCCGCAGCCCGCGATGGCCTGGGACCGCTGTTCCACGGCCGCTCGTGCAGTGCGTGCCACTTCCGCGACGGCCGGAGCCGCCCGCCGGAAGGCGACGAACCCGAACGCAGCGGCCTGCTGCTCCGGCTGGGCGTCGCCCAGCCAGGTGGTCCAGACCTCCCCCACCCGGTCTACGGCGGACAATTGCAGGATCGCGCGATCCTCGGCGTGCGCCCCGAAGCACAGGTTGCGATCACCTACACGCCGGTCGGCGGCACCTACGGGGACGGCGAGCCGTTCGAACTGCTGCGCCCGACCTACACGATGTCGCACTGGGGCTACGGCGAGCCCGGTCCGGACCTCGTGCACGGCGCGCGGGTCGCTCCCCACCTGGTCGGGCTCGGGTTGCTCGAGGCGATCCCCGACAGTGCGCTGCTCGCCCACGCCGACCCCGCCAACCGCGACCGCGACGGCATCTCCGGGCGCGCGCATCGCATCGACGGCAAGATCGGTCGTTTCGGCTGGAAGGCGACCAAACCCGATGTGCCGAGCCAGACTGCCGCAGCGCTGGCCAACGACATGGGCATCACGTCGCCGCTGGTGCCCGACGAGGCACTGACGCCGACGCAGCGGGGCCTGATCGAGTTCGTCAGCGGTGGCACCCCGGAGATCGAAGCCGCGAACTTCGACCTGCTGGTTTTCTACACGCGGACCCTGGCGGTGCCGGCCCAGCGCGACGCCGACGATCCGCAGGTCGCTGCCGGCGCACAGTCGTTCGCGGCGTTCGGCTGCGCCAGTTGCCACGTGCCGGAGTGGCGCACGGCCGACAACGCCTGGCACCCGCTGTTCGCCGGCCAGACGATCCGCCCGTACACCGACCTCTTGCTCCACGACCTCGGCCCCGGGCTCGCCGACGGCAAACACGACGGCGACGCCAGCCCGGCCGAATGGCGCACGCCGCCGCTGTGGGGCATCGGACTGATCCCCACCGTCAACGGCCATTCGCGCTACCTGCACGACGGTCGGGCCCGCAACCTCGCCGAGGCGATCCTCTGGCATGGCGGCGAAGCCGCGGCCAGCCGCGAACGCTTCCGCATGGCGCCGCGCGGCCAACGCGACCAGCTGCTGGCCTTCCTCAGCTCTCTTTGAGCACCAACCGCCCTACCGAACCATGAACCGCACCAACATCTCCCGTCGCGTCGCCAGCCTGCTGGCGGCCGCCATCGCCACCAGCCTGTCGCCGGCCCAGTCCGACCAACCGGGTGCGCCCGCGACCCCACCCCAGAACCGGGCCGACGTACCGCGTGGACCGGCGACGGCGCTGGCCCTGCAGCGCGACCTGATCGCGATCGCCAAGCAGGTGTTCCCGGCCGTGGTGACCGTGCGCTCATTCGTGCGGGGCACGCCGACCGCGCCGACCGCAGCGGCGCAAGCGAACCCGAACGCAGGCCAGAACACCGGCTGGATCGCCGCACCGAGCAGCGAGCGCGACTATCCGGGCTTCGTGCCGCTGGGCTCGTGCTCGGGCTTCTTCGTCGGCAAGGACGGCGACATGCTGGCCAACCTCGGTGCCCTGCAGAAGCCCGACGGCAGCCTCGCCGACCTCGTCGAGGTCGAGATGCAGAGCGGCGAACGCGCGCTGTGCGACGTCGTCGGCGTCGAACCGACCCTGCACCTGGCCGTGCTGCGTGGCGCGGTGTTCGCGAGTTGGGCCAAGCAGGACTTCACCGGGCTGTCGTTCGGCGACAGCGACGCGATGGAGATGGGCAGCATCGTGCTCGGCATCGGCGATCCGCTGGGTCCGGAACGTTTCCTCGGCCAGGGCCTGCTGGTCGCCAAGCCGTCGCGTGACTGCTACCAGGAACTGCTCAGCGCCACCTACATGCAGGCGACGATGACGGTGACGCCGGGCGCGTTCGGCGGGCCGCTGGTCGACCTCGACGGCAAGGTGGTCGGCATCCTGAGCGAGCTGCGCGTCGAGGGCGGCGTCGCGCAGGCGTCGCACGGCAGTGCCTGGGCCCTGCCGAGCAAGATCCTGCAAGGTCTCTACGAGTCGATCCGGGCCGCCGGCACGACGCAATCGCCGTGGCTGGGCATCGCGGTGATGAGCCGCACCGAGCTCGCCACCCAGATCGACCTGCAGAAGTTCCAGGCGATGAAGAAGCCGCCGCACGGCATCCTGCTCGAGAACGTCTTCGCGCCGAGTCCGGCGCAGACGGCAGGCCTGCAGCCGGGCGACTTCCTGACCCACTTCGGGGACGTCGAGATCCACGTGCCGGTCGACTTCCAGCGGCAGCTGTACCTGGCTGGCGTCGGCCGCGAGGTGACGTTGCGGTTCTTCCGCGCCGGCGAGACGTTCACGAAGCAGCTCGCGATCGAAGCCCGCCCCGCCGCGGCCAAGCCGCGCTGAGCGCGGCTCGGCAGGAACCCCGCCGCGCATCGCGCCGGCGAGGCTCCTGCGCTGGAATCAGAGGCCGACGACGACCTTGATCGCACCGCTGGCCACCAGGCCAGCCGGGTTGGCGGATGCGCTCGGCGCCCACGCCTGCAGGAACATCTCGAAGCCGACGAACACCTTGTCGTTCGGGATCGACTTGCTCCACTGCGCCACGCCGCTACCCGTCGCCACGGTCGAGCCGAAGCCGTCGACCGCGATGTCCTGGTACAGCGTGCAGCCGGTCGCGCCGAAGCTGTCGAGCAGCTGGGGCAGCGGCTGGCCGAGCCACGTGCGGTCCGACAGACCGACCATCACGAACGCGGGCGCACCGGTCGGGATGTTGCCGACTTCGACGGCGAGCGTGCTGCCGACCACCGGTAGCGCGTTCGGCGCGCCAGCGAGGGTCAGGCCGCAGCCGGTGCCGAAGGCGATCGCCTGGCCGCGCAGGGCGACCTTGGCGAGCAGCAACTGGCCACCTTCGACGGTGTTCGCGTTGGCAACGCCGGCGTTGGTCGAGTGGTCCTGCACGTCGAGCAGCAGCACGCGCTCGTCGGCGGCGTGCGGGAACAGGTGGGTCACGTCGATGACGCCCGAGATCTCCTCGTTGTTGTTGTGCGGCAGCACAGCGCCCGGCGTGCCACCGGCGGCGGCGAGTTCACCCCAGCGCTGCGGGTCCATCTTGACCAGCTGGACGAGCAGGTCCTTCTGCACGTCGTAGGCCCAGGTCTTGGCGTTGTAGGTCGTGTTCCCCGGATCCTCGGTCAGGTAGACCATGCCGTCGCCGCCGACGCACATGTTGTCGAGCATGTTGACCTTGGTGCCGTTCTTCTCGCCGTCGATCAGCAGGTCGATGACGCCGCCGGCCAGCGGGTTGGTGATGTCGTCGAAGCGCAGCCGCCACAGGCGCGACTTGCCGACCTGGTTGGCCGTGCCGCTGGCCCCGATCGTCGGGTTGTCACCGGTGCTGGTCGCGGTGTCGAGACGGTTGGTGGTGACGAAGTAGAAATCGCGCGGGTTGGTCGGATCCCAGTGGCCGTCCTCGGGGCGCGAGAACGTCGTGCCCGACGGCGACGGGCTCAGGAACGACTCGAGCGTGAAGCGCGTGCCGTTGGTGATGTTGGTGGCCTGGGTCGCCGACGCGACGATCTCGACCGGGTTGCCGACCACACTGACGAAGTAGTTGATGCCGTTGGTCAGACCGGCGCGTTCGACGGCGTTGCCGGTCGCCTGCTTCTGGCCGACGTAGACGTTGACCGTGTTGTTCATCACGCCCGAACCGCCGTCGTTGGTGCCGGCGACGATGGTCAGATCCTGCGCGAACGGGTTGGCGACGAGGTTCTCCCAGCCGCCGACCGCGTTGATGCCCGAACCGTTCTGGGCCAGGTTGAACGCGCCGAGCAGGTAGCCGAGGCCGCGCTCGCTGCCGGTCGCCACCGCGGCGACTGCGTAGCCGTTCACGCCACCCTCTTCACCGCACAGATAGATGCGGTCCTGGGTGCCGAGGCCGGACACGGCGTTGTAGTACGCGGTGGCGTCGGCGAGGTCGCCGGAGCAGAAGCGCGCCAGCGCCAGGCCATTGTTGTTGGCGGCGTTGCGCGGCGTGCCGGTCAGGTCGATGTAGGTCTCGACGAGGTCCTGGGCGGAGACGACCTGCAACGTCTGCTTGTCGAGGACGATCTCGCTGATGAAGGTGCCGCGCGCGCCGTGGCGGCGCACCGAGCCCGACGAGCTGCCGAGTTCGTGGTTGCAGAGTACGGTGACGGTGCCATCGCCGTTGTCGTAGGCGCCGAGGCCGTCCATGATCCCGACCATCTCGTACGGCGTGGCCGGCGAACCGGTCAGCGGCACGAGGTCCATGGTGGTCACGAGCGAAGTGATCTGGCGGACGATGCCCGGGAACTTGTGCGACGCGACGAGGTACGGCGTGCGCGACGAGCTCGGGCCTTGGGTGGAGACCTGCGCGGTGCCGTGGGCGGCGAGCGCAGCAGCCATCGCGAGGATGGCGGAGGTGCGGAGTTGCTTCATTTCGGTGGTTTCCTGCTTGGGAAGGCCACACTCTCCGCCCCCCCGGCAAGCTACGTCCAAGTGCGCATGAAGCGTCGGGCAGCCGTTGGCCAGCGACGGGCCAGGATCCAGACAAGGTGTGTGAAGGCCCGCTCAAGGAGGCTTCCGAGTCCCGCCACCGACGATGCCGCGGCAACCCGCTGTGGACATGTGCAAATCACTCCACAAAACCGGTCCCCGACGCCACTTGCCACATCCCATGCCGAGGATTCCCGTGCCCTCTCTTGACCGGCAATGTGCGTAGGTTACAAGCCCCGGAACTCAGGCCTCGCAAGGTCACCGTCGCCAACGACGCCCCCAGGAGGATGGTTCCTGAGCCCGTGCTGGTTTCCGAACCGAATCTGGGCACTCCAGAGGAAGCATCCGATGACTCACCGCTCCGCGGCTGCCCCATGTGGCAACCGCATCGCAGAAGGTGGCTCCCCCTCCGCCGAAGGTACGCAGGAGGAACCGGACCCTAGTCCTTCTGTCGCCACCGTCGCGACGTCGTGCCAAGGCACCACGTCGCCGACGCTGGCGTTCCCCCTCCCCACCCCGACCTCGACCGACATCCCGATCGGTCCCGCCGCGCGCGCCCTCAAGGAGCGCTGCTTCCCGACCGCGAGCGACGCGGAATGGAACGACTGGCGCTGGCAGCTGCGCAACCGCATCCGCGACCTGAAGGGCCTCGACAAGGCGCTGCAGTTGACCGCGAACGAGCGCGAAGCCGTGCTGCGCCTCGGCGACCGCCTGCCGGTCGGCATCACGCCGTACTACGCGTCGTTGATGAACTCGCAGGATCCCCACGATCCGCTGCGCCTGACGATGGTGCCGGTGCTCGGCGAGTTCGAACGTTCGCCCGGCGAGGAGGAGGATCCGCTGCACGAGGACGCCGACATGCCGGTGCCCGGACTCGTGCACCGCTATCCGGACCGCGTGTTGTTCCTGGTGACCAGCTTCTGCGCCACCTACTGCCGCTACTGCACGCGCTCGCGACTGGTCGGCACCACCGGCGAATACCACTTCAACCAGGCGCAGTACCAACGCGCGATCGACTACATCGCGGCGCACCCCGAGATCCGCGACGTGCTGATCTCCGGCGGCGATCCGTTGACGATGCAGGACGCGCGCATCGAGTGGCTGCTACAGAACCTGAAGGCGATCCCGCACGTCGAGTTCGTCCGCATGGGCAGCAAGGTGCCGAGCGTGCTGCCGCAGCGCATCACGCACGAGTTCTGCGCGATGCTGAAGAAGTACAGCCCGCTGTGGCTCAGCGTGCACTTCATGCACCCCAACGAACTGACCCCAGAAGTGCACTACGCGACCGGCATGCTCGCCGACGCCGGCGTGCCTTTGGGCAGCCAGACGGTCCTGATGCGCGGCGTCAACGACGACGCGGCGACGATGAAGCGGTTGATGCACGGTCTGCTGAAGAACCGCGTGCGGCCGTACTACATCTACCAGTGCGACCCGATCCCGGGCTCGGCGCACTTCCGCACCGACGTCGCCACCGGCGTGCGCATCGTGCAGGCGCTGCGCGGCCACACCACCGGCTACGCGGTGCCGCAGTTCGTCATCGACGCGCCGGGCGGCGGCGGCAAGGTGCCGGTCGCCCCGGAGACGATCGTCGGCCGCGACGGCGACTTCCTGTTGGTGCGCAACTACGAAGGGGAAGTGTTCCGCTACCCGGATGCGGGCGGCGCCGCGATCCGATGAACGCCGCCGACGCCTCGCTGCACCCCTGCGCTCGCTGCGCAGCGGTGCAGCGCACCTGTTGCCAGCGCGCCGAGATCCTGGTCACCGCGGGTGACCAGGCGCGGATCGGCGCCTTCCTGGCGTCGGGGCGAGGGACTCCCGCCACCGGCGACTTCGTCGAGCGCCGCGCGCCTGCCGACCCCGAGTACGTGCGCCCGGATCCCGACGATCCGAACTGGCTCCGCTACACCGTCGCCGCCGACGGCACGCGCCGCATGCTGCGCCGGGCCCCGAACGGCGACTGCACGTTCCTGGGTGCCACTGGCTGCATCCTGCCCGAGACCGTGCGGCCCCTGGTCTGCCGGCTCTACCCCTACTCCTACTCCGAACGCGGCCTCGACGGCGTCGACAGTGAATACTGCCCGACCGCGCTGCTCGCTCCGGACGGCCGCTCGATGGCGGCCGTGCTCGACATCCCGGCGACGACGGCCGAAGGCTGGCGCCGCCAACTCTACGAGGAACTCCGCGATGGCACCCCGTGAGCCGCAGCGCGCCCCGGACCGCGACCTGCGCGGTCGCCGCGTCGGCATGTGTTTCGACCTGCGCGCCGAGTACCTCGCGCGCGGCGTGGCGGCCGAGGACGTGGCCGAGTTCGACTCCCCGGCCACGATCGACGCGATCGCCGCGGCCCTGCAGGAGCACGGCTGCCAGGTCGACCGCATCGGCAGCCTGCACTCGCTGCTGCCACGCCTGTGCGCCGGCGAGCGCTGGGACCTGGTGTTCAACATCGCCGAGGGCCGGCACGGTTTCGGCCGCGAGGCGCAGGTGCCCGCCGTGCTGGACGCGTTCGCGATCCCGTACACGTTCTGCGAACCGCTGGCGGCGACGGTGACGCTGCACAAGGCGACCGCCAAACACGTGCTGCGCGACGCCGGACTGCCGACCGCACCGTTCTTCGTGGTCGCCGAACCGGCCGACGTGGCGCGCTGTCCGCTGCCGTTCCCGGTGCTCGGCAAGCCGGTCGCCGAAGGCACCAGCAAGGGCATCGGTGCCGACGCGGTGGCGCGCGACGCCGCGCAGCTGCAAGCCCTGTGCAGCCGCCTGCTCGCTGCGCACCGCCAGCCGGTGCTCGTCGAAGCCTTCCTGCCCGGCCGCGAACTGACCGTCGGCGTGGTCGGCACCGGGGCGGCCGCCGAGACCGTCGGTGCGCTCGAGATCACCTTGCTCGACGGTGCCGACGCCGAGGTCTGCACGTTCCGCAACAAGGAGGACTGCGAGAGCCTGGTCCGTTACTCGTTGCCGACCGACGACCACGCGCGCGCCGCGGAACGCATCGCCTTGGCCGCCTGGCGCACGCTCGGCTGCCGCGACGGCGGCCGCGTCGACGTGCGCGCCGACGCCGCCGGCAACTGGCAGATCCTCGAGTTGATCCCGCTGCCGGGGCTGCACCCGACGCACAGCGACCTGCCGATCCTGTGGTCGCTCGGTGGCCGCCGCTACGCGGACCTGATCGGCGCGATCACCCGCTCGGCGCTGCAGCGCGTTCCGACGTCATGAACGTCGTGATCCTGCACGAGCCGGTCGCCGCCGACGCGCCGCCGGACGAAGCCGACGTGTTGGTGCAGGCAGCGGCGATCGACGCCGCCCTGCGCGAAGCCGGCCACCGCGCCACGGCGCTGCCGTTCGCGCCAGAACAGCCCGACTGGACGGCCCGCCTGCGCGCGCTGCGACCCGACGTGGTGTTCAACCTGGTCGAGACGATCGCCGGCTCGTGCCGCGGTGCCGAACGCGCTCCCGAGCTGTTGGCCGAGCTGCGCCTGCCGTTCACCGGCTGTGGGGCGGTCGCGATGCGCGACGCCACCGACAAGCTGCGCAGCAAGCAGATCCTGACAGCGCAAGGACTGCCGACCCCGTTGCACCTGACCTGGGAATCGCTGCAACAGGATCGTCCCATCCCCGCCGACCGCTACATCGTCAAATCGGTCTGGGAGCACGGTTCGGTCGGCCTCGAGGACGATTGCGTGCTCGCCGCCGCCGACACCGCGACGCTGCGCGCGGCCCTGGCGGCCCGGCTGCCCCGCTTTGGCGGCACCGGCTTCGCCGAGACCTACGTGCCCGGCCGCGAGTTCAACCTGGCCCTGCTCGAGACCGCCGACGGCCGCAGCGTCGACTGCCTGCCGCCCGCCGAGATCGCGTTCGCGCACGCCGAGAGCGAACGGCCGCGGCTGGTCGGCTACCGCGCCAAGTGGGCGTCGGGCTCGGCCGAGGACCTGGCGACACCGCGCAACTTCGCGTTCGCGGCCGCCGAAGCGCCGCTGCTCGCGCGCGTGCGCGACGTCGCGATCGCCGTCTGGCGCGCGTTCGGGTTGCGCGGCTACGCGCGCGTCGACCTGCGCGTCGACGCACACGGCCAGCCGTTCGTCATCGACGTCAACACCAACCCGTGCCTGAGCCCCGACGCCGGCTTCGCCGCCGCCGTCGCCGCCGCTGGCTTGACCTACCCCCAACTCGTCGACCGCCTGCTGGCCGCCGCGCGCAGCCATGCTTCGCCATGACCCCTGTGCCCGCCGACGACCTCCAGTTCCGCAACGACCTGTTGCCCGGCGACGAGGACCTGGTCCGCGAACTGGTCGCGTCGACCGGCTTCTTCCACCAGGAGGAGGTCGACATCGCCGTCGAACTGGTCGCCGAGCGGCGCGCCAAGGGCGACGCGTCGGGCTACCACTTCGTGTTCGTGGCCCAGCGCGGCCGCACGCTCGGCTACGCGTGCTTCGGGCCGATCCCGGCGACGCGATCCAGCTACGACCTGTATTGGATCGCCGTGCACAAGGATGCGCAGCGACTCGGGTTGGGCCTCCTGCTGATGCGCGCCAGCGAGCAGGCGATCGCCAGCCGCGGCGGCACCCGCATCTACGTCGACACGTCCTCGCGGCCGTCGTACGAGCCGACCCGCCGCTTCTACGAGCGCGCCGGCTACACGCTCGCCGCCGACCTGCCGGACTTCTACGCCCCCGGCGACGGCAAGGCGATCTACTGCAAGGTCGTCGGCTGACGCGGCTCTGGACCGGCGAGTCCGACTGGCCTAATCCCAGTCGCGCGCCAGCCGGAACGCTGCGTTGATCAGCCCGACGTGGCTGTAGGTCTGCGGGAAGTTGCCGCTCAGTTCGCCGGTCGCCGGCAGGATGTCCTCGCTGAACAGCCCGAACGAGTTGGCGTGGCCCAGCAACTTCGCGAACAGCGCCTGCGCCTCGTCGCGGCGGCCGACGAACGCCAGCGCCTCGACCATCCAGAACGAGCAGACCGTGAACGCCGCCTCCTGGGTGCCGAAGTCGTCCTCGACCGCGTAGCGGCGCAAGAGACCGCCGTCGACCGCGAGGCCCGTGCGGATGCGTTCGACGTGGCGCGCCGCCCGCGGATCGTCCTTGGCGAAGAACCCGAAGTGCAGCGCCAGCAACATCGCCGCGTCGAGGTGCGGTGAGTCGGCGGCCTGCGTCAGCACGCCGTGCGTCTCGTCCCAACAGCGCGTCTCGAGCAGTTGGCGGGCCCGTCGTTCGAGCTCGCGGCCCTTGTCGACCAGTGCCGGCTCGTTGGCGACGATGCCGACCTCGGCGGCGCGGCGCGCCCCCGCCCAGTGCATCAGGATCGTGAACGAATGCAGCGCACTGCGATTGCGCAGTTCCCACAGCCCGGCGTCGGGCTGCTCGAGGCGCCGTTCGATCTGGGCCAGCAACTGCACGATCAATTGCAGGGCGGTGCTACGGTCCGCACCTTGGGAGAACCGCACGTCGAGCACGATCCGGCTGATCGCCAGGATCATCTCGCCGTAGGCATCGTTCTGGATGTGCTCGTAGGCCTGGTTGCCGATCCGCACCGGCCCGTCGCCGCGGAATCCGGCCAGATGCTCGAGGATCTGTTCTCTGGCCTCGGATTCGCCGTTGATGCCGTACAGCGGCTGCAACTGGTCGGGGTGCAACGCACACAGATTGCGCAGATAGCCGAGGAACCGCTCCATCTCCTCGAGGTGGCCCAGACGCTCGAAGGCCGCCAACGTGAAGTAGCTGTCGCGCAGCCAGCAGAACCGGTAGTCCCAGCAACGACCGGAGCCGGGATGCTCGGGTAGGCTGGTCGTCGTCGCCGCGAGCAGTGCACCGGTGTCCTCGTACTGGTGCAGCTTGAGCACCAACGCCGAGCGGATCACCTCGCGCTGGTACTCGCGCGGGATGCGCATGCGCTTGACCCAGCGCCGCCAGTAGTCGACGGTGCGCTGCAGGAAGTCCTCGGCGGTGGCCTCCAGCGTCGACTCCAGCGGCTGGCCCCAGGTCAACGCCAGGTGCAGATCGCGCGCCAACACGAACGCACGGCCCTCCTGCACGTAGGTCAGCGACGCGTTGCTGGTCAGCCGCAGCGGTGCGTCGAGCCCGGTGAATTCGATGTGGTTCGAGGCACAATAGGTGCTGGCGGTGCGGCGACCGTAGTCGTAGGTTGGCACGCATCGGATGCGCACCAACGGTGCGCCTTCGAGGGGCCGCAGGATGCGCACCAGCATGCTCGGCTTGAAGAAGCGGTCGTACAGGCGGAAGCGCGGCGCGAAGTCGAGCAGCTCGAACGAGCCCGTCGGACCGCGAAACACGGTGCGCACGACGTTGGTGTTCTCCACGTAGTGCTGCTCCACGGCCGTCGCGTCGGGCATCTCCACCGAGAATTCGCCTCCGCAGCGGTCGTCGAGCAGGTTGCCGAAGACGAAACTGCTGTCCATGCGCGGCCAACAGAGCCAGCGGACGGCGCCGTTCTCGACGAGCGCGCTGTAGGAACAATTGCCGATCAGTCCCAGGTTCATGGCAGGTCGCGGCCGCAAGACCGCCGGAGAGAAACGATGCCTCATCACCCTACACCACCAGACGCCGCAACCAACCCACAACGCCCCTTGCTGGTGGTCAGCAATCGCCTGCCGGTCCGCGTCGAGCGGCAGGGCGACGACTGGCTGGTGGTGCCGAGTGCTGGCGGACTGGCGACCGCGCTGCGCGGCCTCGACGAGCAGCCGCTCTGGATCGGTTGGCCAGGCGCGGAGATCGACGCGGCGTCTCGCGACGCCGTGCGCGATCGCTTGCGCGAACAGGGCCTCGCGCCGGTGCACCTCAGTGCCGACGAGGAACGGCTGTACTACCGCGGCTTCTGCAACACGGCCCTCTGGCCGCTGTTCCACTACTTCACGAGCTCGGTCTCGTACGACGAGCAGGAATGGTGCGCGTACGTGGCGGTCAACGAGCGCTTCGCCGCCGTGGTCGCCGACCATGCCCCGCCCGGCGCGCGGGTCTGGGTGCACGACTTCCACCTGATGCTGTTGCCCGCTTTGCTGCGCAAGGCCCGCCCGGACCTCGAGATCGGCTTCTTCCTGCACATCCCGTTCCCGTCGTCGGAGGTCTACCGGCTGCTGCCGCGCCGCGAAGAACTGCTCGAAGGACTGCTCGGCGCCGACCACCTCGGCTTCCACACCAGCGACTACGCGCGCCACTTCCGCGCCACCTGCGTGCGGGTGCTGGGCCTGGACATGGAATGGGACGGCATCCAGCTGCCCGGCCGGCGCATCGGCATCGGCGTGCACCCGATCGGCATCGACACCGCCCACTTCGCCGCGTTGGCGGCGCAGCCGCGGACCGTCGAGCTCTACCACGAATACCGCCAGCGCTTCGGCGCCCGCCGCGTCGTGCTCGGCATCGAGCGACTCGACTACACCAAGGGCGTCGGCCTCAAGCTCGAGGCCTTCGAGCGTTTCCTGGCGGCGGATCCCAGCCGCGTCGAGACCACGGCCTTGCTGCAGGTGCTGGTGCCCAGCCGACTCGATCACCCCGACTACCAGATCCTGAAGAGCCAGATCGAGGAGACGATCGGCCGCATCAACGGCACCTTCGGCCGCCCGGGACTGGTGCCGGTGCACTACCTGCATCGTTCGCTGGACCCCGAAGAGCTGGTGGCTCTCTACCGCTGCGCCGCGGTGTGTCTGGTGACCCCGGTGCGCGACGGCATGAACCTGGTCGCCCAGGAGTTCGTGGCCTGCCAGGCGGCGGCCTCGCCGCTGCCCGATTGCGACGGGGCGCTCGTGCTCAGCGAGTTCGCCGGTGCGGCGCACACGCTCGGCAGTGCCTTGCTGGTCAATCCCTGGCACCGCGACCAGGTCGCCGAGGCGATCGCCGCCGGCCTGGAGATGGATCACCCGGAACGGCGCCACCGCATCCTGGCGATGAACCGCAGCGTGCAG
>JRYL01001367.1_pt1 | contig 14101 bp, 13 predicted proteins | sample 235391 | NCBI WGS metagenome assembly JRYL01 (sample SAMN03074223, study PRJNA261481) | activated sludge metagenome | biome: Wastewater Treatment Plant; feature: Wastewater; material: Activated sludge; isolation source: activated biomass of a wastewater treatment plant treating wastewater from... ... | reverse complement strand
ATCGCTTCTTCTTTGGTAATCCTTCCGTCTTTACCGGTTCCGCTTACCGTTGATGCAGAAATCCCTTTTTCATCAAGGATTTTTTTGGCTGCAGGCGAAGGTGTTCCGGTGGCATAATTTGTCGATGGAGCAGGTGCCGCAGGTTTCGGCGTTTCAGCCGGTTTTTCGGGAGCTTTTGGCGCTTCTTTTTTCGGTTCTTCTGCTTTTGGAGCTTCAGCGGGTTTTGAATCACCGCTCGGTTTTGCTGCTGAAGTATCGATCAGACATACGACCTGGCCGACTGCAACTGTATCTCCTTCCTCTGCTTTCAGCGTGATGATTCCGCTTTCTTCTGCAGGAAGTTCAAGCGTCGCCTTGTCAGAATCAACTTCTGCAATCGCCTGATCTTTCTCCACATAATCACCGTCTTTGACAAGCCAGGTGGCTATTTCGACTTCTGTGATTGATTCTCCCGGTGAAGGGACTTTCATTTCTAATACCATAGCTGTTTAGAATTTTATTGTAAAATTATTCAAAAACTTTATTAATTGTTTCATTGTACTGAATTTCAAAAGTCAGATGCGAACCCGAAGCAGGCGATGCACTTTCTCTTGGCGAAATCAGTTCAAATTTGACCTCGTTGAGTTTCAGAAGGAGATGAGTCCATGCACCCATGTTCTCGGGTTCTTCCTGTACCCAAATCAGTCTTTTTCTTTTGTTGTATTTTTTTAGGATCTGATTGATCTTTTCTTTGTCAAGCGGATAAAGCTGTTCCAGTCTTACGATCGCAACATTGTCAGCTTTTAATTCCTGTTTTTTCTTGAGCAGATCATAATAAATCTTGCCCTGGCAGAATACCAGCCTATCTGTTTTTGCAGCTTTTGCTTCCGGATCGTCGATCAGCGTTTGGAATTCTCCTTTTGCCAGTTCATCCATTGTGGATACTGCCATCGGATGCCTCAAAAGACTTTTTGGTGTAAACACGATCAGCGGTTTTCTGAAATTTGTTTTCAGCTGTCTTCTCAATACGTGGAAGAAGTTCGCCGGTGTTGTGCAATTTACCGCAAACATATTTCCTTCTGCGCACAACTGAAGGTATCTTTCCATTCTTGCAGACGAGTGTTCAGAACCCTGACCTTCATATCCGTGCGGAAGCAGCATGACCAAACCGTTTTGAGCTCTCCATTTGTCTTCTGCTGCAGAAACATATTGGTCAATGATGATTTGAGCGCCGTTTGAAAAATCACCAAACTGAGCTTCCCAAATCGTCAGACTGTTTGGCGATGCCATGGCATAACCGTAATCAAATCCGCAGACTCCGTATTCCGATAGCAGCGAATTGTAAACCGTAAATCTTCCCTGTTTGTCAGAGATATGATTCAGCAGTATGATTTCCTCCTCTGCATCTGCAGTGATGATCACCGCATGACGATGTGAGAAAGTTCCTCTTTCAACATCTTCACCCGAGAGTCTTGCCGTAAATCCTTCGTTCAGCAGCGAACCATAGGCGAGGAGTTCGCCCATTGCCCAGTCAAGATTGTTATCTTCGACCATCTTTTTACGCTGGTCAAGCAGTCTTGCTGTTTTTTTGATGATGACTTTCCCTTCAGGTGCGGTCGTAATTACTTTTGCAACCTGTTTGAGTTGATCAATCGGATATTTTGTATCGACCGGTTTAAGCATTTCCTGTTCAGAAGCATTTTTAAAACCTTTCCATTTGTCAGGCAGAATCGGGCTGAGTACATTTTTCTTGATTTCTTTTGAAGCATCAAATTCTTTTTCGAGAACCGCTTTGAAATCTGCTTCGATTTTTGCCAGAGCATCGGCAGTCATTTCACCTTTTTCGGTCAGCTGTTTTTTGTAAATATCTCTCTGATTCGGGTGTTTTGAAATTGCATCATACAGTTTCGGCTGTGTAAACCTTGGTTCGTCACCTTCGTTGTGACCGTATTTTCTAAACCCGAGTATATCCACATACACATCTTCTCCAAACTGCATTCTGTATTCGGCTGCAAAACGGATGGCATGAACCACCGCTTCAGAATCGTCTGCATTGACGTGCAGTACGGGCGAAGAAGTGATTTTCGCCAAATCGGTACAATAGAGACCCGAACGCGCGTCCAGATAATTGGTTGTAAATCCGATCTGGTTGTTGACCACGATATGGATGCTTCCGCCGGTTTTGTAACCGTCGAGTTTCATCATCTGAATCACTTCATAAACGATTCCCTGACCTGCAATGGCAGCGTCTCCGTGAATGATGATCGGCAGAACTTTTTTGAAATCCCAGTCAAAATCGTGTTCGATCTTTGCTCTTGCAATTCCTTCCGCTACTGCATCAACTGCTTCCAGGTGAGACGGATTCGGCACCAGATTGACTTTTACCGATTTGTTTGAAATCGTATCTATCTTTGCCGAATATCCCAAGTGATATTTTACATCACCAGCAAAAATATCTCCTTCAAATTCCTTTCCTTCAAATTCGCTGAAGATTTTAGAATAAGGCTTTTTCATATAGTTGGCCAGCACGTTCAGACGGCCTCTGTGTGCCATTCCGACGATGATTTCCTCAACACCTGCATTGGCAACCGAGTCGGTCAGGAATTCAAGTGCCGGAATCAGACTTTCGTTTCCTTCCAGCGAAAAACGTTTCTGACCCACAAATTTTGTATTCAGAAAACCTTCAAACGAAGATGCTTCATTCAGCTTTTTGAATATGATTTCTTTTTCCTGAACATTCAGATTCGGCTGGTTCAGGTTCACATTGATCCAATTCTGTATCCACTGGACTTTTTCGGGATTGACAATGTGCATATATTCAACACCGATCGATTCGCAGTACATCAGCTGCAGCTTGTCGATGATGGTTTTGAGCGTATTTGATTTTCCGATACCGATGATTTCACCGGACGAGAAAGTTTCGTTCAAATCATTGTCGGTCAGTCCGAAATTTGCCAAATCCAGCGTCGGGTAGTGGTGTCTTCTTTCCCTGACCGGATTGGTCCGGGTAAACATGTGACCTCTTTTTCTGTATCCGTCGATCAGATTGACAACTTTGAATTCTTTCTCAATCTTGGCGGCCATATCGGCTGAAATTTCAACCGTGCCGGTACTTTCTTCGGAATGTGAAAATCCGTTATAGCTTGAATTTGCAAAATCAAAACCCTGAAAAAATGCTCTCCAGCTGGGTTCTACTGCATCGGGATATTTTAAATATTGTTCGTATAATTCGCCAATGTATTCAGAATCTATGGCGTTTAAAAATGAAAATCTTTCCATTACATCAGATCTCTTGTGAGAATTTGAACGCAAATTTACGGCATTTGTACCGTTTAAAAAAAAGTTGGGCAGATGATTTAATTTGGTTTTTCAAAAGCTGATCATTTTTTGCCTCAGCCAAAATCAAATCATTATTTAAGGTGTGGTTTTTCCTTTTGGAACCACCAGCAGCGGAACCGGCGAACGTTTGATGACTTCAGTCGCCACACTGCCGATAAATACATTGTAAAGCATGTTGTGACCCAGCGAACCGATGACGATCAAATCGATGTTCAGATCGGTTGCTTCCTGTATGATGATTTCTGACGGAATGCCCTGTTTGACAATCAGTTTGCACGGAATACCGTCCTTTTCGATCATTGATTTCAATTCCTCAACTGCCTGAGTTTCTTCTTTCAATGTGTTTTCTTCAAGTTCGGGCAGATAAGTGAAACCGGTTTCGCTCACAATCACACCGATGTCGAGGGTCACCACATGAATCAGATAAATTTCGCTGTCGGGAACCAGTTTTGCCTGTGCAATTGCAATTGAAATTACTTTTTTGTTGAATTCCGAAAGATCGACCGGTACAAGTATCCTTTGGGTCATGGCTGTTAATTTGTTTTTCAGCCTAAAGTTAGTTTATTTTATTGAAACCTCAAATATTTTTTGGTCTTCGATAAAACCCGTAAGTATATCTCCCGCGCTGACCGGACCGACGCCTGCGGGTGTGCCCGTCATGATCAGATCGCCGGTTTTCAGTGTGAAATATTTTGATGATTCAGCTATGATTTTTGAGAAATCATGGATCATCAGTGAAGTATTTCCCTGCTGGACAGTTTCTCCGTTTTTTAATAATTTAAAATTGAGATTGGACAGATCAAATTCATTTTTATCCAAGAAATTCCCGACCACAGCCGCTCCGTCAAATCCTTTTGCAATCTCCCACGGATAGCCGTTTTTCTTTAATTCGGATTGAAGATCTCGCGCAGTAAAATCAATTCCGACTGAAATCTGATCAAAATATTTGTATGCAAATTCAGGCTGAATATATTTTCCGGCCTTTGAAATTTTCAGTACGATTTCGACTTCATAATGAATGTCACTGCTGAATTCAGGTATATAAAAATCGCGTTCTTTTTGAAGCAATGCAGTATCGGGTTTGATAAAAAATACAGGCGATTTTGGAATCGTATTGTTCAGCTCTTTTGCGTGTTCCACATAATTTCGGGCGATACAGATGATTTTCATAATCGAATTTTAAACCTCAAAAGTACATAAATTTGATTTCTCAAAATTCAATCCGAACTGTCAGAATTAAATCTCAATCGGATTGTGTGCTATCTTTTGTATTCGTAAATTTGTATCCTCTATTAAATGATTCACTTCTAAAAAACCTGAAATTTCAGCTCGCAAAAGAAAAGTCCAAATTATTTTCAGACTATGACAAATCAATATATTTCAATTGAAGAAGCATTCCAAAAACTGGAACTTGCCCAACAACTGTTTCTAAAAAATAAAAACAAATTCCAAATCAGACCAAAGGATAAAATCAGAAAAGTTGCAGAAATCCTGCTGAAAAAAGAGGATGAATTTGCAAAAATCATTTCGGGCGAAATGGGAAAACCGGTCAAAGAATCAAATGCTGAAATCGAAAAATCGGCTTTGAGCTGTAATTTCTATGCAGACAATTGTGATGAATTTCTGAAAGACAGAAATTATTCAACCGAAAATTATGATGCGATCGTCCGTTATGAACCTTATGGCGTCATCCTCGGTGTGATGCCCTGGAATTTTCCGTTCTGGCAGGTTTTCAGATTTGCAGTTCCTACAATTCTTGCCGGCAATACAGTTGTAGTCAAACATGCGAGCAATGTGCCGAAATCTGCACAGGCGATCGAAGATATATTTCTTGAAGCCGGTTTTGAACCCGGAACTTATCAGAATCTTTCGCTAGAAAGCAAAAATGTGGCTCAGATCATTGAACACCCTTATATAAAAGCGGTGTCGCTGACCGGAAGTGAAAAAGCAGGTTCGTCGGTTGCTTCGACTGCCGGAAAGGTGATCAAAAAATCGGTTTTGGAACTCGGCGGAAGCAATGCTTTTATTGTCCTCAATGATGCGGATTTGGATGATACCATTGAAAAAGCGATGAATGCAAGATTCAGAAATGCAGGTCAGAGCTGTATTGCAGCCAAAAGATTTTTGGTTCAGGATGGAATTTATGATCGTTTTCTTGAGAAATTTAAACAAAAAACAGAAGCATTGAAAATGGGCGATCCTTTTGATCCGTCCACAGATATCGGTCCGCTGGCAAGAGTCGATCTGGCTGAAGATCTTGAAAAACAGGTCAATAAATCTGTTGAAATGGGCGCAAAACTGATTCTTGGCGGAAAAAGAGACGGCGCTTATTATCAGCCTTCAATCCTTGTCGATGCAAAACCCGGAATGCCGGTTTTTAATGAAGAAACTTTTGGTCCGCTGGCTGTCATCATCAAATTCAAAGATTTTGAAGAAGCAGTGGAATTGAGCAACAGCACCAGTTTTGGTCTGGGTGTTTCAANNGAAGCTTTGAAAAAAGAACATCTGTTTGAAGAAGGTTCTGTCTTTTTCAATCAGCTCGTCCGTTCGGATCCGAAACTGCCTTTTGGCGGTGTAAAACATTCGGGATTTGGCCGTGAACTGTCAGAAGACGGAATCAGAGAATTTGTAAATACAAAAACGATAGTGATTGCAAAATAAGCGGTCGGATTATTTCAAACCGAGCACGTCTTTCATTGTGAAATAACCTTTTTTGCCGCAAATCCATTCGGCGGCAAGTACTGCACCTAATGCAAAACCTTTTCGGCTGTGTGCCGTATGCGTGATATCGATATCATCGATTTCGGAACAATAAGAAACCGTGTGTGTACCGGGAACATTATCGGTTCTGACCGAAAAAATCGGAAGTATGTCTTCAGATGATTTTTGATCAGATTCCCAGTTTTTCAGATTGGTGTTTTCAATGATCTGATTGGCAAGCGTAATCGCTGTGCCGCTGGGTTTGTCGAGTTTTTGGGTATGATGAACTTCTTCGATTTCAATTTTATAATCCGAATATTTTGACATCAGTTTTGACAAATGATCATTCAGTTCAAAAAACAGATTCACGCCCAGACTGAAATTTGAAGCATAAAGAAATGCGCAGTTTTTTTCTGAAATTAATTTAATGATTTCATCCAGACGATTGGTCCAGCCTGTAGTTCCCGAAATTGCAGGAATTTGGTTTTCAACCAATACTTTGACGTTGTCAAATGCAACTTCGGGTTTTGAGAATTCAATCGCGACTTCGGTATCTTCCAGATCTTCAGTTTCGGGTTTGTGATTGATTTTTCCGACAACGGTATGACCTCTTTCAATCAGAATCTCTTCGATTGCTTTGCCCATTTTTCCGTAGCCGACCAGCAGAACCTTCATTTTGAATTAAAATTTGAGATTAAAACCAAGACCCATCGCATATTCATAAGAATTCTGATTCTGAATGATGATCGGTTTCATCGAAAGATCAGGGTCTTTTTTGATTCCGTACAGATGTGCGTCAACGGTTGCATCCAAAATATTGAGCAGATAACCGAGCGCAGTCAGTGCGATTGCATAATCACGCGTTCTTTTTCGGTCATCCTGAATATTCGCCAACTGCTCTACAGTCAGGTTGTTCAACGCCGGTGTATCGAGTTCGTAACCGTATAATTTTTTGAGATAATAACCTCTGAATTCTTTGTACTGATTGTTGTAATTGATGATAAAACCAACGCCTGTCCCCAAAATTCCCCAAACGATCGGTGCTTTCCACCATTTTCCGTTGTAAATCTGACCGGCACCGGGAAGGATTGCAGAGTAAAGTGATGCTCTCATCGGATTTTTAACCGAAAGATAATCAACGGTTTCAAGCAGATCGGCTCCGTCCACTCTGACGATTTCGGAAGTCTGAATACTGTCCGTTTTTTCATCCTGCGAAAAACCAAAAAAGGGGAGCAGCAGTAAAATCAGATATGGTATCGGGTTTTTCATTCAAAGAATTTTCTGAGTCTTTCAAAATCTTTGTCAGAATCAAATGNNGACCGCTTTTTTGAAATCATTTGGGAGTTCGGCTTTTGCAATTTTTTTTGCAGCCGGTTTTTTGATCGAGCGAATCAGACTTTCTGTTTCTCTCACCGACAGATTTTCTGCAATCACTCTTTCATAAATTTCAAGCTGAAGATTGATGTCGTCAATCGCAATGATCGCCCGTCCGTGACCCATGCTGATCATTCCGTCGCGGATTCCGGTTTGGATGATCGGATCGAGTTTGAGCAGTCTGAGATAATTTGCAATCGAAGTTCTGTCTTTTCCGACCCTGTGGCTGAGCTGTTCCTGTGTCAGATGGATTTCGTCAAGCAATCGCTGATAGGATAGTGCAATTTCAATCGCATCCAGATCCTGACGCTGTATATTTTCGACCAATGCCATTTCGAGCATTTCCTGATCGTTTGCCAGACGAATGTATGCCGGAATGGTTTCCAAACCGACGATCTGCGAAGCACGCATCCTTCTTTCACCCGAAATCAGTTCATAACCGCTATCAACTTTTCTGACCGTAATCGGCTGAATTACACCCAATACCGAAATTGATTTTACCAGATCTTCAAGTGCGGTTTTGTCAAAATTTGTTCTTGGCTGATACGGATTGGTTTTGATTTTTTTCAAATCAATCTCAACAATATTGCCCACCAGTCTTTCTGCGCCTTTGTCCTCGGCAGATTTGACTTCCGGCTCATCTTTCAGCAGGGCCGAAAGGCCTCTTCCCAATCGGTTGTTTCCGGTCTTTGCCATATTTTTGAATTCTTCCTGAACGGAAATTTAATTTTCTAAATTAATAAATATTTTAAAACTGCCAAGCCGATTTAAACCGCATCATTGTTTTTGACAAGCAGTTCTCTGGCGAGGTTCAGATAATTCTCCGCACCCTTGCTGCCTGCGTCATAATCGATGATTGCTTCTCCAAAACTCGGTGCTTCGGACAGTCTTACATTTCGCTGAATAACAGTGTCAAACACCATTTGCGGAAAATGACTGTTGACCTCGTCCACCACCTGATTTGAAAGTCTCAATCGTGAATCGTGCATGGTCAGCAGAAGCCCTTCGATGTCCAAATCTTTGTTGTGGTGCTGCTGTACGCCTTTGATGGTGTTGAGCAGTTTTCCCAAACCTTCCAAAGCAAAATATTCGCACTGTATCGGAATGATGACCGAATCGGCTGCAGTCAGCGCATTCAGCGTAATCAGTCCCAGTGAAGGTGCGCAGTCGATAATGATATAATCGTATTTGTCTTTGATTTCCTTCAAAGCTTCTTTCAGCATATATTCCCGATTTTCAAAATCGACAATTTCAATTTCTGCTGCAACCAAATCCACATGCGCCGGAATCAGATCCAGACCCGGAGTCTGAGTATTCATCACAGCTTCTTCTGCTTTGATCTGATGTTCAAGCACTTCATAAGTACCTTTTTCAACTTCATTTACATCAATTCCCAAACCTGAAGTTGCATTTGCCTGCGGATCTGCATCGATCAGCAATGTCTTTTTTTCAAGCACACCCAATGACGCAGCAAGATTCACCGCAGTGGTGGTTTTACCGACTCCTCCCTTCTGATTGGCTATTGCAATTATTTTACCCATAGTCTTTAATCGAAACCTTGCAAAACTACAATTTTAAAGCGTGAAGAAAGAATACGAAGATTGAATTTTATAAACAAAAAACAGTCAAAATTGTTAGTGACTCAAACTGAATCGATTTGAATTTTAACCGCAGACAGTTTATGGATTTCATCAGAGATTTTCAAGTTTATTGTTGATCAGTTCGCTGATCAGTTTTGCCCTTCTCATGATCATCACATGCGTTCCGTCCTGAATTTCAACCGCGTCATGAATTTTTGAAAACGGAAAAACCATGTCTTTGTCACCGTGAAAATGAATGAAATTTTTCATTTCCACATTGTTCTGCCAATTCACAATCCGGTCCATCGACCATTTCAGATAATAATGATCTCTGAATTCAAAAATCTCTTTCAAATCGGGCAGTTTGGTGCTGTACAATTTTCTGAAAAGAGAATAAGACAAAAAATTATCAGAAGTCAAAAAAACGGGCGGAACGATTTTGTGCAAACCGGTATGTGACGAGAATCGCATATAGGCGGGCATTTCAGAACGGTCTTTGATGGTTGAAATCAGAAAATTAAATTTTGGATCCAAAAAACGGTTCATTTCTTTGACGATCATTCCGCCAAAAGAAACTCCCATCAACAGAAAATCCTCGTTTGTGTTGATTTTCTCAGCCATTCTTTCTGTATAATGCTGTAGCGTTTCGTCCTTTTCGGGTTGAAGCCAGGGAATGTTGACCGGTTCAAAATCCGGAAGCATTCTCAGATTTTTAAAAACCTTTTCATTGGCGCCCAAACCGCTGATCTGATATATTTTCATTTTTTGTAACCGATATTTAAATCAAAAACGGTTTTATCCAAAATTAATTCGATGGATATATTGAGAGACAATCAGTTAAATGAAAATGTCTCTGAAGTTTTATTAAATTTTCACCAGATATTCCGGAACTTCAATCCTTTTTACTTCGACCACACCCGCATTGTTCAGTCCGGTCAGTTCGACCAGTTCGCTCTGATTGATCAGTGATTCGTCAAAATCGGTTTCGACTTTTACATAATTTTCTGTGAAACCATGCATCTTTCCGTTTTTGTTGTCAGATTCCCAAATCACTCTGTGGGTCTTGCCCAGCTGTGTTCTGTAAAAAGCCATTCTTTTTTTCTCAGAAAGAATTCGGAGCATTTTGTTTCTTTTCTTTCTGACTTCTTTTGGAACCACGCCTTCAAATTCGGCTGCTTCGGTACCCGGTCTTTCGGAATAGGTGAAGACATGCAGATAGGAAATCGGCAGTTTGTTCAGGAAATCATAAGTTTCAAGAAAATGCTCGTCGGTTTCACCCGGAAATCCTACAATCACATCCACACCGATACAGCAGTCGGGCATCAGTTCTTTGATTTTTTCAACCCGATCGTGATACAGTCCGCTCAGATATCTTCTCTTCATCATTTTCAAAACTTCATCACTTCCCGATTGCAGCGGAATATGAAAATGAGGTACAAAACGATTGCTGTGGGCAACAAATTCAATCACTTCGTTTTTGAGCAGATTCGGTTCGATGGACGAAATTCTGAATCTTTCTATATTTTCAACTTTATCCAGTTCATTGATCAGTTCAAGAAAAGTATGATCGTGTTTTTTGTTTCCGAATTCACCTTTTCCGTAATCGCCCACATTCACACCGGTCAGTACGATTTCCCTGATTCCTTTGTCGCCGATTTCGTAAGCGTTTTTTACAATATTTTCGACTGTGTCAGATCTTGAAATTCCTCTTGCTTGCGGGATGGTACAGTAAGTGCATTTGTAATCGCAGCCGTCCTGAACCTTCATAAACGCGCGGGTTCTGTCGCCCAATGAGTATGAACCGACATAGAAATTGGCATCATCGATCTCGCAGGAATGAACGATTGCATCATCCTGTTTGTTCAGATCGTCGAGATAATCGATGATATTGAATTTTTCGGTCGCACCCAAAACCAGATCCACACCTTCCATTTCTGCAATTTCATGCGGCTTCAGCTGTGCATAACAGCCGATCACCACCACAAAACCGTCCGGATTTGCACGCAAAGCATTTTTGACAATCGCCTTGCATTCCTTGTCTGCATTGGCAGTAACCGAACAGGTGTTGATCACATACACATCCGACGGCTGATCAAATTCAACCCGTTTGTATCCGTTGCCTGTCAGATTTCTTGCAATTGTGGAAGTTTCTGCAAAATTGAGCTTGCACCCAAGCGTATAAAAAGCTACTGTTTTTGGATTTGTTGACATGCTGCAAAATTAATGATTTTTGAAACAATCGCTAAAAACAGCCGATGAATTGATTAATTTTTACAGGATCTGAAATAATCGGTGTAAAACCCGAATGAATTTTTTCAAAATTTTAAAGCTAACTTTGATTCATGAATCCCGATTATTCAAAACTGATCAAACAGATAGAGCAGAGGACAGGTCTGAAATTTCAGCAGGAAATTGAAGAAGGAAATCTTTGTTACCGAAACAACAATGAGGATTTGAGAGATGATTTCAAAGAAGTTTTTTCGACCGAAGATTTGAAAGCTTACATCCGATATTTCAACGGAAAAGAAATTCAACTTCCAACCGATAATCTTGATTTCTGGAAAAAAGTAAAAGCAGCAAAAAACTGATTATTCTTCAAAACTCTTGTTGGCCAACTGTCCGCAGGCGGCGTCGATGTCCTTTCCGCGACTTCTTCTGACTTTCACCACAATACCGTTTTTTTCGAGCGCTTCGGTATAAGCTTCGATCACACCCGGATCTGCCTGTTCAAATTCGCCGTCATCAATTGGATTGTATTCGATCAGATTGATTTTTGAAGGAACTTTTTTTGCGTATTTCACCAGCGCATCTATATCCGCCTGGGTATCATTGATATTTTTCCAGATCAGGTATTCAAAAGTGATTCTGCTTTTTGTTTTGTCGTACCAGTACTGAAGGCTCTCGAGCAGATCGTTGAGCGGGAATTTGGTTGAAAAGGGCATGATCCGATTTCTGATTTCTTCTCTTGCCGAATGGAGCGAAACTGCAAGTTTGACCCTCAATTCCTCATCTGCCAGCATTTTGACCATTTTTGGAATTCCCGAAGTCGAAACCGTAATTCTTTTTGGCGACATTCCAAGACCTTCAGGCGAAGTGATCATCCGGATTGATTTCACCACTTCGTTGTAATTCATCATCGGTTCGCCCATTCCCATATACACGATATTGCTCAGCGGACGGTCAAAGAATTCACGGCTTTCACGATCGATGACAGCGACCTGATCCACAATTTCGGCAGCGGTCAGATTTCTCATCCTTTTGAGTTTTGCGGTTGCACAGAATTCGCAGTTCAGACTGCAGCCGACCTGACAGGAAACACAGGCGGTGGTGCGGCTGTTGGTGGGAATCAGAACGGATTCAACGATATTTCCGTCAAAAAGTTTGACCGCATTTTTGATAGTGCCGTCATCGCTTTTCTGGATCAGATCCACCTTTATATTCTGGATCGAAAATACTTCTGAAAGCTTTGCTCTGAATCCTTTTGACAGATTGGTCATATCGTCAAAACTGTGCGCGTTTTTCTTCCAGAGCCATTCATAAATCTGTCTGGCTCTGAAAGATTTTTCACCGATTGAGGAAATGTATTCTTCCAATTCCTCAATGTTCAGTTTTCTGATATCCTTTTTGTCTGTGCTCATTGACTGCGCGTCTTACAGGATCAGCATTGCATCACCGTAAGAATAGAATTTGTATTTTTCTTTGATCGCTTCCTTGTATGCTTTCATCAGGAATTCGTGCCCCGCAAATGCGCTGATCATCATGATCAAAGTTGATTTTGGTGTATGAAAATTGGTCACCATACAGTTTGCGATGCTGAAATCATAAGGCGGATGGATAAATTTGTTGGTCCAGCCGTCATAAGGGTTCAGATGCGCGTCTGCAGAAACCGAACTTTCGATTGCTCTCATACAGGTTGTACCGACTGCGCAAACTTTTTTCTTGCTGTCAATCGCAGCGTTCACAACTTTTGCAGCACTTTCAGGAATGACCACCTGTTCAGACTCCATTTTGTGTTTTGAAAGGTCTTCCACTTCAACCGGTGCAAAAGTTCCCAAACCAACGTGGAGCGTCAGTTCTGCAAAGTTCACGCCTTTGATTTCAAGTCTTTTCAGCAAATGTTTTGAAAAGTGGAGTCCGGCAGTCGGAGCTGCAACCGCACCTTCATATTTTGCATAGATGGTCTGGTATCTTTCGGCATCTTCGGGTTCGGTTTTTCTTTTGATATATTTTGGAAGCGGTGTTTCGCCCAATTCTTTCAGCTTTTTTCTGAATTCTTCATAACTGCCGTCAAAAAGAAATCTGAGTGTTCTTCCTCTCGAAGTGGTATTATCAACAACTTCGGCCACCAGGCTGTCGTCATCGCCAAAGAACAGCTTATTTCCGATTCTGATTTTTCTTGCCGGATCAACCAGTACATCCCAAAGACGGGTTTCGGCATCGAGTTCCCTCAGCAGGAATACTTCGATTTTTGCGCCGGTTTTCTCTTTGTTACCCATCAGTCTTGCGGGAAATACTTTGGTATTGTACAGAATCATCACATCGCCGTCGTCAAAATAATCGATCATATCTTTGAAAAGTTTGTGCCCAATTGTTTTGGTCTTTCTGTCGAGGACCATCAATCTGGCTTCGTCTCTGTGTTCTGACGGATGTTCTGCCAATAATTCTTCCGGAAGTTTAAAATTAAAATCGGAGGTTTTCATTTTCATTTTTAAAAATTTGGGGCAAATATACGATTTGAGGTCTGCCGTTGTCAAGTATTTAACCGAATTAGTTTGATTCGTCAATTGAAAAAGCCCTTGAAACCGTTCAAATCAGTCGTTCCGATTCATTACAATTTGTATCTTTGTAAACTTTGAAAATAAAATTTATGAAACTGAAATTTGTTTTTGTTTTTTCATTGGGTCTGCTGATGCTCGGCTGCGAAAAAGAGGAGAAAGTTGAAATCGGAGAAGTGACCGAAAGAGCGCCCGGGGAGAAGGTGGAAGCAGGTTTAAGTCTTGCACCCGAATTTGCATTCAATTCAATTGACGGCAGTAAAGTGGCACTTGAAGATTTGAGAGGAAAAATCGTGTATGTTGATATCTGGGCTACCTGGTGCCGTCCGTGTATCATGCAGATTCCGGCACTCA
>JRYL01000046.1_pt1 | contig 14169 bp, 15 predicted proteins | sample 235391 | NCBI WGS metagenome assembly JRYL01 (sample SAMN03074223, study PRJNA261481) | activated sludge metagenome | biome: Wastewater Treatment Plant; feature: Wastewater; material: Activated sludge; isolation source: activated biomass of a wastewater treatment plant treating wastewater from... ... | reverse complement strand
GCAAGTACCACACCGACCCGGTGGTCACCTACTTCGACACGCCCGTGATGGTGGACAACGTGGCGGGGCAGGTGGTGGAAAGCGCCTGACGTGGCCGCAGTAAGAACGCTATTTTATCGACAGCTGCCTGCGCTTGACAGGCGGGCGCTGGAGCCCTGTTTGACACATATTCGCTGATGCATCCGCGCGGAGGCGTTCAGCCGCTCAGCGCACCCAGCCGCCGCCCTGCAGGTACCAGCCGCCGCGCGGCGAGCGGTCCCAGCGGTGAGGCTGCCAGCGATAGCCGGGGCGCGGGCGCTCATAGCGGCCGGGCACCCAGTGGTGCCGGTTGCCGCTCCAGTTCCAGTAGCCGTTGATCCAGATCGCACCGGGGTAGGGCAGGGCCGGCTGCACCTCGTAATACGGGGCCGGCGGCGCCATGGGCGCGTAGACGGTGGCCGGGGTGCTCGGGTAACCGTAGGGGTCGCTGTAGACGGTGCCAGGCACGGGCGCCACGACGCACCCCGCGAGGGCCGCCGCCGCGGCGAGCGCACCGGCGGCAAGGGTGAGGCGGGCCAGCGTCGGTCGATCAGTGCTTGCTTTCATGACTGCAGACTCCAGAAGAAAGGTGAGCGGCCAAACCCACCGGGCCGCCCGCCTCACGCTTTCAACGGCGCCGCCCGCTACAGCGCCGACCGGCGAACGCTTTCGGACGCGGTCTTTACCCGCGCTTCACAGTCGCGGGCCGCCGGCGTGCTGCAGTGCGTCAAAACGGGTAAAATGCGCAGCTTGATCGCGCGCAGCGCGCACCCATTCCACCCATCTGGATAAGAGCGAGAAAGGCACCCCGGTTATGACACCGCGAACTACGTTGGCAAGGGGCAAGGTCTAGGCCGTTCGCGGGTCGGGTTCGGGCGCATCCTGTCAGGGGCGCTGCACAAGAGGATTCCAAAGCGCGGCTTTCAGGCCGCGCTTTTTTCTTGCCGCCCGCAACCATCGCTTTTTTTCAGGTTTTCACGCATTCAAAGGTTTCTTCATGGTTCAGATCACGCTTCCCGACGGCTCGCAGCGCCAGTTCGATGGTCCGGTGACGGTGGCCGAAGTGGCGCAATCCATCGGCAGCGGCCTGGCCAAGGCCGCCCTGGGCGGCAAGGTGGACGACAGGCTGGTCGACACCAGCTACCCGATCGCGCAGGATGCCCGGCTGTCGATCATCACCGCCAAGGACCCGGAGGGGCTGGAGATGATCCGCCACTCCACCGCGCACCTGCTGGCCTATGCGGTGAAAGAGCTGTTCCCGGACGCGCAGGTCACCATCGGCCCGGTGATCGAGAACGGCTTTTATTACGACTTCAGCTACAAGCGCCCCTTCACGCCCGACGACCTGGCCGCCATCGAGAAGAAGATGAGCGAACTGGCCGCCAAGGACGAGCCGGTGGTGCGCCGCGTGCTGCCACGCGATGCCGCCGTCGAATACTTCAAGGGCATGGGCGAGGCCTACAAGGCCGAGCTGATCGCCAGCATCCCGACCAACGAAGATGTGTCGCTGTACCGCGAGGGCGCCTTCGAGGACCTGTGCCGCGGCCCGCACGTGCCCAGCACCGGCAAGCTCAAGCACTTCAAGCTGATGAAGGTGGCCGGCGCCTACTGGCGTGGCGACCACCGCAACGAGATGCTGCAGCGCATCTACGGCACCGCCTGGGCCAGCAAGGAAGAGCTCAAGCAGTACCTGACGATGCTGGAGGAAGCCGAAAAGCGCGACCACCGCAAGCTCGGCAAGGAACTGGACCTGTTCCACATCGACGAGCATTCGCCCGGCACCGTGTTCTGGCACCCCAAGGGCTGGACGCTGTGGCAGGAGGTGGAGCAGTACATGCGCCGCGTGTACCGCGACAACGGCTACCACGAGGTGAAGGGCCCGCAACTGCTCGACAAGACCCTGTGGGAGAAGACCGGCCACTGGGACAAGTACCGCGAGAACATGTTCATCACCGAGAGCGAGAAGCGCGACTACGCGCTCAAGCCGATGAACTGCCCCGGCCACATCATGATCTTCAAGCAGGGCGTGAAGAGCTACCGCGACCTGCCGCTGCGCTACGGCGAATTCGGCGCCTGCCACCGCAACGAACCCACGGGCGGCCTGCACGGCATCATGCGCGTGCGTGCCTTCACGCAGGACGACGGCCACATTTTCTGCACCGAGGACCAGATCCTGCCCGAGTGCACCGCCTACACGGCCCTGCTGCAGAAGGTCTACAAGGACTTCGGCTTCAGCGACATCATCTACAAGGTGGCCACCCGGCCCGAGCAGCGCATCGGCTCCGACGAGAGCTGGGACAAGGCCGAGCACGCGCTGATGGAGAGCCTGCGGGCGTCCAACTGCGCTTACGAGATCTCGCCGGGCGAGGGCGCCTTCTACGGCCCCAAGATCGAGTACACGCTGAAGGACGCCATTGGCCGTCAGTGGCAGTGCGGCACCATCCAGGTCGACTTCTCCATGGCCGAGCGGCTGGACGCCGAATACGTGGGCGAAGATGGCGCACGCCACCGCCCGGTGATGCTGCACCGCGCCATCGTCGGCAGCCTGGAGCGCTTCATCGGCATCCTGATCGAGGAGCACGCCGGCGCGCTGCCGGTGTGGCTCTCGCCGGTGCAGGTGGTGGTCACGGGCATCACCGACGCGCAGGCCGATTACGTGCAAAGCGTGGCCAAAACGCTGCGAAATCAAGGGCTTAGGGTGGAAACCGACCTGCGCAACGAGAAGATCACGTATAAAATACGCGAGCATTCGTTGCAAAAGCTGCCCTACATCCTCGTCGTGGGCGACAAGGAGAAGGAAGCTGGCGCCGTCGCAGTGCGCGCCCGGGGCAACCAAGACCTCGGTGTGATGTCCCTCGATGCGTTTGCCAAACGCATCGCGCAGGACATCGCTTCCAAAGCCTGATTTTTTACGTGAAAACCAGCTCTGGTCCGCGTGGATTGTGCGGGAGTAGCTGCGTTTTTCGTAGCATTTTTTGATAAAGGATTCTTGCCATCGCTACCAATTTTCGTGACCGCCGCCACCGGGAGGAGCGCGCGCATCGTCTGAACCGTGAAATCATGGCTCCCGAGGTTCGCCTCAACGGCCCCGACAACGAACCCCTGGGTATCGTGCCCCTGCAGGAGGCGTTGCGCATGGCCGGTGAACTGGACGTGGACCTGGTCGAGATCGTCGCCACGGCCACCCCGCCTGTCTGCCGCCTGATGGACTATGGAAAGTTCAAGTACCAGGAGCAGAAGAAGGCCGCCGAGGCCAAGGCCAAGCAGACGGTCATCGAGATCAAGGAAGTCAAGTTCCGCCCCGGTACCGACGATGGCGACTACAACATCAAGATGCGCAACATCCGCCGCTTTCTGGGCGATGGCGACAAGGTGAAGGTCACGCTGCGCTTTCGCGGCCGCGAGATCACGCACCAGGAACTGGGCATGGCGCTGCTGAACCGCATCCGCGACGAACTGGCCGACAGCATCATCGTCGAGCAGTTTCCCAAGCTTGAAGGCCGCCAGATGATCATGATGATCGCCCCGGCGCGCAAGAAGCCCGCAGGGGGTGCAGCCGGCAAGCCGGCGGCATCGGAGCAGCAACCGGCGGCCGCCTGAGCGGCTGGCGGGTTTCAAAGACAGTTTGAAGAGATTTGCCGGGTTCGCCCGGCGAACCGGCAGGTTGCAAGGCCTGCCAACGGCGGCGCGCTGCAAGGCGCGGCCGCCCAAGAAGTGGCTCGGGGCCAACAAGGGTGCAAAGCAGTTTTGCGCACGCCTCGCGAGCACAAGCAAAAGGAGCATTTGAAATGCCCAAAATGAAGACCAAGAGCAGCGCGAAGAAGCGTTTTCGCGTCCGTCCGGGTGGCACCGTCAAGCGCGGTCAAGCCTTCAAGCGTCACATCCTGACCAAGAAAACCACCAAGAACAAGCGCCAGCTGCGTGGTGCGGTGAATGTGCATGAGACCAACATGGGTCACATGGCGCAGATGCTGCCCTTTGCCGGCCTCTGATCAACTGACGGACAAGGAGAAAACACATGCCTCGCGTCAAACGTGGTGTAACCGCCCGTGCTCGTCACAAGAAAGTGCTGGCCCTGGCCAAGGGTTTCCGTGGCCGCCGCAAGAACGTCTATCGCGTCGCCAAACAGGCGGTGATGAAGGCGAGCCAGTACGCTTACCGTGACCGCCGCAACAAGAAGCGCGACTTCCGTCGCCTGTGGATCGCCCGTATCAACGCCGCCGCGCGTGAATGCGGCATCACCTACAGCCAGTTCATCAACGGCATGAACAAGGCCGGGATCACGCTGGACCGCAAGGTTCTGGCCGACATCGCCGTGCACGACAAGGCCGCTTTTGCCGGCATCGTGGAGCAGGCCAAGGCCAAGCTGGCCTGATTCCGGCGCCGCCCGCATACTACGTTTTCAATAGCTGGTTGCGCAGGCGGTTCAAGGGGTTGAGGCCGATTAGGCTTCAATCCCTTTTTCATTTTCAAAAGACGTTCCCGCCGCTGCACCGATGAGTACCGCCACCGCCTCCGAAGACCTTCGCGACCTGGTTCAAAGCGCCAGCGACAGCTTTGCCCGTGCCACCACGCCGGCCGATCTGGAGAACGCCAAGGCGCAGTTCCTCGGCAAGGCCGGCCGCGTGACCGAGCTGATGAAAGGCATGGCCGCCCTGAGCGTGGACGAGAAGAAGACCCGCGGCGCCGCCATCAACCAGGCCAAGCAGGCCATCGAGGCGGCCCTGAACGCGCGCCGCCAGGCCTTGGCCGATGCCGAGCTGGAGCGCCAGCTGCAGGCCGAGGCACTGGACGTGACGCTGCCCGGCCGCGCGCGCGGGCAGGGCGGGTTGCACCCCGTCAGCCTGGCGTGGGAGCGCATCGAGCAGATCTTCGGCAGCATGGGCTTCGACGTGGGCGACGGCCCGGAGATCGAGAACGACTGGTTCAACTTCACCGCGCTGAACAACCCGCCCAACCACCCGGCGCGCTCGATGCAGGACACCTTCTACGTCGACATGAACGACGACGAGGGCCATCCGTACTGCCTGCGCACGCACACCAGCCCGATGCAGATCCGCTACGCCACCGCGCACGCCAAAAAGCACGCGGCGGCGCTGGCGGCGGGCGAGATCCCCGAGGTGCGCGTCATCGTGCCCGGCCGCACCTACCGCGTCGACAACGACGCCACGCACTCGCCCATGTTCCACCAGGTCGAGGGCCTGTGGCTGGGCGAGAACGTGAGCTTCAAGGACCTGAAGGTCACCTACCTGAATTTCTGCAAGGCCTTCTTCGAGACCGACGACCTGGTGCTGCGTTTCAGGCCCAGCTACTTCCCGTTCACCGAGCCCAGCGCCGAGATCGACATCCAGTTCCAGACCGGGCCGCTGGCCGGCAAGTGGCTTGAAGTTTCCGGCTCGGGCCAGGTGCATCCGCAGGTGGTTCGCAACATGGGGCTCGACCCGGAGCGCTTCATCGGCTTCGCCTTCGGCTCCGGCATCGACCGCCTGGCCATGCTGCGCTACGGCGTGAACGACCTGCGCCTGTTCTTCGAAGGCGACGTGCGCTTTCTGTCGCAGTTCCGTTGATATGAATTCAGGAGCTGCTTGCGCTTGCCACATATGGATTTCAGTATAAAAACTATTTGAAATCGTTTGTGGAAAAGCGCAAGCAGCTATCAAAAAGTAATCTGACTCTTTGCCATGCAATTTCCTGAATCCTGGTTGCGCGAGTTCTGCAACCCGCCCCTGACCACCGAACAACTCGCCGACGTGCTGACCATGGGCGGGTTCGAGGTGGAAGAGGTGCGCCCGGTGGCGCCGCCGTTCACCCAGGTGGTGGTCGGCGAGATCAAGCAGGCCGAGCAGCACCCCAACGCCGACCGCCTGCGCGTGTGCCAAGTCGACGTGGGGCAGGGCAGCTTGCTGAACATCGTGTGCGGCGCGCCCAACGCCCGCGTCGGCATCAAGGTGCCGTGCGCGCTGGTGGGGGCCGAGTTGCCGCCGGGCGAAGATGGCAAACCTTTCGCCATCAAGCTGGGCAAGCTGCGCGGCGTGGAAAGCCAGGGCATGCTGTGCTCGGCGCGCGAGCTGCAACTGTCCGACGACCATGGCGGCCTGCTGGAGCTGCCCGCCGATACCCCCGTGGGCCAGAACATCCGCGACACGCTGCGGCTGGACGATGCCGTGTTCACCCTCAAGCTCACGCCCAACCTGGGCCACGTGCTCAGCGTCTACGGCGTGGCGCGCGAGCTGTCGGCGCTGACGAACACGCCGCTGACCACGCCCGCCATCGCGCCGGTGGCGATGGGTTCGTCCAGGGTGCTGCCCGTCAAGGTCAGCGCGCCCGACCTGTGCGGCCGCTTCTCCGGCCGCGTGATCGAGAACGTCAACACGCAGGCGGCCACGCCGGCCTGGATGGTCGACCGCCTGGCCCGCTGCGGCCAGCGCAGCGTGACGGCGCTGGTCGACATCTCGAACTACGTGATGTTCGAGTACGGCCGCCCGTCGCACATCTTCGACCTCGACAAGATCCACGGCGCGCTGGACGTGCGCTGGGGCCGGGCGGGCGAACAGCTCAAGCTGCTGAACGGCAACACCGTCACCGTCGACGAGACGGTGGGCGTGATCGCCGACGACCGCGAGGTCGAATCGCTGGCCGGCATCATGGGCGGCGACGCCACGGCCGTGTCGGACGACACGAAGCACGTCTACGTCGAAGCCGCCTTCTGGTGGCCTGACGCGGTGGCCGGCCGTTCGCGCCGCTTCAACTTCTCCACCGACGCGGGCCACCGCTTCGAGCGCGGCGTCGATCCTGATCTGACGGTGGCGCACATCGAGCGCATCAGCCAGCTCATCGTCGACATCTGCGGCACGCCCGCCACCGTGTGCGGCCCCATCGACGACCAGCAACCGGCCATGCCGCAGCCCGCGCCCGTCACGCTGCGCGTGGCGCGCGCGGCCAAGGTCATCGGCATGCCGCTCACGCAGGCGCAGTGCGCCGACGTGTTCCGCCGCCTGGGCCTGCCCGTGAGCGAAGGCGAGGGCACGGTCACCGTGACCCCGCCCGCCTACCGCTTCGATCTGCGCATCGAGGAAGACCTGATCGAAGAGGTGGCGCGCCTGGTGGGTTACCAGAACCTGCCCGAAGCCGCGCCGCTGGCGCCCATCGTGCCGCGCGTGCGGTCCGAATCGCGGCGCGGCGCGTTCGCCGTTCGCCGTGCGCTGGCCGGCCTGGGTTATCTGGAGACGATCAACTTCAGCTTCGTGGATGAAGCCTGGGAGCGCGACCTGGCCGGCAACCCTGATCCGGTGCGCCTGCTCAACCCCATCGCCAGCCAGATGAGCGTGATGCGCTCGTCGCTCATGGGCTCCTTGCTGCAGGTGGTGAAGCACAACACCGACCGCCGCGCCGAGCGCGTGCGCGTGTTCGAGGTCGGTCGCGTGTTCACGCGCGATGCGGCGGTGCCCGCCAGCGACAGCACCGTGCGCGGCATCGCCCAGCCCATGCGCGTGGCCGGCATGGCCTACGGGTCGGCCAGCCGCCAGGGCTGGCAGGGCAAGCAGGCGCCGGTCGACTTCTTCGACGTCAAGGGCGACGTCGAGGCGCTGCTCAGCCCACGTCAGGCGGTGTTCGAGCGCACCGAACACCCCGCGCTGCACCCCGGCCGCAGTGCCCGCGTTCTGCTGGACGGCCAAGCCATCGGCTTCGTCGGCGAACTGCACCCGCGCTGGCGCCAGCAATGGGAGCTGCCGCAGGCGCCGGTGCTGTTCGAGCTGGCGCTGGACGCCGTGATGGCGCGCCAGTTGCCACACGCCGAACCCGTATCGCGCCGCCAATCGACCGAGCGCGACATCGCCGTCGTGGTGCCGGAAGGCGTGACCCACCAACAGTTGATGCAGGCGGTGCACGCTGCGCCCAGCGAGGGCCTGCTGCGTGGCGCCACGCTGTTCGACATCTACCGCCCCAAACCGGGCGGCGAAGCCGCTGCCCACATGGCCGCGGCCGAGAAAAGCCTGGCGGTGCGGCTGGTGCTGGTCAGCGACCAGGACACGCTGACCGACGAGCGCATCGACGGCGTCGTCAAAGCCGTGGTCGAGCGCCTGCAAGCCGACCTGGGCGCGCGGCTGCGCGGCTGAGCGCAGTCGATCAACCCGGGAGACATGCATGACAGCGCAGCCCACTGATTTTCTGGCCCTGGCGGTGGACAGCCTCGAAACCTCGGCACTCACCAAGGCGCAATTGGCCGAGATGTTGTTCGAGCAGATCGGCCTGAACAAGCGCGAATCCAAGGACATGGTCGACGCCTTCTTCGACGTCATCAGTGCGGAGCTGGTGGCCGGTGGCGAGGTCAAGCTGTCGGGCTTCGGCAACTTCCAGATGCGCGTGAAAGCGCCCCGCCCAGGTCGCAACCCGCGCACCGGGGAACTGATCCCCATCGCGGCGCGTCGGGTCGTGACCTTCCACGCCAGCCAGAAGCTGAAGGATCAGCTGCAGGCAGATGCAGCACCGGGTGCGGCGCCCGACCTTGCTTGAAGTCGTCGCACGCGCAGCTTTGCATACCCCCCTGTTCAGGGGTTGACCAGGCCTGAGGCCACATGCGGTGTGGCCGGACTTTCCAACTTGCGCTAATCTAGAAAGTTCGCTGCGCAAGTTCGTGATTTTCAATGGAGAAGAATCTCCCCCCGATCCCCGCCAAACGCTACTTCACCATTGGTGAGGTGGGCGATCTGTGCGGCGTCAAACCGCACGTGCTGCGTTACTGGGAACAGGAATTCACGCAGCTGCGCCCCATGAAGCGGCGGGGCAACCGGCGCTACTACCAGCACCACGAAGTGCTCATGATCCGCCGCATTCGCGAGCTGCTGTACGACCAGGGGTTCACGATCAACGGTGCGCGCAGCAAGCTGCAGGAACTGGCGCAGCATGAGCGTGATCGCGCACGCGCCGGCGAGGTCATGCTGCATGGCGTCGACGAGTTCGACGCTGAAGAGCCGATTCCCAGCGAGTTCGGCCACAGCGTCGCGTTCGACGAACTGCAACTGATGCCCGAGCAGATCCGCGAAGTCGAGCGCGAGCTGAAGGAAATCCGCGATCTGCTCACCATCTCGCAGTGGCACGATCTGCACACGCTATAATGGCAGGCTTGTCGGCGTGTAGCGCAGCCTGGTAGCGCACTTGCATGGGGTGCAAGGGGTCGCGAGTTCGAATCCCGCCACGCCGACCATTTATATCAAGGACTTAGCTTCGTAAGGAGCTAAGTCCTTTTTTCTTTTTCTCGATTTGTGCCCAACATTGTGCCCAACACTTTGATTTGCTAGGGCACTCTGGCCGATGGCATTGCTGTTCGGGCACCTTGAAGAGCGCCGGGCAAAATCCAACATGGACTATGAGCCATAGAATGGATAAGAAAGAAGGAGAAGCGATGCAGTTTGAACAACTCAACGAAGAAAGCTACAAGGCCACCTTGGAGCGCTGGACATGGGAGGCTGATGCCAATGACGTTTTCCCTCACGAGGTAGAGCGAAAACTTCGCTGGGTCGGTGAACTTTTGTCCAACGGCGAGGGTGACCCGAACCATCGGTCGTTGGCGTATGGGGTTTTCACCGTGGGCTCAGACGTACCGGCAGCGGTATGCGAGCTGGTCATTTCTCGGAAGACAATGAACGAGCGCTGGCTGAAGCTCTTGAGCGTCATCCTCTCCCCTGAGGTGGAAGCGAAGGTTGATGCGGGGGATGTGGAGGCTATCCAAACTGCTGTCATGGCTTATCGCACTGCGGTTTCTGGTGCGTTTGATGCGCAACTTGAGCACAACGCGGATACCTTGAAGCTGTACGGGCGGAATGAAGCTATGCTAAAGTTGCTTACTACGCTACTAGCGACTCTTCAGTCATCGGGCTCCGACTTTGATGCGAAGAAGGAAGGTCGTTGGCTTGTTTTGCGATCTATTTCAACTACTACCTGAGGTTCCTATGTCATCTACACAGTACATCGCAAGGGTGAATGCACACATGCAGCTCCGTGCACAACTGTTGGCTGCGCTGGACAAGGCCATCGGTGAAGTAGGCCAGGAACACGTCGCTCTGGCGTTGATCGACAAAGTGAAGGCTGCTGCATAGTCCCTTACTGGCGCTGCCTGGAAAAGAAGCCCGCACTAGCGGGCTTTTTTATTGTGATGCGCCCATGTGTCGTGCCAGCGGGTAGGCGATCATGCGAAGGGTCTTTGCCATCAACGGGCCGTATACGACTTCCACCAGTCCAAGCAGGTCAGGCGCTACCGGGAGTTCTGACAGTTGCCTGCGAAGCCCGTGCATCACCGCGAAGTGCTCGCCACGCGACAAGGGGATCATGTCTGGAATCGTTTCAATGACGTGTGGGCGCTTCCGATGGGCGGTGACGGCCAGCGTCCATAAGTTGGGGCCTTCAAAGCCTGCGAGGTCTGCCATGGTGATCGGCGGGCAACCAAGGGTGATGTACACCAGCGCGGCTAGGACGCCATCGGTGTAGCCTGTGCACGCTTGCCCTTCCAGGCGCAGTTCTTCTTTCCAGGCGTCAATCTCGGCTCGGGTCAGGCTCATGTGGTCTCCAAGAGTTTGAGCACGGCGGCGAACCGTGTATCCGTTGCGGTCGGTGTGGGTGTCTTGCTGGTTGCCTCAAGGATCAACTTGACGGCCTGCAACCGGATGGCCGGGGAGGCGTTCTCCAACAGGTTTGCCAGCACCTCCATGGCTCGCATGCGCTGGCCCTCCAACATCGTGGCCGTGGTCTGGTGAGCGTCCCCGAGAATGGCTTGCACCTGGGCGCGGAAGTCGGGCGTCTGCGCCCACACGTTGACGGTCTGATAACTCACGCCCACGGCCTTGGCTACCTGCCGTTGAGATTGACCCGATGCAATCAGGCTTGCGGCCTGAATCTGACGTGGCGTGAGGATTGCCATGTTCGCATCCGTTCGGGTCTGTTCAACCCCGACTCAGGGATGCACCAGTCACGGGGCGCATGCTGCCCGCTGGCATCGCGTTGCATGCGCTCTTGCGTACACCCAGCACGGCTTGCACCAGCTTGCCGGATGCGTTGCGGAGGCTCCAGGCATCACCCATGCCACCACGGGGGGCGTCGGATTCTTTGGAGGGCGTCAACCGAGCGAAAGAGGATCGGCCAAGCTGTCTGAGCCCGAGCGCATTGGGTGTTGGTCGGTCAAGCGGGCTGAAACTTCGATACCCTGAGAACGCCGCAGTCTTGATGGCCAGATGACGCACTCAAAGAAAAAGCCCGCTAGCGTTTGCATAGCGGGCTTTCCTTGCCTTATGTGGCTCCCCGACCTGGGCTCGAACCAGGGACCTGCGGATTAACAGTCCGTCGCTCTACCGACTGAGCTATCGGGGAATAGCCTTGCATTATAGCCCGAATTTCACGGCATTCGAGCGCGCTGAAAAATTTCTTGGCGTGCGTTCAAGGCTGGCCGCGTTCGCAGACGAAGGTGAGGGCCACGCGTTCGTATTCGGTGGCCAGATTGGCGCGGCCCTGCAGGCCGCCGCGCGCTGGCAGGCGTTCCTTGCGCACATCGAGTGTGCGTGCGGACATGGCAACGCTGGAACAGTAGGTGATGGCTTCCTGGCGCGCCGATTCTTCGGGCGAGAGATCGCCTTCGCGCCCCGTGACGGGGCCTTCGCGATAGATGGTGCGCGCCTGCGGATGGCCACGCAAGGCTTGCGTGGCGTCGCGTTGCGCATCGCCTGGCGTGCCACTGTAGGGGTAGGGCGTGCGGCCATCGGTTGCACAGGCAGCAAGCAGCAATGCAGTCAAGGCCGCAGCAAGGGCAGGGCGAAAAGCGGTCATGTCGAATCTCTTTTTCGCGCTATTATGGGCAACACACTCCGGGGTGCCCGCACACGCGAGCTGAGATGGCTGACCGCAGCCGAACCCGTCAACTTGATCCGGTTAGCACCGGCGTAAGGAAGAGCAGCACCTTCAGCGCATCACCTCGGCATGAGGCCGAATGCGCAACAGGCAGCCCGGAGTCTTTGCATACAGACGCCACAGGAGACTGCCGATGAACGCCCCCGACAAATTCGCCCAGTTGCTCACGCTCACGCGCGAGCCGTTTCCCGCCTCGACCAAGACGTATCTCGAAGGCACGCGGCCGGACATCCGCGTGCCGGTGCGCGACATCCGCCTGACCAATGGTGCTCAGGCCAGCGTGTACGACACCTCGGGGCCCTACACCGATCCGCAGGCCGCCATCGACGTGCGGCGCGGCTTGCCGGCATTGCGCCAGCGGTGGATCGACGAGCGCGGTGACACGGAAAGCTACGAAGGCCGGCTGGCGCACATCCTGGACGACGGAGGCAAGCACGATGCGCGCGACAGCGAGCGCATCGAGCAACTGCGCCGCGAAGCCGCCGGCCTGCAACGCCAGCCGCGCCGCGCCAAGACTGGCGCCAACGTCACGCAGATGCACTACGCGCGCCAAGGCATCGTCACGCCCGAGATGGAATACATCGCCCTGCGCGAAAACGGCCGGCTGGAGTGGGCACGCGAGCACCTGGGCGACCCGAAGCGCGAGGCGCGCCGCCGCGGCAACCCCATGGGCGCCGTGATGCCCGAGGTCATCACGCCCGAATTCGTGCGCGACGAAGTGGCGCGCGGCCGCGCCATCATCCCGGCCAACATCAACCACCCGGAGATCGAGCCGATGATCATCGGCCGCAACTTCCTCGTGAAGATCAACGCCAACATCGGCAACTCGGCCGTCACCTGCAGCATCGAGGAAGAGGTTGAGAAGCTGGTGTGGTCGATCCGCTGGGGCGGCGACACGGTGATGGACCTTTCAACCGGCAAGTACATCCATACCACACGCGACTGGATCATCCGCAACTCGCCCGTGCCCATCGGCACCGTGCCGATCTACCAGGCGCTGGAGAAGGTGGGCGGCATTGCCGAAGACCTGAACTGGGCGATCTTCCGCGATACGCTGATCGAGCAGGCCGAGCAGGGCGTGGACTACTTCACCATCCACGCCGGCGTGCGCCTGCCGTTCATCCACCTGACGGCCGACCGTGTGACGGGCATCGTCAGCCGCGGCGGCTCGATCATGGCCAAGTGGTGCATCGCGCACCACCAGGAGAGCTTCCTGTACACGCACTTCGAGGAGATCTGCGAGATCATGAAGGCGTATGACGTGAGCTTCAGTCTCGGCGACGGCCTGCGGCCCGGCTGCGCATCGGACGCGAATGACGAGGCCCAGTTCGCCGAACTGCGCACGCTGGGCGAGTTGACGCAAATCGCCTGGAAGCACGACGTGCAGACCATGATTGAAGGCCCCGGCCACGTGCCCATGCACATGATCCAGGAGAACATGACGGAGCAGCTCAAGCACTGCCACGAGGCGCCGTTCTACACCCTGGGCCCGCTCACCATCGACATCGCGCCCGGCTACGACCACATCGCCAGCGCCATCGGCGCCGCCATGATCGGCTGGATGGGCACGTCGATGCTGTGCTACGTCACGCCCAAGGAGCACCTGGGCCTGCCGGATCGCGACGACGTCAAGCAGGGCATCATCGCCTACAAGATCGCCGCCCACGCCGCCGACGTCGCCAAGGGCCACCCCAGCGCCCGCGCGCGCGACGACGCGATCAGCAAGGCGCGCTTCGAATTCCGCTGGGAAGACCAGTTCAACCTGGGCCTGGACCCGGACACGGCGCGCGACTTCCACGACGAGACGCTGCCCAAGGACTGCAGCAAGACCGCGCACTTCTGCTCGATGTGCGGCCCGCACTTCTGCTCGATGAAGATCACGCAGGACGTGCGCGACTACGCCGCGAACCTGGGTGTGAGCGAGCAGGAGGCGCTGCAGCGCGGGATGGACGAGAAGTCGAAGGAGTTTGCGGCGAAGGGTGGGGAGTTTTACATCCCGATCAACAAGGCTTGATCTGGCGAAGCGCACTTCAGCCAAGATAAGCTCGATGGAAGAAACAGGCCTCCAGCCTTATCTATCTAGCGCAAGCAGCTATAAGAGAAGTAGCTATTCATGACCAAAGCCTTGCACATGGGCATCGCCGGTGCCGGCCTGCTGGGTCGGCTGCTGGCTTGGCAGTTGTCCCGGGCGGGGCATCGCGTCAGCGTGTTCGACCCGTCGAGCAGCGCGCAGCCCGTCGCGCGCAGCCAGGCGCC
>JRYL01003720.1_pt1 | contig 14179 bp, 17 predicted proteins | sample 235391 | NCBI WGS metagenome assembly JRYL01 (sample SAMN03074223, study PRJNA261481) | activated sludge metagenome | biome: Wastewater Treatment Plant; feature: Wastewater; material: Activated sludge; isolation source: activated biomass of a wastewater treatment plant treating wastewater from... ... | reverse complement strand
CCGAGATCCAGCGCCGCGCGCAGTCGCAGGCGATCGCGCAGCGCGCCGCGCTCGGGGCGGCGATCACCGCCGCACTCACTTCGGCTGGGCTTACTTCGGCTGGGCCTACTTCGGCTGGGCCAGCAGCTCCTTGACCTTCGGCTCGAGTTTCAGCATGCCGGCTGCCTTGCCGGCAGCGAGCGCGGTGGCGGCGTCCTGGCCGTCGAGCCAATAGGCCTTCAGCGCGAACAACGCCCCGACCCGGTTGCTGCTGCCACAGCTGACCAGCGTGGTCTCGCCGCCGCTCTGCTCGAGCAGTGCGGCGAACTGCTTGACGTTGGCGAGCGTCAGGCCCTTCTCGCCTTCGATCGGCAACCGCACGAACCGCAGGCCGAGTTCCTGGGCCTTCTGCTCCTCCCAGCCGGTGTCCTTCTCGGTGGCGGCCCGCAGGTGGATGACGTGTTTGACGTCGGTCTCCTTGAGCCTGGCGAACTGCTCCTGGGTCGGCTGGCCCGCCGTGAACACGCCGGCGGTCGGAGCGTGGAAGTTGGCGAGCTTCAGGGCCTCGACCTGGACCTTCTCGGGGGCAGCACCCGGGGTGGTCTCGGCGCCCTGGCAGGCATGGCCGACCAGGGACAGGGGCAGCAGGAGGGCAGCGAGCAGAAGACGACGGCTGGGCGACATGGTGCGAGCGTGCGTCGGCGGCGAGCCGTCGGCAAGCGGGAAAACCCCGACCTTGTCCACGAGGCGAGCGCTTCGCACAGTGGCCCATGGCAGTCGGCACGCTATCCTGTGGCGTCGTGGAAGCCGCCCGCCAAACCAGCCCCGAACCCGATCGACCTGCTGCCGCCGGACGCCCGCCGGTCGAACAGGTCCACGACTTCGCCCGCAAGCTGCAGCAGCCGGCCCTGTGGCCCAAGGTCGTCGACTACGTGCGCTGGCAGCGCGCCGCGCGGGCCGCGCAGGCGGCCGGCCAGGCCGTGCCGGACCTGCCCGATCTGGCGCCGCTGTCGATCAACCTCGACCTGACGACCGCCTGCAACTACGCCTGCGACCACTGCATCGACTGGGACATCCTCAACAGCAAGGTGCGGCACGCCGACGAGGAGCTGCGCGCGTCGCTGCAGAACATGGCCGAACGCGGCCTGCGCAGCGTGATCCTGATCGGCGGTGGCGAGCCGACCCTGTATCCGGGCTTCGTGGGCATGGTCGAGTTCTGCAAGCAGCTCGGCCTGGCCGTCGCGGTGGTCAGCAACGGCAGCCGCAACGACCGCATCCTGCAGGCCGCCCCGTTCTTCACCGCCGGCGACTGGGTGCGGCTGTCGCTCGACGCCGGCAGCAACGACGTCTGGCGGCGCATGCACAACCCGGCCAGCAAGACGCTGACGCTCGACGAGATCTGCGGCTGGATCGGCAAGATCAAGGCCGTGAATCCGGCTCTGCAACTCGGCTTCTCCTTCGTGGTCACCTGGCGGGGCGGCAGCCGCGGCGACGTCAAGATCGTCGAGAACATCCACGAGATGGTGGCGGCGGCGGCGCGGGCGCAGGACGCCGGTTTCGACTACATCTCGTTCAAACCGTTCCTCGAGCGGCAGGAGGACGGGGCCGAGGTCATGGACCCGGCGAAGTCCGAGGCCGAACTGCAGCAGGTCGTCGCGCGCATCGAGCAGAATCTCGCGGTGGCGCGGGCGGCGGCCAGACCGGGCTTCCGGGTGCTGGCGAGCACCAACCTGCGGGTGTTGAACGACGGCAGCTGGCAGGCCTTGTCGCGCCAGCCGAAGACCTGCCACATGCAGATGTTGCGCCAGGTGGTGACGCCGCTCGGCACGTTCAACTGCCCGGCCCATCGCGGCGTCGAGAAGGCCCAGCTCGGCGACAAGGCGCTGTGGCAGGCACCGGCGGGTGCGCAGCAGGCGACCGCCCGGCTGCTGGCCGGCTTCGACGCCAGCCACGAATGCGCGCAGGTCACCTGCCTCTACCACAGCACCAACTGGTGGCTCGAAGAACTGATCGCGGCCAGTGCGGAGCTGCCCGACGAGGCGCCCGGCGAGGAACGCCGGGACTGGTTCCTGTAGGCGTGCGCCGCCGGTCGCGACGGCGACCGACCTCGCGCTGGCGCTGGCTTCGCCCGCCGGCATAGTGGCGGCCCGATGTCGCACCCGCAGGTCGTCCGTGTCTACTGCACCTACCAGGATCCGGACTACGAGAGTCCGTGGCAATCCGTCGCGCCGCGCAACAGCACCGGCAGCGGCGTGGTGATCGGCAAACGGCAGATCCTGACCGGCGCGCACGTGGTCGCCAACGCGACGTTCGTGCAGGTGCAGCGGCAGAGCGATCCGGAGAAGGTGGTCGCCCGCGTCGCGGCGATCAGCCACGACAGCGACCTGGCGCTGCTCGAGATCGACGACCCGAAGTTCGCGCGCGGCATCGCGCCGGCGCGCATCGGCGACCTGCCGCGACTGCGCGACGCCGTGCAAGTGGTCGGCTACCCGGTCGGCGGCGAGGAGGTGTCGATCACCGAGGGCGTGGTGTCGCGCATCGAGGTGCAGCGCTACGAACACAGCCAGCGCTACCTGCTGGCGGTCACCGTCGACGCGGCGATCAACGACGGCAACAGCGGTGGGCCGGTGTTCGCGCGCGGCAAGGTGGTCGGCATCGCGTTCCAGTCGTTGCCCGACGCCGAGCTGATCGGGGAGATGGTGCCGGCCCCGGTGATCAAGCGCTTCCTCGACGGCGTGCGGCTCGGCAAGGACCCGCGCGTGCCCGGGCTCGGCATCACCACGCAGCAGCTCGAGAACCCGGCGCTGCGGGCGCACCTCGGCATGCAGCGCGGCGAATCCGGCGTGCTGGTCACCGCGGTGCAATACGGGTCGAGCGGCTGGGGCAAGCTGCAGCGCGGCGACGTGCTGATGTCGCTGGACGGCATGCGCATCGCCGACAACGGCACGGTCCGCTACCGCGGCCGCTTCCGCTGCCAGTTCGACGTCGTGGTCGGCGACCACCACGCCGGCGACCGGGTGCCCGCCCGGCTGCTGCGGGCCGGCAAGCGCCAGAACGTCGAGTTGTCGCTCGCGCCGATGCAGTGGCTGGTGCCGCGCGCCGAGTTCGAGACGATGCCGTCGTGGTTCGTGTTCGGTGGGCTGGTGTTCCAGCGGCTGACCGCGGAGTACCTGCGCAACTGGGGCGACCATTGGTGGGACAAGGCCCCCAAGGAACTGCTGCACCTGTACCACGCGGGCAACCGCCTGCCCGAACGCCAGGAAGTGGTCGTGCTCGCCCAGGTGCTCGCCGACGCGGTGAACGTCGGCTACGCGCCGTTCGCGAACGATCTGGTGGTCGGCGTCAACGGCCATCGGCCGGTCGACCTGGCCGACTTCGTGCGGGTCGTCGACGCCGCGGCTGGCGAGGTCGTGCTCGAGCTGTCGAGCGGCGGCACGCTGCTGCTCGATGCCGGGCAGGCGCGCGCGGCGCATGCGCGCATCCTCGAACGCTACCACGTGCCGGGCGACCGGTCGGTGGACCTGCCGCAACCGGCCAGGCAGCAGCGGCGCAAACGCTGAGATCGGTCAGCGCCGCAGCGCCGCACCGACCGGCACGCGGTCCGGCGGCGTCGTCCAGGCGCCGGACTCGGCGAGCGGCGTCGGCACCACCCGGCGGACGGGTTCGCGCGGGGTCGGTTCGATGCCGTGCACGGCGTGGGCGCGCAGCCAGAAGCGCGCCAACCAGTCGACGAACGGCAGCTGCTCGGGCCAGGGATCGACGGGTTGTGGGCTCAGGGCCGCGGCACTCGGGGTGCTGCCGCGGCGAGCGACCACCGGCTGGCGGCCGAACGCGATCCCTGGTCGGGCCGCGAACGCCAGTTCGCCGCGCCGCGCCGGCGCGAGGTCGCCGTACGGCGTGAAGCGCGGCAACGCCAGCAGCGCTTGCGCCTGTGCTTGGCTCGCCGCGTCGGCGGCTCGCACGATCACGCGGCCCGGTGTCACGGTGGTGCGCACGTGTTCCTTCAGCGGCCAGCGGCAGACGTCGAGCCAATGGGCCGCGAAGTCGAACGTGGTGTGCACCGGTTCGGTGGCGCCCAGGCCGGCCAGCCAGAGCTCGGCGAGGTCGCCGCGACGCAGACGTTCGCGCAGCTGCGCGAGCAGCAGCTCGAACTCGGCCAGAGCGACCTGGCGGGCGGCCGGGCTGGCCGTCGGGCCGAGGCGCAACGCCAGCAGCGTCACCGGCGCGGGGCCGGTGGGACGGCGTTCGAGCAGGCCGAGCACGGCACTGGCGCTGCTGTCGTCACGAGCCAGCAGCAGGGAGCTGCGATCGACGGCGATGCCGCGGTCGCGCAGCGATTCGCTGGCATCGCCCTCGCCGCACAGGTAGCCGCGCGGATCGCGCGGCAGCTCGGTCAGCCGGGTCGTGCGGCCGGCGCCGGCGATGTTGCCGAGTCCGGCGAGGTCCCCATGGCCGAGGTCGTCGACGACAGCCAGGAGCAGTGGCGGTCCAGCGGAAGGCACACCGGATCTTCGGTCGACGGCAATGCACGGCTGGAGGCGGTGCCGATCGCCCCGGTGTCATCGGTGATTCCGCGCGGTCGCTCGGGTACACCTGCGGCCGGTCGTCGGCGCGGAACTCCCATGGCAAGGCTCGCTCGGTGGACTGCGGTGGTCGGCGCGCTCGTCGCGCAGGCCGCGGCATTGCCTGGCCAGCAGCGATCCCCGGCGAGCGATCGCTTCAGCACGTTGTTCCCGAGTCGCGTCAAGACGTTCGTCAAGGCCGGTTACGACCCCGACGATCGGCCGACGGCGCCGGCGCAGGGCAACGACGACGGGTTCTCGGGGCAGAACGGCAGCGCGGCGTACCGCTTCCTGGACCAGGGCACCGAAGTGGCGGTGCTCGCGCACTTCGCCGGCCGGCCGGGGGTGCTCGGGCTGTTCTTCCGGAACTTCTGGAGCGATTCCGTGGGCCAGCCGCCGTGGCCCGGGGAGGACAATCGGACCCGCTTCTGGATCGACGGTGCGGTCGCCCACGACCTGCCCCTGCGCGACGTGTTCCGGCGCAGCGACGATCCGCGCGGGCAGGTGCCGCCGTTCACCGGGCCGTTCACCGGGGCGCGCGCGGGCGGGCACCTGACGCATGCCCAGTTGCGCTGGCAGCACGAGTTCGTGCTCGGCCTGGACGACGACCAGTACCGCAACGCCGGCCGCTTCCACCGCGTTGCGGCGACCCTGGCGTCGCCGGAAGGGGAGCTGCCGGTCGCCGACCTGCGCGCCTGGGAGGACATCGCCCGCCGCGCCGGGCAATGGCCGCACCGCGCCGCGCGCGTGCCGAACGTCGCGGTGTTGCCGCTCGCCGGTGGCGGAGGGCTGGGCAGCATCCTGCTGGCTGGACCACAGACCCTGCTGGAGGTGACCTGCGAAGTGCCCCAGCACGACGATTGGCGCGGTCTGCGGGCCAGGTTCACGTGGGACGGCGCCAGCCAGCCGCAGGTCGACGCGCCGTTGCGCCTGCTCGGCGCGATGGTCGAGCCGCCGCATCGTTTTGCGGTCGACAGCCTGTTGTTCGGCAACGACGCCGATCGCCGGATCACCTGCTACTTCCCGATGCACTTCGCGCAGCAGGCACGGCTCGAGTTCGTGAACCACAACCAGCAACCGGTGGCGCTGCGGGTCACCCACGCGGCGGTGCACGGGCCGCACCAGACGCCGTGGGGGCACTTCCACGCCGTCTACCGGAGCGAACAGACCGGCACCGGCGAACCGTTCGTGGGGCCGCGGTTCACCGATGCGCGCGGCACCCTGCGCATGCTGCTGCTCGAGGACAGCGTCGACAACACCGGCCGGTTGACCAACGTCACGACGACGCATCTCGAAGGCGACCTGTGCGTGCGCATCAACGGCACCCGCGGCGCCGAGCACACCTTCGACGCCAGCGAGACCGGCATCGGACGCTGGGGCTGGTACCTCACGCCGGCGGATCGACCGTTCGTGGCCGACACCTCGTTCCAGTCCGGGTTGCTGTTCGCGCCGCTCGGTCCTGGGCTCGCGGAGGCGCGGCGCATCATGGGTTCGACGTTCGTGTTCGATCCGATCCACTTCGTGTCCGGGCTCGACGTGGTGCTCGAGCACGGCATCCAGAACGACGCCAACGCCGACTACCGGATGTTGGCGTTCTGCTACGTCGAACCCGGTGCGGCGCGCCGCACGCTGGCCGAGATCGACGTCGGCAACCCGTCGTCGGCGAGTCCGCTCGGCGAACCACACCATCAGGTGCAGTTCACCGCGTGGAGCACCTACACGCGGCAGGGGCACTTCCTGCGCGACCAGTTCTACGGCACGCCAGCACTCACCGACACGGTCCGCCACGTGCGCGACCACCTGCGGTTCCTGCTCCGGCGCGACGTCGACGCCCCGCTGCAGCGTGGGCTCGGCGTCGGCCTGCGGCTCGAGCGCCTCGGCACCGGGCTGGGGGTGTGTCAGGCCGACGTCTACGTCAACGGGCAGCACGCCGGCCTGTTGCACGTGGTGACCCACAACCCGGTGTTCCCGTGGCTGGAGGGCGGCGAGTGCGAGGTCGAACTGCCGCGCGCGTTGACCGATGGCAAGGCGACGCTGCAGGTCGAACTGCGGCCGCGGCCGGCCAGCGCGCCGCTGCGGGTCGCGCGCGTGTTCGTCTACGAGTACACGAAGTGACGGTTCAGCGCGGTTCGAGGGTCAAGAACAAGCTCTCGTGGCCGAAGCGGAGCACGAACAGTTCGCGCAGCGTCGCGTCGTCGGCCGCCGCCAGGGCGGCGCGCACCGACACGTCGTCGGCGGCGGCGGCCGCGCCGAACCGCTGCGCGACCAGTGCGCGATGCCGGTCGGTCAGCGCCAGGAAACGCGCGAAGAACTTCGCCGGTTCCGGACGGCGGCGGATCGCCAGGAAGTCGATGACCTGCAGCAGCAGCCGGGTCCGCCCGCCGCTGCGCGCCGCGACGGTCTCGGCGAGTCGTCGCAGCCCCGGCACGAAACGGTCGTGCGAGGCTCGCAACAGCGGCCCGCTCGGCACGTCGCGGATGCCGGTCGCCTCGACCACCAGCACGCCGGGCGCGCCGTCGGCGAAGCGCCCGTACCAGTCGAGCACGTCGTCGGTGACCTCGCCGTCCTCGCTGGCGCGCCACGGCACCATCGCCGGCACCCAGCTGCGCGACGTGGTCGTCACCGCCCCGAGCCGGCCCGGCGCGAACAGTCGCGCGGCGGCCGCGGTCGCGGCGTCGGGCCACTGCGCTGGCGGCAGCTCGTGGCGAACGACCGCCATCGGCTCAGCGGCCCTTCTGCTTGGGCGGCTCGCGGAAGCCCTTCGGCGCGCGGCGCATCTGCCCCATCGCCTGCGGCGGTTGCTCCAGCCCCAGCGCGTACCACTGCATGTCGAAGCCCTGCATGGTCATGCGCGTGCGGTTCTGCAGGCGCAGCAGGTTCTCCTTGGTCGGCGCGTTGGTCGGGTCCTTCTTCGCGAACGTGGCCAGCACCTTCTGGGCGTCGTCGGGCCGATCGCTCTTGTGCAGCAGCCACGCGTAGGTGTTGTGCAGCAGCGCGTGCTTCTTGTTGACCGCCGCCGCGAGTTGCAGGATCTCGAACGCCCGCTTCGTGTCGCCCGACTTCCACAGGATCGACGCCAGCAGCAGCTTGGCGTCCGGCGCGCGCAGCGACGCGCCGTTCAGCAGTTCGACGGCGCGGTCCTTCTTGCCGGTGTGGTAGGCGAGCATGCCCATCTGGGCGAGCACCTGCCCCTTCAGCAGCGGCACCCACTTGCCCATCGGCAGCAGGTCTTCCAGGCTCTGCATCGCCGCGTCGAGCATGCCGGCTTCCATCTGCTTCTGGATGCGTCCCATCGCCGGCTGCAGCCGCTTGGCCATCGTGCGGGCCAGCAGGATCCACCCGACGACGAAGATCAGGACCGAGAACAGGATGGCCCAGCCCCAGCCGTAGGCCCCGAGCAGGGTGCCGGAGAAGCCGAGCAGGAGGCCGATGGCCGCACAGAGGAGGATCGAATGCACGCAGTACGCCGGAGCCGGAAAAGGAGGGCGAGCAGCGTACGGCCCCCCCTCACTCCATGCACGCCCCGCCCACCCCTGCGCATACCTCACCCGGTCCCGAATGCGCACGCCGCGACGTAAGTAGCCTTCTCGTAGCTGTTTGCGCCGCCGGACTCGCAGGCTTGTTGCAGCGACCTCGGGGCCGGGCCAGCCTGCTTCAGGCGTCCGACCAGGTGCCGACGAAGCGGTTCGCGACGTACTGTGTGAACTGCTGCGGCGCCAACAGCTTGAGTTCCCAGCCGTGCAGCGAGCCGTCGTCCTGCTTCTGGGTCAGCATGTAGTGGCGGAGGTCCGAGACCGTCGAACGGTCGCTGGTGTCGTACATCGCGTCCACCGCCCAGACCGGCGCCCCGGAGTGCACCGACAGCAGCTGCGTGCGCATCGCCAGGTGGGCCGGGGTGTACGGCCGCCAGGCGGTCACGGTGCCGAGGAAGATCGCGTCGAGGCCGTAACGTTCGCACAGCCGCACGGTCGCCTCGGTCGACAGCCGGCCGCGGCGCAGCGAGTCGCGCAACAGCTCGTTCTCGGCCGCCGTGCTCGGCAGCGGCACCACCTCGAACCGGCGCAGCTTCTGCAGTTCGGCGACGAAGGCGTCGCGCACCTTCTCGACGTCGGCCTCGACGTTGCTCTCCTGTCGGAACGGCAACACCATCACGCGCCGTACGCTGGCCAGGTCGGCCGGCTCGGCGAGGTAGCTGTTGATGCGCTTCTGCTCGGGCTGGCGTTCCCACTGGCAGCCGCCGGCGAGCAGGGCGGCGCCCGCCAACCAGGCGGTCGGCAGCCAGCGCAGCGCCCGGTTCGACCGCAGCGCGCTCATCGCCGCCCCTGCCCGTTGGCGCTGGCCTCGACCGCCCCGCCCGCCCCGGCGTCGATGGTCGCCTGCAAGGCCTCGATCTTGGCCAGCAGCGTGCTCTGCTCGAGCTGCGCCTTCTCGATGCTCAGGCTCAGGATGCGGGCCTCGAGCTCGCGCCGCCGATCGCGCAGCAGCGCCACTTCGGCCTCCGCCTGCAGCCGCTGCGCCTTCTCGCGCTCGAACGCGGTGTTGCCGTTGGCGAGCTGCGTCAGCAGGTTCTGCTTCTCGACGTTCAGGTCGTCGTAGCTGGTCTGCAGCTTGGCGAAGTTCTTGCGCAGGTCCTCGAAGTCGCGCAGCAGGTAGGTCTGCTTGGGGCCCCAGTCCATCGTCGTGTCGATGCCGGCCTTCGGCAGGATGCCCTCGTAGCCGTCGTTCGGGTCGGTCGGCTTGGGTTCCTGCAACAGGCCGGGAGTGGCGTTGCAGCCGGCCAACAGCACGCACAGTGTCGCCATGCACACACCGCGGAATCGAAGTGGGATCATCTCAGGCCTCCTGGGAGTAGACGCACTCGACGACGGCGGCCGAACCACAGCCGCAGCGGATCTCGAAGCCGGCGAGGTGATCGCCGTCGAGCAGCGGCACGACGACGATCGGGCTCTGGCCCGCATGGGCGCCGCCGCAGTCGATCTGCGCGGGCTGGCGCACGATGCGAACCGCGTCGCGGCGGATCACGCCGCGCGGTGCGTTCGCCGGCTGGCTGGTGGGTTCGGTCATGGTCGGTCGAAGGGGGGAGCGGTCAGGCGAACACGTCGACGTGGCGCCCGTCGCTCTCCTTCTTTCGGTCGGCGGCGGCCCGCGACTGAAGCGCCGATCGCATCGGGGATTTGGCGCCGGAAGCCGAGTCGCCGGCGGCGGCCTCGCCACCCTGCTGCTGCTGCTGCTGCTCCAGTGCCTGCCGGAACGCGTCGCCGTGGCCGTTTCGGCCCCCGTTGCGTTCGCCCACCGGGATCGCTCCGAAGATGCCGCCGAGGCTGCGCACGCCGTCCATCGCCTACTCCGAGGGTTTGAGTTTGAGGCGCAATCGTTCCGTGGCGCGGGTCAGGATCTGGCTCACGCGGGACTCGGTCACGCCGAGGATCCGGCCGATCTCCTTCAGGTACAGCTGCTCGTGGTAGTAGAGCACCACCACGTGCCGTTCGGTCTCCGGCAGCTCCGCGATGGCGCGGGTCAGCCGTTCGAGGCTCTCGCGGTCGTCGGCGCAGCGGCTCGGGTCGAGGCTGCTGTCGTCGGCGATCTGGCTGGCCAGCGCGCCGCCGTCGTCCTCGTCGCCGTAGCGTTCGTCGAGCGACAGCGTGCGGCAGGTGTGCAGGGCCTGCAGGTCGTCCTCGAGGTCCTGTTCGCTGCAGCCCATCGCGGTGGCCAGTTCGGCCATCGTCGGCTCGCGGTCGAGGTCGACGCGCAGCGCCGCGTTGGTGCGATCCATCTTGCGCAGGCGGTCGCGGCGGTTGCGCGGCACCGGGTCGTGTTTGCGCACCTCGTCGAGGATCGCGCCGCGGATCGCCGTGTACGCGAACGTCTTGAACGACGCGCCGCGGCCCGGATCGAACGTCGCCGCGGCGTGCATCAGGCCGACCACGCCGACCGAGTAGAAGTCGTCGCGGTCGAGCGAGCCCGGCATCGTGATCGGCAGGCGCGCGACGACGTAGCGCACCAGCGGCAGGAACTGCTCGACCAGACGGTCGCGTTCGGCCTGCGTGCGCAGCATCGTCGCAGCTCCGCCTCTCATGCGTCGTCCTCGGCCGCGGCCTGGGCGCGGCGCCGGGCTTCGTCGCGAGCGATCGCGGTCAGAACGGTGTCGACCAGCGGCGCCATCAGCAGCCACCCGCCGAGCAGCGCGATGCCACCGGCGGTGACGCTGCGCAGCAGCGCGGTGCTGCCCTCGACGCCTGCCCAGGTCGCGACCAGGAACGTGACGCCGAACGCGAGGCTGGCGACGTACGCGGTTGCGATCCTGGTCAGTTCTCGACTGCCGTTGCCGGACTTCATGCGGTTTGCCGGGAGGGTTCATCGGCATTCCAGCGTGGCAAGGTTGAGACGGATCGTCGCGAACCGCCCGCCGCACCGGCCGTTCAGCGGCTCGCGGGGCGCAGCAGCACGCCGGCGGCAAGCCCGGGGCGCTTGGGCAGTTGCGGCAGGACCGCGGCGGCGAGCGCGCGCAGGTCCTCGAGGGCAGGCGAACCTGCCTCCAGCGCCAGCGGCCGCTGCGACGTTGCACTGGCGGCCAGTTCGGTGCGGTCGGTGACCCAGCCGAGCAGTGGCGTCGGAGCGCCCAGGAAGCGTTCGGCGACGGTCGTCAACCGGCCCGCCGTGCGCATCGCCTCGTCGCGGCTGCGGACCCGGTTCACGACCAGGTGCGGAAGACGCAACTTATTGTGGTGCAGTACCTTGCAGAGCGCGTAAGCGTCGGTGATGGCGGCCAGGTCCGGGGTCGCGACGGAGATCGCGAAGTCGGCGCGCGCCAGGGTGTCGATCGTCGACGGGCCAAGGCCCGCACCGGTGTCGCAGACGACCAGGTCGTAGTCCTGGGCGAGATGGCCCACGGCGTCGATCGCCAACGCCAGTTGGCGCCGGTCGCCGAACCGGGTCGCCCCGGAGCGGGTGGTGACGACGGCGACGCCGGCCGGGCCGGCCTGCACGGCGTCCTGCGGGGCGCATTCGGCCTCGACGATGTCGTCGAGATGCCGCGTGCCACCGAGCCGCAGGTGCACGGCGACGTTGCCGCACCCCGGATCCAGGTCGGCGAGCAGCACCCGCCGGCCGGCCCGCGCGAACAGGATCGCCAGGTTGACGGCGAGCGTGGTCTTGCCGACGCCGCCCTTGGCGCCGGCGATCGCGAACCACGGCGTGGCGGGACGCCGCACCTGGGTCAACCCAGCAGCCTGGCCGAGTTCGCGGCTCATGCGTTGGCCTCCGCGCCGGCGAGGTCGAAGGCGGCGCGCGCCAGCTGCAGCCCGGTGGCCGGCACGATGTCGGCCGGGACCTCCTGGCCGACGCAGACGTGCGACAGCGGCAGGCCACGTTCGACGACCGCTGCGAGCGCTTCGCCGGGGGCGACGGTCTCGTCCCACTTGGTCAGGCACACCGCGTCGATGCCGAGCGGTTCGTAGGCGTCGAGCACGATGCGGCTGTCGCGAGCGCGGGTGCCGGCGGCGAGGCACAGCAAGGTCGCACACTCGCCGGCCTTCAGGTGGCCTTCGAGCAGCGGCATCGCGTCGCGGTCGCGCGGACTCTTGCCCGTGGTGTCGACGAACACGCGGCAGCCGCGGTGCTCGTGCAGCGCGCGGCGCAGGTCCATCGGCGTGAACGCGACCGTGAACGGCGCGTCGAGCAGGTCGGCGAAGGCGCGCAGTTGTTCGACCGCCGCGACCCGGTAGGTGTCGAGCGTGACGATCGCGATGCGTTCGCCGCGGGCGCGGGCGCGGCCAGCCAGCTTGGCGAGGGTCGTGGTCTTGCCGACGCCGGTCGGGCCGACCAGGGCGATCGTCGCGAAGCGGCCGTGCGGGTCGTCCTCGAGGCGCGCTTCGCCGCGGATCAGCCCGGCGAGCACCTTGGCGGCCAGTTCGGGCAGAGCCGGATCGCCGGGTCGCGACAGGTCGACGCGCGTGCCGAGCAGCGCGCGTTCGACGGCGCGCAGCACGTCGTCGGACAGCCCGAAGTCGGTGGCGCGGTCGGCGAGCGGGCGGAAGCCGCGCGTCCAGCGCGACAGGAACTCGCGGGTGCCGGTCTGGTCGGGGCGCGTCGCCGCGGGTGTGGTCGGGCCGTCGGCACGGGCGGCGACCACCAGATACCGCGGTGCGTTGGGCGGTCTCGACCTTGCGGGCCGGCGTGGTCTCCTGGTAGCTGAGCACGGCGGCGTTCGGGATCACACCGGCGATCGCCTCGGCCAGGAACGGCCGCAGCGTCGCGCGGGTGACCAGCACCGGGTCGCGGCCGTTCTTGGCCATCTGCGCCAGCGCAGCGGCGGTGCTGTCGACGAAGCGGCCGAGGAACCCGGCCGGCAGGTTGGCGCCGCCGTCGCTGCCGGCGACGGTGTCGGCGAGGTTGCGTTCGAGGTCGGGATCGAGGAACACCGCGTGCAAGGTGCCGGCGGCGTCGAGGTGCGGCTCGACGATCGTGCGGGCCAGACGGGCGCGGACCTGTTCGGTGAGCTGGCGGGCGTCCTTGGTGTCGACGCAGGCGTCGGCGAGCGCTTCGAGGATCGTCGGCAGGTTGCGGATCGGCACGCCTTCCTTGAGCAGGTTGGCGAGGATGCGCTGCACCTGGCCGACCGACAGCTGGTTGGGGATCAGCTCCTCGACCACCGCCGGGCTGTGCTTCTTGTGGTTGTCGAGCAGCGACTTGACGTCGTCGCGGGTCAGCAGTTCGCCGGCGACCTTCTTGAGCACCTCGGTGACGTGCGTGATCAGCACCGAGGCGGCGTCGATCACCGTGTAGCCGAGCAGTTCGGCGCGGTCCTTCTCGCTCTCGGCGATCCAACGCGCCGGCAGGCCGAACGCCGGCTCGACGGTCTCGACGCCGCCGATCGGTGCCGCGGTGCCGCTCGGGTCCATGGCCAGGAAGTGGCCGGCGCGCAGGTCGCCGCGGGCGATCTCCTGGCCGCCGAGCAGCACGCGGTAGGCGTTCGGGTCGAGCTGCACGTTGTCGCGCACGCGGATCGGCGGCACCACCAGGCCGAGCCCCTGCGCGAACTGCCGCCGCAGCGCGCGGATGTGGTCGAGCAACCCGCCGTGGCGGCCGGGTTCGACCAGACCGATCAGGCGGTAGCCGATCTCGATGCCGAGGCGGTCGACGCCGAGCAGTTCCTCGACCGGGGCATTGGCGTCCTTGTCGCCAGCCGGGGTCTCTGCGGCCGCGGCTTCGGCGGCGGCCACCTTGGCGCTGGCGGTGTCGAGGCGGCCACCGAGCAGGTACAGCGCCGCGCCGATGCCGAGGAACAACAGCGTCGGCATGCCGGGCAGCAGCGACATCACCGCGAGCACGGCCGCGACGATGCGCAGCGCCTTGGCGCTGCCGAACATCTGGTTGCCCATCTCCTGGCCGAGCCCTTCGCTGCTGGCGCCCTTGGTGACCAGGATGCCGGCCGCGGTGGAGACCAGCAGGGCCGGGATCTGGGCGACCAGGCCGTCGCCGATGGTCAGGATCGTGTAGGTCTTGAACGCCTGCCCGAGGTCCATCCTGCCGAACACCATCGACATGACCAGGCCACCGACGATGTTGATCGCGGTGATGATCAGGCCGGCGACGGCGTCGCCGCGCACGAACTTGCCGGCACCGTCCATCGCGCCGTA
>JRYL01006307.1_pt1 | contig 14228 bp, 20 predicted proteins | sample 235391 | NCBI WGS metagenome assembly JRYL01 (sample SAMN03074223, study PRJNA261481) | activated sludge metagenome | biome: Wastewater Treatment Plant; feature: Wastewater; material: Activated sludge; isolation source: activated biomass of a wastewater treatment plant treating wastewater from... ... | reverse complement strand
GTCGATCCGCTGTCGCGCCGCCAGTTCTGGCAACTGATCGAGCGCATCCGCGTGCGCCGGCCCGGCATGAGCGTGCTGGTGTCCAGCGCCTACATGGGCGAGGCGGCCGGCTTCGACTGGCTGGCGGCGATGGACGACGGCCGCGTGCTCGCCACCGGCATCGCCGGTTCGGGCAAGTCGACGACGCTGGCGTCGATGCTCGAGTTCGTCAATCGCACGATGAACAAGCACATCGTGACGATCGAGGATCCGATCGAGTTCCGCTTCGAGGACAAACGCTCGATCGTCAACCAACGCGAGATCGGCCCCGACGTGCAGAGTTTCTCGCAAGCGCTGCGGCAGGCCATGCGGCAGTCGCCGGACGTGATCCTGATCGGCGAGATGCGCGACGCCGAGACGGTCTCCGCGGCGATCCAGGCGGCCGAGACCGGCCACCTGGTGTTCTCGACGCTGCACACCGTCAACGCCGTGCAGACCGTCGAACGCATCATCTCGTTCTTCCCGCCGCACCAGCACGAACTGGTGCGCCTGCAGCTGGCGCTGAACCTGGCGGGCGTCTGTTCGCTGCGCCTGATCAAGAACAAGGAAGGCAACGGCATGGTGCCGGCGGTCGAACTGCTGATGAACACGCCGACCGTGCGCGAACTGCTCGAGCAAGGTTCGACCCGCATGCTGCCGAAGGCGCTCACCGAAGGCGCCTACTACGGCACGATGACGTTCAACCAGTCGCTGATCCGCCTGTTCCAGGCCGGCAACATCAGCCTCGAGGATGCGCTGGCGTCGTCGGACAACCCCGACGAGCTGAAGATGCAGATGCGCGGCATCACGCAGGGCTCCGGCGTGCGCTGAGCGCGGCCGACGGCCCGGTGGCGCGGAACCGCGGTCGGTCGTGTACCGGCGGCGCGCGTCCGCTACCTTGGTCGCGATGCAGCGCCTGCGCACCTTCGGCATCGTCGCGCACATCGACGCGGGCAAGACCACGTTGACCGAGCGCATCCTGTACGACGCCGGTGCCAAGGAGCGGGCCGGCAGCGTCGACGACGGCACCGCCAGCACCGATTGGCTGCCCGAGGAACGCAGCCGCGGCATCTCGATCGAGGCGGCCGCGACGCGGGTCGCCTGGGCCGGACACGAACTGCAGGTCGTCGACACCCCAGGCCACGTCGACTTCGTCGCCGAGGTCGAGCGGTGCCTCTGGGTGCTGGACGCCGTGGTCGTCGTCGTCGATGGCGTGCGCGGCGTCGAATCGCAGACCAAGACCGTCTGGGCGCAGGCCGCCGAACGCGGCTTGCCGCGGCTGCTGTTCGTCAACAAGCTGGATCGGGTCGGCGCCGACTTCGGCGCCACGGTCGACGCGCTGGCCGAGCAGTTCGAGGTCGCCGTCGCGCCGATCGTGTTGCCGCTGCACGACGAGGCCGGCCAGTTCGCCGGGCTCGGCCATGCGTTGACCGGGCAGGTGCAGTGGTTCGCCGGGGCGCCCTCGCCGGCGGATCGCCAGCGACTCGTGGTGGCCCTGCAGCGCGGCCACGAGCGCCTGCTCGAGCTGGCCGCCGATGCCGTGCCGGAGGTGATGGCGGCCGTCGTCGACGGTCGCCGGGTCGAGCCCGAGCGTCTGCTCGCCGTGTTGCGGGACGAGTTCCTGGCTGGCCGCTTGGCGCCGGTCTTCGCCGGTGCTGCCTTGCTCGACCGGGGCGTCGATTGGTTGCTCGACGGCATCGTCGCCTGGGCGCCGTCGATCGTCGAGCGGGCGCGCACCGGCATGTGGGCGACCGCCGGCGCGGGCGAGCCGGCGGCGCCGTTCGCCGGGCTGGTCTTCAAGGTCGATCACCGCGGCGAGATCTGGAACTTCCTGCGTGTCGCCCGCGGCCGTCTGCGCCCGGGTGACCTGCTCGAGCGGCAGCGCGGCGCGCGCCCGGTCGCCGTCGGTGCCGTCGGGGTGGTCCAGGCCGACCGTCGCCGCGACGTCCAGGTCGCCGGTCCGGGCGAGATCGTCGTGCTGGTCGGGGAACTGGGGCTGCGCACCGGCGACGTGTTGACGGCACCTGGTCAGTCGGTGTGGTTGCCGCCGCCGCGCTTCCCCGAGCCGGTGTTGGCGGCGGTGGTGGAGCCGGCGCGGGCCGACGACGGCGCGCAGTTGCTGCTCGCACTGCGCCAGCTGGCGGCCGACGATCCGACCCTGCGGGTCGACCACCGCGGTGGGGTGATCACGGTGCGCGGCATGGGCGAGCTGCATCTCGAGATCGTCGCCGAGCGCTTGCGGCAACGGGTCGGTGTCGAGTTCGTGCTCGGCCGGCCGCAGGTCGACCGCCGAGCCACGATCCGCGGCTCCGGGAGCGGCAGCGCCGAGTTGCGGGCCACGATCGAGGGTCGGGAGCGGCGGGTTCGCTGTGCTGTCGAGTTGGAGCGGGTGGCCGGCGACGCCAGCGCCGAAGTCGTCGACGAGGTCGGGCGCCGCGATGCCGCGAACGTGCGGTCGGGGTTGGCGATGGAGCTGAACTACGGTCTGCCGCAAGGGCCGCTGGTGGGGGCCCGTTGCCGGCTGGTCGGTCTGGAGGTCGACGGTGGCGAAGTCGCCGAGGTCGCCGCTCTGCTGGCCTCGGCGGCCGGGCGCGCGTTGGCCCAGGCGCTGGCCATGGCAGAGGTGGTCGAGCTCGAGCCGGTGGTCGCGTTCGAAGTGGCGTGCCCGGAGTCGGGATCGCAACCGGTGCTGGCCGATCTGGGGGCGCGTGAGGCCGAGGTGCACTCGGTGCATGGCGGCCGCCTCGGGGCGCGCATCGAAGGGACTGCGCCCCTGCGCCGTATGTTGGGTTACGTGACCAAGTTGCGGTCGATGACCAAGGGATTGGGCAGGGTCTCCCTACGGCCATCGGGCTGGCGCCCTCGACCCGCGCCGGCAGTCGGCTGAACGGCGGCTGAAGCGGTTTCGGCGGATTTTGTTCGCAGTGCCGCTTGACGCGTGCGGAGGTCGTCGCTACCATCTCCTCCCCACTAGCGCTCCAGGGAGCACATCTCAGATGTAACCCCTTGCCGCGCCGAAGCTTGCGCCAAAAACCGACGATGTCGGGCGCCGGCAGTGACCAGAATCACCCCGCGGACGGTCCTGCACGAGGCCGGCCTACGATCATGCAAGAGCGAATCCAAATCCGGATGGAGGCCTACGACTTCGAGGCCCTCGACCAGGCGGCTCTCGACATCGTCGAGACCTCCAAGCGTACGGGCGCGCGCGTGGCCGGCCCGGTGCCGTTGCCGACCAAGATCGAGCGCTACACGGTGCTGCGTTCGCCGCACATCGACAAGAAGAGCCGCGAGCAGTTCGAGATCCGGACCCACAAGCGGCTGATCTACATCTCGGAGCCGTCGACCAAGACGGTGGACGCTCTGAGCAAGCTCAACATGCCGGCGGGTGTCGACATCCGCATCAAGGCCTGCTGAGCGAGCCAGGCCAGCGGGGTGTGATGCCCGCTGCGAACCGAGGTTCGCAGCCGACGTCGTGATGGCCCGCCTGCCTTCCTGAACAGTTTCCGATCGTTTCTCCAAGAGCAGTTCCCCAGTCATGGTCGAAGTCAAGGTCTTCGAAGGCGGCGCAGTCAAGTCGACCCAGGTCGATGCGACGGCCTTCGGTTCGCGTGTCCTCGGGCGGACGCTCAAGGATGCGATCGTGATGTACGAGGCCAACGTCCGTGCCGGCACGGTCCAGGCCAAGACCCGCACGATGGTGCACGGCGGCAACAAGAAGCTCTGGAAGCAGAAGCACACTGGCCGCGCCCGCATGGGCACCACGAAGTCGCCGCTGTGGCGCGGTGGTGGTCGTATCCACCCGCCGGCCCCGCGCGACCACGCCTACGCGATGCCCAAGNNCGCTGCGCAACGCGATCTTCACCAAGTTCCAGGACGGCGAGGTCGCCGTCGCCACTGGCTGGCCGACCGGCAAGCCGAGCACGAAGGCTGCGCACGGCATCCTGCGCACCCTCGGCATGTCGAGCAGCGTGACGGTCGTGACGGCCGCCAACGAGACCAACCTGGTCAAGTCGCTGCGCAACGTGCCGCTCGTCGACGTGCGCACGGTCGCGGACCTGAACGCGCGCCAGGTGCTGGTGCGTCGTTACCTGGTGCTGACCCCGGACGCGCTGACCGCCGTCCAGGAACGCTTCGGCAAGAAGGAGTCGTGACCATGGCCGCCAGCAACAAGACCGCTGCCGCTCCCGCAGCTCCCAAGCAGACGGGGAACCCCGCCCAGTACTTCGACGTCGTGCGTCGGCCGGTCGTCACCGAGAAGAGCTCGGTGATGCAGGGTCTGCGCAACCAGTTCACGTTCGAAGTCTGCCCGGACGCCAACAAGTCCGAGGTCAAGAAGGCCGTCGAGACGCTGTTCTCGGTGAAGGTCGAAGCCGTCAACATGATCAGCATGCCGTCCAAGTCGCGCCGCACGTTCGGCCGACCGGGGCAGAGCAAGCCGTGGAAGAAGGCCGTCGTGACCCTGCGCAAGGGTGACTCGATCGACATCTCCTGAGCCGATCCGCCACCCCACCGGCCTCCCGATCCTCCGCCAGCACGAACCGACTCCCCGAGGAACCATGCCAGTCAAGGTCTACAAGCCAACGTCCGCCGGCCGCCGCAACTCGTCGGTCCTGGACTTCAGCCACCTGACGAAGGGCAAGCGCCGCGAGAAGAGCCTCACGGAGCGCCTGCACGACAAGGCCGGCCGCAACGCGTTGGGCCAGATCACCAGCCGTTTCCGCGGCGGTGGTGCGCGGCGCTTGTACCGCAAGGTCGACTTCCTGCGTGACAAGGACGGCGTGCCGGCCAAGGTCGCGGCGATCGAGTACGATCCGAACCGCACGGCCGACATCGCCCTGTTGCACTACGCCGACGGCGAGAAGCGCTACATCCTCGCTCCGAAGGGTCTGACGGTCGGCATGAAGGTCGTCTCCGGCGCGCGTTGCGAGCCGGACGTCGGCAACAGCATGCCGCTCGAGGCGATCCCGGTCGGTCTGCAGATCCACAACGTCGAACTGCAGCCCGGTCGCGGCGGCCAGCTCGGCCGTTCGGCCGGTGTGACCATCCAGCTGATGGCACGCGAAGGCGACTACGCGACGATCGTGCTGCCGTCCGGCGAGATGCGCAAGGTGCCCGTTCAGTGCCGCGCCACGATCGGCGAGATCGGCAATGCCGATTGGCAGAACGTGCGCTGGGGCAAGGCCGGCCGCATCCGCTACATGGGGCGCCGCCCGCACAACCGCGGCACCGCCCAGAACCCGGTGTCCCACCCGATGGGTGGTGGTGAAGGCCGCACCGGTGGTGGTCGTCACCCGTGCTCGCCGACCGGCAAGCTCGCGAAGGGCGGCAAGACCCGTCGCGGCAAGGCGGCGAGCAACAAGTTCATCCTCCGTCGTCGCTCGCCGGGCAAGCACGTCACCGTGGGCAGCGGCAGCTGATCCCGTTCCCCAGTCTCCCCACGACCCGCCTCCCCACGACCCGCGCCAACACGACACCCTCCAGGACCAAGCGATGAGCCGTAGTATCAAGAAGGGGCCCTTCGTCCACCCGAAGCTGCTCAAGAAGGTCGAAGTGCAGAACCAGAAGGGGACGCGCGATCCGATCCAGACCTGGTCGCGGGCGAGCGTGATCCTGCCCGACTTCGTCGGTCACACGTTCAACGTCCACAACGGCCGCGCGTTCCTCAAGGTCTACGTGACCGAGGACATGGTCGGCCACCGGCTGGGCGAATTCTCGCCGACGCGCACGTTCCGCGGTCACGCCAACAAGAAGGAAGCCTGAGCATCATGAGCTACGAAGTTCGTGCCGTTCACCGCGGCTGCCAGATGGGCGCCTACAAGGCTCGCCTCGTGCTGGCCCTGATCCGCGGTCGCAATGCCAGCCAGGCCCTCGACGACTTGCGCCACGACCGCCACCGGGCGTCGCGGCACATCTACAAGGTGCTGGCGTCGGCGATCGCCAACGCCCTGCAGAACCCGACCGTGCGTGCCAACCGGCTCGTCGTCAGCAAGACGTGGGCCCAGGACGGCAAGCCGCTGCCAGGTGGCATGCGCGTGCGTCCGGGTCCGCAGGGCCGGGCGATGCCGATCAAGAAGCGCACCTGCCACGTGCACATCTACGTCGCCGATCCGCAGGCCTCGGGCCTGGCAGTCGGCGCCGACGCCCAGAACGGAGGCGAGGAGTAACACCATGGGTCAGAAGGTCCACCCGACTGGGTTTCGCATCGCGATCACCGAACAGTGGCGGTCGCGCTGGTATGCCAACAAGAAGGACTTCGCGAAGAACCTGGTCGAAGATCAGAAGATTCGCAAGTTCATCCACAAGGAATGGCAGTTCGCGGCCATTCCGAAGGTCGAGATCGAGCGCACCGGCGAACTCGTCACCGTGTTCATCCACACGGCGCGGCCCGGCGTGCTGATCGGCAAGAAGGGCACCAAGGTCGACGAGTTCCGCATGGAGCTCGAGAAGCTCACCGGCAAGCCGGTGCGCATGAAGATCATCGAGATCAACCGCCCCGAGATGGAGCCGAGCCTCGTCGCCGAGGCCGTCGCCGAACAGCTCGGCAAGCGCATCAACTACCGTCGGGCCCTCAAGAAGGTCGCCGACACGTCGATCGCCGCCGGTGCCAAGGGCATCAAGATCCGCGTCTCGGGCCGCCTGCAGGGTGCCGACATGTCGCGCGTCGGCAACTTCCGCAAGGGGCGCGTGCCCTGCACGACCCTGCGCGCCCAGCTCGAATACGGTTTCGCGAAGTGCGCTACCAAGTACGGCACGATCGGTTGCAAGGTGTGGATCTTCAAGGGCGAGTACGGTCCGGGTGAGACAACGCGCGGTCTGCTGCCCGTCCGCACCCAGACGGATCGTCCGTCGTCCTGATCCCACCAGCCTTCCCAGGCTCCATCCGGCAGCCAGACTCCTTTCGGCAGCGTTTCTTCCGGCAGCTCTCCTTACGGCCCGCACAGCAGATTGAACTGAGGTAACAGCCATGATGATGCCCAAGAGAACCAAGTGGCGTAAGCAACACCGCGGTCGTATCCGTGGTGAGGCGACGCGTGGCAACGAAGTGGCATTCGGCGAATTCGGTCTCCAGTCCCTGGAGCCGGGTTGGGTGCCGGCGCGCGTCATCGAGGCCGGCCGTATCGCGATCAGCCGCAATGCCCCGGAAGCCAAGACCTGGATCCGCGTGTTCCCGCACAAGTCGGTGTCGAAGAAGCCCGCCGAGACTCGTCAGGGTACGGGCAAGGGCGACGTCGAGTTCTGGTGCGCGGTGGTCAAGCCCGGCACGATCCTCTACGAGATCGACGGGGTGACCGAAGACGCGGCGAAGACGGCCTTCAACCGCGTGGCCCACAAGCTGCCAGTCAAGGTGCGCCTGGTGCGCCGCCGTCACGCCTGATCCGCCGAACCTACCCAACGAACCAACCACGCAACCCGATCCGGCTATGAACAAGGCGATCCAGGAACTCCGCGGCAGCGATCCGAGCGACCTCAAGGCGAAGCTCGCCGACCTGCGCAAGGAGCAGTGGCAACTGCGCTTCAAGGGCCCCGAACAGGGCTCGCGTCCCACGCGTCAGCGTGAGATCCGCCGCACCATCGCGCGGATCCTGACCGTCCTCGGCGAGCGCGCAGGCGCCGCTGGCACCACGAAGTAACGTCCACCAGCGCCGGTAGCCGCATCCACCAGGCCGTCACATCCATCAGGCCGACCCCACATCCCCGACGCGTCCCATGAGCAACGAACAGAACAGCACGAGCCAGGCGGAGACCCGCAATCTGCGCAAGGTCATGCGTGGCATCGTGACTTCCAACAAGATGCAGAAGACCATCGTGGTGCAGGTCGACCGCAAGGTCCGTCACCCTGTCTACGAGAAGTTCGTGTCGCGTCGCACCAAGCTGTACGCGCACGACGAGCAAGGTGAGGCGCAGATCGGTGACACCGTCGAGGTGATGCAGACCCGTCCGCTGAGCAAGCTCAAGCGTTGGCGTCTGATCCGCGTCGTCCAGAAGGCCGTCGCCAGGTAGTCGCCCCGAGTACTCCCCCCGAGTGTCCGCCCCGCGGGCACCCGGATCGCTGCGCGGCGCAGGCGCCGAGCAGCCACCGAAGAATTCAAGTCCTAGAGACAGCAGCGCAGTCAGCAGGAGCTCACGATGATCCAGGAAATGTCGATGCTCGATGTGGCCGACAACACGGGCGCCAAGCGCGCCATGTGTGTCAAGGTCCTCGGTGGCAGCGGCCGGCGGTACGCCTCGGTCGGTGACGTCATCGTCGCCGTCGTCAAGAAGGCGCTGCCGACCGGTGAGGTGAAGGAGCACGAAGTCGTCAAGGGTGTGGTGGTGCGGACCAGCAAGGCCGTGCGCCGCGACGACGGCTCGTACATCCGCTTCGATCGCAACGCCCTGGTCGTCATCGACAAGGACGGCAATCCGCGCGGCACCCGTATCTTCGGTGCCGTCGCACGCGAACTGCGCGACCGCAACTTCATGAAGATCGTCTCCCTCGCGGAGGAGGTTGTCTGATGCTCCACAACAAGCCCAAGGCCAAGCGCAAGCCGCTGCACGTCAAGAAGGGCGACAAGGTCGTCGTCTCCTCCGGGCAGTACAAGTCCAACGAGGCCCGCGAGGTCCTCAAGGTGGATCTCGAGGCTGGCACGGTGATCGTCCAGGGTGTCAACCTGCGCTGGAAGCATCAGCGTCGTTCGCAGGAGAACCCCAAGGGCGGCCGCATCCAGATGGAGATGCCGATCCCGGCCAGCAAGGTGCTGCTGTTCAGCGAGAAGCTGGGCAAGGGCACCCGCACGAAGATCGTCGTCGACGGCGGCAAGAAGAGCCGCGTCGGCGTGAAGTGCGGCACGAAGTTCTGATCCGTATTCCCGATCCGCGATACCAGCCATGTCCACCACGCAGACCAAGGTCCAGCCGACCCTGCCGCGCCGCCTGCTCCACTACCGGGAGAAGTGCGTGCCCGCACTCCACCAGGAGCTCGGCTACGAGAACCCGATGATGATCCCGCGCCTGCTGAAGATCGTCGTCAACATGGGTGTCGGCAAGGCCGTCGAGAACAAGAACCGCCTCGAGGCCGCCACCAAGGACCTGACCGCCATCACCGGCCAGAAGCCGATGGTCCGCAAGGCCAAGTCGGCAGTGTCCGGGTTCCGGCTGCGCGAGGGTTATCCGGTCGGTGTCGCCGTCACGCTCCGCGGCGCCCGCATGTGGGAATTCCTCGATCGCCTGATCACGCTGGCGATCCCGCGCATTCGCGACTTCCGCGGTCTGCCGAACAAGCTCGACGGCCGCGGCAACTATTCGATGGGCCTCTCCGAACAGAGTGTCTTCCCCGAGATCCAACTCGACAAGGTCGAGTTCGTCCAGGGCATGGACATCACGTTCGTCACCACGGCGCCGACCGACAAGGAAGGCCTCGCGTTGATGACCCATCTCGGACTGCCATTCCGCAAGTAACGCCCGCACCGGTGTCGGGATCCAAAGACGGACCGAGCCAGCCAAGCGTCCACGCATCCCCGCCGTTACCACGAACCCGAACCGTTAGCCAAAACCTACGCTCATGGCCAAGAAGTGCTTGAGGATCAAGCAGCAGCGCAAGCCGAAGTTCTCGACGCGCCGCTACAACCGCTGCCAGATCTGTGGTCGCGCGCGCGCGTATTACCGCAAGTTCGGCATCTGCCGTTGCTGTTTCCGTCAGCTGGCGCTCCAGGGCGAGATCCCCGGCGTCCGCAAGGCTTCGTGGTAGGAGGAACAGAGTCATGATGACCGATCCTATTGCCGACATGCTCACCCGCATGCGCAACGCGCTGATGAGCGGTTCGCAGGCATGTGTAGTCCCCGGTAGCCGTCTCAAGGTTGCCATCCTCGATGCCATGAAGCGCGAAGGCTTCATCCAGGGCTACGAGGTCGGCTCCACCGGTCCGCGCAGCTCGATCCGCGTCGAGTTCCGCTTCGGGCCGGACGGCGAGCGGGTGATCACGTCCCTCAACCGATTCAGCCGACCCGGCTGCCGCCGCTACCGCGCCGTGGGCGAACTGCCCAAGATCCGTGGTGGCCTCGGCATCGCCGTGGTGTCGACCAACCAGGGCGTGCTCTCCGATCGCGAATGCCGTCAGCGTCGCGTCGGCGGCGAGGTGCTCTGCACGATCGACTGATCCACACGATCGAGACGGACGCCACGTCGTGGCCTTGGGTCGTGGCGCGATGCCACGACCGAGCCACCCTCGGCATTCCGACGAACACCGCCACGCAGCCACAACCAACCACGACCAGCCTCGCAGGGTTCACAGAGGTTCCCATGTCTCGCATCGGCAAGAAGCCAATCGATATCCCCAAGGGTGTGACCGTGTCGGTCGCCGACGGGGTTGCCACGGTCCAGGGCACCAAGGGTGCACTCACGCTCAAGCTGCGCCCCGAGGTCTCGGTAGCGGTCGACGGCGGCAAGATCGCCGTGTCCGCGTCCGGTGAAGAGCGTTTCTCGCGCGCCATGCGCGGCACGACGCGGGCGCACCTGGCCAACATGATCCAGGGCGTCACCAAGGGCTACGAGAAGAAGCTCGACATCGCCGGCGTCGGTTACGAAGCCAACCTCGAGGGTGGCAAGACGCTGGTGCTGAAGCTCGGCTTCAACAAGCCGGTGCGCTTCGCCGTCCCCGCGACGGTGACGGTCGAGTGCCCGACGCTGACCGCGATCGTGGTCAAGGGCATGGACATCCAGCAGGTTGGCGCCGATCGCTGCGTCGATCCGCAAGCTGCGCAAGCCGGAGCCTTACAAGGGCAAGGGCATCAAGTACAGCGACGAGGTCATCAAGCGCAAGGCGGGCAAGGCGTTCGCCTCCGGCGGCTAGTAGCACGAGGATCGCAGCATGAGTTCCACCAGCAAGAAGCACAGCAGTCGGCGCGGCAAGGCCACCTCGCAGCGCAACCGTTTGCGTCAGAAGACCAACCGGCCGCGGCTGTCGGTGTTCCGCAGCCTGAGCAACATCTCGTGCCAGGTCATCGACGACGTGCGTGGTCACACGCTCGCCGCCGCCTCGACCCTCGAGAAGGACCTCAAGGGTTCGCTCACCGGTCTCAACAAGACCGACGCCGCCGCGAAGGTCGGTGCCCTGCTCGCCGAACGCGCCAAGCGCGCCGGTGTCAGCCAGGTCGCCTTCGACCGCGGCGCCTACAAGTACCACGGGCGAGTCAAGGCCCTGGCCGAGGCCGCGCGCCAAGCCGGTCTGGATTTCTGATCGGCAGCCTGGAGTTCTGACATGTCGAAGAGCAAGTTCAAACTGATTCCGATCGACGAGTCGCTGGGCGCGGACGTCGAAGACGACGTGGTGGCCATCAACCGCTCCGCGGCGGTGGTCAAGGGCGGCCGGCGGTTCTCGTTCAGCGCGCTGAGCGTCGTCGGCAACCGCAACGGCCTGGTCGGCATCGGCTACGGCAAGGGGCGTGAAGTCCCGAACGCGATCGAGAAGTCCGTCAAGGACGCGCGCAAGCAGATGATGCGCGTGATCCGTCAGGGCACCTCGATCCCGCACGCCGTCGAAGGCTGGTACTGCGCGACCAAGGTGCGCCTGATCCCGGCGGCGCCTGGTACGGGCATCATCGCCGGCAAGGCGGTGCGCAAGGTCCTCGAGCGCGCCGGCATCACCGACATCCTGACCAAGAACTACGGCTCGACCAACGCCCTCAACGTCGTCAAGGCGACGATGATCGCGCTCGGCCAACTGCGCAGCCGCGAAGAGACCGTCGCGCTGCGGGGAGTGAACCTCGAATGAACCTCGCTGAAGCAAAGGCCATCGGCCTCAAGTTCCCCGAGCGCAAGCGCAAGGGCCGCGGTGTCGGCTCGGGCCTCGGCAAGACGTCGGGTCGTGGCCACAAGGGTGCCAAGGCCCGCTCCGGCTGGTCGCGCCGCATCGGCTGGGAAGGTGGCCAGATGCCGATCTACCGGCGCCTGCCCAAGGTCGGCTTCAACAACAAGAACTTCGAGAAGGTCTTCACGGTCATCAACGTGGGCGATCTCGAGGTCTTCGAGGCCGGCAGCACCGTCAACCTGGCGGCAGTCCTTGCCAAGGGTGTGACCAGCAAGGAGAAGCACAGCGACCTGTTCAAGGTGCTGGGCAACGGCGAGGTCACCAAGGCGGTCACCGTCGAAGTCGATGCGATCACCCCGAGTGCGCGCGAGAAGATCGAACGTGCTGGTGGCAAGGTCGTGATTCGCGAGAAGGCCGCCCGCCGGCCGAAGTTCGTCGCCAAGGACGGCACCAAGCGCAAGCCGGGCACGCCCCGCGTGCGTCGCGGCACCGCCAAGTGAGCGGGACCGCCAAGTGATCTTCCGCTTTCCGCTTCGGCTGCACGCCCTGTAGCATCCACGACGCATGAACCTGACGTTCGCCAACCTGTTCAAGGTCAAGGAGATCCGGACCAAGATCCTGATCACCCTGGGCCTTCTGTTGGTCTATCGGATCGGTTTCGTGATCCCGCTGCCGGGCGTCAACCACGACGAGGTCGTCAAGCCGCTGTCGGACCTCGGCGATTGGGATCGCCTGTTCGGCATGATGAACGCGCTGACCGGCGGCTCGCTGCAGAGCGCGACGCTGTTCTCGCTCGGCGTGATGCCGTACATCAGTGCGAGCATCATCTTCAGCCTGCTGACCAAGGCCGTGCCAGCGCTCGAGGCGATCTCGAAGGAAGGGGCCAGCGGCCAACGCAAGATCAACCAGTACACGCGCCTGGCGACGGTGGCGATCTGCCTGGTGCAGTCGTGGTTCGTGATCTTCGGTGCGTTGAGTGGCGAGAGCCGCCTGCTGCACGACGGTGTGCGCGATTGGTTCGGCTTGTACTGCATCGTGGTGATGGTCTCGCTGACCGCGGGCACGATGTTCGTCATGTGGCTCGGCGAGCAGATCACCGAGCACGGCATCGGCAACGGCATCTCGCTGATCATCATGGCCGGTATCGTCAGCAACCTGGCGCCGGCGCTCGGTGGCTACCTGGGCACCGGCGGGATGAGCGCCGAGGTCTGGCAGAACCTGCTGTTCTTCCTGGCGGCGTGGGGGGTGGCGGTCGTGGCCGTCGTCTACATGACGAAGGCCCAGCGCCGCATTCCGATCCAGCAGGCCAAGCACACCCGCGGCCGGCAGGTCTACGGCGGCCAGCGCCACTTCCTGCCGTTCAAGGTCAACCAGGCCGGCGTGATGCCGATCATCTTCGGCTCGGCGCTGCTGGTGATCCCGACGATGATCGGGCAGGCGATCGGCTGGAACTGGCTGGCCGACACGTTCGCCAGCCATCGCGGCTTCTGGTTCGTGACCAGCTTCACCGCGCTGATCTTCTTCTTCTCGTTCTTCTGGACGTCGATGATGTTCCAGCCGAGCGAGATCGCCAAGAACCTGCAGGAAGGCGGCTCGTTCATCCCGGGCATCCGGCCAGGCAAGCCGACCGCCGAGTTCCTCGAGGGCACGATGGTGCGCATCACCCTCGCCGGGGCAGCGTTCCTGTCGCTCGTGGCGGTGTTCCCGTCGCTGCTCGGCGTCGGCGGCAGCGGCGTCGACCAGATGCTGATCTACTTCATGTCCGGCACCTCGATCCTGATCGTGGTCGGCGTGGCCCTCGACATGGTCGAGAAGCTCAACGCCATGCTGGTGATGCGCAACTACGAAGGCTTCCTCACCGAAGGTGGGGAAGGCGACAAGGGTGCCGCCGGCACCGGGTGGGGGCGGCGCTGAGCATGGCTCTGGCAGTCCGAGCTCGCTGTGTGTTCCTTGGTGCCCCTGGCGCCGGCAAGGGTACGCAAGCCAAGAAGGTCGCCGAGGCGGCCGGTATCGCGCATGTCTCCACGGGTGACATGTTGCGCGCGCAAGTCGCTGCCGGGACCGAGCTTGGGCTGCAGGCCAAGGGCTTCATGGACGCCGGCAAGCTGGTTCCCGACCAGGTCATCATCGGCATGGTCAAGTCCCGCATCGCCGAGCCTGACGCCAGGAACGCCTGGATCCTGGACGGCTTTCCGCGTACACTGCCACAGGCTCAGGCCCTCGACAGCAGCCTGACCCCGGCAACCGCGCTCTCGCACGTGATCTATTTCAACGTGCCGGAAGCCGCGCTGGTCGGTCGTCTCACCGGTCGCCGCACCTGCGGCAAGTGTGGCGCCATCTGGCACGTCGACAACCACCCGACCAAGGTCGCTGGAGTATGCGATCTTTGCGGTGGTGCGCTCGTGCAGCGTTCGGACGATCGCG
>JRYL01001065.1_pt1 | contig 14236 bp, 12 predicted proteins | sample 235391 | NCBI WGS metagenome assembly JRYL01 (sample SAMN03074223, study PRJNA261481) | activated sludge metagenome | biome: Wastewater Treatment Plant; feature: Wastewater; material: Activated sludge; isolation source: activated biomass of a wastewater treatment plant treating wastewater from... ... | reverse complement strand
CGCGCCGGGCGGCGCGCTTGTCGCGCACCGCCACGCGCGAGGTGCCCTCGTCGCGGAACTCGAACGCATCCACGGCCCCCAGCAGCTTGCTGAGCGTGGCGTAGCCGTAGTTGCGCGGGTCGAAGCTGGCCTTGTTGCTGATCTGCGTACCGACCTCGCCCACGCGCGCCCAGCCCGCTTCGTCCTGCACCGCATGCACGGCGTCGCGCAGCAGGTTCATCAGCGCCGTGTCCTGCCGCAGTTGCGAGGTCGGCACGCGCACGCGGCGCGCCGCCGGTGCGGGTGCGGACGCGGGTGCGCCCGCACCGTCGGGCTTCGGTTTGCCTTCGGCCGCGGCGGTGGGCAGCCCCGCCCTGTCGCCCTCGGCTTCGGCGTGCGCCTCGGCCAGTGCCTCCAGGTACAGGAAACGCGAGCACGCGTTGACGAACGGCCTGGGCGTCTGCGCCGCGCCGAAGCCGTACACCGCCGCGCCCTTGGCGCGCAGGTGCATCACCAGCGGCGTGAAGTCGGCGTCGGACGAGACGATGCCGAACGCATCGGGCCGCTCGGTGTAGAGCAACTCCATCGCATCCACCGTCATCGCCATGTCGCTGGCGTTCTTGCGCTTGGAATAGTCGAACTGCTGCATCGGCCGGATGGCGAACTCCAGCAACCGCTCCTGCCAGCCGTTCAGCCCCGACTTGGTCCAGTTGCCATACGCGCGGCGGATGTTGATCACGCCCAGCGTCGACAGCTCGGTCAGGATCTCGTCGATCAGATCGGCCGGCGCGTTGTCGGCGTCGATGAGGAGGGCGATGCGGGGTTGGGGAGATTCCATGTGGATCACATGAGTTCGAATGGTGTTAGCACGCCGCAAATCGCTCGCTCGCGATCAAGCACAACCCAAATAGTCGGCGAAGAATCCGCCAGTTGCTCAATAAGTTCGTCCGCGCGTTGATCCAACTTCGCGATTGGCGCATCGATCAGCCGGAGTTTGTCACCTGCATCCTTGATCCGGAGACCTAGTTTTTTCGATCGGCTGCCAGCGTCACAAAGATAGCGAGCAAGTGCCAGCTCCGAAACGAGTTTCCATTGCCCCTCTATGGACATCGGGAGATAAGTAAAAGAATGGGTGAGCATGAGCTGTCTAGCGAACGCGACAGGTTGCCACTCCTCGACGACGATGGGCGACTTCACCATAAGGTCTTTGACCAACGGCCTCCTGCCTTGTGAATCGCTCATGAGTGCCTCTTCCAAGCCAATACATAGTTCAATTGCGGCAACCGTTGCATGTCGAGCGTAGGCTCCTGTGTGCATTGCGTCATTGCGTGCGCGGCGTACTGTTTCGTATAACGCGTCAAACGAACTGAAGTACTCGGGAGCAGTGCCCGACATCTCAGACAATACGGTTGAGGCACTTGCGAGTTCCCTAAGCACTGCGCCGTACTTGCCCAGATTTTCTTGCCGCTTGGATAGCTGCAGTCCAAGCGCTTCAAGTGCAAAGCAAACCTGAAGGAACCCTTCCGCATCGGCCAGAGCAGCGTAGCGGGCGGCGCGTAATTCATCCCTATGGAAGATCGCTTGATGCCATGGAAGCGTCATTTGTTGAATCGCCAAACGAGCGCTTCCCCACCCCGCAACGGCTTCACCACCGCCTCGCCGAACGCCACCTCGTCGGGCACCATCCACTTCTCTTTTCGTAGCGTGATGCGCCCGCTGTTCCTGGGCAAACCGTAGAAATCGGCCCCGAAGAACGACGCGAAGCCCTCCAGCTTGTCCAGCGCGCCCGCGGCCTCGAAGGCTTCGGCGTACAGCTCCAGCGCCGTCAGCGCGGTGTAGCAGCCGGCGCAGCCGCACGGGTGTTCCTTCAGGTGTGCGGGGTGCGGCGCCGAGTCGGTGCCGAGGAAGAACTTGGGGCTGCCGCTGGTGGCGGCCTGCACCAGCGCTTGGCGGTGCACTTCCCGCTTGAGCACGGGCAGGCAGTAGTAGTGCGGGCGGATGCCGCCGAGGAAGATGGCGTTACGGTTGTAGAGCAGGTGGTGCGCGGTGATGGTGGCCGCCGTGTGCGCGTCGGCATCCGCCACGTACTGCGCGGCCTCCTTCGTGGTGATGTGCTCGAACACGACCTTCAGTTCCGGGAAGTCCTTGCGCAGCGGCGCCATCACGCGGTCGATGAACACGGCCTCGCGGTCGAACAGGTCGATCTCGGAATCGGTCACCTCGCCGTGCACCAGCAGCTTGAGGCCGGCACGCTGCATGGCTTCGAGCGTCTTGTACGTCTTGCGGATGTCGGTGACGCCGGCATCGCTGTTGGTGGTGGCGCCGGCGGGGTAAAGCTTGAGGGCGACGATACCGGCCTCGGCCGCGCGGGCGATTTCATCCGGCGGCGTGACGTCGGTCAGGTACAGCGTCATCAAGGGCTCAAACGCCATTCCTGCAGGCACCGCCTGCGCAATTCGCTCTTTATACGATAGCGCCTGCGCCGTGGTGGTGACCGGTGGGCGCAGGTTCGGCATGATGATGGCGCGGCCGAACTGTGTCGCCGTGTGCGGCACCACCGAGGCCAGCGCGGCGCCGTCGCGCACATGCAGGTGCCAGTCGTCGGGGCGGGTGATGGTGAGGGTTTCGGAGGCAGAAGCGATCATGCACCGATTGTCCCACCGGTGCCTCCACCAACAGAAAAGGCCATCGCTGCAGGACGATGGCCTTTCTTGTGTTCGCGTGGCCTCGGAGCAGGCCCTCCTGGAACGCCGTGGCCGGACCTGCGCCGGCCACCAGCGTTGTCCCCCTCAGGGGGAAGGCGCGCCAGCGCCACAGGGGGAGGGTCAGTTTCTCCAGGCGCCCGGCGTCCACACCCAGGTGTTGCTGGAGGTGTTGTAGGCCCAGTAGCCCGGCACCCAGTACGCCGTGGCATGGGGCGCGTTGCCCATGGTCTCGGCCTGCGGGGCCGGGATGGCGGGTGCCGCACCCTGGATCCAGCGGCCCGGCTGCCACACCCAGCGCACGCCGTCCCAGGCCCAGTAGCCGGTCAGCCAGCTGTAGCCCGCGCCGGGCGACACGCCGCGCTGCTCGTTGATGGGGCCGGGCATGGTGCGCACGTTGGCCGGTGCGGCGGCCACGGGCTGCTGCACCACCACGGCGGGCGCGGTGGGGCGCTCGACGACGACTTCGCGCGTGCGGGTCACGCAGCCGGTCAGCGCGGCCAGGGTGACGATGGCGCCCAGGGTGGCAACGCCTTTGACGGACACGGGTTGGTTGCTCTTCAACATTTTTCGCTCCTTGTCTTGGATGGCGCGGCCGCCGAAAAAGCGAAGCCGCTGAAGCGATATTGAAAAGCGCCGGCTGCGCCGCCGTTGCGGGCAGCCTTCCTTGCGCCGTGAAGGACGGCACCTTCACGCCACGTAGCACAACAGGCCGGCACGCCGACCGATGTGAGCGATTGCTTACGGCTCCGCGCAAGGCCGCTCGGCACAGCGCGGCTTCGACAACCTCAGGCCGTGTAGTCGCCGCTGGCCTCGGGCTGGAACTCGATGGCGCGCACTTCCAGCGCCCCCTCCTTGCCGTCGATGCCGCGCCAGCGCGCCACCTCGCCGGCGCGCAGGCCCAGCAGCGCCGTGCCCAGGGGCGACAGCACCGAGATCATTCCCTGCGCGGCATCGGCGTCGGCCGGGTAGACCAGGGTCACGCTGCGCTCGGCACCGCCCGCCGCGTCGGCCACGCGCAGCTTGGAATACATGGTGACGATGTCGCCGGCGATCTCCTGCGGGCGCACCACCTCGGCAGCGTCGATCAGGTCCGACAGTTCCTCGGCCTGCGCCGCGGCGGCGGCGTCGGCCGACTGGCGGCGCAGCATGTTGAAGATGCGCACGTGGTCCAGGTCGGTGATGGTGCGGTTGAAATCGTTGGCGGTCATGGCAGTCTCCTGCGAAAAAGGGGTTGTCTGTGCGGTGCTGGCCGGCGGGCGGGGCAGCCGCCACGGCGTGGAATCAAGCGGATGCGCGGCGCGCCGGTGCGGTGCCCGACGATCCGGGCAGCGCTCAATCAGAGGTCGGGGGGATCGTCGGGCTCAGGAGAGTGCGGCCAGCAGGCCGGCACGGCGGGCGTGGTGCGCCCGCGCTGGCGTTCGACGGATCGTGCGCACGCACGCCGTGGCCCCGGCCGTGGGGGCCGATGTGGCGCGCGACAGGACGCGCGCGGGGCAGGCAGGGATGGCGTGCATGGGCCGGATGATACCGCCCCGGCCCCGAAAAGGCCAATGGCCACCGCGGCACCGGGCCGGATCGCCCGGGCGGCAGGCGCGGCCCGGCTTTCAGGGTTTCCATGCACCCGGCGGCGCCGGGCGGCGCGCCCGCCGGGGTGCGGGGCGCTTAAGATAGCGGGCGCGGCTGCACAGGCCGCGTTTTTTGTTGCCGCGTTCGCTCCGAGCCGTTTCCCTCATGTCTTCCCCGCCCACACCCGATCAGCCCGCTGCCCCGGCACCGGCTGACGCCCCGACACGCGTGCCGCTGGCCATCGAGGACTGGCTGACGGTGATCATCATGGCGCTGCTGGCGCTGATTACCTTCGCCAACGTGCTGGTGCGCTATTTCACCAATGTATCGTTCGCGTGGACGGAAGAGGTGTCGGTGTTCCTGATGATCGTGCTGGCCATGGTGGCCGGTTCGGCCGCGGTGGCGCGCAACCGGCACATCCGCATCGAATTCTTTGCCGACAGCGGCCCCGAGAAGCGCCAGCGCACGCTGGCCCAGTTCGGCGCAGGGCTGGTGGCGCTGCTGTTCGCGCTGCTGGCCGTGCTGTCGGCGCGCGTGCTGTGGGACGACGTGCAGTACGGCGAAACCTCGCCCGGCATCGGCGTGCCGCAGTGGTGGTACACGATGTGGCTGCCGATCCTCAGCGTGGCCATCATGGGCCGCGCCATCGGCCTGATGCTGCGCGGCGGCCGCGCCGCGGCCGACAGCGTCGATCTGCCCACCTCGCCCGAGGTGCGTGCCGAGGAGCATGCGCCATGATCGCCACGCTGCTCTTTGCGCTTTTCATCATCACCATGCTGATGGGCGTGCCCATCGGTGCCTCGCTGGGCCTGGCCGGCGCGGCGGCCATTGCGCTGGCGAATGCCCAGGCGCCGTGGTTCGGCCTGCTGGCGGTGCCGCAGAACTTCTACGCCGGCCTGGGCAAGTACCCGCTGCTGGCCATCCCGATGTTCGTGCTGGTCGGCTCGATCTTCGACCGCTCGGGCGTGGCGCTGCGGCTGGTCAACTTCGCCATCGCGCTGGTGGGGCGCGGGCCGGGCATGCTGCCGCTGGTGGCGATCGCGGTGGCGATGTTCCTGGGCGGCATCTCGGGCTCCGGCCCGGCCAACGCGGCGGCCGTGGGCGGCGTGATGATCGCCGCCATGCACCGCGCCGGCTACCCGGCGCCCTATTCGGCCAGCGTGGTGGGCGCGGCGGCGGCCACCGATATCCTGATCCCGCCCTCGGTCGCCTTCATCGTGTATTCGGTGCTGGTACCGGGCGCGTCGGTGCCGGCGCTGTTCGCCGCCGGCATGGTGCCGGGCGTGCTGGCCGGGCTGGCGCTGATCATTCCGGCCGTGTGGATGGCGCGCCGCCACGGCATGGGCCACCTCGAATCGGGCCTGCCGCGCCCGCCGCTGCTCAAGAGCTTCGTCGAAGCCATCTGGGGCCTGGCCGCGCCGGTGCTGATTCTGGGCGGCATGCGGATGGGCTGGTTCACGCCCACCGAGGCGGCCGTGGTGGCCGTGTTCTACGGCCTGTTCGTCGGCATGTTCGTGCACCGCACGATGACGCTGCGCGATCTGTTCCCGATCCTCAAGGAATCGGGCGAGCTGTCGGCCGTGATCCTGCTGGTGGTGTCGCTGGCGGGCATCTTCGCGTTCTCGCTCTCCACGCTGGGCGTGATCGACCCAATCACCAACGCCATCATCCACTCGGGCCTGGGCGAATACGGCGTGCTGGCGCTGCTGATGGTGATGCTGATCACGCTGGGCATGTTCCTCGACGGCATCTCGATCTTCCTGATCTTCGTGCCGATCCTGTGGCCCATCATGCAGCACTACCAGTGGGACCCGGTGTGGTTCGGCGTGCTGCTGACGCTGAAAGTGGCGCTGGGCCAGTTCACGCCGCCGCTGGCGGTCAACCTGATGGTGTCGTGCCGCATTGCCAATGTGCGCATGGAAGAAACCATCCGCTGGGTCTGGCCGATGCTGTTGGCCATGGGGCTGGTGATGGTGGCCGTCATCATCTGGCCGCAGCTGGCGCTGTGGCTGCCGCGCGTGCTGGGGTATTGATTTTCAAGTGTTTTCGGCCTGTAGCGCCCATCTGGCGGGCGCAAGCAGCTCTTTTTTTCATAGTGAACCGCAAGGAGACTGAACCCATGAAACTTCGCCGCACTCTGCTCACCCTGGCCGCCGCCGCCACCGCGCTGGCCGCCACCACCTTCTCGCTGCCGGCCGCCGCGCAGAACTACAAGTCCGAATACCGCATGTCGCTGGTCGTCGGCCCGGCCTTCCCGTGGGGCAAGGGCGGCGAGATCTGGGCCAACAAGGTCAAGGAAAAGACCAACGGCCGCATCAACATCAAGCTGTATCCCGGCGTGTCGCTGATCCAGGGCGACCAGACGCGCGAGTTCAGCGCGCTGCGCCAGGGCGTGATCGACATGGCGGTGGGCTCCACCATCAACTGGTCGCCGCAGGTGCGCCAGCTCAACCTGTTCTCGCTGCCCTTCCTGATGCCCGACTACGCCGCCATCGACGCGCTGACCACGGGCGACGTCGGCAAGCAGATGTTCACCATCCTCGAGAAGGCCGGCGTGGTGCCCCTGGCCTGGGGCCTGAACGGCTACCGCGAGCTGAGCAACTCCAAGCACCCCATCAAGTCGCCCGCCGACCTGAAGGGCCTGAAGATCCGCGTCGTCGGCTCGCCGCTGTTCCTGGAGACCTTCACCGCCCTGGGCGCCAACCCGACGCAGATGAGCTGGGCCGACGCCCAGCCCGCGCTGGCCAGCGGTGCCGTGGACGGGCAGGAAAACCCCATGAGCATCTTCACCGCCGCCAAGCTGCACACCGTGGGCCAGAAGCACCTGACGATGTGGGGCTACATCGCCGACCCGCTGGTGTTCGTGGTGAACAAGCAGGTGTGGGAGTCGTGGACGCCGGCCGACCGCGAGCTGGTGCGCCAGGCCGCCATCGAGGCCGGCCAGGAGCAGATCGCCATTGCGCGCAAGGGCCTCATCGAGCCCGGCCAGCCGCTGCTGAAGGACATCGCCGCCATGGGCGTGCAGATCACGCACCTGAGCCCGGCCGAGCGCGACGCCTTCGTCAAGGCCACGCGCCCGGTGTACGACAAGTGGAAGAACCAGATCGGCGCCGACCTGGTGAACCAGGCCGAGAAGGCTATCGCGGCGCGCAAGAAGTAAGGCCCGCGCCAGCGCCGCACGAAGCCCCGCGATGCGGGGCTTTTTTTTGGTTCCGGCGCCAGTCGCCACGGTCGCCATTGCCACACATACTCCACACATGACACTCCGCCAGCGCCCTACGGATGGGCGCTGACTACATATACTCCCCTGCATCATGAAAAAAGACGGCCGGGGCCGTCTTGTGCGCGGTGTGCGGGCGCCGCCGCTCAGTGCTGCAGGATCTTGCTGAGGAAATCCTTGGTGCGCGGCTGGCGGCCTTCGGGGTTGCCGAAGAACTCGTCCTTGCTGCAGTCTTCCAGCACCTTGCCGCCGACGTCGATGAACACCACGCGGTTGGCCACCTTGCGGGCAAAGCCCATCTCGTGCGTGACCACCATCATCGTCATGCCCTCGCGCGCCAGCGTGACCATGACGTCGAGCACTTCGCCCACCATCTCGGGGTCGAGTGCGGAGGTGGGTTCGTCGAACAGCATCACGATCGGGTCCATGCTGAGCGCGCGGGCGATCGCCACGCGCTGCTGCTGGCCGCCCGACAGCTGGCCGGGGAACTTGTCCTTGTGCGCCATCAGGCCCACGCGGTCGAGCATCTTCAGCCCGCGCGCGCGGGCCTCGTCCGGCGAGCGGCCGAGCACCTTGACCTGCGCGATGGTCAGGTTCTCGGTCACGCTCAGGTGCGGAAACAGCTCGAAGTGCTGGAACACCATGCCCACCTTGCTGCGCAGCTTGGGCAGGTCGGTTTTGGGGTCGGTCACGTCGATGCCGTTGACGACGATCTGGCCCTGCTGCACCGGCTCGAGCGCGTTGATGGTCTTGATCAGCGTCGATTTGCCCGAGCCCGAGGGCCCGCAGATCACCACCACGTCGCCCTTGTCGACATGACCGTTGACGTTGTTCAGCACCTGCACCGGGCCGTACCACTTCGACACGTTGGTGAGCTTGATCATGGGTTCGGACATTTCTCTCTCCTTCAAGCGGCAGACTGCCGCGCGAAACAAGGCGTGATTCAAAAGGCCGCGGCGCAGGCCATGCGAGGAACGCCGTGCCCCCAACTCCACCGGGCACTGGCGTTGTCCCTCCTCCCGCAGGAGAGGGGGGAAGGCGCGCAGCGACTCAGGGGGGTGTTCATCTGATGATGGCTATTCTTTTGTGCAGGCGCTTCACGAACCACGACAGCGAGAAGCAGATGATGAAGTACAGCACCGCGGCGGCGATGTACATCTCGGTCGGGCGGCCGAAGTTCTTGCCGGCCGTGTCGAAGCCCTTGAGCAGGTCGTAGGCGCCGATGGCGTAGACCAGCGAGGTGTCCTGGAACAGGATGATGGTCTGCGTCAGCAGCACCGGCAGCATGTTGCGGAAGGCCTGCGGCAGGATCACCAGCTTCATGTTCTGCCCGTAGCTCATGCCCAGCGCCTGGCCGGCGAACACCTGGCCGCGCGGGATCGACTGGATGCCGGCGCGCATGATCTCGCTGAAGTAGGCCGCCTCGAAGGCGATGAAGGTGATGATGGCCGAATACTCGGCGCCGATGGGCCGCCCGATGATGAAGGGCACCAGCAGGAAGAACCACAGGATCACCATCACCAGCGGAATGCTGCGCATGCCGTTGACGTAGATCGAGGCCGGCACGTCCAGCCACTTCTTGCCCGACAGGCGCATCAGCGCCAGGATGGTGCCGAAGAAGATGCCGCCGGCCGTGGCGATGATGGTGAGCACGATGCTGAACCACAGGCCCTTGAGGATGAAGCCCTGGATCAGCGACCAGTTGAAGACCGAGAAGTCGAGGTTCAGCATGGTCAGTGGCCTCCTGCGCCGGTGCCGGCGGCCACGAAGCCGGGCACGCGCGAGCGCTTCTCGATGAAGGCCATGATGCGGTTGATGACCAGCGCCGAGATGACGTAGAGCACCGTGACGGCCAGGTAGATCTCGATCGGGCGCGAGGTCTCCTCGCCCACCTGCATGGCGTACTGCGTCAGTTCGGGGATCGACACCGCGAACGCCACCGACGAGTTCTTGAAGATGTTCATCGACTCGCTGGTCAGCGGCGGGATGATGATGCGGTAGGCCATCGGCAGGATGACGTGGCGGTAGTACTGCGGCGTGGTCAGGCCCAGCGCCATGCCGGCGTAGCGCTGGCCGCGCGGCAGCGCCTGGATGCCGGCGCGCAGCTGCTCGGCGATGCGCGCCGAGGTGAACAGCCCGAGCGCGATCACCACCAGGATGAACGGCGGCAGCGCGCGCATGGCCGGGATCAGCGCCGGCACCACGTGGTACCACAGGAAGATCTGCACCAGCAGCGGGATGTTGCGAAACAGCTCGACCCAGGCGTTGCCGAAGCGCACCAGCCACGGGCTGTCGGGCAGCGTGCGGATGACGCCGACGACCGAGCCCACCACCAGCGCGATCAGCAGCGCCGTGAGCGAGACGGACACCGTCCAGCCCCAGGCGCTGAAGATCCAGTTCAGGTACGTGATGTCGCGCCCCTCCCCCAGGCAGCCCGACACCACGTCGCCGGTCAGGGTGTCCTTGCAGAACACCGTCCAGTCCATGTTCAGCATTGCGCTATTCCTCCATCCCCCGTCGTGCGAGCGCGTGTTGATGGTGCGCTCTTTATAACGAAAACGCCCGCCTTGGTGCGGGCGGGCGTTGGTGGCCTTCAGCCTGCACGGGACGCAGGCTTACTTCTTGGCGTAGTCTTCCATCGGCTTGTCGTTGGGGTTGTCCCACGCCGCCTTGGTGCTGGCCGACAGCGGCATGTTCAGCGACACGTTGGCCGGCGGAATCGGCTGCATGAACCACTTGTCGTACAGCTTGGCCAGCGAGCCGTCCTTGATCTGGCGCTTGATCGAGTTGTCGATCGCTTCCTTCATCTTCGGGTCGTCCTTGCGCAGCATGCAGGCGATCGGCTCCACGCTCAGCACCTCGCCGACGATGGCGAAGTCCTTCGGGTTGCGCGCGCGCGAGATGTTGGCCGCCAGGATGGAGCCATCCATCACGAAGGCATCGGCACGGCCGGATTCGAGCAGCAGGAAGCTGTCGGCGTGGTCCTTGCCCTGCACCGTCTTGAAGTCGATGTTGGCACCGCGCTCGTGGCGGCGCAGGTGCTGCACGCTGGTGGTGCCGGTGGTCACGGCCACGGTCTTGCCGTTCAGGTCGGCCACCGACTTGATGCCCGAGTTGGCCTTGGTGGCGATGCGCACTTCTTCCACGTAGGTGGTGACGGCGAAGGCCACGTCCTTGGCGCGGGCCACGTTGTTGGTGGTGGAGCCGCACTCGAAGTCGATGGTGCCGTTCTGCAGCAGCGGAATGCGGTTCTGCGAGGTGATGACCTGGTAGTTGATCTTCAGGTTGGGGTTGCCGGTGACCTTCTTCAGGTCGTCGACGATGCGCTCGGCCATCTCGGTGTGGAAGCCGACGTACTTGCCGCCGCCGATGGTGAAACCCAGGCCCGACGAATCACGCACGCCCAGGTTGACGGTGCCGCTGGACTTGATCTTGGCCAGCGTGTCGTTGAGCTGCGCGAAGGCGGTGCCGGAGGCCAGGGAAACCGTCAGTGCCGCCAGGGCGACGATGTGCTTTTCATGAGAATGACTCCTGTGTGAATGCGGCGCGAAGCCCCGTGGAAGATGCTGAAAGAACGGCATTCTACGGACGTGCGGCCACAGGATAAACCCTTGGTCGCGCCGCCGGGCACTTTGCTTTTCATAGCTGCTTGCGCATGTTTGAAAACGATTTCAGATGCAAATGCCTTGAATATCGCCGTGCAGCAGGCGCCAGCAGCTATTGTTTTTGCTTGATGACCAAGAAGTCTCACATGACACGCGGACCGCATCCGCTGTGTGGGAGCCTTGTTGCCAATCAAGTGTCCTGATTGTCCGCACTCTGCTGCAGCGCCCACATGCGCGCATAGCGCCCGTGCGCGGCCAGCAGCGCGAAGTGCGTGCCGCGCTCGATGATGCGGCCGGCCTCCATCACCAGGATTTCGTGCGCATCGACCACGGTGGACAGCCGGTGCGCGATGACCAGCGTGGTCTTGCCGCGCGCGGCGCTGCGGATCTCGGCCTGGATGGCGCGCTCGTTGGCCGAATCGAGCGCACTGGTGGCCTCGTCGAAGATCAGCACCGGCGGGTCCTTCAGCAGCGTGCGGGCGATGGCCACGCGCTGCTTCTCGCCGCCCGAGAGCTTCAGGCCGCGCTCGCCCACCATCGTCGCGTAGCCCCTGGGCGTGCTCATGATGAAGTCGTGGATGTGCGCGGCGCGCGCGGCCTGCTCCACCTCGGCATCGGTCGCGTCGGGCCGGCCGTAGCGGATGTTGTAGGCCACCGTGTCGTTGAACAGCACCGTGTCCTGCGGCACGATGCCGATGGCGCGGCGCACGCTGGCCTGCGTGACGCTGCGGATGTCCTGGCCGGCGATGAGGATGCGACCGCCGCCGATGCCGGGCCGCCCCAAGTCGGCGGCAGCCCCCTCGGGGGGCAGCGCAGCATGCGAAGCAGCGGAGCGTGGGGGCGCGTTACCGACGTCGTAAAAGCGATAGAGCAGTCGCGCCAAGGTGGACTTGCCCGAGCCCGACGGCCCCACCACCGCCACCGTCTTGCCGGCTGGAATCTCGAAGCTCACGTCGTGCAGGATTTGGCGCGCCGGCTCGTAGGCGAAATCGACATGCTCGAAGCGCACGTCCACCGGGCCGTTGGTGTGCAGTGCCTCGGCGCCGGGCGCGTCAGCCACCTCGCGCTCGCGGTCCATCAGCGTGAACATCTTGTCCAGGTCGGTCAGGTTCTGCTTGATCTCGCGGTAGATCACGCCCAGGAAGTTGAGCGGGATGTAGAGCTGGATCATGAAGGCGTTGACCATCACCAGGTCGCCCAGCGTCAGCCGCCCATCCACCACGCCCTGCGTGGCGCGCCACAGCATGGCCACCAGGCCGACGGCGATGATGAGCTGCTGCCCGGTGTTCAGCACCGACAGCGAGCTCTGCGCCTTCAGGCGCGAGCGCCGCAGCTGCTCCAGGCTTTCGTCGTAGCGGCGCGCCTCGAACTCCTCGTTGTTGAAGTACTTGACGGTCTCGTAGTTCAGCAGCGAATCGATGGCCTTGGTGTGCGCGGCCGAGTCGTACAGGTTGGCCTCGCGCCGGAACTTGGTGCGCCACTCGGTCACCGTCACGGTGAACACCACGTAGCAAACCAGCGCCGCGCCGGTGATCCAGGCAAAGCCGGCGTCGAACTTCACGGCCAGGATCGACAGCACCATCGCCACCTCGATGATCGTGGGCACGATGGAATACAGCGAGAACGACACCAGAGATTCGATGCCGCGCACGCCGCGCTCGATGTCGCGCGTCATGCCGCCGGTCTGGCGCTCCAGGTGAAAGCGCAGGCTCAGGCTGTGCAGGTGCTCGAAGGTCTGCAGCGCGATCTGCCGGCTGGCGCCCTGCGTGGCCTTGGCGAACACCAGTTCGCGCAGCTCGGTGAAGGCGCTGGTCATCAGCCGCAGCGCGCCGTAGGCCAGCAGCAGGCCGACCGGCACCACCAGCAGTGCCGCCGGGTCGCCGGGCTTGAGCGTCATGCGGTCGATCAGCTCCTTCAGCAGCAGCGGCACGCTGACGTTGGCCACCTTGGCGCCGATGACGAACAGCAGCGCCGCCGCCACGCGCCACTTGTATTGCCACAGGTAGGGCAGCAGGCGCCCCAGCGTGCGCCAGTCGGAGCGCGGCCCGCTGGGCGCCTCGGCAACAGGAAGGGAACGGGACAAATCGCGGCCACCGCGCATCGTGGACAATCTCTTTCTTGTTCAAAAACTCAGACGTGCAGCGGCCGAAAAAGCCGCTGCACGCCCTTGGGGCGACGGGCCTGCGAGCAGGCCACGCCAGTGAACGCCCTGGAGCGGGCTTGGCCCGGCCAGTGGCGTTGTCCCCCTCCCGCAGGAGAGGGGGAAGGCGCGCCAGCGCCTCAGGGGGTGTTTACCGGATTTTGCCCATGTCGCACCTCTCCAACTCCGTCACCACCCACCTGCGCGCGCCGAACACGGCGCCGGTCGATGCACCCGAGGCCCAGGTGCCGGCCGATCATGAACTGGTACTCAAGGTGATTCCGCTGCCGGGCGATGCGAATGCCAACGGCGACATCTTCGGCGGCTGGGTGATGGCGCAGGTGGATCTGGCCGGCTCGGTGCTGCCGGCGCGCTATGCGCAGGGGCGCATGGCCACGGTGGCGGTGAACCAGTTCATCTTCAGGGCGCCGGTGCGCGTGGGCGACATCCTGTCGTTCTACGCCAAGATGGAGCGCATCGGCCGCACCTCGATGACGGTGAACGTGGGCGTGTACGCCGAGCGCTTCAACAACCAGGGGCGCTACATCAAGGTGACCGAGGCGCAGCTGACCTACGTCGCCATCGACGACGAGGGCAAGCCGCGGCCGGTGCCGCGCACGGACGACTGATATCTCTCAGGCAGCGTTGTGGGAGCGGGCTTGCCCGCGATGAGGCGCCTCGTCGCCACCAACGCTTGATCGCGGGCAAGCCCGCTCCCTCACAGCGGATGCGATCCGCGCCTCATCGGAGACTTCTGGATGGTCAAGCTTTTCTGAAAGCAAATTCGCATGTGGGCGCTGTGGCACCTTGCCACGGAAGCTGGAAGACCGCCGCACTGGGGGGGACCTTCCAGATTTTTTTGATGGTCAAAAAAGTCTTTGGCGCCCAATTAACGGGCGCAAGCAGCTATTTTCTTATGAGTGCCATGTGGCTCCAAATGGCTATCGCTTGTTTTCAGCCGTCAAGCCCATGGTGAAGCGCGGCTGCGCTGCTGACGCAGCGGCCGATTTCAGCACTTGCT
>JRYL01001368.1_pt1 | contig 14308 bp, 15 predicted proteins | sample 235391 | NCBI WGS metagenome assembly JRYL01 (sample SAMN03074223, study PRJNA261481) | activated sludge metagenome | biome: Wastewater Treatment Plant; feature: Wastewater; material: Activated sludge; isolation source: activated biomass of a wastewater treatment plant treating wastewater from... ... | reverse complement strand
AGGGGCGACCCCGAAGCCGGGGGATGCGGCTGTGGCGGGCATGACCTGCATCAGGCCGGAGGCACCGGAGGACGCATTGACCGCGTTCGGGTTTCCGCCGCTCTCCTGCTGGATAACGCGGTTCACGAGGTCGGGGAATGGGATCATGGTGGCCTCATGCGGAAAAGCCGCCCCGGGTGGAGCGGCCTTGGAGAATCGGTTGATGGTGTGGCAGGGTTTCCCGACTAAGGGAGGCGGGGATGGCAGATCAGCAAAACACCAGCGTTGCCTTCAACAACAACCCCTTNNGATGCTGCGACCGGGTTCTTCATCCTGAATGGCGTGGTCAGGATTACCTTTGAAGCCGCTCATGTGAACCATCAGGCCACTCCGGGGCCAATCGACCGGGTTGTGATAGGCCGCCTGGCCATGCCGACGAATGCCGCCGAAGATCTTGCGCGAGGCATCCTCAAGTTTCTTGAGGAGCAAGGCGCACTGCGCGCCAGCGCGGAGTGATGAACCGTGCTGGTCAGGAACGAGCGCCGCAAACTCCTTGCCAACGCCCTGGATCGAGCCTCCACGGCTTGTTTTGCGGTTGGGGTCCTGACCCCGGCTGTTGCGGCCACCATAGGAGCGCCCGATGGCTTGTCCGTTCGCGCCGCGGTCATCTCAGGTGTGATTTGGCTTTTACCTACGATTGCACTACATTTTGCTGGCAGGCTTGCTTTAGGAGGCCTTGAGCAATGAGCGGCATAGCTATCTACTTCTTCTTCGTGCTGCCCGTGCTGATCGCGGCTGGTGGCTTTCTGGCACTCTACCTGCACGAGCGGTCCATGAAGGCCGATATGGAGCGAGACGCGGCCCGGCGTCCCGCGGGAGGGGCCGCCGCGCAGGCCAACGCGAACGTGGTTTACCCCGACAGCCTCCATCAAGCCGCTTCCAAGATCCCTGCGGAATGACCGCCCCTTGACCGCCCCCGCCCCGGTGCGCATCTTGCGGGGATGGATCCAGCATCAATCTTTGCCATCGCCGCTGCGGCTGGCCTTTTCATTAACGGCATAACCCTTACCGCCATTTGGGGAGTATGGCGGCTTAGGCGAGACGAAGCTTACGGCTTGAAGCGTGACCCCCTGGCGATCATTGCTTTGCTGTTCTGCGCGGCTGTGGTTATTGTCATCGGCTTTGCAATAGCTGAATCAATCCCTGCGCCGCATGGCCGCTAGCGCTCGGAAGCGCCGAGAAGCCCAGCAGGTTCCCGATCAGGCCGACCGTCTTCCCGGCATCCGGACCGACCGCATGACGCGCCCGCGCGGCCTCCACGATATCGAGAATGTCCAGCCCCTTGCCCTGCCGGGTCAGCAGGTCGGACAGTTCCGCCTTCGCATCCGCCTTGAGCCGGTTCACCGCCTTGCGGCTGGCGCCCATGGCCGTTGCGAAGCCCTCTTTCGCCGCTGCCACGGGCTTGCCTTGCCGCAGCAGGCTCGGCTCGATGGCATCGTCCAGCGCCTGCCCGGCGGCCAGCCGCGCGGCTGTGGCGCTGTTGCGTGAGGTGGACGACCGCAGGGCCAGCGCCCGTGCTGCCTTGTCGATCTCGGCCTTGAGCGGTTCCCAGGCATCGCCAAGGATCGCCCGCATCTTCTCCTGCGAAGCCGGGGAGGTAAGTTGACGCAGGGCCTCCATGGCCTGCCGAGGCTCGATGTTGTGATCCGAGATGACCGCGCGCACGTTGGCAAGCTGCTCGTCGATATAGGACCGCGCGCCGCGCTTCATGGCGTCGATCTCGGCCCGGCTGGCCCCCTGCACCGCATCTGCGATTTCCTCGCGCGTGGTGTTCCGGGCAAACAGCCTGCCGCCGATCTCCAGCGCATTGCGCTCGCCGATCGCGTCCCCGGCGATATCCAGCGCCTTGCCATATTCAGGAACCGCCTCTTTCAGCGCGCCGCGGATATCCTTGGACAGCCCGCCGATAGCCCGCCCCATGGCCGTGGTGCCGCCCAGCTTGCCCTGCCCATCGGCCGCCGCCGCCACATCGTTCAGGGCGCGGGTGATGTAGTCGAGTTGCCGCACGTCCGGCATCCGGAAATAGCTGACCGTGCCGTCATCCGCGATGCTCGCCATGATCTGCGCGCTGCGGTTGCCCTCGATCTCCATCAGGGCATTGGCTTCCTTGATCGCCCGGCCCGGAACGCGCTTCAGCAGTTCCTCGATCCTGCGGCCAGCCGGGGCCGCATAGTCCACAGGCGCGGCATAGGCGGCGTCATATGCCGCCTTGCGCGCCGGAGCGGAGCCAAGACGGATATCGTCCGCAAGCCCCATGGCGCCCTTTGCGGGGCCGAGCGAGGTATCCAGCGCGTCGGTGAGGTCTTGCGCTGCCTGTCCAGCCCTGCCGGTGACGCGCTCGTGCGCAACGCGCGCGGCCCGGCCCGGGGACTGCATGGCGGTATCAAGTGCAGCGGAAGCGGACGGGGAGGCGTCCGCCAACATGGCATGGCTGCCCGCATCGTCCAGATAGGCGCGGATGGCGGCAGGATCGTCAACGCCGAGGGTGTCGGACAGGGCGCGGGCGGTGCCGGGCTTGATGCCCAGATCATCGGCGATCTGGCTGGTGCCGCGCCAGTTGGCGATAGCCTCCTTGCCCGCACGGGCAACACCCCCGAGGCCAGCGGCAACAAGAGGAACGGCAGCGCCAGCACCGGCACCGATCAGGGCGCCGGTGGCGCTTGAGGCGCGGCGATTTTTAGCGCCGCCTTCGCCCACCCCGAAGCCATAAAGCCCGCCACCGAGGCCCCCGGCGACTGCACCGCGCCGAACCTGCGCACCAAGGTTCGCCCCCTTCGCCACCGCCCCGAAGCCGGTCAGCGCGGGCAGAATGCCGCCTGCAACCTCGGAAATCCCCGTCGTCCACGGACGGGCCTCCTGCGCGTCCGCGTAGACCTCACGGGCCGAATCCCGGGTCTCGCCATAGCGGTCCCAGACGCGATCTGTCATGCCTCCCCAATTGCCGGTGAGCGTGTCCCCGACAAGCCCGGCATTCGCTGCCCATCCGCCCAGCATCTCGTCGGCAAAGCCGAATGTCGCGCCCTGCGCGCCGCCCGAGGCAACCGATTTCAGGAACCCCGGATCGCGGCTTTCCCCGCCATCCCGCGCCTGCACGGCGAGTTCCAGCAACCGCTTGGCATCGGCGCTTTCGCCCGCCGCGTCTGCCTTGCGCGCGGCGGCGATCAGTTCTTCATAGGTCGCCATCACTCAAGCCCATATTTGCCGAGAAGATCAGCATCCGCGCTCGCACCCCCGCCGGTGCCGACAAGCAGGGCCTTGAGTTCCGGGGTCATGATAGATTTGCGGTTCAGTTCGGCCAGCGCCCGGCGCGCGTCAACCGCCTCGATCTCCCCATTCTGGTATTGATCCACGATCAGCGCGCGCTCCATGTTCAACTGGGCTTTCGCTTGCATCATCGCGAGAATGGCCTGGTTTGCCTCGGGGCTGCTCTTCAGGGACGGCAGCGACCGCAACATGCCATCATACTCGATATCCGAGGTGGAGCCGGACCCAGGCGCCCGTAGGGTGGGCGCAACCCGCTTCACAATCGAGTTGAAGGCATCGCCAGCGCTGGACACACCCGGGAAGGCATCGGCCAGACGGCCAACCACAGGCCCTTGCGGCGCGAGGGTCATCAGTTCGCCCAGCATCTCGAAATCGGCCTGACTGCCCGCGGAAACCATCCCGGCATCCAGAAGCCCGGCCCACTGCTCGCCCTCCTTCTCGGACAGCTTCTTGCGCAGATCGCCATCGCCGGGGGCGCCGCCGACATTCACCGTCACACCGCTGTCGCCGATGCTGGAAATCTTCCCGTCCGGCCCGACGTTGTATGCCTTGGATGGATCGAGACCCAAGGCTGCCGCTTCCTGCCCGGTGATCTGGCGGAAGCCCTGCGGCGCGGGTGCGGCTTCCGTCAACGGCGTTGCCTGCCCGGTTTGCGGGTTGAACGAATAGACCGTCCCGTCATGCCCTTGGAACGTCTGAAGGTTCACCGGAGCCGACTGCGCGAACAGCCGTTCGGCAATCAGGTTCTGCGCAAGCTGCGGCGGAAGGGTCGCAAGGAACGACCGTTCCTCCGCCGAAAACTTGCCCATCATGTCGCCGCCTTGCAGGCTCTGCCGAAAGGCATCGGTCTGCTTCTGCGCTCCGATGGCATCAAGGAACGGCGCTACATTCGGCGTCTGCCCCTGATCCAGCGCCGACAGCACCTGACCGATCCCGGCCAGCCGCATCGCCCCGGTGTCACCCTTGAGATTGTCCCAGAAACCCATCACAGCGCCCCATAGTTGACGGCCAAGAAGCCGCCGCCCATGTCGGCGACCGCTTCCGGCATGATTTCCGCAACCTCATCGGCCATGACGCCCATGTGCACGGTGTCCGACCCCCTGTAGCGGTAGGTATAGACCCCAAGCCCGGTATCGGTCTGACCGACCCGCTTCACGTCCGTTTTCAGGCGGCGGTCCGAGAACAGCGACCCGATGCTGGCAATCCCGCCGAGAATGCCGCCAAGGCCCGGTTTCTGCGTCTGCGTGGACCCGCCCTGACCGCCAAGCCCGGCGATGCCGCTGATGACGCTGAGGTAGTTCGACAGCGCCTCGAAATCGGCATTCTGACCAAGCAGGCTGGTCTGATACTGGCTGTCCAGTTCGTTCTGTTCCTGCGTCTGGATCGCCGTCTCCGCATCATAGGCAGCCTGGTTGTTCCCCAGCATCTGCCCCAGCACCCCGCCAAGCGAGGACGTGGCCGCAAGCTGCTGGTTCACCGCGTTGTTGGCATAGTCGCTGTAGGCAGAGGCCAGCCCTTCGCCCATGCCCTTCGACAAGTTCTGTTGGTGCAGCGTCGATCCCGTCATGCCGGACCCGGCAAAGCTGGAGTTGATCGACGGCATGATGCGCTGGATCGTGTCGTTCGCAATGGTGTCCCAGGTGTTCGCCTGTGTTGACCCGTCCGCCAGCCCCGCGATCGACCCGACGATGCCGCCCAGAACGCCGTTGTTCTGGTTCGCCGTGCCGGTCACACCGCCGAGGGCCGCCAACTGCCCGGGGGTCATGTCCGCGACCCAATCCCCGGAGTAGTCGGTCGTCATGCCGCCGGAGTTGAACAGGTTCGTCAGATCATTGGCCCCCTCGATCAGGTGCCCCTGCATCGGACGCCACGGCTCGGACGTGGACGTGCTGGTGCTCTTGCCTTTACCCATGAAGATCAATCACCATCTCTCGATGGGCCTCCTGATAGCCTTTGGTCTTGAGCCAGCGCGACCAGCCCGGCCGCCCGTCGATCAGCAGATGCCGCTTGCCCAGATGCCGCGCCCAAGCCCGGATTTCGGCCTCCAGCGCATCGCACCAGTCTTCCCGGTCAGCCCCGGTGCAGGCCACGATGGACACCGCATCGGGCCAGACGCGCGTCAGCGCCACCGCCTGCCACTGGCCGCAGACCCATGTCTGCACCTTGCCCGACGACGCCTCTTCGATGATATCCGCCACGCTCCAGCGCGAATGGCTGCGACCTGCAATGTTCTCGAAGAACGGTCGCAGCATCGGCAGCAATCCCTCGATCTGCGCCGATTGCAGGCCGGTGATCATTGCACCGCCTGATACCAGCCGGACAGCACCAGCGTTGCCGTGCCTGCCGCCGAAATCACCGCATCCGCCGGATATAGCCCGCCGATCAGGTCAGTCAGGTTGACCGACCCCTTCGCAGGCACCGGGTAATCCACCAGTTGCGCAGTCTTGGCGCCACCCGCCGGGGTGAACCACAGGCTGACCGTGCCAGCCGACGCCGTGGGGTTGCAGACCGCCAGATGCTGCACCCTCATCAACTGCCGGGCCGGAANNCGTCACGCGAGACAACCCGTGTCTGCTGGTCAACAAGCTGCCGACCGACGCCAAAGCCCTGATCGCTCATGTCCGGCCCGTCCTGAAGTATTCGCCCTGAATGCCGCTCGCCTTGCGCCACTCAGCCCCGGCCGGGATCACCACCCGCGCCCGGATATATCGGCTGTCCAGCAAGGGATGCGCAAAGCCGTCCGGCCCTTCCTTCGCAAGGCTGGTCCAGCGCACAGCCTCGCCCTTGAGGCCGTCCCGGCCGCCCAAGGCCACCCGGCAGTTGCCGTCCTCGTTCTCGGCCATCACGGCAACGCCGTTGACGCAGGACCGATAGCCCGGATCGGGCTGAAACTCTCCCGTCGAGAACCGCGCCTCCAGCGCCGGGCCGGACAGATCGCAGATATCGCCCCCGACGATGGCCGAGAAATTGCGCCCCCGCGACTTGAAGATGCCGCTGTCGAGCGAAAGCGGCATGGTGTCCAGATCCGGATAGAGCGCCGACACCTGCTCCAGGGTCATGCCCTGGATATTGGTATCGAACAGCCAATCCACGTCGAACTCGGCGCAGGACCAGCGGTCCGCCTCGAAGGAATAGACGATCTGGCGGGAATAGCTACCGTCACCATCCGCCGGGGCATAGCTCCAGACGATGCAACGCGACCGCCAGTCCACCGCGCCCTGCGTCCGGGCGATCAGCACCGGGTCCACATGCTCGAGGAACCACGAGAACACCCGCTGCGACGAGATAGGGGCAATGGACGCCCCGTCCGTCTTGTAAAACCCGTCATCCGACAGGAAATAGGTCACGCCCGCGACCTGCACGACGCTGGCCGGGGCAACACAGCCGCGCCCGGTGGAAATCTCCTTCCGGGCAAAGACGCTCACGCCCCCGGTGTAGTCCATCCGGGAAATGCCGTATTTCTGGAGAACCACCGCGCTTTCGCCGGAGGAAATCGCCACCACAGGGCCATTCTGCGCGGGCAGGCTGAGCGCGCCGCCCTGAGTGGCAATGTCGTCCACCCAATCCCCGGCAGGGTCGTTGAAGCGGCTCCATCGCACCCGGCAGGCATCGACCGTCGTGTCGATATCCTCCATGTTCCCGGCCAGCACGAAATCGCCCACGCGCCCCGCAACGGAGGCTTTCGGGGCGATCCCCGGATGCGGGAGAAAGGTCACGCCGAGCGTCACGTCCGGGATGTAGTGCGGCACCTGGCCGACGCAGAACGCCCAGACCATCCGGCCGAAGGGAATGAAGGTCCAGAAGGCGTTTTCGTCGGTGATCGAAAAGGCAAGGCTGGACGCGGTGACGGTCCCGGAACTGACGGCGAACAAGTCGGACCTCGTGCCCACCAGCATCACCATGGACCCGTCGGGCCGGACCACCCGCGAGGCACCGATGGCACCGCCCGGAACGCTGACCCCGGTTCCGACCATGCCGGGGATCGGCTCATAGGCCGACCCGACCGGGAAGACGTTGCAGCACTCGGTCAGCCCCGGGTTCTTGTAGTCCGGCTGGTCCGGCAGCCACTGGCCGAATGGAATGTCGGTGATCATGCNNGAACTCGCCCTGCCAGTGCTGGCGCCCGGCATCGTCGCGCGACAGCGCCGCGTGGTGCATCAGCAGCCCGTAGAGGTAGACGTTGGGATGCGCCTCCGCTGCATCGTTGGTCTGCCCCATCTGGAACGGCTCAAGCCGGGCGCGATAGGTCAGCCGCAACGAGCCGCTGGACGCCGTGGTCCTGATCTGGTCTCCAACAATAGCAAAGGTGCCATCGGCCAGATTGGCGAGCGTCACCGGCAGAAGCGGTTTGTCGTCCAGTTCGACCAGCACCGCCTCTGCAAAGTCAGGCGGCAGGGCGACAGAAGCGGCGGCGGCGGCCGTGTGGACGGCCTCCATCTCCCGGACCCGCAGGCGCTTGTTCAGGTCGCCGGTCAGCATATCCATGGCGCCATCCGAGACAGCCCGCCCCAGCACGTTCTGCGCGATGCTCAGCACGTCCATCAGAACGACCCCTCATGCACCCGCAGCCTTTGAAACTCGCCGCTGAGCATCTTCTTTCGCAGCACCTCGTTGACCGCTTCCGTGTCGTCCCAAGTCACCCCGGCCTCGGTGAGCCAATCGGTGACAAGGGCCATGGGAACGGTGCCGATCAGCCAGCTTTCCGAAAAGCCCGTCGCACCGGCCGCGCGCAGGTCTGCGGCGCGGTCAAGGGCGGGCTGGAAATCATGGCTGCGGGTGTGGATCAGCTTGTCGCCGTCCACGTCGATGCGCTCGGAAAGAAGCATGGCATTCCCTCATGAGAAAAGGGCGGCCCGAAGACCGCCCTTTCGCTTCACTGCCCGACAGGTCAGGCGGTGGTGTTGTCGAACACCCCACCGCTGGCCTTCTCATTGGCCGCAACCAGCGTCAGTTCGGTGATGACCTGGCGCTTGTCGCTGTCGCCGGTCTTCGCCAGCGCTTCGTTCTTGGTCGTCCGCAGGTGGGCGACATGCCACTTGTCGTCCTGCATGATGAACACGTCGCGGGCGCGGTTCTCGCGGCTGGGAACGAACTGCACGGTGCCCCACGGGGTCATATACAGGTCGAGCAGCTTGGAGACTTCCGTCTTCTTGACGTTGTTCCTCTGGTTGTTGTTCCCGGTGAAGCCGAGAGCGACGTTCATCTGGAACGCCGACAGGTAAACCGTGTCCGGCTTGCCGCCCGAGTTCCAGATCGCCTGCATCACCGTGTCGAAACGGGTCTGCGAGAACGCCAACTGAGTGCCGTCCGTCCGCGCATCCGAGCCGTCGCCCGCCGGGTTGGCGGGCGAACCGGCCACTGCCATCGAGACGTTGGTCTTGATCCACGCCGGGGCGCCTGCGAGTTCGCGCGCAACGGAGGCGCTGCCAGCCACGCGGGCGTTGTTGTCGAAAAGCGCCTTCTCGATATCGAGCTTGTGCTCCTTCGACGTCTTGACGACCTGATAGGCCATCTCCGTCTCGCGCCCGGCCTTGTCCACCGCATCGGCGGTGCCCGAGGTGATCACGGCGTTCTTGAAGATCTGGGTGTAGTTGCCCAGGCGAACGGTGGCGGTGATCGCGGTGGCCGCGGTGTCGTCGCCCTCGATGTGGGCGTTGGTGGCCGACGCGCGCAGGGTGTCGGTCTGCCATTCGTGGAAGGTGGCCTTCGCCTTCACCTTCTTGCACTTCGACAGGAAGGGCGTGTCGTCGGGCGCGATGTTGTAGATCACGTCCTCCAGATCCTCGCGGATGCCCTTGAGCGCATAGGTCTGCGCGGTGTTGCTCGGAACAGCCATGGCTGCCTCCTATATGTGGGGTTGGTGCCTTGCTGGCTCAGCCGCCGAGGATGAGGGCCATCGCCGCATCATCGCTTCCGGTGCGCTTGAGGTTGTCCAGCAGCTTCTGATTGCGGGCGGCCGTGTCATCGGTCCGCGCGCGTCCTTGGGGGGTGACCCGGGCCTGCGGCGTGGCCTGCTTCTGGGTCGCCAGCGCACGATCTGCGCCTTTCAGCCGGGCCAGCTCCCGCGCCATCAGGATCACCCGATGGTCGGTCACTGCACCGACTTCCTGCTCGGTAAATCCGAACTCGCCCGCCGCCTTGACGATGGAGGACAGTTCGGCCCGGGCAGTGTCCCTGTTGCTCCACTCCGGGATGCGCTCAAGGAGGGCCGCCTGCTCACGCTGGAGCAGGGCGCTTTGTTCCTGTTGCACGATCCGGTCGTAAAGCGCGCGCGCCTGCCGGGAGCGGCCTTGTGCCGTGTCCCACTTGGCGCGCAACTGGTTGAACTCGCGCGGGTCCATCTTCTGGGCCAGATCGGTCCAGTCCGGTTCCTCTNNCCTTCGGTTCGGACGTGCCCGACGTGATGACCTCGCGTTCGCGCGCGATCTCCTGCGTCTTCCGGGTGTAGTCCGCCTGGCGCTGATAGCCGCTGATCAGTTCATCCTGCGAAACCTGCATGTCCTTGCCGTCGATCTTGACGGTGAACATGGGGGCGGCAGGCTGATCGGGGTCAGCAGGGATATCCTGCTGGTCGTCGTTCGCAGCGTCCGGCTGGTCGCCGTCTGCCACTTCCGCGGTTGGCGCGGCCTGATCCGGGGTGTCGAGGTTGGCACCTTGCTCCTCGAACATCAGATCCATGGCGGCTTCATCGGTGATTGTCCCGGTGTCGGGGTTCGCCTCGGCCATTGGTTACGTCTCCTTGTGAAGGGTCAGGTCCACCTCAAGCTCATCAATGAGGTGGTATTTCATGAGCAGCCGCTCCCGGTCTCCCGTGTCTGTGGACTGGCTCAGAATCTTCTGGGTCAGGCCCTCCCGCATCCGGGTCAGGGCCTCGTTGAACTGCGGGCTTTCGAGGATCTGCGCGACGGAAACGCTCATTTCCGCCCCCCGAGCATCCGGCTGAAGAACCCGGTGCGCTCTTGCCGGTCGGCCTGCTGCTCACGCTGCTGCCGGTCTTCCTGCGCCTGCTGGGCGTCCACTGCCATTTCGTCCCGGCGGAAGTTCTCGTCCAGGATCATGTCGGCTTCCTGCAAGTCTACCTTGCGATCCTCGCGCGACTGGACGCGGGATGCCTCGGCAACCTTCAAGCGAGCCTGCTCGATATCGAGGGCCAGCTTCTGCATCTTCTCGTCGTGCTCGCGCTGCGCCCGCGCCTCTGCGGCTTGCAGGTTGGCAATCTCGATCTGGCCCTTCTGCGTGACCTCTGCCTGCTTGGTCTGGGCGTTGATGACCTCCGCCTGCGCCTTGGTGTTCTCCGCCTGCGCCAGCAGCATCTCCGGCGACGGCTCCTTCGGCTGTTGGGCCTTCTGCTGTGCCTTCTGGGCGTATTCCGGGCTGCGCGGGTCGAGGAAGAACGGGGATGCGGACGGGAAGCCGCCGAGCCGCACGAAACGGTCGATTGCCTCGTAAATCCGCGCCTCGTCCACCATGAGCGACCCGCCCATGATCAGCTTTTCCTGCGCCTGCATGGCAAGCGTCAGGGTCTGGCGCTTTTCGGCCCGGTCGCCGTTGCCGGTGCCGATGCTCACGGCCATATCGGTGCGCGGCGGCCACTGGATCGGCTGCTCTTCCTGCCAGCCGTGCTCGCGCTTGAACGGGATGGTCTTCCAGTTGCCCTTGCGCAGATCGCGGTGCATGCCGACGAACAGGTCTTTCAGCCCGTATTCGGCCATGTTGCGGGCAATCAGCTTGATCCGCTTCATGGCTTGCGACATGAGCGCCGCCTGGCCGCTGGCCGTGTCGGTCAAGGCGTTCTTGTCCAGCCCCTGCGCCAGCTTCGTGACGCCGGTGCGCTCTTCCTTGATCGCATCCATGCGCTGGAGCGCCGGGAGAATGTCGCCGATGATCGCCGGAGGCTTGTTCCACGCGATGGCGTTCTCGCCCTTGACCCGGATCGGCGCGCCGTGGTCGGGCCGGGCCAGATCGGACCATGTGTCCGGGGTCGCAACCTCGGTATTCACCACCGGGCGAGGATAGATCGTGGCATAGATGCTGTCGAACAGGCTGCGCATCAACACCGTATTCTGGCGCTGGATATCGTCGGTGATCTCCGACGCCGACCGGCCGGCGTGGCGGTGGGGGACAAGGATCGGCGTCCACGAATAGACCGGGACACCATCGGTTTCCTCGACCGCTTCCGACCCGTCGCTCCAGTGCAGCAGCTTGCCCTTGCTGCTGGCGCACCAGCATTTCAGGCGCTCGTCGATCCCGTCGTCATCCTGATCCCAAAGGACATAGCATTCGTAGATCGTGATCTTGCTGGTGTCTTCCTGCTCGTCCAGATCGCGGGTTTCAAAGCGCGCGTCGTCCTCGCCGCTGCCCTTGCACAGTTCCTCCACGTCATCGCGGGCGAAGCCCATGGCGATCAGTTCGGATTTCGTCTTGGTGTCGTCCTTGATGGCGACGAAAGGGCAGTCCTGAAGGCTCTGCTTGCGCCATCGCGGCGTGACCAGCACCTGATCCTGCGGCAACGGCTCGATTTCGTAGACAAATCGCTGGCGGACGACCTTGGCCCGGAATGACGCAAGCCCGGCATCGTCCTGCGTGACCTCCATCAACTCGGCAGCGTCGACCTCGGGGTCAACCTCCATCTGCCCCAGGAACATCTGGACAGCCTCGGGAGGCACGTCCTTGAACTCCTCGATACTCACATCACGCTTTTGCGCCCAGCCGGACCGGACATAGCCAACCTGCTCGATCAGCCCGGACTTGACCCATGTCTGGAGGTTCTCGAAGCCGGGGTTGCGCTCCCAGAAGATCGCATTGCAAGCGTCCGTCTCCGCCTCGGCCCGCTCTTCGTCGTCCTGGTTCTTCGGGCGGAACGTGGCGATCCGGTCGGCCGAAGTCAGCACGTCCATCATCTCGGCGGTGATCGTCTCCACCACATCGAAGACCTCGGACGTGACGACCTCGGATCGGCCCGCCACCTCGTCGCCGTATGGTTCGCCGAGATAGCGATCCAGCAGCTTCTCGCGGGTCGTGTCTTCCTTGTCGGCAAGCGCGATCTGCTTGCCGAGGAAGGATTCCAGCTTTGACATGGATCAGACCCTTGAAAACTGCGGAACCGGCAGCGGCCCGGATTGCACCTGCTGCGCCGCGAGGTCGGGGAACAGGTCGGTCATGGCCCAGACCAGCGCGTCCATGCGGTCAGGCGACCAACCAACGGTCTTGCGGTCCATCGCCGGGGTGACGCTGCAAAGCTGGTCCTCCAGCGCCGGGAACTCTCCGACGTGGAAGACCTTGTTGCGTTCGTAGAGGGCCGCCACAGGCTCTGCGCGGGTAATCTTGCCCCGGCTGGCCCTGACAGCCTTGTAACTGGCGTTCGCGTCCTGCGCGCGGATGGTCGCCTCGACCATATCGCCGCCCTGGTTGACTTCACCGACGATCCGGTCGGCCCCGAGGCTGCGATAGAGCGACAGTGCCCGCTGCGCCCATTCCTCGGGCCGGTATTTGCCGCTTTCGTCGGCCAGCACATAGCCGCGCCCGTCCGAGCCAAGGGCCGCCGCGATGATGCCGGTTTCATCGCTGCCCGCCGTGGCGGTGACAGCCGGGTCGATGGCAACAACGATGCGCAGCAGGTCGATGCCCTCAGGCTTTTCGCTGCCCGGCTTTGGCTGCACCCGCCGGAAGAAGCTGCGCCGCCACAGGGCGTTGTCGTCGTCTGCGGTGTATTCGCCGTCCAGGAACCGCTTGCGCTGCTTCTCCGGCAAGGCGCGCAGGTCCACGAGATATTCGGCGCTCAGGTTCTGCGCGTTGTCGTAGGGGTTGATGACGCAGAAGCCGTATTTCTCCCGGTCAACCGGCTTTTCGTCCTGCGGGTCCGTGCCGTCGATCCAGAGGCGATAGGTCCAATGCACCCTGGTTGTGGGGTTCAGGTCGCAGTAGAAGCGCTGCGACAGGTCCGCGCCGTCCAACCGGGGGGCGACCTGCGCGAGGCGCGAGCGCAGCAGCAGGAATGCCGAATAGCTGACCTCCGATGCCTCGTTGACGTAGATGGTCGCATATTCGTTGCCGAGAATGCGCTCCATCGCCTTTTCATCGTTCAGGCCGCCGATCCAGATTTCCGATCCGTTCGGCAGGATGAAGTAGCCAAGTTGGTCCTTCCATTCCGGCGCCGGGGTGCCGGGGTATTTCAGCCGCCAGACCTTCGGCAGGGTGTCCTTGGCGATGGCGCGCTTGGCTGCGGTGGCTTCCTTGCGCACGATCAGGTGGCGGCTGTTGGCCGCTGCAAGCGCCCGGTCGATGGTGCAGGCGGTGAGCAGAGCCGTCTTGCCGCTGCGGGACCCGCCGTAGAGCAGGCAGAAGCGCTTGCCGGTCGTCAGCACGTCATCGAGGGCGCGCTGCTGGCCGGGGTTGGGGGCGAAGGTCACAGCTTGCCCGTGTGATCCGGCAAGGTGATGGTCAGGCTGCCGCTCGCATTCACGTCAAGGGGGAGCACCCGGCCAAGCAACGACATGAACGCGCCCGGGTTGGCGGATGCCTGAGCGACAAGATAGCCCACAAGCCCGTCAGGGCCTCCCGCCTGTTCAGCCGCCTTCAGGATGGCGTCCTTCAGCAGAGCGGTGGTTTTGTTCGGCGAGCCTTTCGGACGCCCCTTGCCGGCGTTCCCCCTATTCCGGCCTTGTTTAGGTTGGTCCATCATCGCCACTTGCGGGTTCCGTTTCCGGATTATCCGCCCTCTGTCTGTGGTCAGAAGCCCGCCCAGGCCATGGGGTGGGCGCTGCGTTTCTTCGGCTGCGGGACCATGGCCTTTTGCCACGCCGCCGACAGTTCGTCGGTCCCACTGCGGCCGGGAAACTGCGCAGGCGTGGTCGGATTCGCCATTGCAAACTCCAGCCATGCGGCGGCTTCGGCGTCCTTCGCTGCCTTCTGTGCGGCGCGAAGTTCCGCGCTGGACGGGAAGGTGGGTTGTGGCTGCGCACCGAACGCAAGTGGGGTCTGGCCCATACCCGCGGGGATGGCGGCC
>JRYL01003235.1_pt1 | contig 14339 bp, 14 predicted proteins | sample 235391 | NCBI WGS metagenome assembly JRYL01 (sample SAMN03074223, study PRJNA261481) | activated sludge metagenome | biome: Wastewater Treatment Plant; feature: Wastewater; material: Activated sludge; isolation source: activated biomass of a wastewater treatment plant treating wastewater from... ... | reverse complement strand
GTGAACATCGGCGACACCCGCTCGCTGGCCACCCATCCGGCCTCCACCACGCACCGCCAGCTTTCGCCCGAGGAAATGCTCAAGGCCGGCGTCAGCGAAGACACGGTGCGCCTGTGCGTGGGCATCGAGCACATCGACGACCTCATCGCCGACCTGGAGCAGGCGCTGGCGCAGGCCTGAGCGCCTCGCCCGGGCACCGGCGGCCCGCCCGAGTCATCGGACCCGGGCGGGTCGGGTTGAAGTGGACCGCGTGATGGAACGGTGGCGCGACGGTGCCGCAATCAGCCTTCGGCGGAATCGCTGCCGTCGGCCAGCGCGGCCTCGGCGTCGCGCACCAGATAGCGGTTGGTCTCGGCCACGTCCTCGATGCCGATGACGCCGGCCGCCTGCTTGAGCCGCAGGGTGTTGACCAGGAAGTTGTGGCGGGCGCTGGAATAGCTGCTCTGGGCCTGGAACAGCACCTGCTGGGAGAGCAGCACGTCGACGATGGTGCGGGTGCCGACCTCGAAGCCGGCCTCGGTCGCTTCCAGCGCGCTGCGCGCCGACACCACGGCCTGCCTGCGGGCCTCCACTTCGCTGATGCCCGCCTCCAGCGCGCGATAGGCGTTGCGGGTCTGGCGCAGGATGGCGCGCTGGTTCTGGTCGTAGCGCAGCGCGTTCTGGTCGCGCGCGTTGATCGCGAGCTTCACCTGCGACTGGGTGGCGAAGCCGGAGAAGATCGGCACCACCAGGTTCACCCCGACGCGCCAGTCGTCGCCCTGGCTGTTGCTCGGGATGATGCCGGCCGCACCAGCCGATTCGCCCCAGCCGTAGCTGCGGCCGCGGCTGGCGGAAGCGGACAGATAGGGCAGGTGGCCGGCACGCGCGGTGGAAACATCCAGCTCGTCGGCCTGCGCGGAAAGCGCCTGCGCGCGCAGCGTGGGGTTCTGGTCCATGGCCAGCTGCACCCAGGCATCGACGCCCGAGGGCGAAGGCCGCGCCGGGCTGAAGTCCTCGCCCAGCCCGCGCAGGTTTTCCAGCGGCTGGCCGATGATCTGGATCAGCGCCTCGCGCGAGTCTTCCAGCGCCACCTCGGCGCTGATCGCGCCGGCGCGCGCGCTGTCGTAGCGCGCCTGGGCTTCGTGCACGTCGGTGATCGCGGTCAGGCCGACTTCGAAGCGCTGCTCGGCCTGGTCGAGCTGGCGCTTCACCGCGCGCTCTTCGGCGCGCGCGAACACCAGCGCGTCGATCGCGGTGAGGTTGCCGAAGTAGGCTTCGGCGACGCGCACGATGAGGTTGTCGTTTTCGGCGTCGTACTGCACTTCGCTCACTTCACCGCGCTTGCGGGCCGCGCGCAGCTGGGTGTAGTTGGCGTGGTTGTAGATCGACTGGTTGAGCTGCAGGCCGTAGTTGCGGCCGCTCGAATGCGAGCTGGTGTTGGTGGTGGACACGATCGGCGGGTCCACCGACAGCACGCGCTCGCCCGAGGTATCCGTGCCGCTGCGCGAGTAGCCGGCAGAACCGGACAGGGTGGGCAGCAGATTGGCGCGGCTCTGGGTGACGCGCAGCTGCCCGGCCTCGCGCGAGGTGTCGGCGATGGCCAGCTGCGGATCGCTGTCGCGGGCCAGGGTGTAGGCCTGCATCAGGTCGGCCGCGGCGGCGCTGCCGCCTGCGGTGAGCAGCAGCGCGGTGGCGATCAGGGAAATTCTTGGCAGGGACATGCGGAAGCTCCTGGAAAGGGTGTCGATCAAAGCGCGAAGCGCGGCGAGGGTCCGGCTCCGACCAGGTAGGGCACCTCGGTCTCGAACAGGCCTTCCTCGACGGCATGGCCCTGCGCGGTGCGGCGATAAAGCACGGCCTGCTGCACCGGCGAGTGGCCCTGCACCACGAACAGGCGTCCGCCGGGCTTGAGCCAGGGCAGGAAGGCCTGCGGCAGCGTCGCGACGGCACCGCCAACGGCCACGGCGTCGAAGCTGCGGCCCGGGTCGAATGCCAGCGCATCGGCCTGTTCAACGCGGATGTTGGTCAAACCCGTCGCGCCGAAGCGGGCGCGGGCGCGCTCGACGAAATCGGCGTGAATATCGATGCTCACCACGTCGCGCGCCAGCGTGGCCAGGCAGGCGGTGAGATAGCCGCTGCCGGTGCCCACTTCCAGCACGTCGTCGGTCGGTGCCAGTTCCAGCGCCTGCAGCAGGCGGCCTTCGAGCACCGGCTTGAGCATGAACTCACCGTGCTCCAGCGGCAGCGCCAGATCGGCGAAGGCCACGCGGCGATAGCGCGAGGGAACGTAGTCCTCGCGGAAAATCGCGCCCATCGCATCGAGCACGCGCGGGTCGAGGACGTCCCAGGGCCGAACCTGGTGGTTAACCATGAAGTGACGGGCCTGTTCGAAATCGAGCGACATCGGATTGCCTTGGTGCGAACGGAAGCGGGCCGGTGATTTTACCAGCGTATCGGAGCCGGACGCCGAAACGCAGTGCCGGAAGTCAAGGGTCGTTGGGGTGGGCGTCAGGGGCCGCCAGCGCGGCGTGTACACTGCGCCCGATTCCCCTTGCGCGCCCCCCCATGTTCCGATTCCCGATTGCCGCCATTTCCGCTGCCCTGATCCTCGCCTGCGCCACCGCGACAGCGGCACCGGCGGGTGAACTGGAGCCGGAAGTGCGCGCCGCCTTCCTGGCCCAGGTCCAGGCGCAGCACGGGATCGCGCCCGAAGATGCCGGAGCGCTGCTGGACAGGGCGCGCTACCAGCAGAGCATCATCGATGCGATCACCCGGCCGGCCGAAGCCAAGCCGTGGAAGGACTACCGCCCGATCTTCCTGACCACCGACCGCATTGCCAAGGGTCAGGCTTTTCTGGCCACGCACCAGGACGCACTGCGCGAGATCGAGGCGAAAACCGGCGTGGCGGCACCGATCCTCGTGGCGATCCTGGGCGTGGAAACCGGCTATGGCGCGAATACCGGGCGCTACAAGGTGCTCGATGCGCTCTACACGCTGGGCTTTTTCTACCCCAAGCGCGCCGACTTTTTCCGCAGCGAGCTGGCGCACGCCTTTGCCCTCGCGCGCGAGGAGCGGCTCGATCTGGATTCGATCGTCGGCAGCTACGCCGGAGCGATGGGCTGGGGCCAGTTCATCCCGTCGAGCTACCGCGCCTATGCGGTGGACGGCGACGGCGACGGCCAGCGCGACCTGTGGAACTCGCTGCCCGACGTGCTGGCCTCGGTCGCCAACTATTTCGCCGCGCACAAATGGCAGGCCGGTGAGCCGGTCGCGGTGCGCGCGGTGCGCGCGAGCGACGCGCAGGAGTTCGTGCCCGATTCGCTGGAAGCCAGATACTCGCTGCCCGAGCTTGCCGCACGCGGCTACCGCCCGGCCGAAGCCATCGGCCACGCGGCACCGGCCACCCTGCTCAGGCTGGAGGGGGCGAACGGCCCGGAATACTGGATCACCTTCAACAACTTCTACGTGATCTCGCGCTACAACCGTTCGCCGCTGTATTCGATGGCCGTGCTGCAGCTCGCCCAGGCCATCGCCGGCACCGACAGTCCCGCACTGGCGCGGTGAGGCGCGCAGGATGTCTGGCAGTCCGGACAGCCTCCTGCCGCGCCGGCTCCTGCCGGTGGCGCTGCTGTCGATGGCCCTGGCCGCGTGCGGCGGCAAGGCGGTCAAACCATCCACACCCGAGGCCGGCCACCGCGCGGCGCGCGCCCACGGCACGCGGCCGCCGCCGGTCACGCGCGCGCGGCCCGACAAACCGGGCGAATACACCGCCGGCGGCCTCTACCGCCCGGGCGTGTCCGACGGCGGCCCGGCGATCCCGCCCGACATCAGCCATCTGGTCGAACCCGAGCCCACCGGCGAGGCACCGGCGCGCTACGGCAACCGCTCGCCCTACACGGTGCTGGGCAAGGACTACCACGTGCTGCCCAGCGCGCAGGGCTATGTCGCGCGCGGCATCGCCTCCTGGTACGGCAGCAAGTTCCACGGCCGCGCGACCTCGAGCCTGGAGCCCTACGACATGTACCAGTTCAGCGCGGCCCACAAGAGCCTGCCGCTGCCCACGCACGTGCGCGTGACCAATCTGGAGAACGGGCGCAGCGTGGTGGTGCGGGTGAATGATCGCGGGCCCTTCCACGAAGATCGCCTGATCGACCTTTCCTATGCGGCGGCGGTGAAGCTGGGCGTTCACGTGAACGGCACCGCGCCGGTGGAAATCCGCGCGCTGCAGCGCGGCGTCACGCCACCGCCGCCGCCTGCGGCGATGCCGCCGGAAGCGGCCTGGGCCGCGGCGCGCGCCGGCGTGGTGCCGATCGCGCGCGGCCCGACCGTTCACGTCACCGCTCCCACGCCGGCGGCCGCACCCGAAGTGGACGCCGGGCGCTTCTGGCTGCAGGTCGCCAGCTTCGGCGAGGCCGCCAACGCCCAGCGTCTGGTCGATCGGCTCACGCATGCCGAGGTGGTGCCGGTGTCGGTGCAGCCGGCGCAGGTCTCCGGACGTACCGTGTATCGGGTGCGGGTCGGGCCACTGCCCTCGCGCCACCGCAGCCTTGCGGTGTCCGACACCCTGCACGCGATGGGCCTGGGCGTGCCGACCCTGATCACCCAATGACGCGACGGCCTGGTGCCGCGATAATGCGCCTTCCCGTTCCGTGCGCCGGGCGCACGGACACCCTTCGCATGGACTGCCTCACGACATGAACGTCAAGAACCTTCTGGCCGGCGCGCTGCTGGTCGTTTCCGTCTGCGCCACGGCGCAGGAACCTGCGGCACCGCGCCCGGTCGCAAACCTTCCCACGCCCACCGCGCAGCCGCTGGTGACGCCGGCTCCGCCGTCGGTCAACGGCAGCGCCTGGATTCTGGTCGACGATGCCACCGGTCAGGTACTTGCCGAAAGCAACATGGACACGCGGGTCGAGCCGGCCAGCATCACCAAGGTGATGACCTCCTACGTGGTTTCGGCCGAGCTGGAAGCGGGCAAGATCTCGCTCGACGACGAGGTGCCGATCAGCGAAAACGCCTGGCGCGGCGGCGGCGGCGGTACGGACGGGTCCACCAGCTTCCTGCCGGTCAACAGCAAGGTGAAGCTGGGCGACCTGCTGCACGGCATGATCATCCAGTCCGGCAACGACGCCTCGATCGCGCTGGCCGAATACGTGGCCGGCAGCGAGCCCGCCTTCGCCGATCTGATGAACGCCTATGCCAAAAAGCTCGGCTTGAACGACACCCACTACGTCAATTCGCACGGGCTGTCCGCGCCGGACCACTACACCACCGCGCACGACATCGCGCGCCTCTCGCAGGCGTTGATCCGCGACTTCCCGCGCGAATATGCGGTGTATTCGCAGAAGGAATTCACCTTCAACGGCATCCGTCAGCACAACCGCAACTCGCTGCTGTGGAAGGACGCCGCCATCGACGGCATCAAGACCGGCCACCACTCCGCCGCCGGCTACTGCCTGGCGGCCTCGGCCAAGCGCGGCGACCAGCGCCTGATCAGCGTGGTGATGGGTTCCAGCGGCGAAAAGCAGCGCGCCGAGGACAGCTATGCCCTGCTCAACTGGGGCTTCCGCTTCTTCGAGACCCACCGCCTCTACGACGCCGGCCAGACAGTCAGCGAACCGGCGCTGTGGAAGGGCGAATCCGCGACGCTGGCGCTGGGCCTGGCCGAACCGCTGCTGCTCACCGTGCCGCGCGGACGCTACGAAGAAGTGAAGGCCGAAATGGATCTGCCGCGCCAGCTCGTGGCCCCGTTCGCCAAGGGCCAGGGCGTCGGCACCCTGCGGCTTTCTCTCGATGGCAAGGTGCTGGCCGAGCGTCCCCTGATCGCGCTGGCCGACGCCCCCGAAGGCGGATTCTTCAAGCGCATCAGCGACGGCTTCTGGCTGTGGTGGGAGTCCGACTGATGGAACCTGCCGCGCGCCTGGTTCTGGCCAGCCACAACGCCGGCAAGCTCGCCGAGCTGCGCGCGCTGCTGGGCGCGGCCGGCATGACGGTCGTGCCGCAGGCGCAGTTCGGCATCGATGAAGTCGAGGAAACCGGCGCCACCTTCGTGGAAAACGCGCTCATCAAGGCGCGCCACGCCAGCCGCATCTCGGGGCTGCCGGCATTGGCCGATGATTCGGGCCTGTGCGTGGACGCGCTCGGCGGCGCGCCGGGACTGCATTCGGCGCGCTACGCCGGCTCGGACGGCGACGCGCAGGCCAACATCCTGAAACTGCTCGACGCGTTGGCCGGAATTCCCGACGCCCACCGCGGCGCGCACTTCCACTGCACCCTCGTGCTGCTGCGCCACCCGGACGATCCCGCGCCGCTGGTCTGCGAAGGCCGCTGGCGCGGGCGCATCCTGCACGCCCCGCAGGGCGAGGACGGCTTCGGCTACGACCCGGTGTTTTTCGACGAGGCCAGCGGCCAGAGCGCGGCCGAGCTCAGCCGCGAGGAAAAGGCCGCGGTCAGCCACCGCGGCCGGGCGCTGCGGCAGCTGATGGCGGCGCTGGCGCGCGAACCGCTCTAGAGTGTTTCCCTTCCATCGCATGGACGCCCCGTGACCACCACGCTGCATACTTCCGACCTGCCCGGCCTCGAACTCCTGCATCGGGGCAAGGTGCGCGATGTCTACGCGCTCGACGCCCGACGCCTGCTGATGGTCGCCACCGACCGGCTTTCGGCCTTCGACGTGGTGCTGCCCGACCCGATCCCGGGCAAGGGCGAGGTGCTGACGCGGCTGTCGAACTTCTGGTTCGGCAAGACCGCGCACCTGATGCCCAACCACCTGCTCGACGCGGCACCGGAAAGCGTCCTGCCCGAGGGCGTGGATGCATCGCTGTATCGCCACCGCAGCGTGATCGCGCGCCGGCTGCGGGCGCTGCCGGTCGAAGCGGTGGTGCGCGGCTACCTGATCGGCTCGGGCTGGAAGGACTACCGCGCCACCGGCACGCTGTGCGGCATCGCGCTGCCGACCGGCCTGCGCCAGGCCGAGCGCCTGCCCGAACCGATCTTCACGCCCTCCTCGAAGGCCGCGGTCGGCGAACATGACGAAAACATCTCCTTCGACCGCGTGGTGGAACTCATCGGCAACGAGCTGGCCGAGCGGGTGCGCGAGGCGACGCTTTCGATTTACCGCTTTGCCGCCGATTTCGCCGCGCAGCGAGGCATCATCATCGCCGACACCAAGCTCGAATTCGGGCTGGACGAAGACGGCACGCTGCGGGTGATGGACGAGATGCTCACGCCCGATTCCTCGCGCTTCTGGCCGGCCGAGGAATACCGGGTCGGCAGCAGCCCGCCCAGCTACGACAAGCAGTTCGTGCGCGACTGGCTGGAAACCCGGAACTGGAACAAGACCGCGCCCGGCCCGCGCCTGCCCGAGGCGGTGATTGCCGGCACCCAGGCCCGCTACGCCGAAGCGCTGCGGCGGCTGACGGCATAACCCGATGACTGCCTCTCCCCCATCGCCGATGGGGTAGAGCGGGAAAAACACCCCCCATGCCCCGCACCCACCTCCTGCTCGTACTCACCATCTGTCTGGTCTGGGCGATCAACTTCCTGACCTCGGCGATGGCGCTGCGGGAAATTCCGCCGCTGCTGTTCTCCGCGCTGCGCCTCATGCCGCTGATGGTGCTGCTGCTGCCGTGGATGGCGCGCCCGCCGCAGGGGCGCTGGCTGGCGCTTATCACGGTGGCGCTGTGCAACGGCGCGCTGCACTTCGGGCTCAACTTCTGGGCCATCCGCGAGGCCGGCAACCTGGCCTCGCCCGCCATCGTGCTGCAAAGCTACATCCCGATGGCGGTGGTGCTCGCGGCGATCTTCCTCGGCGAAAAGATCGGGTGGCGCACCTGGACCGGGGTCGGCGTGAGCTTTGCCGGCGTGCTGGTGCTGGGCTTTGATCCGATCGTGCTGCAGGCCCCGTTCGCGCTGTTCCTGATGCTGGCCTCGGCGCTGTCGCTGGCGGTGGGCACCGTGGTCATGCGCCGGCTCACCGGCATGCATCCCATCGGCGTGCAGGGCTGGACCGCGCTGATCGCGGTCGGCCCGCTGCTGCTGTGGAGCCTGGGCGTGGAAAGCGGGCAGTGGGACGCGATCCGCAACGCCTCGCCAACGGCCTGGTTCGGCGTGGTCTGGGCCACGCTGGCGGCCTCGCTGCTGGGCCACAGCCTGTTCTACTGGCTGGTGCAGCGCCATCCGGTGTCCACGCTCACGCCCTACCTGCTGATTTCCCCGGTGATCGCGGTGGCGCTGGGCATCGTTTTCTGGGGCGACCGCCCCGGCCCGCGCCTGTACCTGGGCGCGGCGATGGTGCTGGGCGGGGTGCTGTTCATCTCGCTGCGCGCCCGGGTGCGCGCGCGCAAGCTGCCCGAACCCACCGACATCTGACACCCGGAAAAGAGCCGCGCCCGGGAACAGGCCGGGCGCGGGGTGCACGATGCACCGAGAGAGAAAGCGATTACCAGCAGGCCGGGCGCGCGCTTTCCATGCCGTCGGAGAACAGGCAGACGTGGTCCTCGGTGGCCCCCTTGAGGGCGGTCACCGTGGGGTCGAAGTCGGTGCCGTTCCATTTCCGGGTGCCGATCAGCGCCAATCGGTCGCCGAAGGCTCCCGACGCGACCATGTCGAACGGCCGCGACCACCAGGTAGTGGTGTCCGGGTCGGAGGCGGAATAGTCGACCTTCAGCTGCGTGTACAGGCGGTTGCCGTCCTGGCCGAACTGCTGCACCAGGGTATGGACGTGCCGGTCGGGCTCCCCGAACAGAGGGAGGCCGTTCTGCTGGAAGCGCTGCGCCACCGCCAGGTCTCGATTGGAGCGCTCGACGATCGCTACCGGGATCGCGGCGGGCATGTAGACGGGGATCGTCAACAATGACCGCGGCGGATCCACCAGACAGGCCCGCGTCGTGTAATTGGCATTGCCGGCGCAGAAGCTCGTGTCCCAGGTTCCGTCGTTGCCGAGCCGCCCCATGATCATGGGCTTGGCATCGGCGCTGTCGGTTGCCGACCAGCCCGCATAGACAAGCTTGCCGCCGTAGCCGGAGCCGTTGCGCAGTACCACCAGCGCGGTCACGGCGTCAGCCTTGCTTCCGGTGTTGTCGCTCTCGTAATAGACATCCCGCCAGTTCCAGCCGCTGATCGTGGCGCCCGTGGTCGGGTTCAGGCCGAGGATGAAGCCGTCGCTGTCGGGATTTGCGCGCATCACCTCGCCACCGACGTACAGCCGCTGTCCGCCCGTCGCGCTCGCGGGCGTCAGCGCCATGGCGTTGATGGCCGCCGTCACGCCCGTGGCTGCGGCCCACGACGGCAGTCCGATCACGTGGCCGTTGGTACCGAACGTGGTCACCGGCGTTCCGCCCGATGACCCGGTTGCGCCGGCGGGCTGCATCAGGGTGACCGCCAGCTCGGTGCCGCGATCGGCATTGGTGATTTTCGCCGCGACAAAAAGGCCATAGCGCTTGTCGTAGAGCAGGCGCGTGGGCGTGGCGGCCGTGCGCGGGGCGGTCAGCGGATACGACAGCTTGCCGCCGGAGGTCGGACTGTGGCACGTGGTCCCCGCCTCCAGGCGATGGCAGCCCACCCGTTTCTCACCCGCGTGCAGGATGTAGAGCTCGCCGTACTGACCCATCGCCACATCGGCGATGGAGCTGCTGGCATTCTCGGCCTGCAGCCAGCCGTTGGTGCCGAAGTCCAGGTCAAGCGCCCCGTTGACCTTGAGGCGCGTCACCATCACCTTCTCCAGCGTATTCGCCGCGTTCTTCTGGCGGACAGCGACGTAGTAGCCGAGGTGGACGGGAATCGTGATCGGAGGATTCCCGATGGTCGCCGAGCCCATCCACGGAAACACCCGGATGCCGTCCTCGACGTCGGACCAGCCCGTATTCACGGGCGGTTCGATGGACCTCATGCCGGTGACGCTGAACCCGGTATCGAACTCCAGCCCCGGCGCTGCCGCCAGCGCCGCGGCGGCCATTTCGATCGCCTGCTCCTCGTCGATCTGCTGCTTGTGTTGCGATTCGGGCGCATCGGCAGCCAGCGCCGCACCGAACGCGAACAGCGCAAGCAGCGGCAGGTAGCAAATCTGTCTCATGATGTTTCTCTCCTGAAAGTGGACTGGGCGCGTCATCAGCGCGCTCATCAGGTAGAAACACGGTTTCATGGAAGAACATGACACGGCGGACGGAGCGGGCGCGTTCCGGATCGGCCTGGAACCGGGCAGGATTCAATCAGCGGCGTTGCGAATGGACGTTGAATCCGCCGCCGCAGCTTCACGTACGAAACCAATCCGCAGCAAGCTGCGCGGCTCAGCGCATTCTCGCACTCGCCCAGCGCGCCAGCGCCTCGCGCCCGATCTTGGCGTTGTGGCGGATGTCCACCGGGAACCCGGGGTGGAACAGGAGGCGCTGCACGCGCGCGGTGTGCGGGTGGCGTTGGCCGAGGTTGAGGAGTTCGGCCTCGATGCGCTCGCGCGCGGCCTCGGCCGTGCCGGGCTCCAGCTCCACGCACAGCACGGGCATTTGTGCGCCTTTTTCGCCTACGCCGACCAGGGCGCTGCGGCGCACCGCGGTATGGGTATTGAAGACCGGCTCCACCTGCTCGGTGTAGAGCGGGCCGTCGGCCGCCTCCACGCGCTGGCTTTTGCGCCCGCAGAACCACAGCCGCCCGCCCTCGTCGATCCAGCCGAGGTCGCCCATGCGGTGCAGGATGCGGCTGCTGCCGTCGGCGAGGGTTTCGCGGATCTTGGCCTGCGCCGTGGCTTCGGGGCGGTTGAAGTATTCGTCGGTGGCGGTGGGACCGGCGACGACGATTTCCCCGACGTCGCCCGGTGCCGCCAACAGCTCGTCGCGCCACTGCGCGATGGGCTCGTCCACGATGCGGATGATGCGCACGTCGTTGGGGGCCACCGGGCGACCGACGCAGGTGCCGGCACCGGCCTCGGTGGCGGCGCGCGTGGCGCGCAGCTCGCGCCCTTCGATCAGGGCCACCGGCAGGCATTCGGTGGCACCGTAGGGCGTCCAGATGTTGGCGTCCTCAGGCAGCATCGCGGCCATGCGCGCCACCACCGCCGGCGGCACCGGCGCGCCGGCGGACATCACCCGGCGCAGGGTGGCAAGCCTCACGTCGTGGGCTTCCCCGTAGCGGCTGAGGGTATCGAGCAGCGCCGGCGAACCGAACATCTGGGTGACGCCGAAGCGCCGGATCGCGTCGATCAGCTTGCGCGGATCGGCCTGCGCCGGGCGGGTCGGGTCCATGGCGGGAATGACGCTGGTGATGCCGAGCGCGGGGTCGAACAGCGCGAACGGCGGAAAGGTCGGAAGATCCACGCCGCCCGGCTCGATGCCGAGCATCTGCCGGAGCATTTCGACCTGCGCGACGAAGTGCCGATGGCGATACACCACGCCCTTGGGCATGCCGGTGGAGCCGGAGGTGAACAGGATCGCCGCGATCTCGTCGGGCGCGGTGTCCGCCAGGGTGAAGTCTTCGCCGGCGCTTTGCGCGATGAGCCCGTCGAGCGTGTGGCCACCCCAGAACCAGCGCCGCCCCACGGTGAGGTTGATCCGGCAGCTCCTGCGCGCCCAGCCGAGCACGACGCGCGCCGCATGCGCCAGCGGGATGCCGATGAAGGCGGTCGGCGCAGCCTCGTCCAGGCACTGCTTGAGCGCGCGGCGGTTGATGCCCGGATCAATCAGTACCGGCACCACGCCGGCCTTGAACATGGCGAACATCAGCAGGAACAGTTCCGGCGAGGGCCGCACCATCAGCGCGGCGCGGGTACCGCGCACGATGCCGGCGCGCGCCAGCGCCGCGGCGATGGCGCTGCTGCGTTCCTCCAGCGCCCGCCAGGAAAGTTCGATGCCGTAGCGCACCTGTCCGTCCGGCCCGACGCCGGTGGGACAGCGGATGGCGATGGCCTCGGGCTGGCGCGCGGCCATGCCGGGCAGGGCGGCGGCGATATTGCAGGGACTGTTCATTGCGCCAGTCTACCGGCGGGGCGATGCGGCTCGCGCTAAAGTGGCGGCGTATCCTGACCGGAGCGACGCATGTTCCGCATCCTCGTGGCCAGCGCCAAGGGCGGCGTCGGCAAGACCACCATCTCCACCACGCTCGCCGGTGCCTTCGCCACCCAGGGCAAGGCCACCGCGCTGGTGGACGCCGATCCGCAGGAGTCTTCCCGCCACTGGTGCGAGCGGCGCGGCGCGGCGGGCGGCGTGGCCGGCGTGGACGGCACCCGGCGCAAGTGGGCGCGGCGCGTGCCCGACGGCACCCAGCGCGTCGTGATCGACGCCGCCGCCGGTGCCATGCCCAAGGATCTCGAAGGCTTTCTGGAAGTGGCCGACGCGGTGCTGGTGCCGGTGCTTCCCACGGTGATGGACATGGAAGCCACGGTGCGCTTCCTCAACGCGCTGGCCGAACATCCGCGCGTGGCGCGCGGCGCGCTGCCGGTGGGGCTGGTCGCCAACCGCCTGCGACCGTGGACCCAGGCCTCGCAGCAGGCCATCGCCCAGCTTTCGCAGTGGCCCTGTGAGCTGGTCGCGCAGCTGCGCGATACCCAGGCCTATGCGCTCATGGTCGGGCTGGGCAAATGCCTGTTCGATTACCACTCGCAGAACGTGCGCGAGCACCAGCAGGACTGGGTGCCGCTGCTGCACTGGCTGGAGCACGCACGCCGGGGCGGATGACCGCCGGACGCGGAGCCCGCCGCCCGGTCAGCGCTCCAGGAAGTTCCGCAAGAGCGCGTGGCCGTGCTCGGTGAGGATCGACTCGGGATGGAACTGCACGCCCTCCACCGGATACTCGCGGTGGCGGATGCCCATGATCTCCTCCATCGAGCCGTCCGGGTTTTCCGTCCAGGCGGTGACTTCCAGCGCCTCGGGCAGACTGGCCTTGTCCACCACCAGCGAGTGGTAGCGCGTGGCCTCGTAGTCGTCCGGCAGGCCCGCAAACACCCCGGTGCCGCGATGGCGGATGCGCGAGGTCTTGCCGTGCATGATCCTGCCGGCGCGCACCACCGTGCCGCCGTACGCCTGGCCGATGCTCTGGTGCCCGAGGCACACGCCCAGGATCGGCGTGATCGGCCCGAGGCGCTCGATCATCTCCAGCGACACCCCCGCCTCGTTGGGCGTGCACGGCCCCGGCGAGATCACGATGTGGCTGGGTGCCAGCGCGCGGATCTCGTCCACCGTCAGCGCATCGTTGCGCTCCACCCGCACCTGCGCCCCCAGCATCTGGAAGTACTGCACGAGGTTGAAGGTGAAGCTGTCGTAGTTGTCGATCATCAGCAGCATGGCGCGTCCATCTTCCTGATTCCAAATACACATAGGCACCGCGGACCTCGTGGATACCCGCTTCGATACCCGCAAATTCGCAACCTGCCCCACTCGCAAGCCGGTCATTCTGCAGCACAAAGGCATGGATGTCGCATGACGACAGCCAGCGGCGGTTGGGCAAAGTTGCGCCTCGGGCAACCCGAGGGCTCCAGTCGAAGCACCGGAAGTGGCGGATGCACGCGGCTGGCAAGTTCAGCGAGCGCCGGAGAGCCTGCCGCTCCGTCGACATCGCGATGCTCCTTTGCTGTTGCTGCCCGCCGGGATCACCGCCACAGCCACCATGGTCTGATTGCGCGCAAAACCAGACCAAATCGGTCCCGGTTCACTACAATGCGATCCCCTCCGGCCGCCCGCCGCCGCACGCCACCTCGCTCCCGAACCATGCCGCACGCTCCCTTCGACCCGCTTTCGATCCGCCGCGGCTTCGACCGCGCCGCGCGCGGCTATGCGCGGCACGCGGCGCTGCAGCAGGAGGTGGAGGCGCGGCTGCTGGATCTGCTGGACTACGTGAAGACGCCGCCGGCGCGCATCCTGGACGTGGGCTGCGGGCCGGGGACGGCGGCGCGGGCGCTGAAGAAGCGCTGGCCGAAGGCNNCCGGAAACCCTGGACGAGCTGCGCGAGGCGTTTGCGGAAGATCCCGCGCCGCACGTCCACGCCTTCGCGCCGATCCAGCATCTGGGCGACGCGCTGCTGGCGGCGGGATTCCGCAACCCGGTGCTCGATGCCGACCGCTTCACCCTCACCCATCCCACGCTCGACGCGCTGATGGCCGACCTGCGCGGCGCCGGCGGCGGCAACGCGATGGCGGAGCGGCGCCGCAGCCTGACCGGGCGCGGGCGCATCGAGGCCGCGCGCGCGGCGTATGAAGCCTTCCGCACCGCGGACGGCCTGCTGCCCTCCACCTGGGAAGTCGTCAACGCCCACGCCTTCGCGCCCGAGCACGGCCAGCCGGTGCGCCAGGCCGGACACGACCTGGTGTCGGTGCCGCTTTCGCGCATTCCGATCCGGCGCAGGTCGTAACCGAAGCAGCGGGGCGCGGATTCTTCCCG
>JRYL01000051.1_pt1 | contig 14354 bp, 14 predicted proteins | sample 235391 | NCBI WGS metagenome assembly JRYL01 (sample SAMN03074223, study PRJNA261481) | activated sludge metagenome | biome: Wastewater Treatment Plant; feature: Wastewater; material: Activated sludge; isolation source: activated biomass of a wastewater treatment plant treating wastewater from... ... | reverse complement strand
CGGCGGCGCATCGCCCGCGCCGGCGGGCCGGTGGCGCGCGATCAGCTGCGCCAGCGACTGGTCGAGCAGCACATAGGACAGCCCGAAGGCGCCGTCGGCCAGCTCGATGGCGCAGAACTCGGCTTCGCGCGGGCGTTCGGGCAGCACCGGCGGCAGGTGCAGGCGGCGCACGCGCGGGGCGGGCAGGTGCCGGTCGATGGCGCGCAGCTGGCGCAGCAGGGCGGGGGCGAGGGGTTCGCGGGGCATGCCGCATTGTGCGGGCGCGCGGTGCAATGTCGTTACACTGCCATGCACCGCCCCCGACGAATGGGGCGCCGCGACGAGAGAGACACCCCCATGCCCGGCATCATCCAAAGCCTGCTCGACACCGACCTGTACAAGTTCACCATGATGCAGGCGGTGCTGCACCAGTTTCCGGGCGCCGAGGTCGAATACAAGTTCAAGTGCCGCTCGCCCGACGTACAGCTGGCGCCGTATGTCGACGAGATCCGCGACGAGATCCGCCAGCTGTGCGAGTTGCGCTTCACCGAGGACGAGCTGGCCTACTTCCGCTCGATGCGCTTCATCAAGAGCGATTTCGTCGACTTTCTCGGCCTGTTCAAGCTGAACGAGAAGTACATCACCCTCACGCCGCAGCCCAACGGCGAGATCGACATCCGCGTGCGCGGCCCCTGGCTGCACACCATCATGTTCGAGATTCCGGTGCTGGCCATCGTGAGCGAGGTGTACTACCGCAACACCGCGCCCGGCCTGGACCTGGCCGAGGGCCGCCGCCGACTGGATGAGAAGCTCCGGCTGGTCGAAACACCCGCGCTGCACGGCATCCGCATCGCCGACTACGGCACGCGCCGGCGCTTCTCGCGCGAATGGCAGCGCGAGGTGCTGCAGACCATGCAGCAGCGCCTGGGCGCCACCGGGCAGCTCACCGGCACCAGCAATGTGCTGTTCGCCAAGGAACTGAGCATGCGCCCCATGGGCACCATGGCGCACGAATACCTGCAGGCCTGCCAGGCGCTGGGCCCGCGCCTGCGCGATACGCAGGTGTTCGCGTTCGAGAAGTGGGCGCAGGAATACCGCGGTGACCTCGGCATCGCGCTGTCGGACGTGTACGGCATGAACGCCTTTCTGCGCGACTTCGACATGTACTTCTGCAAGCTGTTCGACGGCGCGCGGCACGACTCGGGCGACCCCTTCAAGTGGGGCGAGCGCATGATCGAGCACTACGCCGCCAACCGCTGCGACCCGCGCACCAAGACCATCATCTTCAGCGACGGCCTCACCATCCCGCGCTGCATCGAGCTGTTCGAGCGCTTCGACGGCCGCATCCAGGTGGCCTTCGGCGTGGGCACCAACCTGACCAACGATGTCGGGCCGGCGGCGCTGCAGATCGTGCTGAAGATGATCGAATGCAACGGCCAGCCGGTGGCCAAGATTTCCGACACGCCGGGCAAGACCATGGTGGAGGACGAGGGCTACCTGACCTACCTGCGCCAGGTGTTCGACCTGCCCGCGCCGCCACCGGCGGTGCCCATCAACCGGCCGGCGCCGCTGTTGCGCTGATCGGTTTGCTATGTTAAAAGTAGCTGCCCGCGCTTGACTGGCGGGCGCTGAGGCCCGATTTCATTCACAACCAACCTGCGACTTCAAAGGCATGAATCCAGCAACCACCACCATCACCCGCCGCCCATCCCTGTGGTTCAGTCGCCTGGGCGCGCTGCTGATGCTGCTGGCGCAGGCGGCACCGGCGCAGGCCGCATCGCTGGACGGCAGCCAGCTGTCGGTGCTGTGGGCCGTGCCCTTCGTAGGCATCCTGCTGTCGATCGCCATCTGGCCGCTGGTGGCGCCGCAGTTCTGGCACCACCACTTCGGCAAGATCGCGGCCGCCTGGGCGCTGGCGTTTCTGGTGCCGTTCGCGCTGACCTTCGGCCCCGCCGTGGCGGCCGAGGGCTTCGTGCACGCGCTGCTGGCCGAATACATCCCCTTCATCCTGCTGCTGACGGCGCTGTTCACCGTCTCGGGCGGCATCTACATCCGCGGCAACCTGCACGGCACGCCGGTGCTAAACACCGGCATCCTGCTGGTGGGCGGCATCCTGGCCAGCATCATGGGCACCACCGGCGCGTCGATGCTGCTGATCCGCCCGCTGATCCGCGCCAACGACAACCGCAAGAGCAGCGCGCACGTCGTCATCTTCTTCATCTTCATCGTCAGCAACATCGGCGGCTCGCTCACGCCGCTGGGCGATCCGCCGCTGTTCCTGGGCTTCCTGAAGGGCATCACCTTCTTCTGGACCGCGGCCCACATCTGGCCCGACACGCTGTTCCTGATGGTGGTGTTGCTCATCATGTTCTTCCTGCTCGACAGCTGGATGTACAAGAACGAGGGCGTGCGGCGCGAAGACCCGACGCCCGACGACGCCCGCTTCGGCTTCGACGGCGCCATCAACTTCGTGCTGCTGGGCTGCGTGGTGGCGCTGGTGCTGATGAGCGGCGTGTGGAAGCCCGGCGTGGTGTTCAACATCTACGGCACCGACGTGGCCCTGCCCGGCGTGGTGCGCGACATCGGCATGGTGGTGGTCACCTTCATCTCGCTGGCCATCACGCCGCGGGGGGTACACGCCAGCAACCAGTTCAACTGGGAGCCGATGAAGGAGGTGGCCAAGCTGTTCGCCGGCATCTTCCTGACCATCATCCCGGTCATCGCCATGCTGCAGGCGGGCGTCAACGGCCCGTTCGGCGCCGTGGTGCGCGCCGTCACCAACGCCGACGGCTCGCCCAACCCGGCCATGTACTTCTGGGCCACCGGCATCCTCAGCGGCTTCCTCGACAACGCGCCCACCTACCTGGTGTTCTTCAACACCGCCGGGGGCGACCCGGTGCAGCTGATGGGCCCGCTGGCCACCACGCTGGCGGCGATCTCGGCCGGCGCCGTGTTCATGGGCGCGCTCACCTACATCGGCAACGCGCCCAACCTGATGGTCAAGGCCATCGCCGAGGACCGCGGCGTGAAGATGCCCAGCTTCTTCGGCTACATGGCCTGGAGCTTCGGCATCCTGGTGCCGCTGTTCGTGATCCTGACCTTCCTGTTCTTCCGCTGACGCGGCGCGCCCGCCACCGCAAGAAAACCCGAGCCGATGCGCTCGGGTTTTTTCTTGCCACGGCTTCGTGACAGGCGTGTGTCCGCGGCACTGGGGTCGTTCCGTACGGAACCGTGTCAGCTTGTCCGGGCCGCGCGCCTGGGTTGCAATCGCCCGCATCGTCATACCGCGCATGCAGGAGAGCAGTCAATGGCCGGGCCCATCGGACCTCGCGTCATTCCCCACTACCAACCCGCGCCGCCGCGCCAGGAGAACTGGCTCCAGACCAGGCTGCGCCAGGCCGACCAGACGCGCAAGAACTTCGTCAGCGACCAGCTGGCACGGCTGAAGCCGGTCACGGACGGCATCGGGCAGCTCACCAGGGAGAAAAGCTGGGGCGACAAGATCGCCCGGCTCGACAGCAAGGGCGACACGGCGGTGTCCAGCACCGCCGCCGACGCCAAGGCCGAACTGTCGGGGGCCCTGCGGCTCACGCGCGGCCGCTCGGCGGTCAAGGGCGGTGCGTCGGCGGCACCGGCCGCGGGCGGCAAGAGCAAGGTGGACGCCGACGTGCTGATCACCGCCAAGGGCCAGGTCAACCACAGCATCAGTGTCAAGCGCGACGCCGACACCGCCAACAGCACCTACACCGTCAGCTACGCCAAGTCCAGCGCGGCGGGCTTGGGCCTGGAGGGCGTGCTCAAGACCGGCAAGGGCGCCGGCCCCACGCTGCCGGGTGGCCTGCCGATGGGGTTCGAGGGCAAGCTGAAGGGCGAAGGCGCCCCAAAGTGACCAACACCGTGGAGATGCGGTTCGCCAACGCCCAGGACGCGGCGCGGGGTGCCGAAATCATCGAACGCGTGCAGGCGGCCGACATGACCGACGACGCCGTGCGCGCCGGGGCGGTGGCCCCGGGCATGGGTTCGGTCGCGGCGCTGCCGCTGGCGGCCCACAATGCCCAGCTCATCGACGGCAGCCCCAACAACCTGGTGAACGGCCTGAGCGAGCACGGCCGCGTCAACCCCGGCCTGCTGCGCGCCGCCGGGGTGAGCGATGCCGACATGAAGTTCCTGCAGGACCACATGACGGCACAGGAGTTATCGGTCGCGCAGACGCAGCGCATCGCGCTGGAGGGCAAGGCGGACGCCGAGCTGTCGAAGCTGACGCAGAAAATCCCGCTGGCGTCCAAGCTGCAGACCAAGGGCGCCGAAGGCGCTGAATTGCGCGGTGACCGCGAATCGACGTTCACCCGTCGGGTCGACTACCCGAGCACCACCGCGCCGGGTTCGATCACCGACCGCATCGACGTCACCGACCGCGCCACGCTGAAGGTGCGCGATGGTGGCGAGAAGGCGCAGGCCGACAAGGGCAAGTGGGGCGGCCTGCCCATCAAGCCCTACGGCCAGTCGGTGTCGGACGGCATCTACGACCTCGGCAGCATCACCACGTCGATGTCGCGCAGCACGGCGGTGGCGCCGGGCACCGTGGTGGACGCCGGCACGCTGGCCACGGCCAACACCGGCAGCCAGCAGCCCATCACCGTCAAGCAGACCATGCTGACCGCCGACGTGAGCGAACTGGCCCAGTTGAGCGGCGACGAACGGCGCGACATGCACAAGACGTCGACCGAGTACGAGGTGGCGGCCGACAAGGCGCCGCACCTGCTCGCCGTCACGGTGGCGGGCTTCAGCCATGGCACCGTGCACCTGCTCGACCCCAAGCTCACCGCGGTGCAGACGGGCGAACTGGTGATGCGCGACGGCCAGCACACGCAGACCGGCTTCAAGGGCGGCCTGGACGGCGTGGCGGGCGTGGAGGGCACGATCATCCGCAGCTCGGGCATCGACGACTACGCCAAGGCACCCGAGGCCAGTCAACCGCCCGAGCAGCCGCAGCCGCAGCCGGAACAAGCGCCGTCACCGGAGCCGTTCCGCATCCAGGTGCAGCCGTACCTCGGCGCCAACATCCGCAGCGAGCCGTCCATCGACGCCGGCAAGGTGGGCATCGTGCAGATGGGCTCCTTCCTCGACGCCACCGGTCAGAAGCAGGTGGACGCCGAAGGTCAGGAGTGGCTCAAGGTCAAGGGCCGCGACCAGACCGACCAGGTGAAGGAGGGCTGGGTGCGCGGCGACATGGTCAAGACCTACGAGGCCGAGCGCGGCAACAACGACAACACCGGCCGCATGAACCCCTCGCGCGACGGCCAGCGCACCGTGACGGTGAAGGAGGGCGACAACCTGTGGACCATCGCCCGGCGCGAGAAGGTCGGCTACCCGCGGTTGCTGGAAGCCAACCCCCACCTGCTGGACCGCGCGGTGATCTTCGCCGGAGATTCGGTGTACCTGCCCGCGGGCCGTTGATCCACAAATGCTATCAAAATAGGATCTTCCAGCGCAGGCCAGTACTGCGCTGGAGGCTCTTTTTTTCTATAGATCGGTGCGCAGCCGCCACAGCTCGGGAAACAGCACCACGTCCAGCATCTTGCGCAGATAGCTCACGCCGCCCGTGCCGCCGGTGCCGCGCTTGAAGCCGATGATGCGCTCGACCGTGGTGACGTGGCGGAAGCGCCAGAGGCGGAAGGCGTCTTCCAGGTCGGTGAGTTTTTCGGCCAGCTGGTACAGGTCCCAGTGCTGCTCGGGCGCGCGGTACACCTGCAGCCAGGCGGCCTCGACGGCGTCGCTGGCTTCGTAGGGCTGGGTCCAGTCGCGCTGCAGGTGGCCGGCGGGCACCGCGAAGCCCGCGCGGGCCAGCAGGCGCAGCGCCTCGTCGTACAGCGAGGGCGCCTCGTGGAACGAGCGCACCAGCGCCAACCGCTCTGGGTGGTGCGCGTGCGGCTGCAGCATGGCGGCGTTCTTGTTGCCCAGCGCGAATTCGATGCAGCGGTACTGAAAGCTCTGGAAGCCGCTGGACGGGCCCAGATAGGGCCGGATGGCGCTGTATTCGGGCGGGGTCATGGTGGCCAGCACATCCCAGGCGTGCACCAGCTGCTCCATGATGCGGCTGGCGCGCGCCAGCTTCTTGAAGGCGGGCGGCAGGCGGCTTTCGCGCACGTCGGCGATGGCGCTGCCGAGTTCGGTCAGCAGCAGCTTCATCCACAGCTCGCTGGTCTGGTGCTGGATGATGAACAGCATCTCGTCGTGCGCGGGCGACAGCGGGTGCTGCGCGCTCAGGATCTGGTCGATGTGCAGGTAGTCGCCGTAGCTCATGCTGCCCGAGAAGTCGAGCTGGGCCTTTTCCTGGTGGACGATGGATTCAGGGGTGGTCATGGGGGCTCCTTGGGGCGTCGAGGTTCAACAGCCGGACGCAGAGGACGCAGAGATGACGCAGAGGACGCAGAGATGACGCAGAGGGCGCAGAAGAAGAACCAAACTTTTTTTTGAATTTTTTTGCGCCCTCTGCGAATCCTCTGCGTCCTCTGCGTCCGGTATCGGCTGTTCAAGTCACCGCCTGCTTGTGGTGGAAGCGCGCCTGGGCGTACTCGCGCGTGCGAACCACTTCGGCCAGGGCCTGGGCGGCGCCCAACACGTTGTCGAACGACAGGTACAGCGGCGTGAAGCCGAAGCGCAGGATGTCGGGCTGCTGCGCATCGCCGGCGCGGAAGTCGCCGATGACGCCGCGCGCGATCAGCGCCTGCACGATGGCGTAGGCGCTGCCGGCGGGCAGTTGCGCCGTCGGCGTCAGGCACACCTGCGAGCCGCGCCGCGCGTGCTCGCGCGGCGTGACCAGGGTGAAAGCGCCGGGGCACAGCGCCTCGACGGCGTCGATGAACAGGTCGGTGAGCGCCAGCGACTTGGCACGCAGCGCGGCCATGCCGCCGAGCTTCTCGGCCGCGGCGAACACGTCCAGCGCGCAGTCGAGCGCCGACAGGCTGACGATGGGCTGCGTGCCGCACTGGTAGCGCGTGATGTCCATGGCGGGCTGGTAGTCGGGCGTGAAGGCGAACGGCTGCGCATGACCCCACCAGCCCGCCAGCGGCTGCCAGCAGCGCGCCACGTGGCGCGGGTGCACCCACACGAAGGCGGGCGCGCCGGGGCCGCCGTTCAGGTACTTGTAGCCGCAGCCGACGGCGAAGTCGGCTTGCGCGCCGCTCAGGTCGACCGGCACCGCGCCCGCGCTGTGGCACAGGTCCCAGACCACCAGCGCGCCGGCGGCGTGCGCGGCGGCGGTGACGGCGGCCATGTCGTGCATGGCGCCGGTGCGGTAGTTGACGTGGGTGAGCATCAGCACGGCCACGTCGGGCGTCAGGCTGGCGGCCACCTCGTGCGGTTCGATCAGCTTCAGCGTGCAGCCGCGCTCGCGGCACAGGGCCTCGGCGATGTACAGGTCGGTGGGGAAGTTGCTGCGCTCGCTGACGATGGTGCGGCGGCCGGGTGCGTCCTGCGCGGCAATGTTCAGTGCCGCCGACAGCACCTTGTAGAGGTTGATCGAGGTGGTGTCGGTGGCCACCACCTCACCGGCACCCGCGCCGATGAGCGGCGCGATGCGTTCGCCCACGCGGCGCGGCAGCGCGAACCAGCCGGCGCTGTTCCAGCTCTTGATCAGGTCCTGCCCCCATTGCTGCGCCACCACCTGCGCCACGCGCGCGGGCACGGCGCGGGGCAGGGCGCCGAGCGAGTTGCCGTCGAGGTAGATCACGCCCGGCGGCAGATCGAACAGGTCGCGCAGCGTGCGCAGGGGGTCCTGGGCATCGCGCTGGCGGCAGTCTTGCTGAGAGATCATGGTGTCGGATTCTTCAAAAAAGATAGCTGCCAGCGCTTGATGGATGGGCGCTGGAGGCCGATTTTGTTCACAATGGCCGCAGCACCGCGCGCACCGGCGAGGCGTCGGCGCTCATCAGTTTCAGGGGCAGGGCGATGAGTTCGTAGTCGCCCTCGGGCACGTCGTCGAGCACCAGGTTCTCCAGCACGCGCAGATCGCGCCGGCGGATGACCTGGTGGCTGTCCAAGGTTTTGCTGTCGGCCGGGTCGATGCTGGCGGTGTCGATGCCGATGAGTTGCACGCCGGCATCGGCCAGGCGCTCGACGGTGTCGGGGGCGAAGGCGGCGAGCTGAAAATCCCACGCCTCGACGGGCATGCGCGCGTAGGTGCGCACCAGCACACGCGGCGGCAGGCCTTGCACAGCTTGCGCAAGATGCTCCCAAAGAAGGAGCGGCCGCACGCCAATGGCGTGGATGACGCGGCACGGGCCGAGGTAGGGCGACAGGTCGAGCGCGCCGATGGCGGCGCCCGCCGGGTCGTAGTGCAGCGGCGCGTCGGCGTGCGCGCCGACGTGGGGCGACAGCGTGAGGGCGCTGACGTTGACCGGGCAGCCAGGGCCGATCTCGGCGCTCCAGTGCTGCGCGTACGGCGTGTCGCCCGGAAACACGGGCGCGCCCGCGTGTACGGGCGGCGAGATGTCCCAGATTCGTGGCGTGGCCATGGCCTGCGACGTTAACCGCCTGCGCGCGGCGTGGTGTCGGTTTTTTCCAACTCGCGGCGCCGTCGCCGCAGACGAAAAACGGCTGATCTGCGTCAAGGCGGCGCGTCATCGGCGCACTAAAATGAGAATCATTGTCATTTGAATGGAAGCCAGATGGACGCCGGTTATTCCGCCGCCGACGCTGCGGCGATGCTGCCGCTGCACGCCTTGCCCGTGGGCGCGCGCAGCGTCATCGCGCAGTTGCACCAGCCCGCCAGCGCCGACGACCAGGAGGTGCTGCTGCGACTGATCGAGCTCGGCTTTCTGCCGGGCGAGAGCGTGCGCATCGTGGCCAAGGCGCGCGCCGGGCGCGAGCCGATCGCGGTGCGCGTGGGCGACCAGGCCACGTTCGCGCTGCGCGCGCGCGAGGCGGCGCTGATCGGCGTGCGCCCGGCCGCCGCCACCGGCCTCGAGGCCAGCACGTGAACCGGCCGCAGGACGCCGCCGTCGACCCGGCGGCCAGCGTCGGCAACGCCACCGGCAGCGCGCCGCGCGTCGTCACCAGCAGCACGCGCCCGCTGCGCGTGGCCTTGCTGGGCAACCCCAACTGCGGCAAGACGGCGCTGTTCAACCTGCTCACCGGCAGCCGCCAGAAGGTGGCCAACTACGCCGGCGTGACGGTGGAGCGCAAGGAAGGCCGGCTGCAGTCGCCCAGCGGGCGGGAGGTGGTGGTGCTGGACCTGCCGGGCGCCTACAGCCTCAACGCGCTGAGCCTGGACGAGGAGATCACGCGCGACATCGTCACCGGCCGCCGCGCCGGCGAGCCGGTGCCCGACCTGCTGGTGTGCGTGGTCGACGCCACCAAGCTGCGGCTGAACCTGCGCCTGGTGCTGGAGGCCAGGCGCCTGGGCCTGCCGATGCTGCTGGCGCTGAACATGACCGACATGGCCGGGCGCCTGGGTATCCGCGTCGACGCCGACCGGCTGGCGGCCGAACTGGGCGTGCCGGTGCTGCCCACGGTAGGCGTGCGCGGCGATGGCGCGGGCGCGCTGGTGGCGGCGCTGGAGCGCTTTCGGCGCCCACTGATCGGCCGCACGCCGCGCGCGGCCGGCGCGCCGCCGGGCATCGAGGACGTGATGCTGACGCAGCGCGAGGTGCAGCGCCTGGTGGCGGCCTGCGTGCAGGCGCCGCCGCAGCCGCTGGCGCGCGACGACGCCATCGACCGCGTGCTGCTGCACCCGCTGTGGGGCATGCTGCTGCTGGCGGCGCTGCTGCTGCTGATGTTCCAGGCCGTGTTCAGCTGGGCGCAGTGGCCGATGGAGGCGATCAAGTCGGTCGTTGACGGCGCTGCCACGCTGGTGCGCACGCACATGGCCGAGGGACCATTGCGCAGCCTGCTGGTCGACGGCGTGATCGCCGGCGTCGGCAGCGTGCTGGTGTTCCTGCCGCAGATCCTGATCCTGTTCGCCTTCATCCTGGCGCTGGAGGACTCGGGCTACCTGCCGCGCGCGGCCTTCCTGCTCGACCGCGTGATGGGCCGGGTGGGGCTATCGGGGCGCTCCTTCATTCCGCTGCTGTCGAGCTTTGCCTGCGCCGTGCCGGGCATCATGGCCACGCGCACCATCACGCACTGGCGCGACCGGCTGGTCACCATCCTGATCGCGCCGCTGATGACCTGCTCGGCCCGGCTGCCGGTGTATGCGCTGCTGATCGCCGCGTTCATCCCGCAGCGGCGCGTGGCGGGCCTGTTCAACCTGCAGGGGCTGGTGCTGTTCGCGCTGTACGTGGCGGGCATCGTGAGCGCGCTGGCCATCGCCTGGGTGTACCGCCTGGCGGCGCATGGTGCCCAGGCGCGGCCGACGCCGCTGATCATGGAGCTGCCCGCCTACCGCTGGCCCAGCCTGCGCCAGCTGGCGTTCGGCGTGTGGGAGCGAGCACGCATCTTCCTGCAGCGCGTGGGCGGCATCATCCTGGCGGTGATGGTGCTGCTGTGGTTCCTGTCCAGCTACCCGGCGCCGCCGCCGGGCGCCGAGGGGCCGGCCATCCTGCACAGCTGGGCCGGGCAGATCGGGCTGGCGCTGCAGAAGCTGCTGGCACCGGTCGGCTTCAACTGGCAGATCGCCATCGCGCTGGTGCCCGGCATGGCGGCGCGCGAGGTGGCGGTGGGCGCGCTGGGCACGGTGTATGCGCTGTCGGCCAGCGGCGACGACGTGGCGGCGCAGTTGCAGCCGCTGATCGCCCATGGCTGGAGCCTGGCGACGGCGCTGGCGCTGCTGGCCTGGTACGTGTATGCGCCGCAGTGCGTGTCGACGCTGGTGGCTGTCAAGCGCGAGACCAACGGCTGGCGCTGGCCGCTGGTCATGCTGGTGCAGCTGTTCGGGTTGGCGTGGCTGGCGGCGTTCATCACCTACCGCACGGCGCTGGCGATGGGGGCAGGGTGATGCAGGCGCTGGCCGTCGCGCTGATCGTCACGCTGGCGGCGCTGTACGTGCTGTGGCGTTTCCTGCCGGCACGCTGGCGCAATCTGGCCGCGAAACGCCTGGGCCTGGGTGCGGGCGCCGGCCAGGCGGGCCGCTGTCATGCCTGCGGCGACTGCGGCGCGTGCGCGACGCCAGCCGCGGATTCAGATAAATAATGCCTGTATCCCTTGCTGGATAAGCGCCAGAAGCTATTTTTTGAATAGCAAATTGGCCGGGCGATCAGACCATCAGCGGCTCCAGCCGATGCCGCCGCCGGGCCTGCGCACAGGCGTCGCTGCCCTCGCTGAACTCGCGGCAAGGCGAGGGCCGCCATTCATAGATGCTGCAGGCCACGCGCTCGCCCACGCGGCCCGACAGCGCCGCGCAGCGCGGCGGCAGGTGGTCGGTGCCGCGCAGGCGGCAGGTGCGGGCGGCGACGGGCAGCGCCAGGCCATCGGGCACCGCGCCCCCTTCCGCCTGTGTTTCCATGATCGAGAAGTCCACCCGGAAGGTGGCGCAGCAGGCGCCGCAGCGCTCGCAGGGGCTGAGATTCGCTGCCCTGTTTTTCATGGCAAAGCTCTTGAATGAATACTTAGGTTCTTATTCCCCGGGGGTATGCACACCGGTGTGATATTCGACCGTGAAATAAGTGGCGCCTGCACGGGTCTGTATTCCGGGAACTATGGTCATCGGTGTGGTTTTGCATTCCAATCAATTGCATGCCGCGGCCACTTGGCGAAGCGGGCTACCACCGACAAAGGAAGAAATTATGCGTACTGACATGTTCCAGCAGGTGCTGGAAGAGCTCAAAGGTTCGTCTGCCGACGTTGAGGCATCGGCCCTGATTTCCACCGACGGTCTGATGATCGCTTCGGCCCTGCCGGCCGGCATGGACGAAGACCGCGTGGGCGCCATGTCCGCCGCGCTGCTGTCGCTGGGCGACCGCGCGGTGCGCGAGCTGGCCCGTGGCACGCTGGAGCGCGTGCTGCTGCAGGGCGAGCGCGGCTACGTGATCATGAGTTCGTCGGGCACCGAGGCCGTGCTGACGGTGCTGGCCAAGCAGAACGCCAAGCTGGGCCTGCTGTTCCTGGACATCAAGCGCGCCGCCGAGGCGCTGTCCAAGCTGATCTGAGGAGGGTTTCGCCATGGCTTTCCCCCCGATGCAGCCCGCCGCGGATGCGGACCAGGCGCGCCAGCACACCTACCACGACGGCACCAGCCGCACGGTGCAGGTGAGCGAGCGCGAGATTCCCTACCCCGAAGGTCGCCTGATCATCTCGCGCACCGACCTCAACGGCGTCCTCACGCACGCCAACGACGCCTTCATCGAACTCTCGGGCTACACCCGTGAGGAACTGATCGGCCAGCCGCACGCCATCCTGCGCCACCCCGACATGCCGCGCGCCGCCTTCAAGGACCTGTGGGACACCATGAAGGCCGGCAAGAAGTGGCACGGCTACGTGAAGAACCTGCGCAAGGACGGCTCGCACTACTGGGTGTACGCCACCGCCGTGCCCAACATCCGCAACGGCCAGACCGTGGGCTACACCTCGGTGCGCCGCAAGCCGTCACGCAAGAAGATCGAAGAACTGTCGGCCGTCTACAAAGAGTGGAAAGCCGCCGAAGGGAGCACCTGATGACCTTGAATTTGCTGATTGCCCCCGACTTCGCGCCCGAGCGCTTTGCCGGCTGGCACATGCTGAACACGCTGCTGCAGAAGCGCTCCGGCCTGCAACTGCACCTGCTGACGCCCGCATCGGCCGCCGAACAGGCGCAGCTGATCGCCGAGGGCAAGGTGGATGCGGTGTATGCCAACCCGTTCGACGCGGCGTCGATGATCCGCGACGCCGGCTACCAGGCCATCGCACGGCCGGTGGGCAAGTCGGACGAGATGGTGATTGCCACGGCCGCCGGCTCGGCCGCCAACACGGTGGAAGACCTGCAGCCCGGCTGCAAGATCGCGCTGACCGACAACAAGGACGTCAAGCTGATCGGCCTGCGCCTGCTGGAGCCGGCCGACCTGACCGAGGCCGACATCCAGTGGCAGATGGTGGACACCTACCAGGCCGCCGCGCGCATGGCCATCAAGGGCGAGGTCGACGCCAGCTTCTTCCTGGCCGAGGCCTACCACTCGCTGTCGAAGCTGACCAAGTCGCAACTGAAGGCGCTGATGGAAAGCAAGCTGGCCGACATCACGCATGTGCTGCTCACCAGCGCCAAGGTCGGCGCCGACGCCGAGCGCGTGAAAGAGGCGCTGGTCGGCCTGACGGGCACGCCCGACGGCCAGCCGGTGCTGGACGAGCTGGGCATCGCCGGCGGCTTCGAGCCGATGACGCAGGAAGACGCCGAGTTCATGATCGACCTGATGGACACGCTGCTCGATTGATGCGCAACGCCCAGCACGGCCTGTCCGCCAGGCAGCAGTTCCGCCAGGCAGGTCGCCGGGTGCTGAATGCGCCCGCCGACCTGGCGCTGCACGAGCAGCGGGTGAACGCCGCACTGGGCCTGGAGGGCGCCGAGCCGCTGCAGGGCGCCCTGGCCGACTGGCTGCATGGCTGCGCGCCCGATGCGGCGCGCTTTCAGGCCCTGCTGGCGCGTGCCGACATTCAGCCGCGGCTGGCGCCGTTCGTGCTGCAGGGCCTGCAGGCGCAGGCTGCCAGCGGCCGCAAGCTGCCCGCCGCCAGTGCCTGGGCCACGCGCTGGAGCGTGCTGGTCGCGCCCTCGCTCGACGTGCCGCGGCGGGCGCTGCTGTGCAGCGTCGACGATTCGCGCCGCATCGCCGCCGAGGCGCTGCCGGCGCTGCTGGCGGGCGACGCGCAGGCCGAGCAGGACTTTCTCGCGCACTGCGAGGGCGCCGGCGATTCGCTGGGCTTCATGCTGGTGCGCCGCGCGCTCACACGCGAAGGCCGGGCACTGTCGCCACAATGGGAAGCCGTGTCGCTGGCTTTGCAGAACGGAGTGATCCAAGCATGAAGAACATCCTCCTGATGGGCCTGACCGATCATGAGGCCGCTGCCGTCGAGATCATGATCGGCATGAACTGGCGCGACCACCGTTGCATCACGCTCAAGCGCGAGCTGTCGCTGGCCATCCCCGAGCAGCACGCCGCCGCCCGCAGCTGCGAAGCCTGCGTGCTGGATCTGTTCGGCCTGGGCATGCGCAAGTATTCGCCGGCCAACGCCACGCGCCTGATGGAAGTGATGGCCGGCCGGCCGGCCGTGCTGCTGACCTGGGGCGACGGCGGGGGCTGGCTGGAGGCCAAGCTGCCGCGGGCCAAGGGCCAGCACATCGGCTGGGTCGGCATGCCCTACACCAGTGCCGGCCTGCGTGACGCGATCAAGAAAGTCAAGGAAGCGGCCGAACGCATGGTGCCGCCGGCGGCCGCCGCCGTGGCCGCTGCGCCCGCCGCCATGCCGGGCAG
>JRYL01000012.1_pt1 | contig 14360 bp, 18 predicted proteins | sample 235391 | NCBI WGS metagenome assembly JRYL01 (sample SAMN03074223, study PRJNA261481) | activated sludge metagenome | biome: Wastewater Treatment Plant; feature: Wastewater; material: Activated sludge; isolation source: activated biomass of a wastewater treatment plant treating wastewater from... ... | reverse complement strand
CGGCGGCGTGTGGCCCAGCGCGGCGCGTAGCGGGCCAGCAGTGCGTGCCGCTGGGGCAACAGGCCGTGCAAGGGCTCCACGTCGAAGCCGGCCGCCGTCAAGGCGTCGCGCAGCTCCGGTGATGCGCACCCTGCCGCCACGCGGGCGCCGCGCCGCGCCAGCCGTGCCACGGCCTTGAGCGTGTGCGGGCTTTCCATGTCGGGGTTGCGCGCCGGCTGCGTGGGGCCCACGCCGTCGAGGTAGATCGCATCGTGCTCGCCCGACAGCTCGGCCAGCGCTGGCTGCAACTGGCCGATGGACAGCGTGAGCTGCACGCGCTCGCCCTCCAGCCTCAGGCGGTGCACGCCGGGCAGCAGGCCATGCCACTGCGCCACCAGCTCGGCGGCCAGCGGCGCCAGTTCGGGGAAGGGCGCGACGCTGCGGATCAGATCGGCCGGCTCGGGCGGCGGGAAGGCCGCGACGGCGCTGTAGAGCAGGCGGGCGGGCCGCTGCCGGTCTTGTCGCCAGGCGTGCCAGGTGGCGAAAAAGTTCAGGCCCAGGCCAAAGTCGGTCTCCAGCACCGCCCAGCGGGGCGCACCGGCCCACGCCGCGTTGCCCGCAGCCGTGGGCAGCAGGCCGCAGCCTTGCAGGAGCATCTGGCGTGCGAATTCCAGAGCGCCATGGCCATCCGCGCCCAAGCCGCGCTGAACGTTGTCGTCACGCGGGCTGATGGGCGTGCCGTCGTCGTGCCATGAGGCGGTATCATCAGGCATGGTTGCTTCTTTATTGATAGCTTCTGGCGCTTGCTGGATAAGCGCTGGCGGCCGATTTGATCAATAAGGCAGATGCTGCGGCGCCACGCCGATGTGATCCGGCGCGGGATCGACCGCAAAGCGCTGCGCCGCGATGTGCGTGTGGCCCAGCCGCAGCGCCTGCGCCACGCGGTGCATGCCGTCCATCACGCCGCCGTCGGCGCTCAGGATGATGGGCCAGCGCAGGTCGCAGGCGTCCATCAACTGCACGTGAAGGGCGATGGCGCGCGGCGTGGGCGCGTCGCCCTCGTGGCTGAACCAGTAGGGCTCGTCCAGTTCGCGCATGTCGGTCAGCGGCACCTGGGTTACCGGCAGGTGGCGCGCCAGGCGGATCAGCCGGTGCAAGTCCCAGGCGCGCAGGCAGTCGGGGCCGGGGCGAAAGTGGTACTGGCGGCGCAGGCGCGCCAGTTCGGCTTCGGAGCGTCGGCCGTGGGCTGCAACGGCTCAGGCGCTGGGCGGCACGTAGCCCGCGGCCTGGTCGGCACCGGCGCCGAAAAAGTGATTCTCCATCTGGCGCTTGAGGTATTCGCGTGCGCGCTGGTCGGCCAGATTCAGGCGGTTCTCGTTCACCAGCATGGTCTGGTGGCCCAGCCATTGCTGCCAGGCTTCCTTGCTGACGCTTTCCCAGATGCGCTTGCCCAGCTCGCCGGGGTAGGGCGGAAAGTCCATGCCCTCGGCTTCCTTGCCGAGCTTGATGCAGTTGACCATGCGTGCCATGTGAATCCTCGCGTGTGCGTTGTCCTGATGATCACGGGACTTTAGCAAGTTTGCCCAAGCCCTGATCCGCATGCTGACTACACTGGCCGCTGCATTTGCCGCCCCCGATGAACGCCATGACCGACCTGCCGCTGCCAGCCCTCGATGCCGACCTGTTCACCCGCGCCCAGTCGCTGCTGGACGACGAATGGCTGTCGAAAGACCCGGACCTGGCGCCCGTGCTGCCCTTGGTGCTGGCACGCGGCGTGGGGCAGGACTGGCACAAAGCCGGCACCTTTCGCCACCATCTGGTGGGTGTGGCGCGCACGCTGGCGCTGTGGCAGCAACCGCGCGAGGTGCGCCTGCTGGGCCTGCTGCACAGCGTGTACGGCAACGCCTATGTCGATCTGGTGAAGTTCGACGCCGCCAGCGAGCGCGCCCGCCTGCGCGAGGCCGTGGGCGAGCCCGCGGAGGAGCTGGTGCACCTGTTCTGCACCGCCTCGCGCACGCAGTTCACGCAGAAGGTGCAGGCTGGGCAGATCGAGCCCGACGGCAGCGTGGTGCTGGACGACCGCACGCTGCCGCCCGATGTGGTGGCCGCCTTCACCGTGGTCAGCATGGCCGACTTCTGCGAGCAATGGTTTGCCTGGCAGGAAGACATTTACGCCGGCTTTCCCTTCCTGCACCAGACGCCGCAGGCCGTGCACTGGGCCGCCGCCTTGTGGCCGGGACCGATGCGCACGCCCAGCCGCATGTACGCGCTGATCAGCCGCCTGGGCGCGGCACTGCGGCACCCGGCGCTGCAGGGGCGGCTGCCCATGCCGCCGGTGTTCGACCACTGCACCCGCGTGCTGGCGGAAGGCGACGAGGCCGCCGCCTCGGCGCTGTACTGGTCGGTGGTGCAGCAGCAGCAACCGCTGGTGCAGCCGCAGGCCACCATCGCCACGCTGGAGCAGGCCGTGCGCCTGAACCCGTGGGTGGGCGAGCCGCAGATGCTGCTGGCCCAGCTGTACCTGATTGCCGGCCGCCACGACGACGCCCGCGCCGCCGCCGAGGGCGCGCTGCAGTGCTACGGCAGCTGGGGCAACGCCTGGGACAAGCGCGTGCAGTGGGACGCCTGGATCGCCTGGGCGCGCATCCTGCGCCAGGGCGCCATCACCCGCGACTGGCCCGAGCGGCTGGACAAGCTCAACAACGTGGCGCTGCGACCGGACGCTGCATAAGCGCATGACGAAATCGTCTGAGCGCGGTGCGTGGCACCACGTGATCGGCGGCTAGACTGCGGCGATACCGCCTGGATTTCAGGTTTTCAAGTGTTTTTGGCCTCCAGCGCTTATCCAGCAAGCGCTGGCAGCTATTTTTTTTATAGTTATCGACCTTTCAGGAGAACCCCATGTCGCAGCAATGGAAGTTTGAAACCCAGTCCGTCCACGCCGGCTATTCGCCCGACCCGACCACCAAGTCGGTCGCCGTGCCGATCTACCAGACCGTGGCCTACGCCTTCGACAGCGCGCAGCACGGCGCCGACCTGTTCGACCTCAAGGTGCCGGGCAACATCTACACCCGCATCATGAACCCCACCAACGACGTGCTGGAAAAGCGCGTGGCGGCGCTGGAGGGCGGCATCGCCGCGCTGGCCGTGGCCTCGGGGCAGGCGGCCATCATGTACGCCATCCAGACCATCGCCGAGGCGGGCGACAACATCGTCAGCAGCACCGCGCTGTACGGCGGCACCTACAACCTGTTCGCCCACACGCTGCCGCAGCTCGGCATCACTACCCGCTTTGCCGACCACCGCGACCCGCAGAGCTTCGACAAGCTGATCGACGAACGCACCAAGGCCGTGTTCGTCGAGAGCATCGGCAACCCGGCCGGCAACATCACCGACATCGCCAGCGTGGCCGCCATCGCGCACCGGCACGGCGTGCCGCTGATCGTCGACAACACCGTCGCCAGCCCCTACCTGATGCGCCCCATCGAGCACGGCGCCGACATCGTGATCCAGTCCCTCACCAAGTACATGGGCGGCCACGGCACCTCGCTGGGCGGCGCCATCGTCGACAGCGGCAGGTTTCCCTGGGCCGAGCACAAGGCGCGCTTCAAGCGCCTGAACGAACCCGACGTGAGCTACCACGGCGTGGTCTACACCGAGGCCCTGGGCCCGGCGGCCTTCATCGGGCGCGCCCGCGTCGTGCCGCTGCGCAACACCGGCGCGGCGCTGTCGCCCTTCAACGCCTTCCAGATCCTGCAGGGCATCTAAACCCTGGCGCTGCGCATGGACCGCATCTGCGAGAACACGATGAAGGTGGCGCAGCATCTGCAGCAGCACGCCAAGGTGGCCTGGGTCAGCTACGCCGGCCTGCCCGATCACGAAGACCACGCGCTGGCGCAGCACTACATGGGCGGGCGCGCTTCGGGCCTGTTCACCTTCGGCGTCAAATCCGCCCCCGGCGACGATGCCCGCGCCGCCGGCGCGCGCTTTCTCGACGCGCTGCAGCTGTTCACGCGCCTGGTCAACATCGGCGACACCAAGTCGCTGGCCACGCACCCGGCCAGCACCACGCACCGCCAGCTCTCGCCCGAAGAGCTAGCCAAGACCGGCGTGAAAGAGGAAACCGTGCGCCTGTGCGTCGGCATCGAGCACATCGACGACCTGCTGGCCGACCTGGATCAGGCGCTGGCGAAGGTGTGACGCCGGCTCTTGGCATCAAGAATCGCATAAAATGATGTCGATATTGATGCAGGAATCGTTTCAATGCGTACCACCGTTACCCTGGATGAAGCCTTGCTCGGGCGCGCCGGCGCGCTGAGCGGCGTGCAGGACCGCTCGGCGCTGCTGGCCGAAGCATTGCGTGCCCTGATCGAGCGCGAAAGCGCGCGCCGCCTGGCGCGGCTGGGCGGCAGCGAGCCGCGGCTGGCGGCGGCGCCACGCCGCCAGGGCGAACCCGCACCCAAGACCAGGCGCCCATGATCCTGGCCGACACCTCGGTCTGGGTCGATCACCTGCGCCAGGGCGACGCCGATCTGGCGCGGGCGCTGGAGCAGGGCGCCATCGCGATACACCCTTTCGTCATCGGCGAAATCGCGCTTGGCCATCTGAAGAACCGCCGTGACGTGCTCGACCTGCTGGCTGCCTTGCCGCCGGCGCCGCAGGCCGAGCACGACGAAGTGCTGCACGCGGTCGAGCAGCACCAGCTTGCCGGCCGTGGCCTGGGCTGGATCGACGTGCATCTGCTGGCCGCCACGCTGCTGGCCGCCGATGCCCGGCTGTGGACGCGCGACAAGCGCCTGCACGCTGCGGCGACCGATCTGGGCGTCGCTTGGGCGCCAGAATCCCATTGACGCCAGCGCCCGCGCCATGCCCGCCAAGGAAGCCACGACTTCGACTACGAGGTGCTGGGCGAGACCAACGGGATGATGCTGGTCTCGGTGACGGGCACGGCGGTGAAGATGGCCTGACGGCCAAGACCCCGCCAGCGCAGCCGGTAAAAGCTGGCCCCGCCATGGGATGGGGGGTAAGCTGCTTCGGGACGTCGATCCCATAGGAGCGTGGTGGTGGTTGCCCGCGAACTGGCCTGCAAGAACCGGCTGCTGGCGCTGCTGCCGGACGAGGTGTTCGCGCGCTGGTGGCCCGAGCTGGAGGACGTCGACCTGCCGCTGGGCGCCGTGCTGCGCGAATCGGGCGCGCGCATCTCGCACGCGGTGTTTCCGCTCACGGCCATCGTCTGCCTGGTCTATCTGCTGGAGGACGGTGGTTCCACCGAGATTGCGGTGATCGGCCATGAAGGGCTGGTCGGCATGCCGCTGTTCATGGGCGGCGGCAGCACGCTGAGCCGCGCGGTGGTACAGAGCGCGGGCCGGGGGCTGCGGGTGCGCGCGGATTTCCTGATGACGGAGTTCGAACGCCAGCCGGCGGTCATGCAGCTGCTGCTGCGCTTCACACAGGCGCTGATGACGCAGATGTCGCAGACCGCGGTGTGCAACCGGCACCACGCCGTGGTGCAGCAGCTGTGCCGCTGGCTGCTGCTGAGCCTGGATCGCCTGCCCGGCAACGAACTGGTGATGACGCAGGAACTCATCGCCAAAATGCTGGGCGTGCGCCGCGAGGGGGTGACCGAGGCGGCCGGCCGGCTGAGCCGCGAGGGCCTGATCGAGTACCGGCGTGGCCGCATCACGGTGTTCGACCGCCCGGCGCTGGAGCGGCGCGCCTGCGAATGCTACGGCGTGGTCAGGCGCGAGTACGACCGGCTACTGTCGCGCACGCTGCCGCTGCGGCGCTGAGGGCGGTCAAGGCCCGGTGGCGGTGGGTGGGTGCAGGATCAGTTCCTGCAGCATCAGGGCATCGTTGTGCTGCTCGTCGTGGGCTGAATAGACCATCGTCAGCACGCCCTGGCGCGCGATGTCGCGCAGCTGCGCCAGCAGCTGCGGCTTCTGCGCGATCTCGTCGGCGTAGCGGCGGCGGAACTCGGCCCAGCGCGACGGCTCGTGCCCGAACCACTTGCGGAGTTCGGTGCTGGGGCCGATGTCCTTGAGCCAGAGGTCCAGCGCCGCCGCGTCCTTGCGCACGCCGCGCGGCCACAGCCGGTCGATCAGCACGCGCGTGCCGTCGCTGGCGGCGGGCGGCTCGTAGGCGCGCTTCAAGCGCACGCGGGATGCGGCGATGCGGCTCATCGCTGGCGCCTTCGCTGGCCTCAACCCGCCGCCGGGTGGCGCGCGGCGTGCTGCGACATGGCGTCCAGCGCCAGGTTGGAGTGCGCATAGGCGGCGCCGGCACGCATCTCGGCGGCGACCCAGATGGCCTCCATCAGCTCCTGCTCGGTGGCGCCCTTGCGCAGCGCGCTGGCAGTGTGGCCGCGGATGCAGTAGGGGCACTGTGTGACATGGGCGACCGCCACGGCGATCAGTTCCTTGGTCTTGGCGGGCAGGGCGCCGTCGGCGAACACGGCCTTGCCGAAGGCCTGGAAGGCCTTGGTGGCATCAGGCGTCAGTTGCTCGCGCCGCGCGTTGAGTTCGCGCGAGGCCGGGGGGTACATGTCGGTGTTCATGCGGTGCTCCTCGTGGTCGTCGGGGCCGGGGCGGCGGCGGCCAGTGCGTTCTCGAACGCGCGTTCGGTGCGCAGGCCTTCGAGATCGCGGTGGACGAAGGCAGCTGCCAGCTCCTGCCCGGCGCGCCGGTAGGAGATGCGGCAGTCGCGTGCGTCGATGTCGCCGTCGATTACCACCTGGTCGAAGCCTTCGGCATGGCCCACGTAGGCCAGGCCGAAGTCGAACTGCTCGGTCCAGAAGAACGGCAGCATCTGGAAGCGCTCGCGCTGCCCCAGCATGTTGTGCGCCGCCACCTGGCCCAGGCGCTGCGCCACCACCCAGTGCTCGACGCGGATCGGCGCGCTGCTGTGCGGGTCGGGCCAGCGCGCGATGTCGCCCGCGGCGTAGATGCCGGGCACGCTGGTCTGCAGGTACTCGTCGACCGTCACGCCGCGATCCAGCGCCAGGCCCGCCTGTTCGGCCAGCGCCAGCGCCGGACGCACGCCGACGCCGATCACGACCAGGTCGGCGGCGAGCGTCTCGCCGTTCGACAGCAAGACGCCGCGCGCGTCGATGGTTTCGGGCGTGACGCCGAGGTGAAAGACCACGCCGTGCTGCTCGTGCAGGCGGCGCAGGAAGGCACCGACGTCGGTGCCCGGCACGCGCTCCATCAAGGCCGTCTCGCCCCCCACCACGTGCACGCGCAGGCCGCGCTTGCGCAGCGAGGCCGCCACCTCCAGCCCGATGAAGCTGGCGCCGATGACGACGGCTTGCCTGGCTGTGCCGGCCGCGGCCGCCAGCGCGCGGGCATCGGCCCAGCTGCGCAGGTAGCGCACGTGCGGCAGGTCGGCACCGGGCAGCGGCAGTCGCACCGGCTCGGCGCCGGTGGCCAGCAGCAGGGCGTCGAAGCCATGCCGGCTGCCGTCCTCCAGTTGCACCTCGCGCCGCGCGGTGTCGATGGCGGCCACGCGCGTGCCGAGCCGCAGGTCGATGCGCTGCTCTTCATAGAACGACGCCGGACGCAGCGGCACCCAGTCATCGGATGCACTGCCGTCCAGGTAGTACTTCGACAGGTTGGGCCGGTCGCAGGGCAGGTCCGGGTCGGCGCTGAACAGGGTGATGCTGCCCTCGTGGCCCGCGCGGCGCAATGCCTCGGCCGCCGCCTGGCCTGCGGCGCCGCCGCCCACGATGACGATGGGTTGCAAAACCTCGGGCGGCGCGGCCTTGCGCGGCAGGGTGGGGGCGCTCTGGCGCACGCAGACGCGGCCGTCGATTTCCTCGACCTGGCGGCAGGTGATGGGCTTGAGCGCCGGCGCGCGCACCGCCTCGCCGGTGCGCAGGCTGAAGGCCGCGTGGTGCCAGGGGCAGCGCACCGTGTCGCCGACCAGCAGGCCGTCGGCCAGCGGCCCGTTCCAGTGCGTGCAGACGGCGCCGACGGAGAACAGCTGGCCGCCCTGGCGCACCAGGATCAGCGACTCGCCATGCGCGTGGCCGAGCAGCATCGCACCGTCAGCGAGCGCCGACGAGGCCACGCCCTGGGCGAGGTCGGGGCCGGTGAGAAAAGTGTCGTCGCTGGCCATGGTCGTTCTCCGGTGGCGGTGGCGGCCCTCAGGTCACCACCAGGGTGCCGTTCATGTTGGGGTGGAAGGTGCAGGTGTAGGCAAAGCGGCCGCGCCTGTCGGCACGATAAGTCCAGCGCGCGCCTTCGGCGATGCTCTGCGAATCGAACACGCCAGCGCAGGTGACGGTGTGCGGAAACGGGTCCTTGTTGATCCACTCCACGCTGTCGCCGCGCCGCACGGTCAGGGTCAGCGGCGCATAGGCCGTTGCCGCCATGACGACGGTGTGCCGCACCGGCAGGCGCGCCCGCGCGACGGATGCCACCGCCATGCCGGCCGCGATCAGCAGCGCGTGGCGGCGCGTGCACGGGGCGTGGGCGGCTGCGGCCATGTCGATGCCTGCCTGCGCGTCATTTCAGCTTGGCCTGGATCTGTTTCGCGTGCTCCAGGTGGCCGACGAAGGCCGGCCGGGAGTTGACCAGCAGCGCCTTCAGCTCGGCGTTCTGTGCGCTCGGAATCAGGGTCTTGTCGATCGCATCGATGACCTGCATGTGGTAGTCGACCTCGCGTGCGATGTAGGCCTTGTCGAACGCGGCGCCTTTCAGCGGCTCGAGCGTCTTGAGCGCATCGACGCCCCCCTGCTGGAGGCTTTGCGCCGTCGGGTTGTCCTCGGGCGTGAGCTTGAGCCGGTTCGCCAGTTCTGCGGCCTGCTTGTTGACGCCCGTGTGGTCGGTCACCATCTGCCTGGCAAAGGCCTTGACGTCGGCGGCGTGGGCCTTGGTCTGCGCAAACTTGCCGACGTCGATGTCGACCTGGTTGGCGGTGACGACGATGGCGGCGATCTGGGCATCGCTCGGGCCCTGGGCCATGGCGACCGAGGTGCCGGCGGCCAGCAGCACGGCCGAGAAGAGAATCGAGGGTCTGTTCATGATGCGCTCCTTCAGCGTTGGACCGATACCGGTTGTGCGAGGAGGCAGTCCGACAGGCTGCCGCGATTGGCGCCGACCGTTCGATACAGGCCCAGCTTGCGCCGCGTGCGGGCGGTTGTCTGTACGCCAGCGCACACAGTGCAAAAGCCGATCAGCAACGAAAAAGCGACCGCCGTGGCGGTCGCTGGCAGCGTGGGCGCAGGGCCGAAGTGGCCTGGCGATCTGGCTGCGACTGGCGCCTGACGCGCCGGGATGAAGCGGCTTACACGCCGTCGCGGGCGATCCGCATGGCCTCGCGCAGCACGCCGATGTCGCCGATGTGGTTGGCCAGCAGCAGGATCAGGCGGGCGTTGACCATGGCGCTCTGCTCGTCGCTCAGGTCGCGGTGGGTGTCGATCAAGGCCTCGTAGAAATCGTCGCCGGGCGAGTAGGCCTGGAAGTAGCGCTGGCCGGCTTCGCTGAAGTTGGGCTGGGTGTTCAGGGGCATGGCGGGTCTCCGGTTCTTCTTCAGGCGTTGCACGTCGCGCGGGCCACGGCTGCTTTGATTTTTGACGCATCCAGCGCACGCCAGCGGCCGGCCACGTGCTGATCTGGCCGGCAAAGGTAGGTGGTGCCCGGCTGCAGGTCGTAGCGCTGGGCCACGCAGCCCTTGGTGTCGATCAGGGTCTTCAGGCCGGCGGGCGCCTGGCCCTTTCGGGCGACCACGATGGGCTCGACCGGGATGCCGCCCGCTTGCAGCTCACTCAGCGCTTGCGCGGCACCCGCGTCCAGTGCGTCCGCGTCCTCGACATAGTGCAGCGCCTGGAAGCGGTTGCCCAGCTGGTGCAGCAGCCAGCCGTCGCCGCCGGCGGCCTGCACCGGCGCGTCGGCCATGGGCGCGCCGGGGATCATGTTGCCCTTGAAGGCGTCCGCATCCGGCGTGTTCAGGCTCGACGTCGCCAGCCAGCTGGGCACCGACAGGCGGCCGGAGTTGACCAGCGCGCGGGCGAAAGGGTAGTTGGCGGCCAGCTCCAGCACCGCGTTGCGGAAGGTCTTGCTGGTGGCGCTCTTGGGCGTGATGAAGTCGGTCGAGCGGGTCGAGTTCATGATGTTCTCGTCGGCCGCCCAGCCACGTTCTTCGGTGTAGGTGTCGAGCAGGGTGGCGGGGGCCTGGCCGTCCATCACCAGCTTGAGCTTCCAGGCCAGGTTGTCGGTGTCCTGGATGCCGCTGTTGGCGCCACGCGCGCCGAAGGGCGAGACCTGGTGCGCCGCATCGCCCACGAACAGCACGCGGCCATGGTTGAACCTGTTCATGCGCCGGCACTGGAAGGTGTAGATGCTGACCCATTCCAGCTCGAACTCGCGCTCGTCGCCGAGCATGGCCTGGATGCGCGGGATCACCTTCTCGGGCTTGCGCTCTTCCACCGGGTCGGCGTCCCAGCCGAGCTGGAAGTCGATGCGCCACACGTTGTCGGCCTGCTTGTGCAGCAGCACGCTCTGGTTGGGGTGGAAGGGCGGGTCGAACCAGAACCAGCGTTCGGCCGGAAAGTCGGCTTTCATCACCACGTCGGCGATGAGGAAGCGGTCCATGAAGATCTTGCCCTCGATGTCGAGCCCGAGCATGGTGCGAATGGGACTGCGCGCGCCGTCGGCGACCACCAGCCAGTCGGTGGTGAGCGAGTAGGGCCCGTCCGGCGTCTCGACGCGCACCGTCACCTCGTCTTCGCCCGGCACGACGGAGATGACGTTGCTCTTGAAGCGCATCTGCAGCTTGTCCGACAGCTGGCGCGCGCGCTCGATCAGGTATTCCTCGAGGTAGTACTGCTGCAGGTTGATCATGCCGGGGCGGTGATGATCCGCCTCGGGCCGCAGGTTGAAGTTGAACACCTCGCCCTCGCGCAGGAAGGTGCGGCCCACGTCCCAGCTCACACCCTTCTGCACGAACTTGTCGCCGCAGCCCATGCGATCGAGCACTTCCAGCGCGCGCTTGGCGTAGCACACGCCGCGCGAGCCGATCGACACGGTGTCGTCGTTGTCGAGCAGCAGCACATCCTGGCCCTGCTGCGCCAGGTCGATGGCGGCCGACAGGCCCACCGGGCCGGCGCCCACCACGACCACGGGGTAATGGCCGGTCTTGCCTTCGGTCAGCTCGGGCGGCTGGACGAACTCGAACTTGGGGTAGGTGAAGGTCTTTTGCACCGCTTGTCTCCTCGGGTTGGCGGTTTGAGTCAAAAGAGGCTGCAGCGCTTGATGGATAAGCGCAGGCAGCTATCAATAAATGAGCTTCTTGCTGTGGGAGCGGGCTTGCCCGCGATAGGGCGCTGACGCTGCGCAACGGCTCATCGCGGGCAAGCCCACTCCGACAAGGGGGTGCCCGCACGGCGGGCCGGGCATCAAGCTTTCTGCAACTCGTGCCACATCTGCTGATCGCGCTCGGCGGTCCAGATGCGCGGGTCGCGGATGCCGCTGGCCTCGTCGTGCGCGCGGGTCACGTCGAAGGGCAGGCAGTGCTCGTAGATGAAGACCTGGCCGAACTTCGGGTCCATGGCCTTGCGCGTGTGCTTCATGGTGGCGTTCAGGTCCATGCCCTGGGCCACGGCTTCCTGCGCGCTCTGGTACAGCGTGCTCACGAAGTCGCGTGTGTAGGCCAGGCCCTTCTGCACCTCGGCCGGCGTCAGCAGCGCCGGCCCGCGGCCGGGCACCAGCTTGTCGAACTTCATGGCGGCCAGGTTGTCCAGCGTCTGCGGCCAGTCGGCCAGGTAGGCGTCGCCGGTGTAGCAGGCCGCATCGGCCTCGACCAGATCGCCCGAGAAACAGATGTTCTGGCTCGGCAGGTAGACGATGGTGTCGCCCTTGGTGTGGCCGCGGCCCACCTGCTTGATCTTCACCTCCAGCTTGCCCAGCCACAGCGTCATCTCGCCGGTGAAGGTCATCGTCGGCCAGGTCAGGCCCGGCACGCTTTCCACGGCCTGGAACAGGCGCGGGAAGCGGCCGATTTCCGAGTCCATGTCCTGCTGGCCGCGCTCGACGATCAGGTCGTAGGTGTCCTGGCTGGCGATGATTTGCTCGAGGCCTTCCGACTTGTAGCCGCTGGCGCCCAGCACGCGCACGGCGTGGTAGTGCGTCAGCACCACGTACTTGATTGGCTTGTCGGTGATCTCGCGGATCTTCTGGATCACACCTTGCGCGGCCACGGGCGTGGCGGTGGCGTCGATGATCATGCAGCCGTCGTCGCCGATGATGACGCCGGTGTTCGGGTCGCCCTCGGCGGTGTAGGCGTAGGCGTTGTCGCTGAGCTTTTCCCAGCTGATCTTCTTTTCTTCCAGGTCGGCCTGGGAGGCGAATTTCTTTTCGGACATGGCAAGTCTCCAGCGTTGTTCGAGATGGCCGATTGTAGGGACGGATTTAGTTATTCGTCAATCTATTTGCCAATGTTTAATTTTGAGGACGAGGTAGGGCGCGCTGGATGCCGTCGCTCGATCCAGTATCAAATCGGCCTCCAGCGCCTGTCCCTTGGGCGCGGGAAGCTATTGAAATGATAGTTTTCTGGCTACGCGCGATGGCCCAGCCGCCGCGACACGTTGCCGGCATGCTCGCGCAGCAGCTGGCCGGCGGGGCTGTCGATCTCGGCGTCGAAGATGCCCTGCGGGCCGATCATGGTCATCACCAGCACGATGTGGCCGGCGGCGTCGAACACCGGGGCGCACAGCGTGTTCACGCCCGGCTGCGGCATCGAGATGCCGCGCCCCATGCCGCTGGCGCGGATGTCGCGCAGCAACGCCTGCACCTCGGGCGCGTCGAAGCTGGACGATGGGCCGCCGACCACGCGGCGGTGCTCGTCCTCCAGCATGCTGCGCACCATCTTCTCGGGCAGGTGGGCGGCGAACACGCGGCCGGTGATGGTGTTGAACAGCGACATCACGGTGCCCACGCGCAGGTTCACGTGCAGCGGGTAGCGCGGCTCGTCCAGCCGCACCACGGTGGGGCCCAGCTGGCCCCATACGGCCAGGGCGATGCTCAGGTCGGACCGGGCGGCCAGTTGCGCGGCCTCCTGGCTGGCCTCGGTCAGCGGGTCGAGCTGCTGCAGCGCGGCCAGGCCCATCTGCAGCGCGGCGGGGCCCAGCTCGTAGTGGCCGGTGAGCGGGTGCTGCTTGACCAGCCCCGTGGCCATGAAGCTGACCAGATAGGGGTGGGCCTTGGCCGGCGGCATGTCGGCCAGGCGCGCCAGATCCTTCAGCGGCAGCGCGCGGCGCTGCTCGGTCAGCGCCTGCAGCACGCGCATGCCGACCTCGATCGACTGGATGCCGCGCTGGCGGCGTGGGGCGGCGTGGTCCTGGGCTTCTTCGCCCGGTTGCGGGCGGGCCCGTGTCACATCCTTTTCCGTCATGCGCGGCATTATGGGCCGGCGCCGCCGTACACCATTTCAACCAATCCCGCGGCGTGCAAGACTATTGAGTTTGGTAGATCATTAGCAGTTTGCTATTTACCAACAGGAACAACAACACCATGAGCAGCCCCCTGAACATCGCCGTCGTCGTCGGCAGCATTCGCAAGGATTCGTACAACCGCCGCTTCGCCGAGGCGCTGGCCAAGCTGGCGCCCGAAGGCGTGAAGTTCAACTTCTTGCGCATCGACGACCTGCCGCACTACGACCAGGACGACGATGGCGACAACGCCCCCGAAGTGCGGCGCCTGAAGGCCGAGGTGGAGGCCGCCGACGGCGTGCTGTTCGTCACGCCCGAGTACAACCGCTCATACTCCGGCGTGCTGAAGAACGCCATCGACCAGGCCTCGCGCCCCTACGGCCAGGCCAAGTGGAAGGGCAAGCCTGCGGCCATCGTCACCGTGTCCTACGGCCCGCTGTCGGGCGCCATGGCGGCGCAGCACCTGCGCAACGTGCTGGCCGTGCTTGACATGCCGACGCTGAACCAGCCCGAGATGTACATTCAGTGGAAGGACGGGCTGGTGGACGAGCAGGGCAACGTGGGCCCCGCCAGCAAGGATTTCGCGCAGAATTTCGTCGACACTTTCGTGGCCTGGGTGCGCCGTTTCAAGCACTGAAAGCCGCATCCGGGCTTTGCCCATCACCCTGCAGGAGATCTCCATGAGCCAGAAAACAGTTGCCGTCGTCGTCGGCAGCATCCGCAAGGAATCGTTCAACAGGCAGTTCGCCGAGGCGCTGGTCAAGCAGTTTCCGGCCGAGCTGAAGGCACAGTTCATCCGCATCGACGACCTGCCGCTGTACAACCAGGACGACGACGGCAACCCGGCGCCGCAGGTCACGCGCCTGCGGGGCGAGATCAAGGCCGCCGACGCGGTGCTGTTCGTCACCGCCGAGTACAACCGCTCGATCCCCGGCGTGCTGAAGAACGCCATCGACCA
>JRYL01002078.1_pt1 | contig 14366 bp, 14 predicted proteins | sample 235391 | NCBI WGS metagenome assembly JRYL01 (sample SAMN03074223, study PRJNA261481) | activated sludge metagenome | biome: Wastewater Treatment Plant; feature: Wastewater; material: Activated sludge; isolation source: activated biomass of a wastewater treatment plant treating wastewater from... ... | reverse complement strand
CAGAAGTGAAATTCAAAGCGATCGCAAGATTGGATTCGCCTGCCGAAATTGCATACTATGAAAATGAAGGAATCCTCCAGTATGTATTGAGACAGTTCCTGAAAAAATAATAAGTTTTTTCATTAAATAATCAATCGCCTTCGAATCTCGGAGGCGATTTTTTTTGTGATGATTTTGGATTTGATTTTATGGTTCAACCCGCGTTGCGGNNGGGGCTACCAAGAGTTGAACCACTTTGTGGTTCTAAGTGACATAACCGAATTATTCATCAGATAAATAATTATTTTAATGGGTGGAAACGACCCGCGGTAGCGGGTCGAACTGTTAATAACCCCGGGTAAACGCAGCGAAGCGGAGTGCAACCCGGGGATTAGATGTGAAACAGGGTTTTGTTTTGGCTCTGTTTTTGGCGCGAAGCAAACCAAAAACTGTGACAAAACAATTGAAGAAATTTTTCATTCGGAAATCAAAAAAATCCGTCACAAAACTGCAACGGATTTAATATTTAAATAATAATACTTAATTAAAACAATTCCTTTCTGATGATATTTTGTGAACGATCCGGACCGACAGAAACCAGATAAATCTCAATCCCCAGATATTCTTCTATAAAATGGATATAATCCTGAGCTTCTTTGGGCAGTTCCTCAAATCTGCTGATTCCGCAGATATCACCTTTCCAACCCGGAAGTTCCTCATAAATCGGTTCGTAATCATCCAGTTTTGTGGTCGAAGCAGTGAAATTTTGTTTGATCTCATTGTCTTCGGTTTTGTATGCCGTACAAACTTTGATGGTTTCAAAACCGCTCAGTACATCCAATTTTGTGATGACCAGATGAGTGATTCCGTCAATTCGGCAGGCATGTTTCAGTGCCACCAGATCAAGCCAGCCGCATCGTCTCGGTCTTCCGGTCGATGCACCGTATTCATTTCCGACTTCACGAATCTGCTCACCGATTTCATTGTCCTGTTCGGTCGGAAAAGGTCCGTTGCCCACACGGGTACAGTATGCTTTCGACACACCGATCAGATTTTCAAGTTTGGTTGGAGGAATCCCCGCGCCCACACAAACACCTCCGGTCGAAGGCGAAGATGAAGTTACAAACGGATAAGTTCCGTAGTCGATATCGAGCATCAGCGCCTGTGCACCCTCAAAAAGAACCGTTTTTCCTTCATCGATTGCATCATTGACTTCAACCACAGCATCTATGATTCTGTGTTTGATCTTTTCGCCGTATTCGATATAGTTGTTATAAATTTCATCATAATCCAATGCCGGTTTGTCATACAATTTCTCAAACAGTGCATTTTTGATTTCGAGATTGATTTTTAATTTTTCTGCCAGCACCTGAGGATTCAGCAGATCGATTGCACGGATGCCGACTCTTGCCACCTTGTCTTCATAACAGGGACCGATGCCGCGTTTGGTTGTTCCGATCGAATCTTTTCCGGCTGCTTCTTCACGATAATGATCGAGCTGGATGTGATAAGGCATGATGATGTGCGCACGACGGTCAATAAAAATATTTTTGCTCGACAGACCGCGGCTTTCCAGTTTTTCATCCTCATCCTAAAAACTTTGCGGATTTACGACCACACCGCTTCCGATGATGCATTTTCCTTTTGACTGCTAAACACCCGAAGGCAACAGATGGAGCACAAATTTGTCCTCGCCCGCATAAACCGTATGACCGGCATTGTTGCCGCCCTGATAACGGACTACAAAATCAGATTTGGCAGAAAGCACATCGGTGATTTTCCCTTTTCCCTCGTCTCCGAACTGAAGACCGACTACTACATAAGTTGACATTTTCGCTGTTTGTATTAAAAAATCAGTTTCAGTGTACAAAAGTAATCCAAACCAAAAGGAGCAGCAAATAAAAGAAAGATCAAATCAAAGAAGTTATCAAGAAAATTTTAAGTCAAAAAGAAATCAGGCGATATCTCTTTTTGATGGAGATACCGCCCGATCACATTATGAGCTTTTTGAGTCAGTTTTCGATTTTAAATTCCTGATTGTCCAATAAAAAATAATCGGACGAAAACGAATAATCATATTTCTCGTCAAACAGTTTCAGTTCGCCGCTGCAGATTTCATCATTTTCTCCGCTGAAATTTGCAGTCAGTATGTCGGCATTCACCTTTTCAGTGTCATTTGAATTCCAATAATAAATTTCAAAATCTGATTTTTTGTTTTTTGGATTGAATTTCAGACCGATCCATTCGGTATCGATTCCCGGTCGGACAGCATCCGAACGATAGCTGATTGTATTTTGGTCGGATGAATTTTGATGATTTGAGTTTGAATCGGAAGCATCCGGATTTGGGATTTTATCGGTTTCAGAATTTAAATTTGTGATTTCAACCGAATCTTCAGTTGTTGAATCGGCAGATTTTGAATCCGGCTTTTTGCACGAAATCATAAGCATTGAAACCATCAGCGAAACCAACCCTAATCTTTTCATTTGACTGAAATTGTGTCAAATCTAACCGAATCGTGCGCATCAAAAGCAGTTGATTTGACAAACCGTCTGTTTATTGACCCGAATCGGGTTTTTGTTTTTACAAAAATTAAGCGGTTGAATGATACCAATTTTTTAAAATGTCGTAGTTTCGTGCTTTCTAAACCCTAATAAATTTTTTTAAAAATGAAAAAAATAATCTTTTCGCTGTTTGTATTCGCGATTGGTTTTAACTCCTTCGCCCAGACAACCGCTGTTGACAAGGCAGAGCAGGAAAAAAGAGACTGGTTTCACAGTGATTTCTCAAAAACAGGGATTTATGGTGTGGGCACCGATTCTGCACTCGAATTTCTGAAATCAAAAGGAATGAAACCGACACCGGTGGTGGTTGGTGTGCTTGACAGTGGTGTTCAGATTACCCATGAAGATTTGAAAAATGAAATCTGGGTGAACAAAAATGAAAAAGCAGGCAACGGAAAGGACGATGACGGCAACGGATATATAGACGACATCAACGGCTGGGATTTCTGTACCACAGCGGACGGTGTTGATTACAACGAAGATTCGTATGAAGCAACCCGAATGGTTGTTCTTTTCGAACCCTATTTCAATTCGGCTGACAAAAAGAAGAATGCCGAAAACAGAAGAAACATGCCGCTTGAATACAAACAGTATTTGAGAGCCAGACAGGTTTGGGCAGACAAATATTATTCTGCAAAAGAAAGCGAAAAAAGCGGTGAAGCCGATGATCAGGCAAAACAGATTCTGGCGATGCTTGAAGAATTGCAGGCTTATTCAAAGGATCTGAAATTGACAAAAGAAAGTGTTCAAAATCTTGAAGCTGACAATGCAGACGAAAAAGCGATGAGAGATCAGATTCTTTTCATCATTTCGAACAATGAAGAATTTGTTGGGATGACAATGGCTGAAATCATTGCAGAAGCAAAAAAAGAATTTGGCGAAATGTCAAAAAGCGACAACAACGATCTGCTGTATGCATACAATGTGAATTATAATCCGGCAAAAGGAAAATTTGATGTCAAAGGATACGGAAACAATGAGGTTCAGGGGCCTGATGCGCTCCACGGAACCCATGTGGCGGGCATTATTGGCGCAAGCAGAGGAAACGGAATCGGTATGGACGGTNNGCGATCCATTATGCGGTTGACAACGGTTCGAAAATTCTGAACATGAGTTTTGGAAAAGCTTTTTCGCCCAAAAAAGAACTGGTTTATGATGCATTAAAATATGCGGAAAGCAAAGGTGTACTGATTTTCCATGCGGCCGGAAATGACAACAAAGATCTGGATTTCAGTTACAATTATCCGAGCAATTACAAAGATGACGAAATGGTGCCGATGGTTAGCACTATGGTTACAGTAGGCGCAAGTACCCGATACAATGACAAACTGAAAGCATCGTTTTCAAACTTTGGTGCTGTAAAAGTGGATTTGTTTGCCCCGGGTGCCGAGATTTATGCGACCATTCCCGAAAACAAATACAGATATCTTCAGGGAACGTCAATGGCTTCGCCGGTTGCGGCAGGCTGTGCGGCTCTGCTGTGGTCATATTTCCCTCAGCTGACTGCAAATCAGGTGAAAGAAATTCTGTTTGAAACCGTGAATGTTTCTGATGCCGAAGTCAAAGTCGGATCTGAAGCAGAACCGAGAAAATTCAGCGATCTTTCGGTTACCGGCGGTGTGATCGATGTCAACAAAGCGGTCAGACTGGCTTATGACCGATACGGAAAATAGAAATAAGCGATTATAATCGATTATTCAATTGGAAGGCAGAATCCCGATATCAGATCCGGATTCTGTTTTTTTGTGATTTAACCTAAGAAAAGTCATTGTGTCATTGGTTTTTAAAGACTGGATTTAGACTTATCTTTGCTCGCAAATTTTAAAAACCAAAAATGAAAAAAAATCTGTTTTATTTCCTTTTTGCAGCGACCATGCTGACAATAGGATTCTCATGCTCGAGTGATGATGACGGACCGACTCCGCCTGAGGAGGATGTACTGGTGGGTACCTGGCAGTTGACCAATATTGATTTTATACATATGGAAGAAGGCGGTTTTCCCGCAAGTGATGCCTGCATCTGGGAACTGGTTTCATTTTATGAATTCAAAGCTGACGGTAAATTTTATTATTTGCTGACCGAAACAGCGCCTCCAATTTTTGATCCTTATGCAAACGAATACTGGAACTGGACCGGAGACGAAACCGATTTCAATGTGACACAACTCAATCCGATGTCGCCTCCTTACAACTTCGGAATCCATCCGACCGATGTTAGCGCGGTAAAAACAGACGGACAGTGGACCATCACATTTACTTCTGATCTGTCAAACGGTTCAAAAGCGAAATTTACAATCAAGAAAAAAGATATCGACCTGAGTCTGAAACCTGCGGTAACAGATGAACAGGGAAATCCTTATGTTTGTGATTTCTTTGGCGGATAAAAAACCGTTCAAAATTCAAATACGAAAACCGGCTGCCTGAAAAATTAATTTTAGAGCCGGTTTTTTGTCTTTGAAAAATTGAATTTTATGAAACAGCTGACTGTCCTTTTGCTGATTTTTACAACTGTGGTTCTGAACGCCCAGAACAGCGGCACCATCAGCGGTGTGCTGGTCAACGGGCTGGACGGAAGAGTTGAGAATGTGGAAATCAAATTGGAAGAAGGCCATCATAAAACCGTGACCAACGCACAGGGTGAATTTGTTTTTAAAAATCTGAAAGACGGTTTTTATGAAATTTATGCAATTCTGGACGGTGAAAGATTCGGACCGTTTTATTCTGAAATCATCAACGGAAATTCCAATCAAGTTGAAGTTTTCATAGACGATCAGAGCAGAAATATCACTTTGGAAACTGCAAAAATTCAGGCAAAGACAGAAAGCGAAAGACTGAAGAACAATGCGATCAAAGCTGATGTGGTCACCATCAAAGAAAAAGTAGAAAGAGCAAGTTCGGTCGAAGAAATCATCAACCGTACGCCGGGTGTGAAGATTAGAAATGCAGGCGGACTCGGTTCGCTTGATAATATCGTGATCGGCGGTTTCAGCGGAAATTCAATCAAATTTTTGTACGACGACATTCCGATCGATTATCTCGGTTCCAATTACGGACTGACCAAAGTTCCGACCAATACCATTGACCGGATTGAAGTTTACAAAGGCGTGCTGCCGACCAAAATCGGAATTGATGCATTGGGAAGCGCTGTCAACATCATACCGATGACCGCCAACAAAACGACAGGTTCGGCAACTTATGAAACCGGTTCATACGGTACACACATCCTTTCGGTTGATGCAAATGTGAAACTCAATGAAAAGCTGTTTGTCGGAACCACCAGTTTTTACAATTATTCAAAAAACGATTACAAAGTCGATCATCTGCCATACAGAGATCCGGAAACCGGTCGGACAGATTACATCCGTGCCAAACTTTTTCACAATGCATTTGAACAGCATTCGCTTGAATTTTTTGTGCAGGGAAGAGATTTGAAATGGGCGGATCTGATCGAGCTGAAAGTGAATTCTTACGGACTCAAAAAAGAAATTCAGAATGATCCTTATTCGAGAGCCAGAGCATTTGGTGAAGTTTACAGAACAGAAAAAGGAAATTTCATTCCGTCGATCAAATACAAAAAATATTTTCTTGACAACCGTCTGAGTCTGAATCAGTTTTTGGTTTTCAGCCGTATCGATTACGAGCTGGCTGACCGTGCGAAAAATGTTTCCTACGACTGGCTGGGGCAGCAGCATCACACCAGTTCGGGATCTGAGATGGGAAGTCTGGAATTAAAAGACGGAATTCTGCTTCACAAAATGAGTCAGTTTACTTCAAGGACAAATTTGAATTATCTGATTAATAATGATTTTCAGATCGAGAGCAATACCGTTTATTCGCATTACAACCGAAAAACAAACGGTGATGATTTCAATCCGGACGGAACCGATTACAGCAAACTGATCAGCAGTCTCGCGTTGAACAGCCGGTTTTTTGACCGAAAACTCGAATCAAATACACAGATCAAATATCTGCGCAGCTATCTGTCGGGTCAATACAATTCATCGGATGATCCGTCGAATTTGGTGATCAGTACAAAGGATGTTTCGAGTTCGGGTGTCAGTTTTTCTCAGGCTTTGAAATACAGTTTCAATTCAAAAAACTTTGTAAGAATCTCGTATGAAAATACTTACAGACTTCCCGAGCAGAATGAAATCTTTGGCGACAACAATTTTATTCTGGCCAATTATGATTTGAAACCCGAAAAGAGTCAGAATCTGAACCTGGGCTATGTTTATGATTCGAGAATGCTTCGTTTGGAACTGAACACCTATTACAGAAATACAAAAGAGCTGATCCGACTGAAAGACATCAACCAGTATCAGGCAAAATTTCTGAATCTTGATCATGTCAAAGGTTTGGGTGTTGAATTTGAAATAACTTATCATCCGACCAAAAATTTTGTACTGGCCGGAAATCTGACCTGGAATGATTTCAGATTGGAATCATCAAAAGACAATTTGCTGAACGGACAGCATNNCCTTTTTATTATACCAATCTCAGTTTTTCGTACAATCTGAAAGATCTGCTGCACCTGAGCACCGACCTGTCGTTTTTTTGGGATTATTCTTATGTACACCAATACTATCTCGATTTTATCGAAAAACAGTTTGAACCCGACGGCTTCCTCGGTCTGTGGGGTCATTCGAAGATCAATACCAGCCGGATCATACCGGTTCAGCATCTGCACAGTCTGGGGTTTGTGTACACAAGAGATTTGGGCAAAAACAATATTTCGTTGAGTGCAGAAGTTAAGAATCTGTTCAACAGCGAGATTTACAATGAATTCAAAATGCAGAGTCCGGGCAGGAATTTCAGGGTAAAATTGACTTACGGATTCTGATGAAAAATTATAGAAAAATGAAGAAGAAAATTTCATATCGCATCTTTTCTGTTCTGACTGCACTGATGTTCTTTTCGTGTACTTTGGACAATATCGATGATGAAAACAATCTGCCGAAAACCGATTTTTCAAGTTTCAATTATGTATTGGCAACCGAAGATTCGACCACGCCCGATATCACCCGATTTTTCAGTTTCAATCTGAGCGAAATCGATCCCGATATGAAATATGATCTGATCGACAACAATTCGCTTTTTGTGAATTCTGATCCTTCAACTTCGTCGGGTCACCATTTTTTCAAGAATTATATTTTCAGCATGGCCAAAGATAAAAAGGGTTATTCTTCAACTCCCGGCATCTATCGGCTGACGCTGAATACAGACAATCGGATGTTTATAGACAGCGAAATCTTTATCGGAAAAAACAATCTGTTTCCGTCCAGAAAACTCTGTCTGGTCGATGCGCATACCGGCTATTTTTACAACGAAGACCTGGGTCAGCAGACGATACAGAAATTTGATCCGACCACGATGATGGTCAAGGAAACTTTGGATTTGAGACCTTATATCGAAGCATTCAGACCCGATGCCGAATTTCAGGATCCGTACGGAAACAATCTGGTCAGAACCGGTTCGCTGGTACTGGATTACAAAGACGACAAACTCTATGTGAGCGTGGTTTTTCTTGAAACTGCGAATTTCAATCTGATCAGTCAGTCCGAAAATAATTTCTATCTGGCAGTGATTGATATTCCGACTTTTACGTTTGAAAAAATCATTCAGTACGAAGGTGCAAAAACAGTTGGTTTCTTTGTTTCCGAAAACAATCCGACCACAAAGGACGAAGACGGAAATCTGTATTTCTGTTCATGGGGCTGGAATCAGTTTTATCCGCACAATCCGTCAAAAATATTCCGGATCAAAAAGAATGAAACCGAATTTGATCAGGACTGGATGATCGATGTGGAAGCTTTGTTCGGCCCGGGCAGAGTGGCTCAGTCGATCATTTCGTACAACAACAAAATCTATCTTCATATTTCGGAAGAACCTTATCTGTTTGATTCGAGCGAGGAAACCGGCACTTTGACCGGTCTGAAAATGTTTTATTACGAATTTGATCCGAATCATCCGGACGAATACCATTTGCTCGACATTCCGCCTTCCAATCCGGCTTCGCGTATCAATGTGTTTTCGATTGTTGACGACAAACTTTTTATCGCAGTCCCGAACAGCGTTCCCGGAAATTTCAACGGTGTTTATTCGCTTGACCATGACGGAAATCTGAAAAAGGAAATGACCATCGACAACAAATACCGGCCAACCCGTTTTTATAAATTGGGGAATTAAAAGATCGATTTTCCTACCGACAATTCTGTCAAAAGTCCTTCTTTTCGGTTTTTAAAAAGCTTAAATTTGAACTGATTTCAAATCTGTGAAATTTACTTCCTGCAGATTGTTTTTAAACCGAATTTATGCCAAAAGCAACCATCATATATGCAAGCTGGACAGGGAATTCTGAAGAAATTGCGGAATATCTGGCCGAAAGTTTTCAAAAACTGAATGTTGAAGTGAGACTGAGCGAATGTCAGCAGATTGATGCCAAAGATTTTCTGGATGCCGACATCTGTGTGGTTTCGACTTACACTTTTGGTTCTCGCGGAGATCTGCCCGATGAGATTGTCGGATTTTATTTTGATTTGGAGAAAATCGATCTGACCGGAAAGGTATTTGGTGCCACCGGTTCGGGTGAAGAATTTTACGGATATTTCTGCAAATCGGTTGATGATTTTGACAAACAGTTTGAAAAAACCGGCGCGGTCAGAGGTGCCGAACCGCTCAAAATCGAGCTGAACCCAAGCGAAGAAGACGAAAAAAGGTTGGATGAGTTTGCAAAAAGTCTTTTGGATACCTGGGAGAAGCTGAAGATGTGAAAATTATGCGACATAGATTTCATCTTCAAAAACATCATGTATCAGCAGGGTGTCGTCTCCGCTTTCGTGCATTTGTCTGAAAGATTTCCCCCAGCCTTTTCTGGGTTTTGATTTTGGCTTTAAGATAATTCTTCCCTTTTCCAAAATCAGTTCTATGGTATCGCTGATCTGATATTGCTCCAGTATTGCTTTTGGTATCCTGATTCCCTTTGAATTTCCGATATTGATAACAGGCAGTTCCATTTGTATTGAATTATAATTACAAAGTAATTACTTTGTAATGAATCTTCAAAATCGTTTACACCAAATTGTCAATACTCAAAAGAAAGCGAAAAAACAGTGAACAATCTCAAATGATTATGATAATAACGAATTAAGGTAATTAAGTTTCTTAATGAAAATCTTAATGAACTTCATGCCTTCATGGTAAAAAACATTGAGATTATTAGGTACAAGGAGCCAATCACGGCTTTCGGTTCTGCAGATGTGTTTAAGACCCAAATCAGACATTGTCCGTTCATATGTTCAAATACAATTTCCTTTATCAGGTGGCCTGTTTTGATTTTTATAACAAGTTTTTGATTTCAAATTTTATCAGATTCAGTTTATCGAGAGTGCTTATTTCTTAAACCTGTTTCGCATTTCATTTGTGAGTTCATCTTTGTTTTTGATTTTATTATAGTGTTTACGTGCTAATTTCAACATTTTTTCATCATTATTTAGAATGCCTGTCTCATAGAGGCTTAAGGCATAATTCCCGTTAAACTGGTCCAGTTTGCTGAATTTGCGCTCTACATTTTCGTAATAAGGAATTGATTCAGGAAATTTCTCGTTCAGGGTTAAAAGAATTGCTTTTAGCAGTTGGATATCAGGATTTGGCCCATAGTGTTTCTCTTCTGCTGTATTTATATTCTCCAAACCGTATTCAACGTCTCCAATTACTGTAGAAGTCAGTGCCACACCGTAAAAACCTTCCGGACTTTCAGGAAAATACTCCTTCATCTCTTCAAATTTCCTTCTGGCCAGATTGTCAGCCCCTATGATCATACTCACAGTAGCTAAATTTTGTTTGAATTCAATCGATTTGTTTTGGGCCAGACTGTCAGCCATATAGTACATGGCGGCAGCTTCTTTATTCATATTGCTTAATCGAAAGACATAACCGCCCCAAAAATAGGCATCGCAAAATGTGGAATCTATTTTTATTACCTCTGCAAAAATCTGGGCAGCCGAACCCAAATAAATGTTTCTTTGAGCACACTCGATACCAAGTGGGAAGATTTCCTTTACCCGCTCACTATCCGGGAATTTACAGTATGTCCTGTGGCCCAATAAATAATCTGATTGAGAAAAAAGTTTTGGAGTAAATATAATAAGGACGATCAGTAAGATTAATTTTTTCATGTTTCTGCTTTTCATTTTTAGTGTATCGAATCTTCAATCTGACAATAGGAATATTTTGAGTAAAAGCGATTTTTCAATTAACAAATATCCGTATTGTATCCATATTTTATCCAAAAATCATTTCAATTTCTTCAAATTATTATTGGATAACAAAGATTTCAAAAGCGATTGGATCCTTCCTTATTTTTAACTACCCCGAATTCGATGTATTTAAAATCCTGATTATTGATTGTTCTCCAAATTTACATTAATAGAATCAAAAAAAATCGGCCGAAGTTCCACAAAGACCTCAGCCGAATAAATTATTTGATTCTAAAAAATCTCTAAACCATATCCTCCGGTCTGACCCATTTGTCAAAATCCTCGGCGCTCACATAACCCAGTCTTACCGCTTCTTCTTTGAGTGTGGTCCCGTTTTTGTGTGCGGTCTGTGCAATTTCGGCTGCTTTGTAATAACCGATTTTTGTATTCAGTGCGGTGACCAGCATCAGTGAATTGTCAACCAGTTCTTTGATTCTTTTTCTGTTTGGTTCGATTCCCTGTGCACAATGGATGTCAAACGAAACACAGGCATCACCGATCAGTTCTGCACTTTGAAGAAAATTATAGGCCATCAACGGTTTGAAGACATTCAGTTCAAATTGTCCCTGTGCGCCGCCGATGGTGATTGCAACATCATTTCCCATCACCTGAGCAGCCACCATGGTCATCGCCTCACACTGGGTCGGATTGACTTTTCCGGGCATAATCGATGATCCCGGTTCATTTTCCGGAATATGAATTTCACCGATACCCGATCTCGGACCGGATGACAGCATTCGGATGTCGTTTGCAATTTTGTTCAGCGAAACTGCCAATTGTTTCAATGCGCCGTGTGATTCAACCACCGCATCGTGTGCAGCCAAAGCTTCAAATTTATTTTCAGCGGTCACAAACGGAAGACCTGTAAACTGTGCAATATGTTTTGCAACCGATACCGCATAACCTTTTGGTGTATTCAGTCCGGTGCCGACTGCAGTTCCGCCCAAAGCGAGTTCCGACAGATGGGCAAGCGTATTTTTTAATGCCCTCAATCCGTGGTCAAGCTGTGCGGCATAACCCGAAATTTCCTGACCCAAAGTCAGCGGAGTCGCATCCATAAAGTGTGTACGTCCGATTTTGACCACATCCTTATATTCTTCTGCTTTCTTTTTGAGCGTGTCTCTCAATTGTTCCACACCAGGAATCGTTTTATCGACCAGCATTCTGTAACATGCAATGTGCATCGCAGTGGGGAAGGTGTCGTTTGAAGACTGGGATTTGTTCACATCATCATTTGGTGCAAGCACTTTTTCGCCTTCTCCAATCTTTCCGCCCGACAATACCTGTGCACGATTTGCGATGACTTCGTTCACATTCATATTGGACTGGGTTCCCGAACCGGTCTGCCAGATGACCAGCGGAAATTCACTGTTGAGCTTTCCTTCGAGTATCTCATCACAAACCTTTGCGATCAGATCTCTTTTTGATTCGGGCAGCACGCCGAGTTCGCAGTTGGTGTAGGCGGCTGCTTTTTTCAAAAACGCAAATGCGTGAATGATTTCTTTTGGCATCGAACCTTCGGGCCCGATTTTAAAATTATGGTGTGATCTTTCGGTTTGCGCACCCCAGTACCTGTCTGCCGGCACTTTCACTTCACCTAAAGTGTCTTTTTCTATTCTGTAATCCATTCTCTGATTGTTTGAAAATTAAGCTCAAAGTTAAGAAAGCTTAGCCGAAAAACCTTTTAAACTGATAATTTTCATTTTCGTTTTGTAATTGAAATTAAATTTATACTTTTGTAAAACTTAATCAGAAGATATGGCACAGTTCTTAGGATTTTTATTTTTCCTTATTATGGCAACCGTAGGATTTTGGGGCGTGATGTTTTTTGCATCTGTACTGACTCCGTGGATTTTCGGATGGCTGAATATGAAAGCCAAAGAAAGAAAAGGAAAGCTGGTACTCGAGGCCCGCAAACTTTTGCCTGAACAGGAAGGCGTTACATTGCTTTATCAGAAGAATTAAGTAATATTTTAAAGCAATTTAAAATCGAAAACAGCATTGGCAAAGTCAGTGCTGTTTTTGTTTTTTGCAAATTTTTAATGTTGAATTTTGTAGCTTTGTTGAGTCTTAAGGATATCTTACCGATCGGATCTCTTTTAATTTTCTGCTGATTAAACATTCGGTTTTGAGAGAATGACCGGTTAAACATTGAATAAATTATACAGTTATGGATATATTAAATATGGAGCCCAAATCGATTTGGAAGAATTTTTCCTCTCTGAACGCAATTCCGAGACCTTCAAAAAAAGAAGGGAAAATCATCGCTTTTATGAAGCAGTTCGGCGAATCGCTCGGTTTGGAAACCTCAGTTGACGAAACCGGAAATGTACTGATTAAAAAACCTGCAACACCAGGAATGGAGGACAGAAAACCGGTAGTACTTCAGTCACACCTCGATATGGTTTGTCAGAAAAATAATGATGTCGATTTTGATTTTGACAAAGACGGCATTCAAACCTATGTGGACGGCGACTGGCTGAAAGCAAAAGGAACCACCCTGGGTGCAGACAACGGAATCGGTGTTTCATCTATCATGAGCATACTGCAAAGCAATGATATACCTCATCCGCAACTCGAAGCATTGTTCACCATAGACGAAGAAACCGGAATGACCGGTGCTTTCGGTCTGAAAGCCGGCGAACTCAGCGGAAAAATACTGCTGAATCTCGATTCTGAAGAAGATGACGAGATCACCATTGGCTGTGCAGGAGGTCTGGATGTGACCGGAATCGTTCAGTACATCGCTGAAGAAACTTCGGGCAAAGGAATCAAAATCGAAATCAAAGGTCTGCAGGGCGGTCACTCGGGAATCAATATTCACGAAGGAAGAGGAAATGCAAATGTGCTGCTGAGACGTTTTCTGTATTTGGGTGTCAATGACAATATCCGACTGATCGAAATCAATGCGGGCGGTCTGAGAAATGCAATTCCGAGAGAAGCACTGGCAAGTTTTCTGATCGATGATCCGGATACTTATCTGAAAAAAGCAGAGGAGTTGAAATCAGATATTCTGAATGAATTCAAAAGCATTGAAAAAGATTTAAACATCAATATTTCAGTTTCTGATCTGTCGGGTGATGCAATTTCAACAGAAGATTCAGCGAGATTTATCAGAGGACTGAAAGCTGCTCACAACGGGGTTTACAGAATGAGTCCCGATGTTGAAGATCTGGTGGAAGCCTCAAATAATATTGCAAGAGTGGAACTCAAAAACGGTCTGGCGAGAATACTGAATCTGAGTCGTTCGTCTGTTGAATCCACAAAAATGGATGTTGCAAATCAGTTGAAAGCATGTTTTGAAACAGCGGGAATGGATGTTGAATTTACAGGCGGTTATCCCGGCTGGCAACCCGACCCGCATTCAGATATTTTGGAGGTGCTTGTAAAAGTTTATACCGAAAGATTTGGCGAAGCACCGGGTGTTTCAGCCTGTCATGCCGGTTTGGAATGCGGTATCATCGGCTCGAATTATCCGGGTATGGAGATGATCTCATTTGGTCCGACCATCATCGGTGCGCACTCGCCCGAAGAAAGAGTGAACATTCCGTCGGTTCAGAAATTCTGGG
>JRYL01006443.1_pt1 | contig 14396 bp, 9 predicted proteins | sample 235391 | NCBI WGS metagenome assembly JRYL01 (sample SAMN03074223, study PRJNA261481) | activated sludge metagenome | biome: Wastewater Treatment Plant; feature: Wastewater; material: Activated sludge; isolation source: activated biomass of a wastewater treatment plant treating wastewater from... ... | reverse complement strand
GGTCGAGGTCGTCGAGCGGGAGCTGGAAGATTTCTGGGGCTTGGCGGGGGGTCATCGAGGCGTTCAGGTGTGGAGTGCGGCGTGGATTGTCGCATCCATGGGGCGACTGAGGCGCGTTGGAGGTTCAGGAAAGCCGCAGACCGTTTCGTTGCTCTACCCTGCTGCAGACCGGTGTTTTAGGCGGTTCTGCAGCGGTTACGCTTGTGATTCCTGGAGTGGTTCAGTCGTCGTGGGGGGGCTAGTTCATGGCCCCCTTGGGGGGGCCTGTTCAATGTGGAATGCAGTGACCGTAGAGCTTCGGTTGGTCAGAGCCTCAGTGGTAGCGGGACGTTAAAGCGTTAAAGAAAAGGCGTTAAAGCGCGCGCGCGTGTTAACGTTTCCAAATCCCGCGCGGTTACTGGCTTTGAAGGTCGTTTGCATCTGTGATAGCCGGTAAACAGCATCGCTGATAGCCGGTTCTAAACATCGCTGATAGCCGGCGAAAACATCGGCGATAGCCGGTTCGCGCGGATGCGCTGTGGATAAGTCCTTCAAACATCGCTGATAGCCGGTCCAGAACATCGCCGATAGCCGGCTCGGCGTATCCACGGCGTACTCCATCAAAAACCTTCCGTTCCTATGTCAAAAGGCTGAAACCCGCATCACTAAAGGGATGTGGGCCTGNNGATAGCCGGCAGAAACATCGCTGATAGCCGGTTCTGAAGCTGCTTCAAGATTCTGACGGCCCGTATTCAACCATCGGCGATAGCCGGTTGCTACGCTGTATGAGGCTTCTTGTCGTAGCGCTCAAGCCCCTGAAACCACTCGTAGTTCTGCGAGCGGAGGAGTTCCTTTGAGAGTTTGCTCGGGTTACGCGTGTAAAAGACCACGTCATCAGGGCTCTTCTTCGAGTCGAGCGCGATGTGGTACTCGGGCAACCTGTCACCCGTGATCGCCTGGCGTAGCTCGTCTCTGAAGCGATAGCGCTCTTGAGTGGTGCCTATCTTGTCGGCAAGCAGGTCAATGTTGACCTTCCAGAGCGGCTGATCACCGCAATGCTTGCGTGCAATCTCATACAGGCGCCGCTCGATCGACTTGGTCAAGCTGAAGTATCCGCGATCGAGGGTCAGCACCTCGTAGTTCATCAGTCCGTTGAAAAGCCACTCGGAGATCGTCACTGAAAAGCGAAGGACGCGTGAAACCTCCTTGCGTACTGCCCTGTTCGTCTCCGGGTCGTGTCCAGTCTCAATCCGCTTGTGCTCTGACAGTATTTTGTAGGTGTCGATCAGAGAAAAGCCTTCCGTCTGCCGAACCCCACCAGTTTCGATGTTGGTCTCGATCGTGGTACCGCGCAGGCGTCGGAGCATGTCGACGATGCGCTCAAACGACGCCCGCCCATCGCCGCGCTCAGTACCCACTAGAAAGTCGATGCTCTCAATCTGTACAGTCCGTGAGACAGGGCGCTCCTGGTTGCGGGCTTCGACAATCTGCGATGCAATGTAGAGAAGCAGATCCTTATCGAACACCGTAGCAGCGCCAACGCTGCTAGGGATGACTCGCACTACCTTGGCACCACGCCGATACTCGCGCGTATTTGTGTCCTTTCTCTTGGCCAGAGAGAAGATCGGCACCTCCATGGAGGCGATGTCATCCTTGACCGGCCAGTTCGCTATTTCGCATATGAAAAGTTCGCCTTGGGCGGGATCTGACGTCTGAGTCATGCCGTGACCTCGGTAGTGATCGGAGCTTCGGCAGCAGTGTCAGGCCTTGCCGAGGCCGTCGATCTCAAGACCTCGCTCAACGGCACGATGGATCGCGAGATTTATCACCGCGGCGCGGCTCTGGCCGAGCTCCGCAGCTAGCTGGTCGACACGCTCGAGGAGGGTTGGCGCGATCTTGAGGCTGATCAGCTTCTTGGCCTCGCGCCGAGTAGGCTGTGCCTTCGACGCATCCGGCGCACCGCCGATGAAGGCCTCGGCCGCAGCGTTGTCCGCGGCGATGGGCTCGACAGCCTTGGGTTTCGGTTTGGACGTAATCGCCATGGTTAACACCTTTTAGATATCGTTAAGATATCATATTGATATTCAAAATCATTCCAAAAAATATCAGAAAAGCGCACTCACCAGCGCACTGATCTCCTCGCAAGCCTTCTTGTCTGCTGGCTTCGCCTCTAGCACCGAGAGCCCCTGCCCTGCAGCGTTGGCGAACGACTTGCGTCGCCGGATCGGCGTCTGCAGCAGTTCGAACTGCGGGAAGTCCGCGACCGCTGCCGCGGCGTCGGCGTTGTCGGCCGAGACCTCGCCCGGATCGGCGCAGTTGAGCACCGCGAACGCCTGCAGGCCATCGCGCACCGCGCGCGCTTCGTCGATCAGCTTGGCGATATCGTCGAGCGCCCACACGTCGTAGCTGCGCGGCTGAAACGGCACCAGGAGCATATCGGACAGAATCAGCGCTGCCCGCAGCGCGGTAGAGTCTCGCCCGCCGGCATCGATGATGATGTCGTCGAACTTGGCGCGCTGCTGCTGCACCTGGCTGCGCAGCGTCGCCCCGTCCGGATAAGTAGCGCACGCGATGCCGGGCAGGTGGCCCGCCTCGGCGCGGATCGCGATCGCGGTCTGCGCCGTGCCCTGGCGGTCGCCGTCGATCAACCAGACGTCGCGGCCGGCGAGGGCGCGCGCGATGGCGATGTTCACGGCGAGGGTGGTCTTGCCGACGCCGCCTTTNNCCAGACATTCTCGCTAGGACTCTTACGGAACCGAGTACCGGTAATGGATCTAAGCCGTATGCGTACGGGAATAGCTGGCAGTATCACTCTCGGTCAGATCGCCACTCTAAAGTGATGTGCTGGGGCGTGACCCTGGATCTGATGCTGGCGTGCCCTCTTCTACGAGAGCACGTCTCGACGGGTAAGGTCTCCGTCGGCATCAACCACGAGATGAGCGACTTCAGGAACAAGAAGAAAAAGAACCTTGATCTCGTTCTCTGTCGGAGTACCGAAAGCGGCACGTTCGGCGGCTCGAAGAGCGGTAGACAAGCGGCACGTACTTTCGCTGAGCTAGCGCCGATCTACGGGATCGCGCTCACCGATCATGAGCGGTCCCTTCTCGATACCCTCCCCCCACTGAAGATCGGCAAGGTATCAAGCGTTCTGCTCGCAGTGGAGGCCAAGGCAGCGATGACTGCCTTCCACAAAGCTCGCCCGCGTCTCAAAGACGAACTCACATCGAGTCATCAAACCATCCACGGCGATACGGACGAAGCGATCGCGGCGGGCTTGGTGATGGTCAACACCGCGAGCGAATTCGTATCGCCCGATATGAACAAGTTCACCATCGACGGGACCAATACGCACGTCTCATTCAACGTGCAGCCGAAGTGCGCACAAGCTGTGGTCGAAGGCCTGCGCGAGCTTCAGCGGCGTTCGAAACGCGGCGACGAAGGCTTCGATGGGATCGGCGTGATACTGCTTGAGTGCGCGAATAACGGCTCGCCGGTAAAAGTCACATCGCCAGATCCAGTCTTACTGCCGAGCAACGACGATTTCGACTACTCGCGCTTCATTCATCGTCTCGCTCAGCTCTACTCGAACCGATTCCAGGGCCAGTGAAGGGATTCAAGCGGCGAGCTTCGGCGGGACTTCTCCACCGAGCTCTACGATGTGCTGCTCAAGGGCTTCGATAAACGCGTTCTCGAAGCGCAGCTTCGAACGACGCGTACGGCTCAAGAACCCGGTAGCGGCTTTCAGCGACAGGGGATCCAGCGGCCCCTTCAAGAACTCGGCGAGAGGTAAAGGCCTTCGCCCGATCGGGTCGGTACTGATCCGCACAGAGAAGCGCTTCTTCCCATCGAATCGCGCAGCACGGGGGCAACTCCCTACAGTAGGAAATTCGTGGTCACGCTCCGGTTCGTACCGCAACGGATCCAACAAGCGCTCGCCGATCCACTGCGCGACGGGAACGCTTACAGCGCTCCCGACTAACCCCCAACGCGAGCTCGGGCGCGCGACCGTTTCGGCTTCCTCAGTCCAACCACGGGGGAAGCCCTGAAGGGCCTCAGCGTCTTGGATAGAAGGTTTGACGATACTTCCATCGGTCATGAACACGGCCGGAGGAGACGGGATACCGATAGTCGAACCGTTCTTCAGCGTCGGCACGGCATCGACAGCCCACCCGAGCCCTCCGAGTCCTTCGGTCCAATAGAAGCCGTGGGCAAGCAGGCCGATAGAGGTCGTGGGCCTCTCAAGGGGGTTCTCGTCGGCGAGCACGACCTCGGCGGGATCGAGGGCCGTGCTCGCGACCAGGATTACTCGTTCGCGCCGCTGTGGCAGGCCGAACGAGAAGGTGTCGACTACACGGTATGCCCAGCGGTAGCCGAGTGCCTCGAACTCATCGACGATCGCTCGCATCGCCTCGCCCTTACTGAGCTGCAGCATGAAGGGCACGTTCTCGACAACGACCGTCGGCACTTTGCGCCGACGGAGCAAGCGAAACACTTCACTAATCAGACCTGAGCGCTCTCCTTGAAGACCTGCGGTTCTACCCGCCTGCGATAAGTCTTGGCAAGGGAAACCCGCGGTCACGAGATCGACACGGCCGGGAAGGTCACTGAGGCGGCAAATGTCAGCACTGTATTCGGTGTCTGGGAAGTGCGCCGAAAGCACTGCCTTCGACTGCGGGAGAACGTCGCACAGCAGTTCCGCGTGGTGGCCTGCCAGCCCCATGCCCCTTTCGAACCCGCCTATACCTGCGAACAGCCCTGCGATGTACATCGAACACTCCCTCTTCAAGATCCGAATTTTACCGGCTATCGGATAGAAACTCGAGGGGCACGATCTCCGCGCCGGTGACGAGAAGGGAAGAGAGTCGGCGCACGAGTGCGAACTCGTCATCGAGTTCACACTGCCACACGACGACAACACGCCAACCGGCCGCGGCAAGTGCAGCTGCCTTTCGGCTATCCCGCTCTCGATTACTTTCGAGCTTCGGCCCCCAGTACTCCAAATTTGATGAGGGAGCACGACCGCGCCTGCAGTCGTGCCCGTGCCAAAAACAACCATGAACGAAAATCGCCACCCTTCGCGAAGGGAGAACGATATCCGGTGTTCCAGGAAGGTCTTTTCGGTGGATCCTGAAGCGATAGCCGAGCCTATGAAGAAGCGAGCGGACGATTTTTTCCGGCGCGGTGTTCTTCTGCTTCACTCGCTGCATCAAGCTGCTACGAGCTGACGGGCTCAGGCGATCGGTCATGATCTAAACAAACCACTCCCGATGTCGTTCGCGATCCATGCGCTGAACCGACCGCACCGCATCGAGCAGCCGCTCGACCGGCGGCACATCCCAGCCGCAGGTGTCGCCCAAGAGCATGAACGGCCTGAGCATCTCGGCCGCCTCGCCGGGTTTGCGGTAGTAGTTCACGATGAAATGACCGCCATCGTGCAAGCCACCAGCGACAGCCCAAGCCCGCGTCGTGCCGGCGTAAGCCGCGAGCATCGAGCCGAGCACCTGCTCCCACGGCGCCTCGTCGGCGGGATCGGGGACGATGCCCGTCGCTGCGCGATAGATCAGCTTGCCGCGAACGGCGTCAACCACATAGGGCCGTTCTCGGAATGCCTTGGTGCTTGCCTCCGTGAACCGCTGCCAGGGGATCGAGCACAACCAAGTCCAGTCTGTATCGCTGTCCCCGTATAGCAGGACGCTCGGCGAGGCGGCGGCCTCTTCGTCGTGCATCTCGACCGACCTCCGGGCAGCGCCGGCGCACGCCGAGGTAACGATGGGTGCGGAACGCCAGAAGTCGGCGAGAGCCTGCCACGCGATCGAGGTTTTCATGCTCCGTCCCCCGTCGACTCGACATGAAAGACGACGCCGAGCTCGCGCTCGAACGCCTCAATCCGCGCTTCGGCCTCTTCCTGTGTACGCCACGAATACGCGAGCGCCCAGTTCGGCGTGAGGTAGACACCGGTGCCGGTGTCGTAGGTCGCGAAGCGGCCATCATCGGCCATCAGAACGAAGAGCGGCGAGCGTTTTCGCGCTTGTTGGAAGCTGGCGTCAGCCATGGTGCACCTCCTCAAACGATGGCCTGTGGTCAGGCAACACAACAGTTGCCGCTGTTGCTTCTGCCGCAAATAAAATATCGCTTAGATATACTTTTAAAATCTTAATGATATCGTTATTACATCCTTCTAGCTGTACTGGGGACCCTGCCGCGGCGTGCTCAGGCATCGGCCGCGACGAGAATGGAGCTCGGCGGGTTCGTCAGCATAACCTCACCGACCTTCCGCTTCTGCCAATCGACCTTGCCGGAAGCCGTGTACTCGATCAGCAGTGGCTCGCCGAAGCCGTGCTGTGCGCAGTACTTGAGAACGCCGGGCTTCTGGTTGGCTAAACCATAGGCGTGGGCGGAGAGGTGAAGGTAGGCGACTAGGACAGGCGTCGCGAGCATCGGGATACTTGAGCGTGCCCGGATCTTTGGGGTCCGTGGCCATACGAAGTGTCCAGTTTCGGCGAGTGTCCAAACAGGACACGGCCCGATGCCCGGGAAAACCATCGTTTGCTCTGGACGGATCAGGCATGCTCAGCGCCCCCTAGCAAAAACATTCCATTCCATTTGGAATTGGTTGTTGCCCCCTCACTAAGAGTGGGGCAACATCAATCAATCCAAACGAACTGGAATGTACTCATGAAACTCGGAATCACTTTCCACGACGACACTCCTGCAATCCTCCGCTTCGACAAAGACGACATCCGGAGCATCGTTCTCGGCGGTGTTGTAGCCCACGTCAGGATGCTCGCAACGTATGTCGGGACTGCCCCCGAGGACGATGAAAGCCTCATGCGTACCTTCGGGGAGGCGCTGGACGAGATGCCGATCTGGAAGGCGTACAGCGTCATCTACGACTACGCCAACGACGGAGTCTTCCCGCCTGATCGCTCGGTTCTTGAAGACTATCTTCGACTGGCGATCTCGTTCCGGATTGAACTGGTCTATGCAAACGAGCTACACGGCATAGACATCGGATCTCCAAAACCGAATACGAGCCCGCTCTACCTGCCGCCGTACGCGCCGGAACTCAACCCCGACGAGTACCTCAACCGGGATCTGAAAACGTCAATACGTTCCGGGCCGATTGCCAAGACCGCCACCGCACTGCTCGAGAAGGCGCGAGCGTGCATGATGAGCATCGCTGCGATGCCGGATCNNATTTGATTGCCGGGTTAATAGTCGGAAACGAGCGGGTCTGGATGTTACGGAAGGAATGCTGCATGTCGCGCAAAAATAGTGGTCTTCGTTCAGCTTCGATGGCGCTGGCACTGGAGCCCCGCCTTCTGTTTGACGGAGCGGGTGCCGTTGCCGTGGCGGATAGTTTCGATGCAGGGCAGGGCGCATACGTCGAGCCGCCGGATAGCGACCATACACCCGCTGCCGACGCCCGTCCCAGCGAAGCCCTGGAGCAGGGCCCAGGCAGTGAAACGCTCCTGATCATCGATGCCCGCGTTGCCGACCATCAGAGCCTGCTGGCAGATCTGCCCGGGAACGTAACGGTACGTGTCATCGGCGTGGAGGAATCCGGCATTGCTGTCATCAGCGAGGCGCTGGCGGAGGGCGGCGATTTCGACGCCGTCCACATCGTCAGCCATGGCAGCGCAGGCGCCCTAAGCCTGGGCAGTGATGCCATCCGCAACGACACCCTTGCCGGACAGAGCGAGGCCTTGCAAGGCTGGGCGCAACACCTCGCTGCCGACGCTGACATCCTGCTCTACGGTTGCGACATCGCCCAGGGCGAAGCAGGGCAGGCCTTGGTAACCGAACTTGCTCGCCTTACCGGCGCGGACATCGCGGCCTCGACCAATGCCACCGGTAGCGCGGAACAGGGTGGCGATTGGGTGCTGGAGCGTCAGACGGGGCGGATCGAGGCGGCTACCCTCTCCGGGGTCGGCTTCGCCGGACTGCTGGTAGCCCCCACCCTCAAGGACGTCGCCCCGGCGGACGCACCGACCAGCGTTGGCGAAAACACCGGCGGCAAGGTCGGCGAAGGCATTGAAATTTCCGGTACGGGCAGCGACGTGCTCACGGTGACGGCGAGCGTGGCCAAGGGCACCCTGAGTCAGACCAGCTTCACCGGAAATGCCGCTGCGGTACAGGCGTGGCTGGCCAGCCTCACCTATAGCTACAGCGGCATCTCCGAAACCGGCGACAGCGACCGGCTCTCGCTGAGCGTAGTCAACATCACCACCGGCGGTACGACCACCTTCACCCGCGACTTCGCCGTCACCGCGGAAAACGACGCCCCGACCCTGACGCCCCCCGCGTCGGGCGCCGGGCGCCTGACGGTGAAGGAAGGTGGCAGCGTGACCTTCTCGGCCGGTACCGGCAACGGCACTGTGGGTAGCCCGGTCAACCAGATCAACCTCGGTCTGGTCGACCTGGACAACACCCGCAATCAGGTCATCATCAAGATCACCAGCCTGCCGGCGCACGGCCTGCTGAAGCTGAACGGCAATGAGTTGGCCGTCGGCTCCACCTTCGCGGTCAGCGACATCAACAAGCTGGAGTATCAGCACACTGGCGGCGAGGTGCTGTCCACCACAACCGACGCCTTCCTGATCACCGTTGACGACGGCGCCGGCGGCCTGCTCACCAATCAGCAGGTGACCATCGACATCACGCCAGATAACGATGCGCCCAGCGCTGGCGGCAACATAGTGTTGATCGAGGGCGAAAACGGCGTGGCGCTGGTCGGCGGGCTGCTGCCGGTGATCGGCGGTGCGCGCGGCGACCTGGCGATCGGCGACCCCGATGATGCGCAAGGCACGCACTCCGTGCAGATCACCGATTTGCCTGACCACGGTACGCTGAAGTACGACGGTGTTGCCGTTACGCCAGGGCAGATCATCACCAATGCGGATCTGAGCAAGTTCACCTACGACCACGATGGCTCGGAAGCCACCACCGACAGCTTCAAGTTGATCGTCACCGATGCTGGCGGCGGCGAAGGCGTCGTCAAGAGCTCCGGCGAGCGGACCATCGGCCTCACCGTCATTCCCAACAATGACGATCCGCTATGGAACAACGATCCGGGCAAGGGCGCGGTCACGCTGCCAGATGGCACCAACAGCTTCGGCCCGCTGGTGTTCGGCCGAGATTCCGGTACGGCCAATGCCGGCAACTCGGTTGTCATTACTCAGGACATGCTGCACGCGGTCGATACTGAATCCGGTCCGGAGAAGCTCACCTACACCCTTACCGCCATCCCCAGCGGCGGCTATCTGACCCACGCGGACCACCCCGGCAAGTTCCTGCCTGTCGGCTTCACCTTCACCCAGAAGGACATCGCCGACGGCAAGATCGGCTTCGTCAGCACCACCGGCAGCGATCACAGCACCGAATTCAAATTCACCGTGATGGATGGCGACCGCCGGCTGATCCCGACGGAGCGCGACGGCGGCATTTATGCCGACGATAGCGCGACGGCGCTGACCGTGCACACCTTCAAGATCGAATACCGGGGCACGGAAACTGGGCCGGGGCCGGGCAGCGAAATCGCGGCCGCGCCCCTGCCCACCATCGGCGGCAGCATGAAGCTCACCGCGCTGCAGATCGCCGAAGGCCAGCATTTCACCCTCGGCGCCGCCGAACTGAGCGCAGCCAGCACCGGTAGCACTGCCGAGCAGCTCACCTACCGCCTGCTCAGCCTGCCCTCCAACGGCAGCATCCTGCTCAACGGCACGCCGCTGGGCCTGCTGGGCTCCTTCACCCAGGCCGACATCGACGCCGGCCGAGTCCGGTTCCGGCACGACGGCAGCGAGGACTTCACCGCCAGCTTCACCTTCGATGTGTCCAACGGCAGCCAGATCAGCGGCTTGCAGACCTTCAACATCGACGTCAAGCCGCAGAACGACACGCCGGTGGCCGGCCAGGGGGATCCGGTCAAGCTGACCGAAGGCAGCAGCATCGTCATCAACGGCGCCGGCAAGACGCACATCGCCCTGAACGACGGCGACAACGCCGCCAGCGACAAGACCGACGGCTATGCGGCCGACAACGCCCTGAGCTTCATGGTGACGGCGTTGCCGGCGTACGGCGAGCTGTGGCTCAACGGCGTGAAGCAGACCGCCGCCGGCTTCGTCGTCACCCAGGCCGAGCTGAACGCCGGCAAGCTGGAATACCGCCACGGCGGCAGCGAGAACTACACCGACAGCTTCACCATCGTGCCGCTGGACAACGCCAATGTCGCTTCGACCTTGAACAATTCCAACGCCAATGCGCACGCCCCGGCGACAGACCCCACCAACCAGAGCAGCACCGGCGCTGCCACGATCATCCAGATAGGCATCAACCCGCTCAACGATGCACCCACCTATGTCGACAAGGCGGAACCGGGCTACGGCGGCAAGCCCGCGCTCAAGGAGGGTGGCGAGTTCACCCTCTGGGGGGCCGATAGCTACACCTCGGGGAGCTACGCCACGGGCAGCGGCAGTGCCGTCGTGCCCGTCGGTAAAGACCACTACCTGATCTACCAGGACAGCGACAACAGCAGCGAGCAGCGCCAGTACCGTATCACCGCCGCGCCGAAGTACGGCACCCTGACGGTCGACGGCCAGGTGCTGGGCGTGGGCTCGGTGTTCACCCAGGCCGATCTGGACAGCGGCAAGGTGAAGTACAAGCACGGCGGCGGCGAGCAGTTCGACGACAAGTTCGAATACGTGGTGAGCGACGGCGACTACACCTCCAACGCGGGGACCAGCAACAACGCCACGGCGGCGCTGCAGGGCAATTCCATCACCCCGTCCGAATACCGCATCAGGCTTGAGCGTTCCAACGACAAACCCATCATCACCGGTCCGGCGAACGACTACCTGATGGTGATTGATTCTTCCAATCCGACCAACGCCAAAGCATTCCCCAGCATCAAGCTGACAGACACCGATCTCTCCGATGGCGTTCAGGTCGGCGAGTTCGACTTCGTCCAGGTCACCGTCGAGTTTCTCGATGCGAGCAATGCGCTCTACGACAATGGCGTCCTGCAATTCGAGTCAGGCTTCAACCCGGCCGCACAGGGCTACGGCGTGATCGTTACGGATGGTGTGGGTGACAATAAACTGGTCTTCCAAGGCAAGCGTGCCGACGTGGAGGCTGCGCTCGCCAAGGTGCAGGCCCGTACAAACGGTACTGATGCCGACATCGATACCCTGAAGATCAAGATCACCATCGACGACCGCTTACGTAATGATAGTGGCACGCTTACCGGCAGCGCCAACGGCGGGGCCCTGAACCAGGACGGCACGGCTCCTAACGACACCTTCAACACCGCCAGCATCACCTTCAAGGTAGCGGCCTCAGACAGGAACGATCCGGCGATCGTCACCGTGCCGGCCGCGCCCATCGTGGTCAATGAGGACGTGCGCACCCATCTCACCGGTGGAAGCGCCATCAGTTACACCGACCCGGATGCCTTCGACAGCACCAGTAATACCATCACCCTGAGCGTGAGCCACGGCAGCCTGTACTTTGCAGCGTCGGGCAACACGGTCACGGGAGGCGCCACGGTGAGTGCGGGCGCAGTTGGCAGTGCAACGGTCACGCTGACCGGGACCAAGACCCAACTCGACATTGCGCTGGCCAATCTCTACTACCAGGGCAAGACCGATTACAACGGCGCGGACAGTCTTTCCGTTACCGCAAACGACGGTAACAAGAACGGTCAGGACGGCACCGACAATTCGGGGAGCGGCTCTAGCAGTGGCACGGTGGCCATTTACATCCGACCAGTTAACGACGCCCCGACCCTCACTCTGCCGAACGAAAACAACTACCAGTCCATTACCGGTGGCAGCTATACGTTTTCATCCGGCAATGGAAACGCCATCGTTATTGCCGACGCCAAGGATTTTTCAAATTCCGGACAGCCGGGACAGCAGGACGGCATGGATGACGAATTCACCGTTACCCTGACAGCTAAGCAGGGGAGCAGTGGCTACGGCACCATCACCATCGCAACACCGGGTTCTGTCGTCATTGCGAATAACGGCACGGATACCGTCACCCTGACCGGTTCGCGGGCTGACATCAACGCAGCCCTGGCCGCGGGGGTGACCTACACCCCGGCGGGTACCAACCTTAACGGCACCATCGAATTCACCGTACTGGTCGACGACAAGCAAAACGGCGGCTCGAAGCTCACCGACCCAAATACAGGAACTGCCGGCGTCGACGGGACCAGCACGGTCAGCAAGAAACTCTACTTCCAGCCGACAGACATCAACGAAGCTCCCGGCTTTAGCGGCCTGGATGCCACGCCTACCTTCGTGCAGGGCGGCCCGGCCATCGTGCTTGATGCCAATGCGCTGCTGTCCGACGCCGAACTCGATCTTTTCGGTGCCAGCGGCAACTGGAGCGGCGCGGTACTCACCCTGCAACGTGATGGCGGTGCCAATGCGGGGGACAAGTTCGGCTTCACCGGCAGCGGCAGCACCGGCGTGAACGTCAGCGGCAGCGCCCTGCGCATCGGCATCATCGTCGTCGGTACGTTGAGCAACAGTGGCGGCACCCTGACCATTACCTTCAACGGGGCGGCCACGGCGGCGCGTGTCGATCAGGTCTTGCAGGCCATCACTTACCAGAATACCGAGGCCAGTCCGGGGGGCAGCGTCAGAATCAACTACACCATCGACGACCAGAACCCCAACACCGGCGGCAGCGGCACGGCGGGTTCCGGCCAGGACCAGGGTACCGGCGGCAAGCTTGCCGGCACGGGCAGCATCACTATCGGCGTGAACCGTCAGGTGGTGGCCGCGCCTGACATCAACAGCATCGACGAAGCTGTAAGTGTTAGCGATCCGATCACGGTCTCCGGCGATGTGAGTCCCGGCACCAACAACAATGACAATGGCGGCAGCCAGGACCGGGACCCCGATGCCGGGCAGACGATCACGGTCCAGGGAGTGAAAGCCGGTAACGCCGGCTCGGTCTCCGGCGTGGGTAGCAGCAACGTCGGGATGGAAGTTACCGGCACCTATGGCAAGGTGGTCATCAACGCCAACGGCACCTACACCTACACGTTGGACAACACCAATCCCACGGTCAATGCCCTCAAGCCCGGTGATGCGCCGCTCACCGACGTGTTCAGCTACGCCATCAACGATACCCAAGGCGCGAACTCCACCTTCGACTGGAGCACGCTCACCATCACCATCAATGGCCGCAACGACCCCCCAGTAGCGGTGGATGACAACAACGTCGTTGTCGAGGATGCCAGCACGCCGGTTACCGGCAATGTCAAAACCGGCGTCAGTTCCAATGGCACGGATTCAACCGCCGACAGCGATGTCGAAGGCAATGCCCTTACGGTTACCCAGATCCGTCCCGGGAAAGAGGCCGACGGCGGCGCAATGACCGGCATCTCCGGCAGCACGACCAGCGCCAACGGCACGGAAATCGTCGGCCAGTACGGTACCCTCAAGATCGGGGCCGACGGCAGCTACACCTATGCTGTCGACAACACCAATCTCACGGTGCAGGGACTGGCGTCGGGTGAAACGCTGAAGGATGAGTTCACCTACACCCTCTCCGACGGTTTGGCCACCGACCAGGCCACGCTCTCCGTCACCATCAACGGCGTGGACGATCCGGTCAGTGTCACCGTGCCCTCGAGCACTGTGCAGACCAGCCCGGATGGGAATGTTACCGATCAGGTGGTGTTTGAAAGCGGCTTGGCAGGCGGCAGCAATCCGCATACAGCGGATACCAAGGTCGACGCCAGTTTCACCCTGGTGGCACTCGACGGACTGGATGCCAGTGCTGCCATCGTCATTGGCTATATCGACGCCAGCGGCAACCCGGCTTCGCTGACGCTCACCAAGGCCGAAGTCGAGGCGCTCGATAGCACGAACAAGAGCATCGCCACGCAATACGGCATCCTGGTATTCGACGGCTACGAGAGGGGCAGTGACGGCACCATCTCCATCGATTACACCTATACGCTGACCAGTGCTCCGCCGGTGGGTGGCGACAGCACCAATGACAGCTTCACTTTCACCGCGAAGGATGGCGATGGTGACACGGATGCCAAGGTGCTCAACATCAAGATCGTCGACGACGTGCCGAAGGCGGTGGTTGACACGAGCGCCGTCAAGGCTGGCGAAACGCTGACTGCCACTGCCGTCGATGGCGTACTCAAGAACGACAAATCCGGTGCCGATGGGTGGGTCACTGGTGGCGCTGTGGTGGGTGTGGTCAAAGGCGGCGTCGGTACTTCGGCGAGCGGCATCAACACCGATATTGCCGGCGACTACGGCACGCTCAAACTGCAGGCCGACGGCAGCTACACCTACATCGCCAATGCCGCGGCACCGGGTGCTGCGCCGACGACCAGCGACGTCTTCACCTACACCGTGCGTGACGCCGACGGTGACGAGACGACC
>JRYL01002858.1_pt1 | contig 14612 bp, 16 predicted proteins | sample 235391 | NCBI WGS metagenome assembly JRYL01 (sample SAMN03074223, study PRJNA261481) | activated sludge metagenome | biome: Wastewater Treatment Plant; feature: Wastewater; material: Activated sludge; isolation source: activated biomass of a wastewater treatment plant treating wastewater from... ... | reverse complement strand
TCTGACCAGACTTTCCTCAAACGAAATCCTCAGATTTGACTGATGATAAACCAGACTGACCTGACGGGTGGGAACCGGTTCTGAAAAATATTTTACATTCTTTTTGAATTCTTCGGGCAGATCTTCGGCATGAAGCAACGGCAAAACGGTCATTCCGTAACCTTCGTTTGAAAGTTTCACCAGTGTGTCCAGATTTCCGCTGTCCAGTTTGATTGTCTGGCTTCTGATGTGTTTGGGATCGCAGAGATTGAGGACATTGTTTCTGAAACAATTTCCTTCTTTCAACAGCAGTATTGAATCGATATCCAGATCTTTTGCGCTGACAGTCATCTGTTTGTGCATTGGATGTGATGGCGGGATATAGGCTACCATCGGCTCGAAATACAAAGTTTTTTCGATAATTTGCTCTTCATGGAGCGGCGTAACAGCCAAACCAAAATCGATGCTGCCGTCTTCGAGTGACTGAACGATTTCATGGGTCTGCATTTCTTTGATGATCAGGTTTGCTTTTGGATACGACCGCTGAAAATTTTTATAAAACATAGGTACCAGTGTGAGCAGTACGGTTGGCAGTACACCGATGATGAAATCACCTTCGAGCATTCCTTTTTCCTCATTGACGATCTGCTCCATCTTCTTGGATTCTTTCAGTATCAACTTTGCCTGATTGACGATAATCTCGCCAATTTGAGTCAGCCGGATCGGATGAGAACTTCTGTCAAAAATTTCGACTCCGAGTTCTTTTTCAAGTTTTTGAATTTGCATACTCAGTGTGGGTTGGGTGACAAATGATTTTTCGGCGGCAAGAGTAAAGTTCTGATGTTCGGCTACAGCAAGAACATATTCAAGTTGGATCAGCGTCATGATAGATTTTTGTTATAAAGGTATTAAATTTAACAAAAAGTTTTTTATAGTTTGGTTTGGTTTTCGCATTAAATTGATTCAAATATCAGAAAATTAATAAACTAAATATTATGGCAATAACAGTAATCGGATTGGACAAATCCACATCAAAAGATTTATCAAATGATCTTAATGTACTGCTTGCAAATTTGCAGCTTTACTATCAGAACTTAAGAGGTGTACATTGGAATGTAAGAGGCCCTCAATTTTTTCAGCTTCATTCGAAATTTGAGGAATTGTATCTCGATGCACAGGAAAAAGTGGACGAAGTGGCAGAAAGGATTTTGACACTTGGCGGTACGCCGTTGCATACTTTTGAAGATTATATCAAAGAATCGTTGATCAAAGCAGGAAAAAATGTTTCAGACGGAAATAAAACAGTGGAACTGGTTTTGGATTCAATTCAGAAACTTTTGAAGATCGAAAGAGAAATTCTTGAAAAATCAGGGGAACTGAACGACGAAGGTACCAATGCAATGATGAGTGATTTTATTGCTTTTCAGGAAAAAACGGCATGGATGTTGAAGGCTTTTCTGGGTGAAAAGTAGAGCGGTCTAAATAGAAGCTTTTCAAAAATGGCTCGTATAAATCAAGGTTTATACGAGCCATTTCAACTAAATCAAATTACAATAACTTTCTGTCAGAAGAATGAGGTATAGAAATCAGGTTTCCAGTACATCGCCAGATAGAACAATCCGAATGCGATAAACGCAAGGATCATAATCCAGATAAACTGAGGGATTGCTCTCGGCGTTTCAGAACCGACAATTTCAAATACATCGTGTCTCTCACTTCCGTATGCGTTGATGGTGATCGGAATTTTCTCGCTCACCGAATCATTTTCTTTTAGTCCGAGCACATAGATCATAGGACCGTTTCTCACTTCGAACGGAATTACTTTGATTCCTTCCTTTCCGCTTGAAGAGGTGGACACGATTTTCATTTCGTGTTTCCCGTCCGGAATCTTGGTGGTATCCAAAACAAATTTGACGGGCGAATCAAACTCTGCAAACGGCTTTGGGTCGTTGTCCATAAAGACCCTTACTTTCTTTTGGCTGTTGTCTTTCATGATTCCCAATTTTGGTCAAGAATAATATTTTNNAAACAGTACGATCACAGCGGCAACAATGGTGATGATATAATCAACTCCGGATTCAGGACCGGGTCCGTGAACTGCGCCCTGCAATATTTTTGGCTGCTCTGCTTCGCAGACTTCACATGCGAAGATTGGTGATACCATCAGTACCAACAGCAGCAGACTTGAAATAATTTTTGTTTTCATAACTCTGAAAATAATCATTTTTTTACTTTTTCAACGAATCTCTAATGGCTTTCACATCATCTGCGGTAACCGTTTTGGCTTTGTTGCCCCAACTGGTTCTCTCGTGATTCATAATGGCAGCAACTTCTTCATCGCTCAGCTGATCTCCAAACGGAGGCATTGCTGAATATTCGGGTCTTGCATCATATCCGAGGATAATGATACTTGCCTGCTTACGGAAATTGTCGTCATTTACAACCGNNACAGGTGTTCATGAACAGTTTTTCACCGTCTGGCAGAGCCGCAGCACCTGCATCTCCACCGCCACCTGCCGCAGCAGCCGGTTTTGGTTTTGCAGGAATAAAGGTAACGGTAGGAGCTCCCGGCAGTTCAGGCTGTTTGAGCGATTTCAAAAATGCAACCAGATGAAGCGCCTTGTTGGTAGCAACTACTTTGTTCTTTTTATTCTTCAGCTGTTCTGCAGGAACTTTGATTACAACATCTTTGTCGGTAATCTTGGTACTGTCTTTTTCTGCAAACAACCATTTGTAAGCCGGCATAACCGATTCTTTCACGACCAGTCTCGGATTGTACAGGTGGAGCAGATGCCAGTCATCTGACGGCTGTCTTGCACCGATGTTTGTCAAATCGGGACCGGTTCTCTCACTTCCCAGGAATGAAGGGCTCTGTCTCCAGAAATCCTGTCTTTTCTTGGTGTAATAATAATCGGACGGGATGGAAGGACGGCTTCCCCACATCTTGTCCATTTCAATGTTTCTCACCTGCTGGGTGTGACACGCCATACAGTCTTCTGCCACAAATGTGTGCAGACCGTCTCTTTCCTCCGCAGTCAGATCTTTCTGACCAGGCAGCGGTTTAACGTTCTGCATCTGAATGGCAGGAATAATCGAAACAAATGAGCTCAATATCAGATACCCCCAGAATGATGTGAGTACCAAATTTTTATGACTTTTACTTAGATTCAACATGAGATGATAGCTTATGCGGTTACAATTACTTTTTCCGGTTCCTTATCTGTGACCGGTCTTTTTGCCCTGACCATCACATAGAAATTATAAACAAAAATACAGTGTGAAATAAACATCAGCGTTCCGCCGACTGCTCTCCAGATCCAGTATTCTCTCATCAATTCAACCGACTGGATAAACGGATTTCCTTCGATCCAGCTCAAACCTTTTAAAGTTCCGCCGGTCATCAGCGCGGTCATATAGATGAACAGACCTACAAACGCCAGCCAGAAATGAGCGCCCACCCAGGTTTGTTTGGGCTGTACGCCTGTCATTTTTGGAATGATGAAATAGATTGCACCCCAAAGGATAAAACAGATGATTCCGTACATGGTCATGTGTGAGTGAGCCACGTTAAAGTCGGTAAAGTGCCATACATAATTGGTGAATCTGAACGCCTGAAAACTTCCCTGAGCCGATCCGACCCAGTAGAAAATAATTCCGACCAAAAAGAACGGCAGTATGTAGCTTCTTGTAATCTGGCTCCAGCTTCCTCTCATTGTCATCAGGAAGTTGGTGGTTCCCGCAGTTACCGGAATAAACATACCCATACTGAACACGATTGCTACAGTCTGAAGCCACCATGGCAGCGGACTGAAGATAAAGTGATGGGTACCGATCATGGTGTAGAACAGCATCTGTGTCCAGAAAGCCAAAACACCCAGTGAATAAGAATAGATCGGTTTGTTGACCGATGACGGCAGATAATAATAAATCAAACCGAGTGTGAAGGTCATAAACCACATTCCTACGCCCTGGTGCATATAATAACCCTGGATTACGGTTTCACCCAATCCGTTTTGGTAAAAAGGCAGATAACCGATAGAAACCAGTATGGTGGTCCAAATCAAAGCGGCAAGTATATACCAGTTTGAAATATAGATTTCAGAAATTTTTCTGTGTGCAACCGTCATATAGAAATTATAGAAGGTAACGATCAATCCTGCTAGGAAAAGTCCGAAGACGGGCCAGATGTATTCTCTGTATTCGCCGCCTCCGTTGTTGATTCCCGACATCAGACAGAGATTTCCGATCACCAGACTCGAATTGATCAGCCAAAAGGCGACCATAGCCAGTTTGTTGCTGTAGAGTTCTCTGTGCGAAGTTCTTGCAATGACAAATTGAGCCAAACCGATCATCGCGAGCGAAGCCCAACCCCAGAATACGGTGTTGGTGTGTACCGGTCTCAATCTTCCGAATGCAAGCCAGGATTGTGAATCCAATTCCGGATAAACCAGTTTCAGACTGAGATACAGACCAATGAATGTTCCGAAGATCAGCCAGAAAACAGATGCACCCACATAATTGAATACAATTCTTTTCAGTTCGGGTGAAACCTCGAGTTTGAATTCGTGGCTCACCTTGTCTGCAAACAGGATTTCGTTTTTGGGATGATTGGTCGCTTTATAAACCAGTCCCTTTTCATCGACTGCTTCACCTTCGCCGGAAAGTTCCTTTTCCGAAAGCTGATATTTGAGCGCAGCCTTTCGTTTCTCAAGGATATTGTCGATTTCGTCATCGTCGAGATTGATGATTTCATCGTCAAAAGCCTTGTTTCTTTTGAGCAGCTGACGCGCTCTTAATGATTCGGCATAAGCCGATATTTTTGCGGACATGATGATTACGGCAACCAGCGCCACAATCAGTATCAAAATGAGTGTTCCGATCACACCCGGGCTGCTTGCCCAATTTTCGGCGCTGATGCTCTTGAACTGAGCAGAACCGACAAACGGAAGTAGCAGTAAAATTGATTGAATAACAGTTCGTTTCATACCAAATAGCAATATTTACAACTTATAATTCCAAGTTTTGTTCTTTGAAAATTTTGGTAAAATTAACACAAAAAATGTTAAATAACTGATATTTTCGGGCAGTTAGAATAGCCAATATCAGAACCTAAGATGAATNNTGTAATTCAATGGTTTCAAAATGAAGATATTTTTGTCTTTTTTTAGCTAAATCCTTTTCTGAAGCCAAAAAGAGATAATTTTAAGCCAAGACATTTAGAGTGATTCTAAATAAATAAAAATAAAAGACAAAAAGGTATTAAAATAAAGGATTTAAGTCAGAAGCGAAGGATTGATGTCGAGTATATTTTCGGTTCTGTATTTTTTTATAAACTCATCCGTAAAATTTTCACTGCCCATCAGTTTGTTTGACTGAAGTATTTTTTTGATGTCCAGCTCCTTGTATTCCTTCAGCATTTTTAATGCGGTCGGTTTGTATGAAAAATGCCATGGTTCATACTCAAAACCCTTTCTTCCGGTTTTGTTGGTATAGACCAGATAAAAACCGTATTTCTCAGAATTTTCATCGAGCCAGAGCTTGAATTTTCGCATTCTGCCGCCTTCGTTAAAATGAACTTCACTCAATGGATTGGATGGAATCCCTTTTGTCGAATCAATGATGTCCAGATCGGTTCCCCAATGATGACGAGAAGTTCCGGGAATGGTGGAGTAGCGGATGATTTTTTCAATCGTCTTCTGATGAGACAGGCCCTGTGCTCTGTAATTTTTGTATTTGCGTTCCCAAATTCCGTTCTGATGTGAATAACTGCGATAACTCGAGACAACATAAATATTGAATCCCTGTTCTTTGGCTGCTTTTTTCATCAGATTGAATTTCAGACGGGCTTCATCTCTCAATTGGAATCCTTCGCCATACAAAACAGGTTTTCCTTTTCCGATCAGTTCATCTTCTGAGAATTCATTTGCCAGTCCAAAACCGAATTTTGGATTCAAAATCAGCAGACCGCCTGCCAGTGAAGTATTTTTAATGAATTCCCGTCTTTTCATATCGATTTAACGGATGTTGACAGTTCCGCCCGCAATTGTTTTCTGATCAACCTCTGCACCTCCGAAAACATCGATATTTCCGCCTGCTCTGGTTTTGGCACTGACATATTCTGTAGCATAAACCTCAGCATTTCCGCCTGCATTCACGGTTACATTTGTGGTTTTTGTAATCAGTTTTGAAGCTTCATAATTTCCGCCCGAATTTGCCACCACATTTTGTGAATTTGCATTGCCCGAAATTTCGATGATTCCGCCCGAATCAAGTCTTGCATCAATCGAATTTGCGCTGACATCAAGCGTAATGGTTGCACCTTTGTTGGCATTCAGCGAAAGTCCGGAAGTTTCCAATTTTGATTTTGAAGTGATGATTGCGCCTTCTTTTGCAGCCACCGAATTCAGCGAACGATAATATATTTTCACTTTGGTTTTGTCGCCCTGAAGAAACTGATCGAGTTTCATTCTGATTTTCAGTTTTCCGTTTTTGTTGACGATTTCCACACTTTTCGCATTGCTTCCGGATATTTCAACATGATTTCTGTCTGACGGAATCAGTTCTGCGGACAACTGGTCATAAACTTCGATCGAATTGAAATCACCCGGATTCTGACTTCTTTGTGCAAATGTGAATCCGAATGAAAGACTGAATAGAACCAAAAATATATTTTTCATTTTTAAATAATTTTTTGACTGAAACGGTCAAAGATTGAGCCAAATTTCAGAATGGGGTTTTTCTTAAAAATGAAATTCTCGTGGGTTTATTGTGTTCAGACAAGTGAAATATCAAAATCTCTGTCAAAATTGAGAATAGAAACCGGTTTCTTTTTCAAATAAATTTCAATCGCACCGTCTTTTCCTTTCTCACCGTATTTCTCAACTGCGTTTTCACCCTTCCAAACCTGAATTGATTCGATTTCGTTCACATCGATTTTTTCAACGATATCCTTGTCAGTAATCTTTCCGTCAACCACATAAATCGGGTTTAAAGCTTTAACGGTTTCGGTGCTTCTTTCGGTTTTTGCAGAAGTTTCAGAAACAGGCTGATCGTCTTTGACGGTTTTGTCATTTTTGAGAAAATCCCCAAATCGGAATCATCAGCAGTAAAAGAATAAATTTTTTCATTTGAATTGTTTTTATAAAATAACCGGAACTCTGATTCAGCCAAAGTTCCGGTTTGTAAATTAAATTATTTTTTAATGATTCTGCCGCTCATCGTTTGTTTTCCGTCGGTTGCTTCAACCACATAAACTCCTTTTGACAGATCGGAAATATTGTACTGATCCTGAACTCCAAAACCCTTCACTGTTCTGCCGCTCAGATCGCTGATTTTGATTTTCAGATTTGCAGTATTGAAATTTCCTTCCGGATACACAATATTGAATTCTTCTTTCACCGGATTCGGATAGATGTACAGATTTTTAAGACTGATATCATTTGTGCCCGCAGTCACTTCCTGGGTAACCAGAAAATCATCAACCAAAAGCGCAAAAATATTGTCAGAAGTGTATTCGACTGCCAGATATACGCTTTCGCCCGCATAAGCATTCAGATCATAATCGTAAGTAATCCATTCTTTGGCGACCGCCGTAACCTCAGAACCAATCTCTGTAAAACTGCTCAGATCCGTGTCTGTTGTTGAAACCAGAACTTTGAAAGATTCATTTGGAAAAAATCCGCTGGGTGCTTTCACTTTGAACTGCCAGTTGAGCACACCGTCTGCCGGCAATTCGATTTGAGGTGAAATCAGCCAATCCTTGTTGGGACCTTGAAAGGAGAATTTTGCAAGCATATATTTTTCACCGTTTTGCGCCGTAAAATTCCAATCATAAGCAGTTATATCATCAATCGGCGGTGTTGTATTGAGCGGATTGAATACGATCCACGAAGTCATCACATCCTGATTTGGAAAAGTCACATCAGCAAAACCGGTATTGTCACTGTTTCCGTCCTCGCTCACCAGCGTCCAATCGCCAACATTCTCATAGATAAAATCATCATAAGATTCAAAATCATCTTCAAAAATTATGTTCTGTGCATTTGCGGCCGTAAGACCCAAAAACAGAACACTTCCAATCAATAAACTTTTTTTCATCAATTTTTTTTTAATGTGTTATATCCCATAAAATTATAAAAAAATAAAGAGCGGTTTTGAGAAAATTTTGAAAAATTCAATTTTTTGATTCGAGTTCAATGTCAATTCAACTTTGATTTAAACGCTCAGACCGGGTTCAAAATCAATCAGATCCTGTCTCAGCCAATCCGGAATTTCAACCGGTTTCTTTTGTTTCAGATCGATCATCACCTGAACGCTTTTTCCTTTTGAATGAATGATTTCAGAACCGTCAGCAGCATCACTTACCACCAGATATTCGATTTCAAAACTTTTGTTTCCAAGCTGCGAAGCCCTGGCTTTGATTTTCGGGTTTTTATGCGCAATTCCCAGTTCTTTGTAATAATCGCATTCGATGTGCGCAATCACAAACATAAATTCTGTCCAGTCCCATCTTTTGCTGACCGTCGGCATATAGCCCGCACGCGCATTTTGAAAATAGTCAATATAATAGACATTGTTTACATGACCCAGCGGATCCATATCGTTCCATCTGATGTTGAGCGGCATTGAAAATTTAAATTGCTCCATAATTTATTTTTAATTTAAAAATCTCAGTTTGATTTGAATCGTCATCAGCATCTTCACACAAAAAGAATTCAATTTCATTTTCAGAATTTTTTGAAACTGCAATTCCTTCCAGTTTGTGATCTTTTGTTACGATTTGGAATTCTTCCAAAATCATATTCTTCATACCAATCCGACCGACCGCGCTTCCCAAAACCTGGCCGTCATGATAAGTGGAGCCGCCGGATTCTGCACTTGCCGTAAAATAAAAACCATCGTTACAAAAACAGGCATCCGTAAATCCAAAAGGGACCTCATCAATCTTTGGCAGTTCAATCGGATAATAACTGATTTCTCTTTTTGAATCTTTCCAATTTTTGATTTTAAAAATTCCGTTTTTCCGGTTCGGGCCGTTTCCGCGGTTAAAGAAATAGGCATCATTTGATTTCAAAACCGCGCCTTCAATATTGAAATCGTCGGTTTTGATTTTTGAAATCTTCATCATTTCAAAATAAATCGTTTTCAGCGAATCCCGTTTGACAATTTCTAAAGGATTTTCTGAAATTTCAACTGATTCAAAACGATTTTCAGCTGAACCCGAACCAAATAAAAAATAATGATCTTTTGATTCTGACAATGATTCAAAATCAGGTTTGAACGGCTTTTCAATGTTTTCATTCCATACATCCGATTCTGACAAATTGAATTTTTGAAGTTTTTTGTCGTCGATCGAATAAAAATAAAGCACAAACGAATCATCAGAAATCAGCACCAGCCGGTCATCTTCAAACAAAACTCCGGATGTGCCGCCGATTCCTTTGACGGTTGCAAAATGTGAAAATTGAAAATCGCCCATTTATCAATAAGCCTTCAGAAGAACCGGTCTGCTGAAGGCTTGATTTAAATTTTATGTGTTGAAAAATTATTCTCCTGCAACCAGCTCGCCGATTCTTACGATCACTTCGGTTGCTTTTTGCATTGATTCCAACGGAACATATTCATAAGGTCCGTGGAAATTGTGACCGCCCGCAAAAATATTCGGACAGGGCAGTCCCATAAAACTCAGTCTTGCGCCGTCGGTTCCGCCTCTGATCGGCTGAACTTTTGGCGTAACACCCACATCTTTCAAGGCCTGTTCTGCGATTTCAACCGACTGGAATTTTTCTTTTACTTTTTCCATCATATTGAAATACTGATCGCCCATATCGAGTTCGATTCTGTCCTTTCCGTATTTCTGCTGCATTTCACCAACGATTTCTTCGATCAGTTTTTTTCTTGCCACAAAATGATCCATATCGTGGTCTCTGATGATGTACTGCAATTCGGCTTCGGACACATTTCCCTTCATCTGTGTCATGTGGAAAAATCCTTCTCTGCCTTCGGTTGTTTCCGGAACTTCATCCGCCGGAAGACCGTCAGCAAATTCTCTTGCCATGGTGGATGCATTGACCATCAGACCTTTTGCATAGCCCGGATGGACGCTTTTTCCGTGAAATTTGATGTGTGCATATGCCGCATTGAAATTTTCATATTCCAATTCTCCGATTTCGCTTCCGTCCATGGTATATGCCCATTCTGCACCGAATTTTTCGACCGGAAAGAAATCTGCGCCTCTTCCGACTTCCTCATCCGGAGTGAATCCGACTGCGATTTTCCCGTGTTTGATCTCCGGATTTGCAATCAGATATTCCATTGCGGTCACGATTTCGGCCACACCTGCTTTGTCGTCGGCGCCCAGCAGCGTGGTTCCGTCGGTACAGATGATAGTTTGACCTTTGTATTGTTTCAGATCTGCAAACTCATTTGGGCTCAAAGCCATTTTGTCATTCAGTCTGATATCGCCTCCGTCATAATTTTCGATGATCTGCGGTTTTACATTTTCGCCCGAAAAATCGGGTGAGGTATCAAAATGAGATACAAAACCGATGGTCGGAACCCGGTGACCGATGTTTGACGGCAGGAATCCCATCACATAGGCATTGTCGTCGATTGACACATCTTCGAGACCGATCGATTTCAATTCTTCAAACAGATATTTTGCAATGTCCCACTGTCTTTTTGAACTTGGAAAGTCTTCGACAAAAGGAATGCTTGTCGAATGAAAACTCACATATTTCAGAAATCTTTGTTTTAGCTTTTCGCTCCAAATTTTGTCCATTTCTCTAAAAATTTTTTGTAAAAGTAGGAAATTCTATATCTTTCGGCTTCCAAAAAGCGAAGAAAATTTAAGATGGAGAGAGTCAAGATTATCGAATGTCCAAGAGATGCAATGCAGGGAATCCATGATTTTATTCCGACCGATAAAAAGATTAATCATCTCATCAAATTGCTGAAAGTCGGCTTTGACACCATCGACAGCGGCAGTTTTGTTTCGCCCAAAATCATTCCTCAGATGGCCGATACCGCCGAACTGATGGAAGCTGTAAAAGATATTCCGCATTCGTCAAAACTGTCGGTAATCATCGCAAGCGAAGGAGGTGCTGAAAGAGCGCTCAGACATTCAAATGTGGATCTGCTCGGTTTTCCATTTTCGCTGTCGGAACAGTTTCAGGAAGACAATACACACAAGAGCATAGAACAGTCATTTGAGAGCATTAAAAATATTTTGAAAATGATCCAAGATACGGATAAAGAACTCCTGGTTTATTTTTCAATGGCATTCGGAAATCCGTACGGAGATCCCTGGAGTGTTGATCTGGTCAAAGACTGGGCGGTTCGTTTTTCGGATATCGGTGTGACAAGAATCAATCTTTCCGATACCACTTCCATGGCGCATCCCGAAGATGTGGAGGAATTGTTCAAGACACTGATTCCAAAATATCCCGAAATTGAATTCGGTGCTCATTTTCATTCAGAATATCATCATTGGTTTCCAAAGGTGGATGCGGCATACCGGAACGGTTGCAGAAGATTTGACGGTGCAATCAAAGGTTTTGGCGGCTGCCCGATGGCAAAAAATGATTTGGTCGGAAATACCGCAACCGAAAAGCTGATTACTTATGCAAATAGTGTGAATGCTGACCACGGATTGGATTTAATGGCTTTCGAATCTGCCTATAATTCCGCGATGGAAGTAATGGGTTGAATCAATGGGTGTTGTAACGATGTTTTTATATTTCCTATATGAATTTTAACTAAATTTGTTTCAACCTAAACATTATCCAAAATGAGAACCGCTATTTTATTTATCAGTATGCTCTGTTTTTTGAATTGCAACGGACAGAACAAAAATTCAGATGGGAAAGCAGCCGGAACAACATCCGATTATTCATCAATATTTAAAATCCTNNTGTGAAAAGAGACAGTCCGGATTTTGAAATTGAAAACTATGACACCAATGATTATTTTAGTCTTGAATTGAGGTCTGAAGGCATACCTTACGGAGGTTCCTATTTTTCAAAAAAGAAGGAAGACCAGATTTTTGGTGACCTGAATGCGGACGGTGTTGATGACATCGTGGTCAGTGTGGAATCCAATTCGGGCGGAAATACTTCATACACCGATTATTATTTGTTTTTATCAAACAACGGAAAATATGAACTTGCAAATCCGGACAGCTGGGATTTTCCGAATCAGTGCGACAAAGAAGGCTACGGACGTTTTGTGCTGATGGAAATTTCAAACGGAAAACTGATCGGAGAATCGCAATGTATGACTGAAAATGATCCGAGATGCTGTCCGTCAGTGATTTATACCACAGTATTTGAGTTGGATGACGGATATCTGAAATGGATCAGCACCGATTTCAAAGAAAACAGGACGGTGGAATATTATCAGTCCAATTAATCCGAATTCATTAAACATCTTTAAATTGCAGCCGGTTTATAATAATCAAAATAACAAAGCGTTTGAATACAAAGTTGACAAAACAATTGAAAAGAGTTGAATGAGAGTTAGAATTATCAAAAAAATCATAATTGTATTTTCAGTGATTGCGGGACTGACCGGCTGTAAGAATAAATTGAGTTTTTCTAAACAAAAAGGAGAGGACGAAAAGATCATTGTCCAGTACAAAGACCATTTTCTGACCGATCGAGACATACTGCTGATTCTGCCGAAAGATGTTTCAAAAGAAGACAGTGCAAAACTGGTCAGTGCCTATATTGAAGAATGGGTGAAAAAGAAAGCAATCGTTGACAAAGCAGAAGAAAACATAGATGCGCTGACGCTCAAAGAAATCGACAACAAAATGGTCGAATACCGTCAGGATCTGCTGATCAATGCGTACAACAATTATCTGATCGATAAGACGATCAAAGATTCAATCAGCGAAGAGGAAGTCAGAAATTATTTTGAAGAAAACAAACAGAGTTTTCCACTCAACAAGGACATCGTAAATTTCCGTGCGATTACGGTTTATAAAAATGACGAATCAAAAGCAGAAAGACTTTTTAATACCGGAAAAGATGAGGATTTTGACGAAGCGCTCAAACTTTCGCTGGCGTCTGGTCTGCCGTATCACGATCAGGACAGCAGCTGGTATTCGGTCGAATCATTGGCCGGTCAGTATCCGCAGCTTGGTGATGCTGACAACCTCAGTCAACTGCTCAACAGAAGGAGGCTGAAAATGACCACTGATTCGACTGCAATTCTGATCAGAATTCTAAAATTAAAGCCAAAAGGAAGTGAGGCGCCTTATGAATTTGTTAAACCTACCATAAAAAATCTATTACTTAACAAAAGAAAGTTAAATTTGCTCGGTGATTTGCAAAACGAATTGTACAAAGAAGCAATCAATAAAAACGAAATCAAGATTAATGAGAAATAGAATATTTTTGACTGTACTGGCTGTATTCGGATTTTCAATCTGTCTGAATGCACAGCCGACAGACAATCCGCAGAATCAGCAGAAAATTGACGGAGTAGCGGCAGTTGTGGGGGACGAAGTTATTCTGGATTCGGATATACAGCGTGACTATGTGAGAGCGATCGCTCAGGGATTCAAAGTGGAGAGCAACTGTGATTTTTTTGAAAACATACTGATTGAAAAGCTGTTGGTGGCAAGAGCAAAAGAGGACACACTGATTTCGGTTACAAACGATCAGGTGGACCGTCAGGTGGATGCGACCATTCAGCGTTTTCTTACTCAGGGAAGCGAAAAGGAAATCCTTGATTATTTTGGTTTCAATACCATGAACGAACTCAAACAGGATTTGCGCGGAATCGTCAGAGATCAGGCTTATGCGGATGAAAAACAGAGACTGGTTACCAGAGGTCTGGATGCGACACCCGAAGAGGTGAGAGAGTTTTATGAAAAATACAAAGACGAACTGCCCGACGTACCCGAAGAGGTCAGTCTTTCGCATATCGTGATCAATCCGATTATCAAACCCGAAAATGAACAAAAGGTGATTGATGATCTGAAACGTTACAAAAAAGAGGTTGAAGAAGGCGCGAGTTTTGCGACCAAAGCAATTTTGTATTCTGACGACCCGGGTTCGGCCTCTGCCGGCGGATTGATCAAAAATGTGAAACGCGGACAGATGGTGCCCGAATTTGATGCAGTGGTGTTCAATCTTCAGGAAGGCGAAATTTCAGAACCTTTTAAAACCGATTTTGGCTATCACATCGCAATGCTTGAAAAGCGGAGAGGGCAGGAGCTCGACATCAGACATATACTGATTCGTTTGAAGCCGACTGCTGATGAATTGGCGGAAACCAAAACAAAACTGGACTCAATCGTTTCATTGATTGATTTGGGCGAATTGACTTTTAAAGAAGCCGCATTCAAATATTCTGTTGACAAATACACCAAATACAACGGTGGAAAACTGATGGACACTCAGACGGATGAAGACCGTATGGACAGAAGCAAGCTGCCGCCAAAAACGCTTTCTGCAATCGTTGGAATGAAGGATGGCGATATCTCAAAATCGTTTGAGGACGAATTCAACAACCAGACGGTGGTCAGAGTGGTCAGACTCGACGAAACCATTCCGGCGCACAAAATCAATCTCGAGACAGATTATGCGCGATTGAGAAATCTGACCGTCAATTCAAAACGTCAGGAT
>JRYL01001052.1_pt1 | contig 14624 bp, 24 predicted proteins | sample 235391 | NCBI WGS metagenome assembly JRYL01 (sample SAMN03074223, study PRJNA261481) | activated sludge metagenome | biome: Wastewater Treatment Plant; feature: Wastewater; material: Activated sludge; isolation source: activated biomass of a wastewater treatment plant treating wastewater from... ... | reverse complement strand
GTACCGGGTAAATCGCTGTCAGGATGAACATGGAGACTGCGGCTAGGTTCGTGTGCATGTTAGTCCTTTCGCTTGCGCTTGAACGTGAGGGTCAGGTAGGCCAGGGTATTCCACGCAACGTGGGCCATGTGGCGGTGGCCGCTCTGCGGGTCGCGGACTTCACCTGCCATGTGCGCCATGAGATGACGCCACAGCGCCTCCATGTAGCGGGCAGGCCCGTCCGGTACTTCCTTCCACCCGTTCGGGGTGTACTTGCGGGCACCGTCCGTGCCGACCTGCACCACTTCCATCAGGCCAGCAGCGAAGCTGCCGATGACCAGGGCGGGGAGTGGCTTGCCAGCGTCGAGCTTGGCACCTGGGGCGTGGGCATCGCGGCCCGTTGGATCGTGTTCGTTCATGTTGCGAGCAAAGCCTTTCGCTTCTGTTTCGAGTTGATGGTGTACCGCCCACGACTGTAGCCGCCGCAGGCAGAGCACAGGTACTGCACGTACTCGCTGACGTTGGAGTGGACAGTGCCGTGTTCGTGGATGTTGGTGCTACCGCAGCGGGGGCAGCGGCGCTCGTCGTCGTCATAGAACTGGGCGAGGTTGGGCAGGCGTGGAGCCCAAGGGCGGAGTGCGAGGTACAGCTTCTCCGTGGCGCGGATGTCCTGGATGTTGTACTTCTTCATTTCCTCCCAGGCCGCGTCCTCGTTGCGCATGATACCAGCCCACAGTTCAAAGCCGGGGTACTTGCTGTGCTTGGACTTAGGCGCATCCGTGAGGTGGGACGCCAGGTACTCCAGCTTGTTGCTGGTGAAGGCACCCACGGACTTGGCCATCAGCATGGTGTCAATGACCTTGGGTTCCCGGAAGGGCTTGAGTCCGTGGATCACAGCACGGGCGCGCAGCTTTCGCAGGTCGAACTTCTTGACGTTCTGCCCGACCACCACATCGCAGTCATCCAGCAGCGCGATCAGCTGCGCCACGATGTCCTTGTCGTCGCGGATGCCGCCGACCGCATTGCGGGTGTCAGCGTAGTGTATCTTGCGGGAGCCGTAGTACTTGGCGGCGAAGGACAACATGGCCCAGTCCTCGTTGATCTGGTTGAGACCAACGGTCTGATCGAACAGGCCCCACACGTTTGCGCCGATGGGCAGGGTTTCGATATCACACGTGAGTATCTTGGGTTTGCGCATAAGCGACCTTTCGGAGTTGATGTTCAATTAGGTACATGAGCTTCTGCCAAAGCTGCGACTCGATCAAGTCGTTCGCATCCTTGGCGTTGAGCGCAGCATACGTGCTGTTGCGTATGGTATGTTGAGCCACTACGCTCTGGTTCTCGATCACCGCCTCCAGGGTGTAGGTCGTGTAGGCACCGTCCCGCACCTTGCGGTTGGTCACTTGCACTCTGTTCCTTTCTTCTTGGCACGGGCTTCGCGGGCTCGCTTGTTGCGTAGCTCGCGCTTCTCGTCCTCGGTTCGGTGGGTTGGGTAGAACACGTTGGCGCTGTAGTCCCGCTCGATGTAGTCCGCAATGGCCGGGGCCATAGCTCGCAGCATCGGGAGGGACACGCCGTAGCGCTTGTGGTTGTTCTCGATCTTACCGAGCAGGGAGTTCACGCCCCGGTGCAGCACACCCCGGACATGGCCGGTGGCGTGATCATGGTCGAGCACAGCCTCGGATGCGTTGATCGTGTAGCCAGTAAGGGCGCACCGCCCGCCTTGCTCTCGGAGCTTGGCTTCGCGGTACGCCTTGGTTGCAGCTTGGGTCAGCCGGATAGGCATCGTGCTTCCTCCAGTAGAGCGCCCACCCGTTTGTGCATGCGCTCGATTGCGGCTTCGAGTTGAGGGCCTACCGGCAGGTACGCCGCCCACTCAGCGGTTAGTGCTAGGTGCGTGCGGCGAATCCACAGCAGGCTTGCTTGCTCTACGTAGCGGTCAGCCCACTCGTCACCCCAGTGCGCCTTATACGCCTGGGCTACCGCATGCGCGGCGCTCTCGTCGTCATGCGCAAAGGCCAGCAGCTTGCCCGCAGCCACCTCGCCCACCCCTCGCGGGAAGTCCGGGTGCTTGGGCAGGCCGGGGATGTTGTCGGCTGCATCGCCCCACAGCATCTGCGTCCAGAACCAGCGGTGCCCGTACAGCTTGCCGCCATGCTCCACACCGAACACATCGGGCTTGACCTCGACCAGTTCGTAGGTGTCCCAGTTCAGGTGCAGGCCGGGGAGCATTCGCATGTCCTTGTCGCGGGTGGCGATCACATCGCCTGGGCACTGCTCGCTGATGAAGCCGAAGCCGTCGTCTGCCTCGCGGTCGTACCACTGCTTGATCGGGCCAGCCAGCCCGTCCGCCATGTAGTCCCGCAGGTACTGCCAGTTCTTGGGGCGGTTCCCATTACGCTGGCCTTGATAGGGTTTGGTGTAGGCGATCACGGCGCGGTGCCCTTTGGTGCTACCGCTCGCTGTCATGTGCAGCATGATGCTCTCGGCCCCAGCCGCATCCTTGAACAAGTCGATCTTGCTCTTGAGGATGCGCCGGGACGTAGCCACATCAGTCTCGTCGTTGCCGCCACACTGGTAGGCTAACATATCCCCATCAATATGCACACGCCTGCCGGGAACTACCGGCACACNNTCTCGTGTGGCACAACACCACTCGTATGCTGCCTCGGCTGTCTTAAAGTTCTCCCTGTGAACCACCCCGTTATGCACAACACGGCCGTAGAACCCGCACTTACTAGGAGACACACCCTTGAGGCCCGTCTTGTTGTTATGCTGCGCCTTTGTATTGCTGACGTTCTGTCCACGGGTAGCCGCCCGCAGGTTGTCGATGCTGTTAGCCCAGCCGTCTTTGTGATCCACTTCCATCCCGTCAGGTATGGTGCCATTGAAGTGTTCCCACACAAGGCGATGCGCAGCAAAGCGCTTGCCATTGATAGAGACATACCAATAGTTTCTGGTTCTGGTGCCTGCAACATCCCCGGCCTTGGCCTTGTTGTAGTTGCAGGCGAACCGCACACCTGACGGGCTAGTCGGATCATATACTAGCCACGTCGGAAGCATCAGCCCACGTTGTTCAGAGGATCGTCGTTGTCCGGCGTGCCAGCATCGGCACCCTTGCCACCCTTGGCGTCCTCGGCATCGGGGATGCCCAGGTCTGCGCCCTTGGATAGCAGGTACTGGTGGATGGGGGAGCCTTCAAAGTTCAGCGCTTCCTTGATCATGTTCTGGTACACGTTGCGGCTGCGCTTCTCCTTGCCTTCCTCGGCGGACTCGTCGTCACCATCCGGGATGTAGATGCTGGGCCACATCTTGTCGAACCACTCGGGCTTGGCGTCCCACACGAAGCAGCGCTGATCCCCAATGGCGTCGGGCACGGGCACGGCCTTGATGACCACATCCCCGGATTCCTCGTCCATCGTTTCAACACGCGGCGGGCGGATCGTCAGGTTGCCGGAGTCATCGCGGAAGTTGGCGATGATCGTCGGCTGGCCACCGGCTTCCTTGGCGGGAATCTCGAAGTGGCCCACGTTGCCCAGGTAGCCTTGGCCCAGGAGCTGGATGAAGTGCGTGGCCTTCTGCTCGTAGTTCATACGCTTGAACAGCTTGTAGTAGGTGGCCTTCTCGTTCAAGCTCTTGTTCAACTTGACCGTGATGCGGAACGGAATCTGGGTGCCATCCTCCAACACCTTGGGCTCGTAGCCCTTGCCGCTCAACTCAAAGATCAGCCATGCTTGATCCTCGGTCTTGTCGGGCTTGCCGGTAATCTTCTTGACATGCTTGCCAAGCTCGATGTAACCGATGAAGCGCAGGCGGGCCAGGCCCTTGGGCGGCGGGGTGTAGCTGCCACCACCGGCCTTGGCCACGTTGGCATCAGCCTGGACTGATGCGACTTCATCGGCAATGGATGCGAAATCAAACTGACTCATTGATAGTCCTTGAGAGTTAAGTAGTTAGGAACGAACCCGGCCATGTACCGGACTCGCAGGTCAGCGCGTTCCTTGGCAACCTCTGCCTTGAACTCGTCGCTGTTGAGTTTGACTTCTTCGCCCATGTTGGCGCCCCGCACGCTATCGGTCGGGACTGGCAGCGGGATGTTCCATTGGAACCACCAAGCCATGAAGTCAGATGCGGCTTCCATGCAGGCGTGCATGGTGACGCTTGACGCGAAGCTCCACTGGGGGCTGCTGTCGCGATAAGCGGCGTCGTGAACTGTGTTGACCAGGACTGCTCCGCCACTAAAGTTCTTCTTGCGATAGAACTCACGGACGAGCAGCCACATCGCGGCCTTCATCACCTGCCCGCCCAGGCCCTGCACCGGGTAGTTCATACGCTCGGTCGGGCTGAATGAAGATATGATACCCCGCTTCAACTGCCAACCCTGCGACGGATGGGAGCGGAAGGTGTACCGCTTGCCGTCCGGGGTACGGATACGGCTGATCTTGGTCTGCACACGGATGGCAGGGTTGAGCGGATGCGCGGAGAAGTTGGTCGTCGGTACGGCGTTGGTCTCGATCTCCTTCTCAAGTTCAGCAAAGTATTTGTTGATCTCGGGGTAGCGTTCGTCCTCGGCCTTGGCCAGGGCTTCCACTTCTTCAAGCGGCATGCCGGTAGACTTGGCGATGGTGGCGTTGCCCGCCCCGTATGCCCGCTGGAACGAGAACACCTTGGCGCCCGTGCGCTTGTAGTCCCATTCATCGAGAGCATCCACGAAGGTACCATCATCGTTGAAGTACCCCTTGCTGAGGCGCAGCACATCCCCGTAGGGCATACGCTCCTTGGCGGCGAGGCGGACACAGTGAAGGTCGAGCCCTTCGAGCAAGTCCTTGATAAGCAGCTTCGGTCGAGTCAGCCACGCTTGGCAGTAAACCTCCAGGCTTGAGAAGTCCGACTGCCCAATGTCACCATCGGGGTAGCGGGACACGAACATCTGCTTGGCCTTGGACTTGTTGCCCTTGGGAATGTTCTGCAAGTTGGGCGCGTTGCCCGACAGCCGGCCCGTCACCGTGCTGGTGTGGTTGATGCTATGATGCACCAAGCCATCGTCGCCCACCAGGGTGAGCATGCCTTTCTCGCCATCGTCGCTGATGAAGTACGTGCCCAAGTCCTTGCTGATTGCGGTCACTCGACCTAGCGTCTTGAGGAACGGGATGTTCGTGTTCTCGGTCAGCGTCTTGATAACGTCCGAGCCCACGGAGTACAGCCCTTCGGTGCTGCTCGCCCATTCTTCAAGGGGCTTGGTGAACCCATGGAACTCCCAGTAGGCATCAACCATGCGGGACTTGGGCTTGTCGTAATCATCGACCTTGACCTTCTTGGTCTTGAACTCGCCGGCATTCTTGCCCGCCTTGTACTGCACACGCTCAGGCGGCGCGGGGCCGCCGTTGCCGAATGCGTAGGACAGACTGTCCTCGTACTGCGTGATGCCCATCGTGGTGCCGTCAGCCAGGACGTAGTGCAGCTCGTCCTTCTGGGCGTAGGCGAAGTGCAGCTTGGCAAGCCCGGGCTCATGCGGCGCCTGCCATGTGGTCGTGCCATCCTTGAGGTCATACTGGCGGCGCTGGTACTTGACCTTACCGCCGAAGATGATGGGGCTCAGGTGATAACGGTTGCTCCAGTTGAACGTGAAGGGCAGATCAGCCGGGAGATATTCTTCCAGCTGTTGCTTGGCCTCGGCAAGCTCGGCGCGCAACTCGTCCGCCAGCTTGTAGCCCAGAGCCTTGTCCACGTACATGCCGTTGCGCTCCATCTCGATGGATGCAACAAGGGCACCGAACTCCACCAGCAACAGGCGACTCATGCCTTCCTTCTGCGCACGGGCCAGCTGCTTGAGGAAGATGTTGCGGGTAACTCCAATGTCGCCCTCGCGTCGGCCACCGTTGGGCAAGTCCTCGCCCAGCAGGTAGCGGGACAGAAGGTCGGGGTCGATGTCCGGTGTATCAACGCCAGCTTCCCACAGCTTCTTGACTTCATCAACCTTCAAGTCCTCGTCGTAGCGGAGGGCCAGCTCGTCCATCGAGAGCATGTGACTGGATTGGTCTTGCCCTTCCAGCACGTACTCCGCAAGCTGCAAGTCCCACACCAGGCCACCACCGGCGACGTACTCCATCCACGCATCGAGGGCGCGGGGATCGTTGATGATGTGGAGGATGTCGAACTTGACGTTCTGCCCGACGATGAACCTGGTGCCATCCAGCAGCTTGATGAAGTCCTCGGTCAAGCGCTCGCGCCACTTGCCTTGAGGGTAGCGCTGGCCCGTAGGTTTGGGGTCGGCTTTGGTTGCCCAGCCTGCCATGACAACCCAGTTGTCAGGGTGGAAGGGGCTAGCCTTACGCTTGGCGTAAGACTTGATCGTGGTTTCGAGATCGAGTACAGCCCAGGCCATTACGCATCCTCCGGCAGTTTATTGTACGCATCAGCCGGCGTGTCTCCGATGACAGCCCAGCCTGCTGGCTTACGAGTAATCCTGCCATTAGGCCCGCGCATCGGCAGCACTTCCACGATTGAGGCGAACCACTTGCCCCGGATCACCTTGCTGCGGCGGATGTGGACGCGCACGCCCGTTCGATGTGATGCAATCATAGTTTCATCTCCCAAGTCAGATGCACGACAGCTGAGCCCCGGCGCTCCACCTTGGGTAGCACCGTGAGGCGGAAGCCGTAGCCTAGGGACACGCTCGGCGCGATCAAGGGCAGCACGGCGGCACGGCGGTAGCCCGTGATGGCACCGGCCTGCAACCGCCACGGCCCGTAGTCCCATGTCCACCCAGCGTACACCGATTGGCGGCGCTCGCTGTTGTAGTACGTGCCGACAGTGGCGCCGCTGCTATGGATGTAGTACGCGCCGGGGTTGAAGTTGTTGTACTGCTTGGCCGGGAAGTGCTGGCTCCCGATGTGGAAGCCAAGGGTATCGGCGTGGGCGGCGCCGGCCAGGGCCAGGGCCATCAGTATGGCGAGTCGTTTCATTGCAACCTCTCAGGATTATTGAACCGGGAACGCGGGCCGTCGAAGGGAACCTCGACGCGTGGGTCTTTTGGCCCCCCACTACGGGCGAGCTTGTTCTTGGGAAGGGACAGCCATCGGCTGTTGCGAAGAAGGGGATCGTCACTAGCACCCACCATCATGATGAAGTCAGCAGCACCAGCCTTGCCGGTCTTGCTGTTCGCCAGCATGTGCATACCGGGGAACAACACGCCCGCTGCCTCGGCGCTCAGTTGGCTAGTCGCCAGAACTGCGCAGTCGTACTTCACCGCCCAGATACGGGAACGCTGGTAAGCCGCCTCCAGAATCTGGTCAGTGCGTTGGCCGCCGTTGCCCACCGCCCCGTCGAAGGGCACGTTGTCGAGCATGTCAACGACGACGATGGCTGGCTTGGTGCGGCGAACGATGTTCTCAAGGAAGGACATGGGTCGGTCATGCACATCGTACACAGTGACCACACGCCGCCCGCCCCATGCTTGCAGCACTTCATCCCATAGGTTGCGACCAGATGCCCGAGCCTCTACAAGCTCCTGCATGTTCATGTTAAGGGTGGCGTTCACAAGGCGCTGGTTCAGGCGGTTGCCGGGGCCTTCGTTGTTCAGCCAGATGATCGTGCGATCCTCGCCGGGGAACAGTTGATCCACCTGCGGCGCCCAATGCGCTACGGCGTGGGCGATCTTGCTGGACTTGCCAACGTCCACGCGGGCGCCGATGATGCCGAAGTCCCCAGGCCGCATGCCCCGCATGCTGTCGTTGATCGCATCCTGTGGCCAACTGAAACCCCAATCGTTCTGCTCGTCATCGAGCATGCGGTCAATGTTGAAGGCCGCCTCGGGCAGGGCGGCACGATCCATCGGCACAGACTCAGCCAGGTGCGCGACCGTCCGCATGACGGACACTTCCTCCCCGGCGTTGTACTTCTCCAGCATGGATGTGAGCGCTGCTGCTTGGCGGGCATCTTCGAGGCGGGCCAGGATGCCCTGCTCTACGCCATCGGGAACCGGGGCCTCGGTGTTCTTGATGATCCCGGTAAGCATGGCCTTGGGCTCGGGCTTGAGCTTCGGATGCGCGAGCAAGAACCAGGGCAGGAATCCTGCGACTGTGATGGGCGCCCCGTTTGTCTCGGCGTACCACTTGCCGTAGTCGTCCAGCAGGATACGGGTGTGCGGCTCAAGCACTTCCTTCGGGACGGCCCGGATATACAAGTCGTATCGGTCTTGGGTGCGCAGCAGGCGCAGGAGCGTCAGGTCTAAACTCATGTAGTCTCCAGAAGGCAGGACTTGTGCAGGTCGCGCACGTACTGTGCGGGGTTACTGGACTTGATAGCAGCTGCGGCGTGTGCGATGACGGCGCGGGTGTACCAGTCTGATTCCATGCGGGCCTTACCGGATATGGTGAAGTCCACCAGCTTCAGGGCGCGCACCATCAGGCTAACGTCAGTCGCCACCTGCCCACAGTCCACGAAGTTACCGCTCGCAGACTTGGCTGGCTGGGCGGCGGCAGGCTGGGCGGAACAGAACGCGAGAATCCCTGCACTCAGCAGGGACATCAATGCAATACGGATACGACGGATCATTTCAATACCTCCTGGGCTTTCGCCTTGATGACAGCGCGGCTTACTAGCTTCGGGTCTTTGCCGAAGTACACCTGATGGTTGCGCACGCCCAGCAGGTTCAATGTCTTGGCGGCCTCCGCCGCCCCGCGTCGCCCAGCTGGGTCATCATCCAGCATCAGCAACACGGGGCGGCCAGCCTCCGATAGGGCAAGCGCTGTACTGTAGGACAACACAGTACCGAGCAAGGCCCATGCCTCACTCACGCCACCAACCTTAGCCGCAGACAGTATGTCCTCGGTCAGGGTGATAAAATTCCCCCTTCCGTACTTCGCGACTAAGCCCTCACGGTTCACGGTTGGATTTATCACCTTGGGCCTGGCCGGATCGAAGCCCCGGCCCTGCCAGTAGATAGTCTTACCATCCACTTTGACTGGCAGGATCACGCGCTCCATCCGGGGATTCCAGTACCACCCGTGGTGAAGTATCTCGTCGTTACTAAAGCCAGCCTTATACAACCACACTCGGGGTTGATCGGGCCAGTCTTGAGGATCAAACTTACCTGGGCCAGGTAGCTCCAGGCTTTGCTGTGCAGTACCGTCCCATTCGGTAGCCTCGCTGAGCGCGGCGATGCGCTCGGCAAGACTACGCTCGGTAGGTATCCAGCCCTTGGTATGGCAGCGATGGCACCAGTAGGATATGCCCCGCTCATTGCGGGACACGATCATCGTGTTGCCATCACCGCAATCATGCTCGACCCGGCGCTTCTGTCCCGTCGTAAGCTGGTCGGCTATAGCGATGACAGTGGCCGGGTGAGACATGATGCTAGCTTCCTACCTTAGAACTGCCAGCCGTCAGCTTCGGCCAGCTCGTAGCACTCGGCGCAGTCCTTGCCCCAATAGATGGCGGGCTGGCCTTGCTTGTTGGTTTTCCCGAGGACTTCCAAGCCCACTTGCTTGGAACCAAACGGGGCCGTATAGCGTTCGCGCCACGCCACCGGCAGCGGCGGGCTGGCAATCGGCCCCATGATTACAGGCCCTCGGTCGTGTTGATCTCCACATCCAGCTTGACGAGGGCGGCTGCGACCGTGGCATCGTAGTCATTGCCTGCGGCGCTCTCGCCAGCCAGGAGGATGGCACCGGGCTGCACCGTGAACAGTTCTTCATCGAAGCCGGAGCCCACCGCGATCTTGTACGCTTCGGGCTTGCCGTCGGTGTCGTCCTTGCGGGCCTTCACCACACCGTCCAGGATGCGGGCCTTGCTGGTGCTGGTGGTGCGGCCAAAGCGGAAGGTCACGGCGGTGCCCACTTCGATCACCGGGCGCACCTTGCCACCGCTGCTGGAGGGGTTGGACTCGGGCAGGGTGGCGGCCAGCTCGTCGTAGTTCGCGGCGGCAGCATCGGCCTCGTCCGCCTGGGCGCGGAACTTGGCGGCACGCTTGCGGGCAGTCTCGGCCAGGAAGCGGGCGTGCTTGGCGGTCGTGATTTCCTTGGGAGCCTTGGCTTCGGTGTTGGCTTCGGTGTTGGAAACGTCGGTCATGGTAGTCCTTTCAAGACAAGGTGTAGGTGATAGTGGGGCCACTTGAGTGCAGCACCACCAACAAGACGGCCTGCTCTCCAGCGGCCAGGAGTTCTTCGGAGAGCGCAGTGAGATACTTCCTCACTGCCTGTGCCTTGTCGGTACTGACAAGGTATTCGTGTTCATCGACGGGCTCGATGATGGGGTTCCCACTAGGGTCGATCCATCCCCCAGTGATATGGCGGGTGGACCAACCGCCAGCCAGCAGCTGGGCCTTCGCAAGCGCAACGCTCTTCTCGGCAATGGGTCGGCGGCTGGCGGGTACATAGACCCGGATCGTGTCGTCGACGGATGCCTTACTGGCCGGACTTTGCGACCGTAGTGTAGCGGTCTTGTGCTTGTTCATTGGCGATGATCCTTACGTATTGGTCTTGAAGGTCTTGGCCGATGGGTGTGCTGCCGGTGATGCAATCCTTGATGGCAGTGAACACATCAACGGCGTGCTGGTCGTACTCCCCGCCCTCGATCTTGGCGTCGAGGTCGGCAACGATCTTCTGCAAGTCTGCGGGTAGGCGGCTCACTTGTTGATCTCCACATCCAGCTTGACGAGGGCTTCGTCTACCGTGGCGTCGTAGTCCTTGCCTGCGGCGTCCAACTTCTGCACCGCTTCCGACAGGTCGGCGCACAGGGCGTCGTCCTTGGCGTAGTGGTCTTCTTCCAGGATGCCCAAGGCAATATGGTACTTGGCCTTCAGGCGGTCTTTAGCTTCCTCGAAGTCCGCCTCCAGTGCTATGTGCGCATCCTCCAAGGCCTTGACCTTTTCTTCGGCCTTGTTGACAGCGCCGGCCTTGGCCTCGACCACACGGTAGGTGGCGGCGACCAGGAAGTCCTCGTACTTGAGACCCAGCCAGTCGATGCCCGCGCGCAAGGCTTTGAACACGGCGGTCGCAATGTCGTCCAGCTTGGCGAGTCGGTCGATAGTAAACATGATCAGTCTTTCATGGTGAGAAGGGGAAGGATGCAGGCCAGGGTAAGGGCTGCGCAGATCAGGAACGGAATCCAGTCGAAGGCTGGCGCCATGTTAGCGGGCCTGCTTGGCGTTGTCCAGCACCGGCGTGCCAGGGTAGCCGCCGTGGGCGGGCTTGTATGCCTTGGCCGGGGTCGGCGCACGGCGTGGCGACGTGCCCCAGCCATCTGGGTAGCCATAGGCAGCGTTGGCGGCGATGGCCATGTCTGCAAACGAGGGGCCGACACGGCGGGACAGGTGGGCGCGGATGGTTTCAACGATTTTCACTTTGGTTCTCCTAAGTAGCATGCAAAGCGCATGAGGAAACCCTCGGTTAGAGGGCAGCCTTATAAGCTCTATTTGTACGTCTTACCGGCCAGAATATAACGCACAACACTATCTGTCACGCCATATTCCCGACCCAGTGCATACGGGCTGGCGCTGGTACGGATAGCTGTTGCTTGTTCCATCGTAAGTTTACGGGCGTGGCCGGGCTTATGCCTCCCACGCTTGACAGCATCCTGCATATTGTCAGAGGCTGTCCCTATAACCAGATGGGCTGGGTTAACACACGGAGGATTATCGCATGTGTGCCGGACAACTTTACCATCGAGGTCTGCCCGAGTCAAGCCGTTAGCCTTGGCGTAGGCTACACGGTGGGCGTAAGAACTCTTACCCTCCCAGGACTTCTTGATATAGCCGCCGTTATTGCGGCAACCAATGCCTTCTATACATTCCATTTAATCTCCTTTCTAAAGCGCAGGCCATAGCGTGCTGTTGTTCTAGAATCCAACACGCTACAGGCTACACTTTGGCAGTGACTGCCTCCGGTTTCATATCACCCATCAACCGGCAAGTTGGGCTCGCGCCGTTCGTTCTGTACAAAGCGCACGCCATAGCCCACACGGGATGGGCTACAGGCTGAGCTATCGTTCCCTGCTCAACACAGGCACGATAGGGCCGCCGGTGAACTTGAACGAGTCCGTGCCGTGGTAGCCATACAGCACGATGCCCACGCACTCCGGCCTTGGCGATGTCCAGGGCACTTGCCCATGCAGGGTGTCGATTTTGTCCCTGATGCGATTCATGGTAGCCCCAGACGATACGAAGTCGTCCAGGATCAAGTATTTACCGAGCCGCAGCCCGTCCGGGCCTTCAATCGGCGCCCCGTGGCTGTTGTCGTTGTCCTTGCGCAGCAGGACGAGGTTGAAGTCCTCCTTCGTCAGCATCAAGGCGGCGAAACCGCAGGACACCCCGCTGTTGCCATGCACCACGACTGCCGTTGCACCCGTGGAGCTGGACAGCGACGTGATAGCCTTAGCGGCAAATTCGGCGCGCAGGCGCACCCGGTCGGCTGAATAGCCTGTTGCGTATCCATTGCCCAGGATCATGGTTGAAGTTCTCCAAGAACTAGCAAAACGCTAGCCAAGGGCCACGCCATGTGGCCTATGGTTAGAGCTTTGAGCTTAAGCGTGCAGGGCTTGCAGCGCGGCGAAGGTTTCGTCGTCCAGACCCTTGATGGGACGGCCAGCATCCTTGGCGGCCTTGACCTTCTTCAGCAGGGCGATCACCGCCTTGTTCACGTCTAGCAGTTCATCGGGCGAAGCCTCGGGCTTGCCGCACTCGTACCACATGGTTTCCTTGGCCGTTTCAAGGTCGAAGGACTTTTCCTTGTCCAGCACGAAGGGCTTTTCGGCCTTGCTGGCGGCATCGGTGTTGGCCGTGAGCTGGGTGAACTGCATGATCCACGCTGCCATGGATGCGCGGCGCTGGCCCTTGGACAGGGCTTGATACAGTTCCACCAGCAAGGTGTGGTCGCGGTGTTCGATCATATGCTTGAAAGCAGCCACGGCGCAGCGCTGGATGCGCCCGTCGAGGGTCTTGCCAGCCCTGGCGATGGATGCAATCTCGGCCTTGATGCCAGCCACGGTGGAGAAATCAGCTTTGGACATAGTTCTATCCTCAATCGGAGAAGAAGCAAAAGCGCTTCGCATAGGCCACAGCATGGCCTATAGGCAGGGCTTTAATCCAAAATAGTCACACGGCCATGCTCGCGGTCACTGCCCGAGCGCAATTCGCCCTTAAGCTCCCGGTCATACCAATGCCGATTCTCGATCATCTTAGCACGTTCACGACGTGCTTCCGACTTGCCATTAAAGGCGAGTTCTTGAATCTTGCGTTCGATACGCTGGGCCTTGCGGACTCGCAAGCGAAGGGCTTTATGCATTGTTAGCTCCATTGATAAACCTAGCAGGGATACCCTCGTTAAAAGGCAACCTTGTTAGGGTTATCAGGCGGGAATCCATCTTACGCATGCTTGCGTTCAGGTTTCCACCTAACACTACACTACGCACCATCTTTAACCCATTTTGGGCGGTGCGCTTTCCCTGTAAAGCCAGGAACGGCGTAGACGCTCGGTCGATCATAAGTCCTCGACCTTGGCAGACTCTAACACTACGTAGATTCACAATGCCGTGTTAGTGGCTATGCTCTTCGCTTCCTACAAGAACCGTAGCCCTTGTAGTCCACCTAGCGAGCTTGCTAGTTAGGTTGAACTGTAGCACAGTATCAAACCCTTGTCAAGCGCAGGGCTTTCCACCCTGCCGGCCCAAGGCTCACGCCCTAGGCTTAGGCTGTCTCACTGTCTAGCCCATCAGTCTAGCCCCTATTTATCAGGGCTAGTCGCATTGCTGCCTTAGCTGCGGTTAGCTCTTTCGAGCATTGGCCTAGACTGTATCACAATCTGGCCGGGTTGTCAAGCACTTGGCTTGACAGTATCAAGGTGCTGCATCTATCCACACTTAAGGGCTTCACACCTTGATGGGATTGAACTATACACTAGTTCTATACCCTTGTCAAGTCTAGGGTTATTACCCTTGCTTGGCTAGCAAGCTCTGCATTGCTGCATTGCTTGCATGGATTGAATTAGAGCATAGTTCAAGTATGTAGTCAATACTGTATGAGAATACAGTCTATCCGCTCTGGCTCGCTCGCTTCGCTCGCTCGCCTACAGGCTTCGCCTTATAGGTCAAGCCCGCGAAGCACGGACAGGGAATAGAGCCATGAAAAGCGATTATGTAGTTATGCGCCGGGCTCTTATACCCTTAGCGTCAACCGAGACAGGATGCAAACCCTGCCGCGTCTAACACCTAGCCCGTCCTGCCTTCGCCCTTCCGGGTTCTAGTATGCGCTTCAGGTCAACACTTCCGGTGCATCATGCCCCGTCTAGCTTGCTTCAGTGTTAGCTCCTACACAATGCCACCATGCCAAGCGCTAAGGCTTAGGGCACGGTTTCATTATTCTATATATTGACAACAAGCCAGCCTATCCGGCTGCTAGCCTTACGCTGGTAGCAGGCTTAGCCCCGGCTAGGCCATAGGTTAAGCCATAGGCTAGGCCATAGGCCCTTGTACTGTATGGCTGTCCAGCACTGTGGTTTTAGCCAGTGAAAATAGGCATCGCGAGCCCGCGCCAGCCCGCCAGGCCGCGCCAATGGCCCTAGAAAGCCCGGAAACAGGCCCAGAAGGCCCGCAAATCAGCCCGGTGCTACCCACGTAGCCACGCGCCCGCAAAACGCGCTGTAGGCCCG